>FWPU01001182.1_pt1 | contig 80382 bp, 65 predicted proteins | sample 2228361 | NCBI WGS metagenome assembly FWPU01 (sample SAMEA103939777, study PRJEB20133) | metagenome | reverse complement strand
TCGGCCGCAAGACGCGGGATGTGGGCCGGCCCTCCTGGCCTCTCGGTCGCCTCCGCGGTCTCCGTTCGCCCGGGCCCGGTGCAGCCGGCGGTGCCGCGCAAGGCTGGCCCGGCGCTGTCGCGGCCCCGGGGGTGCGCTCCCCCCGCCGCAGCCGCCTCCCCAGGTAGGGTCCCCAGCGCCCGCTTCGCCCGGAAGGTCTGTTGCGCGCAGCTCGGCCAACGGCTTCGGCGCCTCCCCAGGTAGGGTCCCCAGCGCCCGTTTCACCAGATGCACGTGTCAGCGTGTTCGAGGGGCTCGAGGGCGCTGAGGTGGTTTCGTCCTTGCATCCGGCGCAACGAACCGACCGGTTCGGCGCCAGACGAGCTGATCCTTTGCACTGAGCACAACGCCGAAGGAGCCACGAGGGCTTGCGGCGTCCGACACGTGCATCGGATGCAACGCCGAGCGGCGTCTTTGCTCCGGGTGCAACGCCAATGCTGCCGCGGTCTCGTCGGGCTCCGGGCGCTCCCTGCCTCGCTCGTCAGTTTGCACCGGCTGCAACGCCAACGCTGCTGGCGCCCTGGCGCGGTCGGGCCGGTGCATTCGATGCAACGCGGGTGCCTACGCGGGGGAGCCCCACGGCCACGGGTGCGCTTGGGGCGAGCGTCTCGCTCGTGGCGGAACGGCCAGGCGGGCCCCGCCCCCGACAGCCGGCCTGACCAGGCAGCTTCCACGCGCGCGACGCCGGCTCCACTGGCGGGGCCAGTCGCGCCGTTCGGGTGGGGGCCACGGACCTACCGAACCAGCCCACTCGGTTGACATGAATCACGGCCGCCGCCTATCATCCCCGCGACGGCGAACGCGCCACGCGCTCATCGGCGCGGGCGCGTTTGCGTGCCTCTCGGGGCGGCCGCTTGCCGGCCCCGAGGCCGGATGGAGAGGACACGGACACGTCGTATGGGCAAACCGACCTACCAGCCCAAGAAGCGCCATCGCGCCAAGGAACACGGCTTCCGGGCCCGGATGAAGACGCCCGGCGGCCGTCGGGTGTTGGCCGCCCGCCGGGCGAAGGGTCGCAAGCGCCTGACGGCCTGACAGTCCGGCGCGGCCAACGGGCGCCGCGGCTCGTCATGCTCTCCCGCCCGGAGGACTTCGCAGCCCTCGAGCGCGCCGGGACCCGACGGTCCCATCCGCTCCTGACGGCTCGCTTCCTCCGGACCGACCTCGAGGTCACGAGGTTCGGCCTCTCGACCGGGCGAAAGCTCGGCCGGGCGGTCGTGAGAAACCGGGTTCGGCGCCGGCTTCGCGAGGCGCTCAGGGTGATGGCGCCCTCGTTCCAGCCCGGCTGGGACGTCCTCATCATCGCCCGGCCCGCGCTCGTCGAGGCCGACCACGGCGCACTGGTCGGAGCATTGGAACGGGTCCTCCGCCAGGGAGGCGTCCTGGGAGGTCAGAAGGAATCGATGAAACGGGCGGGGATCGAGCGGTGAAGCGCCTCGGGATCGGCGCGATCAGGCTCTACCGAATCCTCTTCGCCTGGCTCCCGGCGAGCTGCCGGTACGAGCCGACCTGCTCCCGCTACACCGAGCAGGCGATCGAGCGCTATGGCCTCCTCCGGGGAGCCTGGCTCGGCCTCCGACGGATCGCCCGCTGCCACCCCTGGGCGCCGGGTGGCTACGACCCCGTCCGCTGACGAACGACGACTCGGAGCAGCGGGTGGATCCATCGACCATCGGACCGAGGCCGCGGCGACGGCGCACCCTCGTCGCTGGCCTCGCCATCGTCGGGCTCGGCCTTGCGGTCGTCCTCCTCGCCGCCTGTGGCGCCGCCACCTCCCCTTCACCGGCCGTCACCCCCGGCGCTTCCCCAAGCCCCTCGGCGACACCGAGCCCGAGCGTCCTCCCGCCGGCTGCCATCCCCCTCCAGCCGGCGAGCCCCGGGGCGAACCCCGTCGATCTCCTGGCCTGGCTCTTCACGCCGATCTTCTGGGTCCTTTTCAACGCCCTCGTCGTCATCGACCTCGCCCTCGAGGCCGTCCTCGGCCAGAAGAACATCGCCATCGCCATCGTCATCTTGACGATCATCATGCGGGCCCTCCTCGTCCCGCCCTTCCGCCGCCAGATCGTCTCCCAGCGCCGGATGCAGCTCCTCATGCCGGAGCTGCGGGAGATCCAGCGCCGCTACAAGGGCGACCGGGCCAAGGCCCTCGAGGCCCAGCAGCGCTTCTACCGGGAGCGCGGCATCAGCCCGACCTCGGGCTGCCTGCCGATCCTCGTCCAGTTCATGCTCCTCATTCCGATGTATTCGGTCATCAGCCAGGGCCTGACGAACTTCAACCCCCAGGCGATGACCCCGATCCAGCTCGGCTGCGATCCGGCCCCGATCATCGATGCCAACGGCCACGTCACAAACCCCTGCCTGAACCCGGTCGCCTTCGGCATCGACTGGAGCCGCCCCGAGATCCTCTTCTCCGTCTTCGGCTTCGGGATCAGCGGCCTGGCGATCATCTCGGCGATCCTCCAGCTCGTCCAGGGGCGGATGACCCTGCCGCCACCGGACCCGACGAACACCGATCCGAACGTCCGGCTCCAGCGCCAGATGGTCCTCTTCCTGCCCTTCATCTCGATCGCCTACGGGGGCATCCTGCCGGCTGGCCTCTTCGTCTACTGGATCACGACGACGGTCTTTTCGATCGTCCAGCAGTACCTCATCATCGGCTGGGGATCGATGTTCCCGCTCTTCGGCTGGTATCCCGAGTTTGCCCGCAATCACAAGCCGCGCTTCCCCGTCGAGGTTCCGGCGCCGAACCCGCAGCCCGGCCGGACCGGGCCGACCGCCCCGGCCGGGCCGGTCGACCGGACGCTTTCGGCCCAGCGGACGATCCGCCAGAGCCGCGGACGGGGGCGCCGAGGGAGGCGACGTTGACATGAGTGCCTACAAAGAGTTCACCGGCAGGACCGTCGAGGAGGCTCTCCGGGCGGCCCGTGAGGAGTTCGGGGTCGGCCTCGACGACCTCGACTTCGAGATCCTCACCCCCGGCAGCCGGGGGGTTCTGGGGATGGGCGCCGAGCCGGCGAGGATCCTCGCTGCCCCGCGGGCCCTCCTCGGCGGCGCAGCCCCGAAGCGTGAGGCCGCCGCGAGCCAGCCCCTGACTCGCCCTGAGCCGCGGCCGATGGGGGCCCGTCCGCCACGCGAGGAGCGTCGGCCTTGGGCTCCGGGCCGTGAAGGGGGCCGGCCACCGAGCCGAGGCGTTGGCGCTCCTCGATCAGAGCGAGGACCTCGACCAGAGCGCGGGCCGAGGCCCGAGCGGCGGCCCGAGCGCGCTCCAAGGTTCGGGCGAGCGGAGATGTCACCCCTCGCCGAGCGCGACCTGGCCGAGCTCAGCCCGGCCAGGGCGTCCCTTGCCGCCGAGCAGGCCGAGCTCGGGGCGGCTGCCGCCACGCCCGAGGAGCTGGCCGTGGCGAAGGACATCCTGGCCGAGATCATGGCCAGGATGGGGTTCCGCGTTCGGATCAATGTCATCGCCGGCGAGACGAGCCGCCTGAACGTCGTCGGTGAGGGTGGACGGCAGTCCCTCGGCGCCCTCATCGGGCGGAAAGGAGAGCGGCTCTCGGCCCTCCAGCACCTCCTCAACCTCATCCTGAGCAAGCGTCTCGGGGCCTGGACCCGGGTCCTCGTCGACGTCGAGGACTACCGCGGGCGGCGAGAGCGCCAGCTCCGCGACCTCGCCCGGCGGGCGGCGGCCCGGGTCGTCGAGACCGGCAAGATGGCTCAGCTCGAGCCGATGCCGGCCCTCGAGCGGCGCTGGGTCCACCTCGAGCTCCGCGACCACCCGGCCGTGGCAACCCAATCCATCGGCGAGGAGCCGAACCGCCGCGTCGTCGTCCTCCCGAAGCCGGAGTAGGCATCGAAGCGGGGGTTCGGCGAGCGCTGCTGGCGCCGGCGCGTGTTGGTGGCGCCGGCGAGCGCAGTCGGGGCAAGGAGACGCGGAGTGGGTCGTGGGGTGGGGCCTCGCGGGCCTGGGCGCCGACGGCGCCCAGGCCGAAACGTCCAGGCCGCGAAACGTCCAGGCGCCCCCGCGCGTCCCCGGACTACGTCGCTATGGACGATTGACCCAGAGTTGCTAGGATGCCGACCATGACGAGCGATGCCCTCTCCGAGGCGATGGCTCCGGCCGTCGCCGTCTCCGGACGAGGGCCCTGGTTCCGCGTTGGCCTCGCCTTCCTCTTCGGTCTCCTGACCGCGTTGGCCCTTGCCGCCGCGGGCTTCGTTGCCTACGAGCAGGCCTACGCCGGCCGTATCCTGCCCGGTGTCCGGATCGGCGGTGTCGAGCTCTCCGGCCTCGACCCCCAGGCCGCTCGAGACCGACTGGCAGCCGCCTACGCCGGCTTGGCCCGCGGGGAGCTCGTCCTCGTCGCTGGCGAGGAGGAGCGCCGGCTCCCCCTCGATCAGGTCGGTCGTGGCCCGGACGTCGAGGCCATGGTCGGCCTCGCCCTGGCCGTCGGGCGGAACGGGAGCCCTCTCGACCGGGCCGTCGTCGAGATCCGGAGCGCCCTGAGCGGAGTCGAGCTGACGCCCCTCGTCCGGATCGATGAGGCGACCCTCGAGCGACGGCTCGCGGCGGTCCTCGCCAGTTTCGCCGTGCGCCCGCGCGATGCGGCCGTCGAAGCAGGCGAAGGGGGCTTCGTCGTCGAGCCCGGGGCCTACGGACTCGCCGTCGATCCGGCCCCGATCCTCGCCGTGGCCAGGACCGAACTTGGCCGGCCGACGGTCATCGACGAGCTCCAGCTCCCCGTCGAACGGATCTCCGTCCGGCCGGCGGTAACGACGATCGAGGCGGAGATCGCCGCCTCGCGAGCCGAGCGGATGGCGGCCGACCTCCCCTTCGTCGCCGGCAACGAGCGGTGGACGATCGACGGATCGATCGTCCGAAGCTGGATCCGCTTCGAGGAGACGGCCGATGGCCGTTACCTGCCTGTCGTCGATCCGGATCGCGTCGCCGGATCTCTCGGGCCCCTGGCCAAAGCCGTCGCCCGGGAGCCTCGGAACGCCCAGTTCCTCACCGGGCGGAATGGGCAGGTCGTCGGCGTCGAGGCCGGTCGCGACGGCCGCCGCCTCGACGTCGGTTCGACCGTCGAGCGGATCGTCGCCGCCCTGAACCGCCGGGCGGCGACGGCGACCGACGAGCCCGTCGAGCCCGCCTTCCAGACCGTCGCCCCGGCCCTGACGACCCAGGAGGCCGAGAAGGTCGCGCCCCTCATGCGGAAGATCTCCGAGTGGACGACCTACTTCCCGATCGGCGAGAAGAACGGCTTCGGGGCGAACATCTGGATCCCGGCCATGGACATCGACGGCCAGGTCGTTGGGCCTGGGGAGACCTTCGACTTCTGGAAGGCGGTCGGCCCAATCACCCGGGAGCGCGGTTACCGGGATGGCGGGGCCATCATCAACGGCCGAACCGAACCGCAAGGGGCCCTCGCCGGCGGGATCTGTTCGACCTCGACGACCCTCTTCAACGCCGCCCTCCGGGCCGGCTTCAAGATGGGGGCACGCCGAAACCACTACTACTACATCGACCGCTATCCCCTCGGCCTCGATGCGACGGTCTTCCGGAGCGCCTCGGGCGCGGTCCAGACGATGTCGTGGACGAACGACACCCCGTATCCCGTCCTCATTCGGGGCTTCAAGATCCGGAACGGGAACCGCGGCTACGTGAAGTTCGAGCTGTGGTCCGTCCCGAACGATCGCACCGTCACCTTCTCGAAGCCGATCGTGAAGAACGTGCGCCCGGCGACGGACACGGTGGAGTACACCGACCAGCTGCCGGCCGGGACGCGGGAGCGGGTCGAGTTCCCCGTCGACGGCATGGACGTCTGGGTGACTCGGACCGTCCGCGACGGGTCGGGCCGGATCATCCACCAGGAGACCTACTACTCCCACTACGCCCGGATCAACGGGATCGTCCTCGTCGGGACCGGCGGGGCGAAGCCGTCGACGAGCGACGGAACCCCCTCGGCGAGCCCGACGCCGGCCCCGAGCGCCACCCCGAGCCCCAGTCCGAGCCCCTAACCGGTACCCGAAGGGGTCAGGCTCCGCCGCGCGGTGCCAGCGGACCTCGACACCGCACATCGGATCAGCCCACCCTCGGGCCGTCGCTCCGCCGGGGCCTCTCCTCCGCCGGGGCCTCTACCCGACCGCCGGCTCTTCGGCCCGGCCACCGATGCCACGAGGAACGAGCCGCCAGGAAGCGAGGGCCAGGCCGGCAGCGGTGGCAACGAGGAGCCAGAGCCCGGCCTCGAAGTCGCCGAGGAGGTCGCGGAGGACGCCGAGGAGGACCGGCCCAACGGTCGAGAGGACGTAGCCGCCGAGGAGCATGATCGCCGCCAGGCGGCCGACTTCGTGGGGATCGTCGGCGAGGTCGACGGGGAGGGTGAGGGCGAGGGGGAAGACGGCGCCGAGGCCGAGGCCGAGGAGGCAGACCCAGAGGGGCACGAGGGCCGGGGCGATCGTCAGGCCGAGGAGGCCCGTGAGGGAGAGGAGGCTCGAACCGGCGAGCTGGAGGCGCCGCTCACCCCGCCGATCGGCGAGGGCCGGAACGCCGAGGACGCTGATGAGGGAGACCCCGTTCATGAGGGCGACGAGGAAGCCCGCTCCCGCCTCGCTCCAGCCCCGCTCCACTTGGATGAACGGAAGCCAGGAGACGATGGCGTAGAAGAGGATCGATTGGAGCCCGAAGACGAGGGCAAGGGCCCAGCCACGGCGATCCCGCCACGGGATGGCCGGGTCGAAGCCCTCGTCGGTGGCGACAGCTCGATGTCTCGGGCTGGGCCGTTCGAGGACGAGCCAGGCGAGGAGTGATCCTGTGGCAGCGAGGGCGAAGGCAGCGAGGGCCCGCCGCCAGTCTCCCTCCGCTCCGGCCAGAGGGACGGCGACGGCGCCGGCGATCGTCGCCCCGAGGATGATGCCCGTCGCGTAGGTCCCGGTGGCGAGGGCGGGCCGATCCGGAACCCGGGTGTGGACGACGATCGTCAGGATCGGGCCAACGAGACCGATCCCGACCCCGATCCCGAAGGTCGTGACGAGGACGCTCGTCGCTTCTGGAGCGGCGGCCCGGAGGAAGCCGAAGCCAGCGATGGCGGCGATCCCGACCGCGATCGCCGCCTCCGCTCCGAGGCGCCGGGCGAGCCAGGACCCGAGGGGGGCGAAGATGCCCATGCAGAGGACGGGGATCGCCCCGAGGAGGCCGGCAGGACCGTGTCCGAGGGCGAGATCCCGCTCGATGGCCGGCAGGAGCGGACCGATTCCGACCAGGGGCGGTCGAAGGGCGAGGGAGACGAGGAAGAGGGCGACGACGGTCGGCAGGAAGGCCGTGTCGCGGCGCTGGCTGGGGGTCACGGGGCGTGATCGTAGCCGACTCGCCGCGACGTGGTACGAGCGGATGGGAGGACCCGCCGGTCGTCCCTCCCTGGGCGGGCTCGGGCCGTACCCCGGAAGCTGCCTCCGATGGGGCCTCACGAACTGCCGCCTCATCGCCGACAGTGGCGACCGTCCGTCAACGGCCCACGGCCGCCGCCGTGGGTCGCCGCAGTCGCGAGGTTTCGACAGATGGCGTTCTGGTTTCGTCGGTCGGTGCCCGAGCCGACCCCCCAGGCCCAGGTCTCGGTTTGGCCGCAGCTTCAGGAGCACCGCTTCCGTGGCTACACGGAAGAGCACTACATCAGCGGACTCGTCCGTTCCCCCGACCGCCTCTCGGACGCCCTGAATCGTCGAGAGCCGGTCGTCGTCGAGGACGCCGTCGTCATCGCTCTCGATGCGCCCCTTTCGGCAGCCGAACGGCGCGAACGGCTCGTCGTCGATCCCTTTGAGTCCGACCTCGTCCTCGGCGGCCCGCTCCCCGAGCGACCGGCCGCCGAGCGGCAGGCGCGACGGATCTTCAAGGTTCGCTACCCGGTCCGGATCGAGGGCGCGAACTTCGAGGTCCTCGGCACGATCCACCTCTTCCCGGGCACGGCCCCGGAGTTCGAGGGCTGTCACACGGCCAGCCATCAGCGGCCTGCGCAGCCATCAGGTCATGATGGACGTCATCGGCAACAACATCGCCAACGTCAACACGGTCGGCTTCAAGGCCGGCCGGGTGAACTTCCAGGACATCCTCTCCCAGACCTTCCGCGGTGGAGCTGCCCCGAACGGTGACCTCGGCTCCATCAACCCCGCCCAAGTCGGCCTCGGCGTGACCGTCGCCGGCATCGACGTCCTCCATACCCAGGGCAACCTCCAGTCGACGGGTCGCCTGACGGACCTCGCCATCCAGGGTGACGGCTTCATCGTCATGTCGAGCGGCCCGCTCCTCTACTTCACCCGCGACGGGGCCTTCGACATCGCCCTCGACGGCTCCCTCGTCAATCCTGCCTCCGGCCTCCGGGTCACGGGCTGGCAGGCCGACAACGCCGGCGTCGTCGACACGACGGCCCCGGTCGGTCCGCTCACTACGCAGCCACAGAGGCCGGTCTGGAGGCGATCGCCGGTGAGGGAGGGCGGGCGGTCCAGCTTGCCCTTGACATCGCCCCGGGTCCCGGGTCGCTCGCTCCGGTCCCGCGGCCGGCCTCTCTCGCGGGGAGCGGCGGTCCGTCGGGGAGTGGTGAGCCGGGCCGGCCACCGGCGACGAGCACAGCTGAGGAGGCCCCGGGCCCCGGCCGCGAGGTCGGGCTTGGGTTGGCGGTGGCCCTCGTCGTCCTCGTTCTGGCCATCGGCGTCGGTCGCCGGATCACTCGCGAGGAGGGGCCCTGAGTCTCGCCGCCCGTTCGGCGACCTGTTCACCCGTGTCCGCCGGGTGCCGCACCCACCCAGAGGCGCCGCCATGGCCGGCTCCTGATGTTCGCGGCGAAGGACGAGCCGAGGTCCCCGTCGGACCCCCACCTCGCCCGGCGCGACGTCGAGGACCGAGAGCCCTCAGAGGAGCTCGTGGTGGGCGGCCAGGACGATCGCCTCGACCCGACTTCGAGCCCCGAGCTTCCGTTCGATGTTCGTGATGTGGTTTCGGGCCGTCAGCGGGCTGATCGTCAGCCGCTCCGCGATCTCCCGGGTCGTCAGCCCCGCCGCGAGGAGCCGAAGGACCTCGAACTCGCGCCGCGAGAGCGGTCGAGGGACCGGCGGCACGGCTGTCGGCGGAATCGCTCCACCGAGGCGCCGACCGGCCGAGCCAGGAAGAGCCCGGGCGGAGGCCGGTTCGCCGGCCGGCCGGAGGAGGTGGACGAGGTAGGCGGGCGCCCCCGACTCGTCGGGGGCGAGGATGATCGAGCTGCAGAGGACGACCCGCTCATCCCCCGTCGTCCGCGCCACGATCTCGTAGCTCTCCGTCGTTCGGCGTCGGCGGGCGTTCCGGACGACCCGACAGTCGCGCCGGCAGACGGGATGGCCGTCGGGCTCCGTCCCGGCCACGACCTCGTAGCAGCGGCGACCAAGGACCTCCCTCGCCGGGCGACCGAGGAGCCGCTCGGCCGAGGCCGACCAGGCGACGATCCGCTGGCGGGTGTCCGAGACGAAGAGGCCTTCCGCCGACTGGAGTCCGCTCAGCCAGGCGGCGAGGGCTGGCGGCGAGCCGGCGGGAGCTCGGGAGGGGACGGGGCGAGCTCCGGGCCGGGATGGAGGGGTCGGGGCAACGCCCCGGCTCGGGTCGGTCATGATCGAGGCTCCAGCACGGGACGCACCCTCACGGTACCACAGGACACGCCCGGCGCCATCTCGACCTTCGTCGCCGACCCCACCTCGAGACGAACCATTTTGGTGCGATCGCACCACATCCTGGTCGTCCATCGGCCGAAGACTCTCCATCGCCGTCGCCGGACGGCGAGGATGGCGCGGCTCCCGGCTCGACTCGGGCCCGAACCCAACCGCGATCCCGCCGAGGCGACCCGAGCGTCCCCGCATCGACGCGTCCCCGAAACCCGAGCGTCCGGAAGGAAGCGACTGGAGCCTCCGAAGGCATGCATCCTGATCCCTCGGGCCTCGCCTCGGCGAGCCCCCACGACCGCTCCACGGGCGGCGACTGCCATGCGGCGTGACGTCGTCGTCGCCGGCCTCCTCTGGGTCGGCCTCAGCCTCCTCGGCCTCCCCCTCCTCCTCGCCTGGCAAGGGCCCGCCCTCGGCACGGACAAGGGCGAAGCCATCGCCGGTGCCTTTCGCTTCCTCCTCCTCGCCGCCTGGCCCGTCTTCACCTTCGTCCTCATCGTCCTCGCCTACAGCGTCGCTCGCTTCCGGGCCCGGACCCAGGCTGAGGTTCCCCCACCCGACGGACCGCCGATCCAGGGCCTCGGAGGGGTCCCCCTCGCCTGGTTCTGGGTGACCTCGTCCCTCGCTCTCCTTGTCATGGTCTATCCCGGGCTCGTCGAGCTCCCGAAGGTCGTCGCCCTCGATCCCGCCCCCGACCTCCGGGTCGAGGTGACCGCCTTCCAGTGGGCCTGGCGGGTCCGCTACCCCGAGACCGGGGTCGAGGTCGTCGACGAGCTCGTCCTGCCCGTCGAGCGAACCGCCCGGGTCGATGTGACGAGCCTCGACGTCGTCCACGCCTTCTGGGTCCCAGCCTTCGGGCTCCGGATCGATGCCCTGCCCGGCCAGACGACGTCCCTCTCCTTCCGTCCGACGACGACCGGCGACTACGCGACCGACAGCCGGTTCCGCCTCCAGTGCTCCCAGCTCTGCGGCGGGGCCCACGCGGCGATGATGATCCCCGTCCGGGTCGTCGACGAGCCGACCTTCACCGCCTGGCTGGCGGCGAAGGCCCCAGCCGGCCCGGGACCGAGCGCTGCGCCCGGCGGGCCGACGCTCAACCTCGTGGCCCGCGACATCCGCTTCTCGACCGAGCGGCTCGAAGTCGCCGCCGGGACAGCCTTCACGATCGTCCTCGACAACCAGGACGTCGGGGTCGTCCACAACGTCGCCGTCTACGACTCGAACGGCCGGCTCGTCGACGACGCCCGGACCGCCTTCGAGCCGGGCCCGGTCGAGCAGACCCTCGTCGTCCCGCCCCTGGCGAGCGGCACCTATCGCTTCGTCTGCGATGCCCATCCCCAGCAGATGGTCGGCGAGCTCGTCGTGAAGTGAGAAGGCCACCGCCGCGAAGGAGCCAACCCTCGATTCGCGCCCGCGAAGGAAACCAGCATGACCAGCCAGCTCCATCACCGCTCTGACGCCCCAGCCGACCCGGTCACTCGGCCCGGTCTCGACCTCGCCGCCTTCTGGCCGATCGGCCGCGGCCTCCTCTGGGCCGGCCTCGGCTTCGCCCTCGGTGCCGGCCTCGTCGGGCTCCTTCGGCTCGCCCTCGGCCTCTCCCCGGTCGAGTTCGAGGTCACCTTCAGCGTCGGCTACGCCCTGGCCGTGCCAGGCTGGATCCTCGGAGTCGGCGCCTGGGAGCGCTGGGGGCGCGAGTGGGTCGGCCGCCCCGTCGACCGCAGTGAGCGGGCCGGGCTCGCCCGCTACCTCGCCTTCACCCTCGACCACAAAGTCATCGGCATCCAGTATCTCGTCACCTTCCTCCTCCTCTTCCTCGCCGCCGGACTCCTCGCGATGCTCATCCGGCTCCAGCTCGTCAACCCGGTCACGCCCCTCCTCGGTGAGGGCGCCTACAACAACGTCATGAGCCTCCACGGGATCATCATGATCGCCGTGGCCGTCGCCTCGATCCTCGGCGGCTTCGGGAACTACCTCGTCCCGCTCCTCATCGGGGCCCGCGACGTCGCCTTCCCTCGCCTCAACGCCCTCACCTTCTGGCTCATCCCGCCCGTCGCCGTCCTCCTCCTCGCCGCCCAGGCCGTCGGCGGCTGGGACTCCGGCTGGACGGCCTATGCGCCGCTCTCGGTCCGGAACGCCGCCGGCCAGCTCTTCTTCAACCTGGCGATCATCACCTTCGGGCTCTCATCGATCCTCGGCGGCCTGAACTTCCTCGTCACGATCCACCGCCTCCGGGCGCCCGGCATGACCTGGAGCCGGTTGCCGATCTTCGTCTGGTCGGTCTACGCGGCGAGCTGGATCGCCCTCATCTTCACCCAGTTCTTCGCCGCCGCCCTCCTCATGGTCACCCTCGATCGGGTCGCCGGGACGGTCTTCTTTGATCCCGCCCGGGGCGGCGACGCCCTCCTCTACCAGCACGTCTTCTGGTTCTACTCCCACCCGGCCGTCTACATCTTCGTCCTGCCGGGCTTTGGGATCACCCTCGAGGTCCTGGCGACCTTCGCCCGCAAACCGCTCTTCGCCTACCGCTGGGCGGTGGCCGGCTTCCTCGGCATCCTCGGCCTGTCGGGGATCGTCTGGGCCCACCACATGTTCGTCTCGGGGATGGCAAGCGAGCTCCTCGCCCCCTTCCTCGTCACGACCGAGCTCATCAGCATCCCGACCGGCCTCGTCTTCCTCTCGGCCCTCGGCACGATCTGGGGCGGCCGGCTCTGGCTGCGGGTGCCGATGCTCTTCGCCCTGGCGATGATCGTGAACTTCCTCATCGGCGGCATCACCGGCATCTTCCTCGCCGACGTCCCAACCGACATCCTCCTCCACGACACCTACTTCGTCGTCGCCCACTTCCACTACACGATCATCGGTGGCGAGATCTTCGCCCTCTTCGCCGCCATCTACTACTGGTTCCCGAAGCTGACGGGTCGGATGCTCGACGAGCGTCTCGGCCGGCTCCACTTCTGGGGGATGTTCCTCGGCTTCAACGCCACCTTCCTGCCGATGTTCCTCGCCGGCCTCGAGGGGATGAACCGCCGGATCGCCCACTATCCGGTCGACCTCCAGCCCCTGAACGTCGTCATCAGCCTCGCCGCCTTCGCCCTCGGCGCCTCCTTCCTCCCCTTCGTCGCGAACGTCGTCTGGAGCCTCGCCCGTCGGCCGGCAGAAGCCGTCGGCCCGAACCCCTGGGCGGCGACGACCCTCGAGTGGCAGACGAGCTCCCCGCCGCCGATCGAGAACTTCCCGATCATCCCGCGGGTCGTTGGTCCCCCCTACGGCTATGGGAGCCCGGGGGCCGTCCATGCCGTCGTCGGTCAGGGAGCGGCCGATCTCGAGCTCCAGGCCACGGCGGAGACCGAGACAGAGGGACGACCGGGGGCCGGCTCCCGTCTCGCCCCGGAGGCGGCTCGATGAGCGGCGGTGATCTCGTCGGCCTCGCCCGGCGGGGCGGGGTCGGGACCTGGGGCGAGGCGACGGAGCGGCCGCCGCTCGTTCCCGGAGCCCTCTCCGCCGAGGCAGTGGAGGACCGCTCGGCCGTCGACCGGTTCGGGCTTCGGCTCTTCATCGCCTCCGAGTCGATGCTCTTCGCGGCCTTCATCGCGGCTCGCTTCTACCTCGCTGGCACCGAGCGGCCCGAGGGCGTGAACCTTGCCCTCGGTCTCGGGCTGACGGCGGTCCTCCTCGGCTCCTCCTGGCTCGGCTACCGAGGGCTCGCCGCGGTCCGCCGGGGCGCCCGGAGCACCGCGGCTCGACGGCTCGGCGGGGCGATCCTCCTCGGTCTCCTCTTCCTCGTCGGCGTCGGGGTCGAGTGGGCCACGGCGGAGTTCTCGGTCGCCAGCGCCTACGGGACGGTCTTCTTTGCCACGACCGGCCTCCACGCCGCCCACCTCGCCTCGGGGATCGTCGTCCTCGCCGCCATCGCCAACCTCCTCCGGCTCGGGCACTTCGGACCCGAGGCCCATTGGGGCGTGATGGGGGCGGTGACGTACTGGACCTTCGTCGACGCCATGTGGGTCGTCGCCATCTTCCCGAGCCTCTACCTCCTCTGAGGGTCGGAAGGAGTGGACCGATGGCGGGCTACCTCGCCTGGCCCGTGGGCGACCCGCTTCCCAACCCGACCGGACCCGCTCTGGCCGCCGGCTCGGCCATGAAGCGTCTCTTCCCCCGTTTCTTCCCCGCCATCGGGGTCGGCCTCGCGGTCGGACTCGTCTTGAGCCTCGCCGCGACCCTCGCCTCGGGGGGCTTCGAGGAGCGTCCGCCCGAGATCGTCCTCGTCGCCATCCCGGTCGGGACGGCCGATCGGATCGCCCGAGGCGAGGCGACGAGCCCGATCCCCGGCGACCTCCGCCTCCGGCCGGGGGACACCCTCGTCATCCGGAACGACGACGTCGTCGGCCACGCCTTCGGCGGGTACGCGATCGCAGCCGGGGCGGCCTTCGTCCTGCCCGTCGGGGCGGCCGACGGCGGGCGCTTCGTCTGCAGCTTCCACCCCTCGGGGACACTCGCCCTCGAGGTCGAAGGAGCGGTCAGCCCGGGCGGGATCGCCGTCACGAGCCTCCTCGTCGGCCTCCCCATCGGCCTCCTCCTCGGTGCCCTGTCGCTCCTCATCGCCGGGCTCGGGGGATCGTCGGAGGCGACGGCGGGCCTGACCGTCGGCGGCCGGGGCGGTGCGGCCCCGACGTCCGGGCGCCGGCCCATCGCCGAGGAGGTGTGATGACGAGCGACCTCGGCGGCCTCTGGACGGCCGTCCTCGACCTCCTCGGCCAGGTCGTCATGCCCGATTGGGCGGGGGTCGTCACGAACCTCCTCCCCCTCGCCGTGGCTGGGGTCGTCGTCGCTGGCCTCGGCCTCCTCGGCCGAGCCTGGCTCCGGGCCTGGCAGGGGGACCCCGCGAGAGGAGCTCGCCGACGCCACCCGACCGAGCGGCGTGACCGGGGCCCAACCCGACCCTCGGACGTGGCCGCCCGCCTCCTCCGACCCCTTGCCCTCGTTCCCGTCGGGGCCGTCGTCGCTGGCCTCGGGCTCCTCGACCGGGCGACCCATCCGAGCGGCAACCTCGGCCTCGTCGTCGGCGGCCTCCTCGTCGCCCTGGCCGGCGCCTCGCTCGCCGTCCGGGCGAGCGAAGGGTTCGCCGAGGGCGAGTCGGCGGCCGATCGGCGCGGAGAAGCCGAGCTCCTCGCCCGGCTCCGAGAGCTCCGGGCCGGTCTCGGGCGCCTCCCGCGTCCCCTGAGTCGGCTCCCGGCGCTCGTCCTCGCCGCGGCCCTCGTCGGCCTCGGCCTCCTCGTCGTGCCGGCGCCGAGCGGCGAGGGGCTGCGACCGGCGGCGAACCTGCCGCTCCTCCTCGTCGGACTGGCGATCGGCCTCGTCGCCGTCGCCACGGCGGTCCGGGACTGGGAGCGCCTCGACGACCGCGGCGAGCGGTCGCCTCGCTAACGCCCCCGAGTGAACGAAGGCGCGGCCCGCTCGAGTCAGGCCGCGCCGATGATGTCGATGGTGGAGATGGGGGAGAGTCGAACTCCCCGTCCAGAGCCCTTCGCCAGGGACCAGCTACGAGCGTGTCCGGTGGTTTCGTCGTCGATCGAGCGGTCGGCCGCCGGCAGCCTACCCCTCGATCCAGCCGCGTCTCCCGAAACTGGGCTTGGCTCCGGCCTACGCGGCGCTCGCCCGGAGTGCAGCCCCGCTCCATGACGCTTCCACGACCCGCGGGGCGGAGGTCGCTTCCACGCTCACCTAGGCGGCCTTAGGCCGCGAGGGCGAGAGCAGACTGGCGGTTGCCAGTTACTTCGGTTTGCCGCCTGTTTTACGAGGCCTGACGGCACCTCGGCTCGCGTTCCCTGACAGCCAGACCCTGTCGAGACCGCGCATCCCCACAGAGCCGAACGCCGAACGGGCGTTCGGGGCCATTCTACCGGTTCGGCCCCGATCGGCCAAGAGGCCCGCCTCGGGCTTGCTCCGTCCCCCGGGCCTGCCTGCGTCCGCCGGCCGGCTCCCTCGGACGCCATCTCCCTAGCCCCGTCGCGCCTCGGCGAGCTCCCGTTCGATCTCTCGCCGCGCGTCCCGCTCGGCGATGGCCCGCCGCCGGTCGTGCTGCCGCCGGCCGCGGGCCAGGCCGAGCTCGACCTTCGCCAGGCCGCGCTCGGTGAGGTAGAGCCGGAGGGGCACGAGGGTCAATCCCCTCGTCGCCGTCCGCCCCAGGAGGGCGTCGATCTCGGCCCGATGGAGGAGGAGCTTCCGGTCTCGCCTCGGCTCGTGGTTGAAGCGAGCCGCCCCGGGCCAGGGAGCGATGTGGGCCCCGACGAGCCAGGCCTCGCCGCGCTCGATCCGAGCGTAGGCGTCGGCGAGGTTGACCCGCCCCGCCCGGATCGACTTGATCTCACTGCCCGTCAGGACGAGTCCGGCCTCGACCGTCGCCTCGATGTCGTAATCGTGGCGTGCCTTCCGATTGACGGCCACGACCTGGCGCTCGCGTGGCGCCGACGGCGCGGCCTGAGCGGCCCCAGCGGCTCCCCGCTTCGTGCTCTTCACCGCGACTCTGCAGCGGCCGATCGCCGGCAGCAATGGCCCCGGGGACGCACGAACGCCGGCCCGAGGTCGGACCGGCGTTCCTGCTCCGTAACCACCCGCAAGGGGCCGTCGCCTAGGCGTCGTGCTCCTGCGAGGTGGTGCGGCGACTCGGACAATCGGTCACTGCACATCACCTCCTTTCGTTCGGGGGAACCGTACTCGATCGGCGCCAAGTACGCAAGCAGGGCGGCCCACCCCCTCCGAAGGGCCGCCCTAGGCCGCCCGAAGCCAGGGCCGGACCTGAGAGGTCGTCGAGGTCGTATCGGCGAGGAGCTCGAGGGCCTTGTCGAGGACCGGGTCGTCGGTCGGGCTCGACGGGGTCTCGTCGACGACGACGTCGGGGATGAGGCCCGTGCCGTGGACCCACCGCTTCTTCGGGGTCAGCCACTTGGCGACGGTGAGCCGGAAGCCGCCCGCGTCGTCGGAAAGGAGCGACCACTGCTGGACGGTCCCCTTGCCGAAGGTCTTCTGCCCGACGAGGGTCGCCCGGCCCGTGTCCTGGAGGGCCCCGGCGAGGATCTCCCCGGCCGAGGCCGTGCCGCCATCGACGAGGGCGACGACCCGGATCGAGGGGTCCGTGGCGAGTCCACCGGGCTTCGCCTCGGTGGCGATCTGGTTCCCTCGGGCGTCTTCCTGCCAGAAGATCGGCCCTGAGGCGATGAGCTCGCTGGCGATGTCGCGGGCGGCCGTCGTGTAGCCCCCGGGGTTGCTCCGAAGGTCGAGGACGAGCTTCTTCACCCCGGCCGAGACGAACCGCTCGAGGGCGGCGTGGAACTGCTCGGTGCTGTTGCTCGAGAAGCCCGCCAGGCGGATGTAGCCGACCTGGCCACCGGCCAGCTCGCGAACGGTGACCTCGCGCTGGACGATGACGTCGCGGACGATCCCGATCTCCTGCCTGGCGCCATCGCGCTCGATGGTCAGCACGACCCGGGTCCCCTTCTTGCCGCGGATCCGGTCCCGGGCCTGGTCGATGGTCAGCCCGTCGAGGGCCTGGCCGTCGACGGCGACGACGAGGTCGCCGGGCAGGAGCCCGGCCCGCTCGGCCGGCGAGTCGGCGAGAGGCGCGACGATGACGAGCCGGCAGTCGCTCCCAAGGGTGACACAGCTGCTCGTCCGCCCCGAGGCGTCGACGGTCCCGATCTCCGCCCCGATCCCCTCGAACTGACCCGAGAGATCCTGGAGGCTCCGCTGGTACTCCTCGGAGGTGAGGTACGAGGAGTAGGGATCGCCGAGGGCCTCGAAGAGCCCCTTGATCGCCCCCTCGACGAGCTTCTTGCGGTCGACCTCGCCGCCCGCGTACTGCTCGGTGACGGCCCGATAGGCCTCCCAGAAGGGGGCGAAGAGTTCCTCCTCGGGCGGTGTGCCCGGAGTCGTCGCGAGCTGGCGGCCGAGGGAGAAGCCCGACAAGAAGAGGGCGGCCCCGGCCAGGATGGCGACGACGACGACGGCGAGGGCGAGGAAGGGGCCCGAGGGTCGGACGACGGTCGGCGGCTGGTGGAGGGCGAGGGCCGGCTCGGCGACCGGACCGCCCGGCCCCACGCTCGCAGCCTCGGACGCGGCCGGGTCCGCCTCGCTCGGCCCGCTGACGGACGGCGGAGACGAGGTGGGTTCGACGGGGGACGGGGAGGGCTCGGGTGGCTGGCTGGCTGTCATCGTCTTCATCCCGCTCTCGTGGGCGGCTGGCGCCAACGTGGCGACGCCTCGCTCGATCGTACGCCGATCCCGGCGGATGCGGATCCGACCGCCGCTCCGCCGCCCTCGCCAGCGGCACCGGAGCCGCGCTCGGCCAACGCCGCCTCCGGGCCTGCCCGCCCCTACCGGGCCAGATAGGCCCGGACCGAGAGCCAAGAACCGAGCGAACCCAGTCCCAGCCCCGTGGCCAGGACAAGGACCCCGACGTCTCGAGCCAGCCCACCGAGCTGGAGCGGGAGGATCCGGAAGAAGTCGAAGAGGAAGCGACCGATCGGCTCGGCGGCGAGCCCGAGGAGCCCGAGGGTGACGAGGGAACCGAGGAGCCCGACGAGGGCACCCTCGAAGATGAAGGGCCAGCGGATGAAGGCGTCGGAGGCCCCGACGAGACGCATGATCTCGATCTCGTCGGCGCGGGCCAGGACGGCGAGCCGCACGGTGTTGACGACGACGAAGAGGACGATGAGGCCGATGACGACGAGGACGACCGCCCCCGCGGTCCGCAAGGTGCCCGTGATCGTCAGGACCCGGTCGACGAGGTTCTCGATGTCGACGACCGACTCGACGATCGGCTCCTTCCGGAGGGTCATCGTGATCGCCCCCGCCGCCCGGGGATCGGCGAGCTTCACCTCGAGGCTGGCCCGGAGGGGGTTCTCGTCCAGATAGCGGGTCAGGTCCTCCTGGCCCTGGGCGGCGAGCCGCTCCCGAAACCGGGCCAGGGCCTCGTCCTTCGAGACGTAGGCGACGGAGCGGACAGCCGGCTCGGCCTCGAGCCGGCGGCGGAGCGCGTCGACCTCGGCCGGTGGCGCGTCGTCCCGGAGGTCGGCGACGACCTCGACCTTCTGCTCGACGAACTCGAGCCCGGCCATGAGCCCGGCTTGGAGGATCCAGAACCCGGCCAGGAGGAGGAGCATGAGGATCATCGTTGCCGTGGCGGCGAGGCTCATGAGGGCGTTGCGCCAGAACCCCTGCCAGGCCCGGTGGAGGCTGAAGGCGAGGAATCGGAGCACGTCCGTCGCCGCTCCCGTCAGTCGTCGTGGTGGTAGGCGCCCCGCGGCTCGTCTCGGACGATCCGCCCCTCCTCGAGGCCGACGACCCGCCGCCGGAGGGCGGTCACGACCTCGGCGTTGTGGGTCGCCATGAGGACGGTGACCCCGAGCTCGTTGATCCGCAGGAGGAGCTGGATGATCTCCCAAGCGATGAGCGGGTCGAGGTTGCCGGTCGGCTCGTCGGCGATGATGAGGCGGGGGTCGTGGACGAGGGCCCGGGCGATCGCCGTCCGCTGCTGTTCGCCACCCGAAAGCTGGCTCGGCAGCTGGTCAGCGTGGCTCGTCAGGCCGACGAGGGCGAGGACGCGGTCGACAGCCGGCCGGATCCGGCGGCTCGGGGTCCCCGTCACTTCGAGGGCGAAGGCGACGTTCTCGCGGACCGTCTTGCGGGGCAGGAGCTTGTAGTCCTGGAAGACGATCCCGATCCGACGCCGGAGCTTCGGTAGCTCCCGGCGCGGCAACCGGGCGACGTCGGTGCCGTCGACGAGGACCGTGCCGTGGGTCGGGAGCTCGTCGCCGATGAGGAGCTTGATGAGTGTGCTCTTGCCGGCCCCGGAGGGGCCGACGAGGAAGACGAAGTCGCCTTCGGGGATGGCCAGCTCGACGTCCCGGAGGGCCGTCCGGCCGTTCGGGTAGATCTTCGTCACCTCGTGGAGGCGGACGACGTCGCGCTCCTCCTCGGCCGGCGGAGACGGGCGGCCAAGGAGGTGGTCCTTGAGGGCTTGGAAGGCCCCGGAGCGAACGGCACTCCCGGGACGGATGGTCGTCGTCATCGAAGGCTCCGCGGATCGAGCGAGCGGCCGTTTCGGTCGGCCGGGACGACTCCGTCCGCGGGCACAGCGTCGGGAGCCACGTCGGCCTCGAGGCTACCATCCGCTCGTCCGTCGAGCAATGGCCGGATCGCCGGCTCCGTCCGGTCGATGAGGCGGCCTCGACCCCTCTACACTGTCCGCGAGGATCCCAAGGCGAGTTGCGTGGGCCCGCCACCGCGTGGAGGTAGCCGTGGACACCCTGACGATCCGGAGCGACGAGCTCGACGTCGTCCTCCTTCCCGGCGCGGGCGCCCGCCTCCACCGCCTTCGTGCCTTTGGCGTCGACCTCCTCCGGACCCCGGCCGACCCGGCGACCCACGAGACCGACCCCTTCTTCTGGGGCGCCTACATCATGGCACCCTGGTGCAATCGGATCGCCGCGGCGCCCGTCCAGGTCGGCCGCCGGACTGTCGACCTCGCCCCCAACTTCTCCGACGGGACGGCGATCCACGGCCAGCTCGTCCTCGCCCCATGGCGGGTCGAGGGCGACGGCCGGCTTCGGGTTCGCGGCGGCGGGGACGGCTGGCCATGGCCGTACGAGGCCAGCCTCGGCGTCGCCGTCGAGGGGTCACGACTCCGCCTCGACCTCGGGCTGACGAACCTCTCGGACGACCCGATGCCGGCCGGGCTCGGTCTCCATCCCTGGTTCCTCCAGCCCCTCCTCCTCGCCATCCGGGCCGAGGCCGTCTACCCGAGCAATCTCGCGCCGCCGGGGCCGCCGGAGCCGGTTGCGGGGCCCTTCGACCTCCGCCGCTTGGGACCGATGGCGGCGGGCCTCGACGCTGCCTGGACGGACCTCGCCGAGCCGCCCGTGGAGCTCGCCTGGCCGAACCTCGGGCTCCGGGCCACCCTGGCGACCGAGGGGACGGCCCGCTGCATCGTCGCTGCGAACCTGCCGCCGATCCCGGCCGTGGCCGTCGAGCCCCAGACCCATGCCCCGCAGGGGCTGCGCCGCCTCCTGGAGGGCCTCTCCGATCCCCTCGTTCTCCTCGAGCCGGGTGAGCGTCTCGGCCTCAGCGTCGTCCTCGAGGTGAGTCGAGCGGGCGAGAGCGACGGCTGAGCGGATCAGCGGCGCGAGGGCCCTCGGCGCGGCCAGGCCGAAGGCCCCGGACGTGGTGCAGCGGCGCTGGCCATATGTGATACTTCTCTACAAACCAGACCGAGGAGGCGTCCGGTGCTCCTGGCGAGCCCGGCGCGAGAGAGGACGAGGGTTCGGCCATGGCCAGCGAGTTCTTCACCGACGTCAGCGATCGGATCCGCTTTGGAGGTCTCGAGTCAGAGGACCCGTTGACCTACAAGGTCTACGACCCCGACCGGCTCGTCCTCGGCAAGCGGATGGAGGACCACCTCCGGATCGCCGTCTGCCTCTGGCACTCCTTCAACTGGCCGGGCTCCGACGTCTTCGGCAGCGGGACCTTCGACCGGCCCTGGCTCGATCCGCGGGCCGATCCGATGACGGCGGCCCGGGCAAAGATCGACGCCGCCTTCGAGTTCCTGGCGAAGCTCGGCGTCCCCTTCTTCACCTTCCACGACCGCGACGTCGCCCCCGAGGGGCGAACCTTCGCCGAGACCCGCTCGAACCTGGCGACCGTCGTCGACTGGATCGAAGCGGCGATGGCGAGGACCGGGGTGCGGCTCCTCTGGGGGACGGCGAACCTCTTCTCCCACCCCCGCTACGCGGCCGGAGCGGCGACGAACCCCGACCCCGAGGTCTTCGCCTACGCCGCCGCCCAGGTGAAGCTCATGCTCGAGGTCACCCACCGCCTCGGCGGTGCGAACTACGTCCTCTGGGGCGGCCGGGAGGGCTACGAGACCCTCCTCAACACCGACCTCGCCCGGGAGGATGCCCAGCTGGCCCGCTTCCTCGGTCTCGTTGCCGAGCACAAACACAAGATCGGCTTCCAGGGCACCCTCCTCATCGAACCGAAGCCCCAGGAGCCGACGAAGCATCAGTACGACTACGATGCGGCGACGGTCCACGGCTTCCTCGTCCGTCACGGCCTGGCCGACGAGTACCGGCTGAACATCGAGGTCAACCATGCGACCCTCGCCGGCCACAGCTTCCACCACGAGGTCGCCTACGCCGTCGCCCACGGCATCTTCGGCAGCATCGACGCGAACCGCGGCGATCCCCAGAACGGCTGGGACACCGACCAGTTCCCGAACTCCGTCGAGGAGCTCTCCCTCGCCCTCCACGAGATCCTCCGCGGCGGCGGTTTTGCGACCGGCGGCTTCAACTTCGACGCCAAGCTGCGGCGTCAGAGCGTCGACCGGACCGACCTCTTCCACGGCCACATCGGTGGCATCGACACCCTCGCCCGAGCCCTCCTCGTCGCCGCCGACATGCTCGAGCGGGGGACCCTCGAGGCGGCCCGCGCCGAGCGCTACGCTGGCTGGGACGGCGAGCTCGGCCGCTCGATCCTGGCCGGGGAGCGGTCCCTCGCCGACCTCGAGGCCCTCGTCGCCGAAGGCGGCATCGACCCGCGGCCCCGCTCGGGTCGCCAGGAGCTTCTCGAGAACCGGGTCAACCAGCGGATCTGGGCCGTCGATGGCCCCGCGGCTCGAGGCGGATCGGCCTGAGCCGGACACCGGGCGGGCGCCCGAGGGCGGCTGGAGGGAGCCGAGGCCCGTCGGGGACGAGCTCGGGGACGAGCCAGGAGGAGCAGGATGAGCGTCGTCATCGGCATCGACGTCTCGACGACGGCGACGAAGGCGGTCGTCGTCGACGAGGAGGGGGCCGTCCGGGGGATCGGGACGGCCGACTACCCCTTCGCAACGCCGCGGCCCCTCTGGAGCGAGCAGGACCCAGCCCTCTGGTGGGCGGCGGCCCAGAGCGCAATCCCGGCCGCCCTCGCAGCGGCGGGCACGGCGCCGTCGGCCGTCGCGGCCATCGGACTGACGGGCCAGATGCACGGCGCCGTCCTCCTCGATCGTTCCGGTGCCGTCCTTCGGCCGGCCATCCTCTGGAACGACCAACGGACGGGGGCCGAGTGCGACTGGATCCGCTCCGTCGTCGGCCGCGAGCGGCTCATCGCGATCACCGGCAACGACGCCCTCACCGGCTTCACCGCCCCGAAGCTCGTCTGGGTCGCTCACCACGAGCCGGAGGTCTGGGGGCGCATCGGACGACTCCTCCTGCCGAAGGACTACCTCCGCTATCGCCTGACCGGGGAGCCTGCCGTGGACAAAGCCGATGGAGCAGGCACGCTCCTCTTCGACCTCCAAGCCCGCACCTGGTCGCCCGAGATCGTCGCCGCCCTCGGCCTCGACCCGGCCTGGCTGCTGCCGACCTTCGAGGGGCCGGAGATCACGGGCCAGGTGACCGAGGCAGCGGCGGAAGCGACGGGCCTCAGGCCCGGCATCCCCGTCGTCGCCGGCGGTGGCGACCAGGCGGCGAATGCGGTCGGCGTCGGTGCCGTCCGGCCGGGAACGATGGCCCTCTCCCTCGGGACGTCGGGGGTCGTCTTTGCCCCGACGGACCGACCCCTCGTCGAGCCGGAGGGCCGCGTCCACGCCTTCTGCCACGCCGTACCCGAGCGCTGGCACCTCATGGCGGTCATGCTCTCGGCTGCCGGCAGCCTCCGCTGGTTCCGGGATGCTCTGGCGCCGGGGATCGACTTCGCCGACCTCGTCGAGGCTGCTGCCGAGGTCCCGGCCGGATGCGAGGGCCTCTCGTTCCTGCCCTACCTGACCGGCGAGCGAACGCCCCACGCCGACCCTCTCGCCCGCGGCGCCTTCGTCGGACTCACCGTCCGCCACGACCGTCGCCACCTCACCCGGGCCGTCCTCGAGGGCGTCGCCTTCGGCCTCCGGGACGGCCTCGAGCTCATGACGGCGGCCGGGATCGCGCCGCCCCTCCAGATCCGCGCCTCCGGCGGCGGCTCGGCGAGTCCCCTCTGGCGGCAGATCCTCGCCGACGTCCTCGGGGCGGAGATCGCGACCGTCAACACGACCGAGGGGGCGGCCTATGGCGCCGCCCTCCTGGCAGCCGTGGGGGCTGGCTGGTTCTCGACCGTCGACGAGGCCGCGGCGGCCTTCGTCCGGGCCGTCCCGGCGGCCGCTCCTGGCCCCGAGGCGGCACACTACGCCGAGGCCTACGCTCGGTTCCGGACCCTCTACCCGGCCCTCGCCCCCTTCTACCACGCCCTCCCGCCCGCGTAGGGGGCGGCCACCAGCCCGCTGCCGCGACCGGCGACCCCAGCCCCTTCGCGGACCCCCGCTCTTGTCTTCGGCTCGAGCCCGCTCAGATCTGGAGCTGCTCGAGCTCCTGCCTCGTCAGCTCGCCGGGTCGCTTGCCAGCGATGATCATCGTCAGGACGTCGTCGGTCGTCACCTCGTCTCGCCTCACCGTGGCGACGATCCGGCCCTGGTACATGACGCTGATCCGGTCTGAGAGGTCGAAGACGTCGTGGATGTCGTGGCTGATGAGGAAGATCCCGATGCCCTCCTCCTTCAGCTGTCGGATGAGGCTGTGAACCTGGGCGGTCTCGGCGGGGCCGAGGGCGGCGGTCGGCTCGTCCATGATGAGGATCCGAGCGTTGAAATAGACCGCCCGGGCGATGGCGACGGACTGCCGCTGGCCACCCGACAGGCTGACGACGGGCTGCTTGAAGCGGGTGAAGTTCGGGTTCAGACGCTGCATGACCTTCCGGGTCTCCGACTCCATCGCCGAGTCGTTGAGCTCGCCGAGGAGGGTCGTCCGCTCCCGACCGAGGAAGACGTTCGCCGGGGCGTCGAGGTTGTCGGCGAGGGCGAGGGTCTGGTAGATCGTCTCGATCCCGTGGACCTTCGCGTCGCGGGGGTTTCGGATCGTGACCGGCTTCCCGTCGATGAGGATCTCCCCGCTGTCGGCTGGATGGGCCCCGGAGAGGGCGCGCATGAGCGTCGTCTTGCCCGCCCCGTTGTGGCCGACGAGCCCAACGACCTCGCCGCGCTGGAGGTCGATCGAGGCGTCCCGGACGGCATGGACGCCGCCGAAGGAGACGTTGATCGCCCGCATCTCGACGAGGGGCGGGTGGGCCTCAGCCGATGCCAACGGGCTGCTCTGGGCGAGGGTCGTCCCGCTCATCTCTCAGCACTCCTCCCTTCAGGTCGCGCGCCGACGGTTCCAGCTGTCGAAGGCGACGGCGAGGATGAGGACGATGCCGGCGGCGACGTTCTGACCCGGTGAGTTGACGCCGAGGAAGGCAAGTCCGTAGGCGAGGGACTGCATGACGAAGGCTCCCAGGACCGCTCCGGGGATCGTCCCGATGCCACCGGCGAAGGAGGTCCCGCCGACGACGGCGGCGGCGATGACGTAGAGCTCGTAGCTCTGCCCGACGTCGAGGGTCGCCGCGTTCAGGCGGCCGACGGCGACGGCTGCCGCGAGGGCGGCGAGGATCCCCATGATGATGAACGTCTTCATGATCGTCCAGCGGGTGTTGATGCCGGCGAGTTCGGCTGCCTCCGGGTTGCCACCGTAGGCATAGACGTAGCGACCGAAACGGCGGCGCCGGGCGATCCAGGTCATGACGACGGTGACGGCGATGAGAAGAAGGATCGGGTAGGGCAGGCCCATCGGCACCTGGAGCCCGCCGGGCGGCTCGGGGATGCCGCGCTGGCGGGCGTACTCGCTGGCGAGGGCCGGCGGTAGGTAGTTCATGTTCGCGAAGGCGGCCAAGGCGAGGACGATGAGACAGCCGACGACGCCGAGGAAGACCTCGGCCCAGATCGGTCGGACCGGGAAGCCGAACCGCCGCCGCTGCCGGCGCCCGCTGATGAGGAGGTAGACGAGCCCGACGCAGGCGACGACGGCGACGAGCCAGGTCAGCTCGCCGCCGATCGACCCGCGGGGGCCGCCGCCGAAGAGCTGGAAGGTCGGGTCGAGACCCGTCACCGCGGCGCCGTTGCTCAGGTACCAGACGGCACCCCGGATGGAGAGGAGGCCGCCGAGGGTGACGACGAAGGACGGCACCTTGCCGTAGGCGATGATGAAGCCCTGGAGGGCCCCGAAGGCGGCCCCGATCCCGATCCCGATGGCGAGGGCGATCAACCAACGGAAGGGGAAGTCGGGACCCAGCCCGAGGATCCTCGGCAGCCAGTCGGTCATGAGGAGGGCGTAGCTCATGGCGATGAAGCCGGTGAGCGACCCGACCGACAGGTCGATGTTCCGCGAGACGATGACGAGGACCATGCCGGTCGCCAGGATCGCCACTGTCGTCGCCTGGACGGCGAGGGTGACCATGTTGACCGGCTGGAGGAACTTGCCCCCGCTCAGGATGTTGAAGACCAGCAGGATGACCGCCAGGGCGACGAGCATCCCGAAGAGGCGGAGGTCGATCTCCGTCGCCGCGACGAGCCGCCGGAGCGACGCGAGAGGCGACTGCTGCGCCCGGGGTGGGGCCGTGGCCGCATCGGTCAGGTGAGTCACGCTCGCCCTCCTGAACGTCGTCCAGGTGACCGCGCCCCCGGAGGGGTCCCCCCGGGGGCGCGGTCCGACGATGTCGAGTCTACCCTTCGATGGACCTCAGAGTCCGCAGGCCTTCGCGCCGGGATCCGAGGCCGTCACACCCTTGCAGATGTCGTCCTTCGTCGCGTACCAACCGGCCTTGATGACGAGGTCGAGGTTCTCGGCCGTGATCGGGGTCGGCTGGAGGATGAAGGCCTTGACGGTCTTGCCGCCGGGGGTCTGGAAGTCGATCGGCTTGTTCCCTTCGGCCGGGGAGACCGAGGGATCGATGTTGATCGTGATGTCGGCCATCGCGGTGCCCTGGCAGAGGGCGAGGGCGGCCTGCCCGGCGGCCTTGCCGAGCTCGTTGCTGTTCTTCCAGACGTCGACGTACTGCTTGCCGAGGGCGACGTTGTTCAGGTTCGCCGGGTCTCCGTCCTGGCCGGAGAGGGGGACGAAGGGGTGGCCCTTCGCCGTCTCGGCGGCGACGACACCGAGGGCGGTGCTGTCGTTCTCGGCCAGGATGGCATCGATCTGCTTCCCGTCGGCCCGAGCCTTGTCGATGATCGCCTCCATGTTCGCCTGGGCCTTGCTCGTGTCCCAGGCGTCGGTGAAGGTGCCGTAGTCCTGGGGCCAGTTCGTGCCCGTCGAGTTCAGGACGGTGATCTCGCCCTTCTGGATCTTGTCGACGAGGCCGGCCTGCTTGTAGCCCTCGGGCAGGAAGGTCGAGGCGTTCGGGTCACCGGGGTCGCCCTTGATGATGACGTAGTTCCCGGTCGGGACCTTCTTGAGGATCGCCTCGGCCTGGGCCTTGCCCACCCCGACGTTGTTGAAGGTGATGTAGAGGACGCTCGGGTCCTCGATGAGGCGGTCGTAGGCGATGACCGGGATGTTCCGGTCCTTTGCCGCCTGGACAGCCGGCAGGATCGCGTTCTGGTCCTGGGCGAGGAGGATGAGGACCTTCGCGCCCTGGTTGATGAGGTTGTCGACGTCGGTCAGCTGCTGCTCGCTGCTCAGGTTCGCATCGGCGTCGATGTACCGGCCGCCGCCGGCCTCGACCGTCTGCTTGATGTTCGGCTGGTCGGTCGCGGCCCACCGGGGCTGCTGGAAGTTGTTCCACGAGACACCGACGACGCACTCGGCGGTCTGGCTCGGCGGAGCGGAGGCACCGGGGGACGCGGCCGGTGTCGGGCTGGCGCCGCCGCCGCAGGCCGCGGCGAGGACGGCGAGCGCCCCGATGAAGGCAACGAGATGGCGATGGGACATGGGTACTTCCTCCTCCTGATTGGTCCACACTCGTCGATCAGCAGCTCGATCCGTTCAGACGCATTCCCTCCTTCCACGAGACCTTCCACACGCCCCTTCGGACGGTCCTCGGACCACGTCCAGCCAGCTCCTCAGGCCGTCGCCCGGGTGGCCAGGTCGGCCCGCGGTCGCAGCCATTCGGCCGGATCGGCGAGGAGGGGCTCGAGGGCGAGCTCCCCCGCTCCGAGGAGCGGAGCGTCGACGCCGAGCCGAGCCGGCACGATCCGAACGAGGGCCCGGGGAGCTGGGAGGGCGAAGTGATCGAGGGCGTCCTCGAGGGTGTGGTTGACGTAGGGGTGGATTCGCCCAAACAGCCCGCCGAGGACGACGAGCCGCGGGTTCAGGACGTTGACGAGGCCGGCGACTCCCCGACCGAGCCAGCGCCCGACGATCTCGAGGGCGGCGAGAGCGGTCGGCGAGCCCGCCTCGGCCTCGCGGAGGACGGCCTCGACGCCGTCCCGACCTTCGTCGGGGGCGTGGCCGGCCCGAAGCAGGAGGGCTCGTTCGCCGACCTCGGTCTCCCAGCAGCCGACGGAGCCGCAGCCGCAGGGTACCCCGAGCGGGTTGATCGGCAGGTGACCGACCTCGCCCCCGAAGCCGGCCGCCCCCGTGAGCGGTCGGCCGCCGACGATGAGGCCGCCGCCGACCCCGACCTCCCCGGAGATGAAGAGGACGTCCTCGTGGCCGGCCGCCGCGCCACGCCGCAGTTCGGCGAGGGCCCCGAGGTCGGCGTCGTTCGCGACGGTGATCGGGGCTCGGAACTCGAAGGCGCGACTCAGGTACTCGGCCAGGGGCACCTCCCGCCAGCCGAGGTTCGGGGCGAGGGTGACGAGGCCGTCGCTTCGCCGCACGATCCCGACGACGGCAACCCCGACGCCGATGAGGGCGTTCGGCGAGAGGTGGGCCGGCCAGATGGCGTCGACGAGCTCGGCGAGGTCGGTGACGATCTCGTCGACCGAGAGGTGGGCGCGGGGACGGGCGACCCGTCGCCGGGCGTGGACGACCCCGCCGAGCCCGACGACGGCTGCGGCGAGGGTGTCGACGCTGATTTCCAGGGCGACGGCGACGGCCCGCTCGGCGTCGAGGTGGACGCGGGCCGACGGCCGTCCAGGGGTGCCGACAGGAGCGCCCGGCGTCTCGATCGCCAGTCCCGCCTCGACGAGCTCGCCGACGAGGCCCCGAATGGCACTTCGGGTGAGCCCGGTCCGGACGACGAGGGCCGACCGGGTCAGCGGACCACGGCCGTGGAGCTCGCGGACGATGGCGCTAAGGTTCGCCCGGCGAACGGTCTCGCTACGTTGCGCGATGGAGTCGTGCTGTTGCCGCACCGCTAGGTTTGTGCACCTCTCGCTCAAATGTTGCCGTATACTGCGACATCGCTGCCGTTGCTGTCAAGCCGCTCCCCGCGCTCGGATCCCGAGCCGGGCGGCAAGCGATCGTGGCAGCCGGGGTCGTGGCCGCGGCGAAGATCGCATCACTGGAGGAGAGGCATGGATGTCTTGAAAGGCAGGGTCGCCCTCGTGACCGGTGCCAGCCGAGGGATCGGGGCGGCGATCGCCCGAGCCCTCGATCGGGAGGGTGTCCGCCTCGCCCTCGCCTCGCGGAGCGGCGATGATCTCGGTATCGGCGGAGCCCTCGCTCGGGCCGTCGACGTCCGCGATCCCGCGGCCCTCACCGCCTTCGCCGATGAGGCCGCGGCCACCTTCGGCGGCCTCGACATCGTCGTCGTGAACGCCGGCGTCGGCGCCTACGGCCCCTTCCTCGACCTCACCCCCGAGCACATCGAGGAGATGATCGACGTCAACGTTCGGGGCGCCATCTACACCCTCCGGGCAGCCCTCCCCCACCTCCTCCGTAGCCCGGCCGGCGACGTCATCATGATCGCCAGCGAAGCCGGCCGCCGGGGCCTGCCGTACGAGGCCGTCTACTGCGCCTCGAAGTTCGCTCAGGTCGGTTTGACGCGGGCCCTCGATCACGAGCTCCGAGAGCGGGGCATCCGCTGCACGAACATCTGCCCGGGGGGCGTGGCGACGGACTTTGCCATGGGCCGCGGCCGGACGCCGGACATGCCTGCCCTGGCTGGGATGATGCGACCTGACGACGTCGCCGAGGCCGTCATCTTCGCCCTCACCCGGCCGCGGACCCATCGGATCCTCGAGGTCGCCTTCCGGCCGGTGACGGAAGGATCCTGGGGCTGACCGTCGGGGAGTCACCGGGAGGGTCAGGCATGAGCGAGCTTCGGTGGGGGATCCTCTCGACGGCGAAGATCGCCCGGACAGCGGTCATCCCCGCCCTCCGACGGGCCGCCCGCTGCCGCCTCGTCGCCATCGCCTCCCGGGACGAGTCACGGGCCCGCGAGATCGCCGACCAGTTCGAGATCCCTCGAGTCCATGGCAGTTACGAGGCGCTCCTCGCCGACCCCGAGGTCGACGCCGTCTACATCCCGCTCCCGAACCACCTCCATCTGGAGTGGTCGATCAGGGCCCTCCGGGCAGGGAAGCACGTCCTCTGCGAGAAGCCCCTCGCCCTCACTGCCGCCGATGCGGAGCGGATGATCGCCGAAGCCGAGGGTGCCGGTCGGCGGCTCATGGAGGCCTTCATGTACCGCCTCCACCCCTCCTGGCAGGCCGTCCTCGAGCTCGTCGCCGGCGGTCGGATCGGCCGCCTGACGGCGGTCCAGAGCTGGTTCTCCTTCTACAACGATGATCCCGCCAACATCCGGAACATCCGCGCCTACGGCGGCGGCGCCCTCTACGACATCGGCTGCTACTCGGTCAACCTGTCGCGCCTCCTCTTCGGTGGCGAGCCGGACGAGATCGAGGCGACGATCGTCCGCGATCCGACGACCGGGGTCGACGTCCTCACCTCAGCGATCCTCCGCTTCGGCTCGGGCCTGGCCAGCTTCACCTGTTCGACCCGCGTCGAGCCCGACCAGCGGGTCCACATCTACGGGACGGAGGGAAGGATCTCGATCGGGATTCCCTTCAACATCCCGCCCGACCGTCCAACCGAGGTCTTCGTCACCGCCGGTGGCGATCCTCCGGTGGCGCCGGCCACCGAGGTCCTCCGCTTCCCGCCGGCCGATCCCTACGCTGTCGAGGCGGAGCGGTTCGCCGCGGCCGTCCTCGACGGAGCGCCGACACCCGTGCCGCCCGAGGATGCGGTTGCGAACCTCCGGGTCATCGAGCGGATCTTCGCCGCGGCCGAGGGGAGCGGCTGAGCGAGCGGCGGGGAGTGAGGAGGCGGCCACGGACGTCGGCGGGAGCGCGTCCCCGAGGGGCGGGACGACGAACTCCGAGTCGCCGCCCCAGGGCTTCCCGGCTGCCGACCAGCGAGCGGGCAGGCCCGGGTTCAGGCGATGGCGCACCTCCGGCGGGCGGCCGGCTTCGGGGCGCTCCCTCGAGCTCCTCGTCGGCCTCCTCCTCGTTGGGGGGCTCGGCCTCGGCGGGATCGTCGCCGGTTGGGGGATCGTCGCCCCGGCGTCGTCGGCGGCCGGGGGCCCGCCGCGCTTCGTCGAGGAGGCGGTAGCCGCCGGGGTCGATGCGGAGTACGACGGCGACTTCGAGTTCTTCGTCGGTGGCGGGGTCGCGGTCCTCGACTGCGATGCCGACGGCCGCCCCGATCTCTACATCGCCGGGGGGACGAGCCCGGCCGGGCTCTACCGGAACGAGAGTGAACCGGGCGGACCCCTCCGCTTCCGGCGCCTCCCCAACCCGGTCACCGACCTGGAGGCGGTCACTGGCGCCTATCCCCTCGACATCGACGGCGATGGCCGCCCGGATCTCGTCGTCCTTCGCCGGGGGGAGAACGTCCTCCTCCGGGCCCTCGGCGACTGTCGCTTCGAGCGAGCGAACGAGCGGTGGGGCTTCGACGGCGGCTCGGCCTGGACGACGGCCTTCAGTGCGACCTTCGAGGCCGGCGCGACCTGGCCGACCCTCGCCTTCGGGAACTACCTTGTCAGCGCTGACCCTCTCGGCGGCTGTGCGCCGGGCCTCCTCCTTCGGCCGAAGGAGGAGGGGGTCGGCTTCGGACGCCCGATCCCCCTCGAGCCGAGCTGGTGCACGCTCTCGGTCCTCTTCAGTGACTGGGACCGCTCGGGCCGCCGCGACCTTCGGGTCAGCAACGACCGGCACTACTACCGCGAGGCGAGCGACGGCCAGGAGCAGCTCTGGCGGATCGAACCCGGGGCGCCGCCGCGGCTCTACACCGCCGCCGACGGCTGGCAGCGCCTCCGGATCTGGGGGATGGGGATCGCGACCGACGACCTAACCGGCGACGGCTTCCCCGAGTACTACCTCACGAGCCAGGGCGACAACAAGCTCCAGACCCTTGCCGAGGGGCCTGTCCGACCGACCTTCACCGACATCGCCCTCCGTCTCGGCGTCACCGCCCATCGGCCCTACGTCGGCGACACGACCCTTGCCTCGACGGCCTGGCACCCCGAGTTCGACGACGTGAACAACGACGGCTTCGTCGACCTCTTCGTCTCGAAGGGGAACGTCGAGGCTCAGCTCGACTTCGCGGCCCGAGACCCGAGCAACCTCCTCCTCGGCAGCGCCGAGGGGACCTTCCGCGAGGTCGGTCAGGAGGCGGGGATCGTCCGCTTCGCCCGGGCCCGGGGTGCGGCCGTCGTCGACCTCAACGCCGACGGCCTCCTCGACCTCGTCGTCGTCAACCGCCGGGAACGCGTCTCGCTCTGGCGAAACGTCGGCGCCGGCGATGCCGACCACCCGGTCCCGATGGGCCATTGGCTCGCCGTCGTTCCGATCGACCCGACGAGCCCGAACCGCGACGCCATCGGCGCCTGGCTCGAAGTGCGCCTGGGGGACCGGGTCCTGCGCCGAGAGCGGACCCTCGGGGGCGGCCACGTCAGCGGCGAGCTCGGGCCGATCCACGTGGGGCTCGGGTCGGCGACGCGGGCCGAGATCCGGGTCGAATGGCCCGACGGCGCCTGGAGCCCCTGGCTGTCGGTCGAGGCCGACGCGGTCGTCGTCGTCGACCGCTCGAAGCCGGGGGTCGAGCGGCTTGCGTCACCGACGCCGACCCGGTGAGGTCGAGAGCTTCTCCCTCCGAGAACCCCGACCGCGATCCACCCTTGCGCCGGGCGGCGCCAAGCCACCGTCAAGCGGCCTGTGGCCGCCATCGCCGCCGCCGGCCGTGAGCGCCGCGGGGGCGGCAGGACTCCGCCGCCGCTAAGGGTGGGCGCCGTCAGGTCCGCGAGTTCGGGAGATCGAGGGGCAGGCCGACGGAACGACGGCGCCCGAGGGGGACGACCTCGACGGCGGTGACGAAGTGTTCCCGGACCGGAACCTCGACCACATCTCCGGCGAGCTCGAGGGTCGCCCCGAGCGGTCGGTCGGCGGAGGATGTCCCGACGGTCAGATGGATCCGGCCCGGCTCGACGATCCGTCGGTAGTCGACGCCAGTGTGGGCGAACTGTTCGGCGTGGAGCGTGAAGCGGACCTCGGCCAGCTCGCCCGGCTCGAGCCGGACTCGAGCGAAGCCAGCGAGCTCGGCCACGGGCCGGGCGACCCCGGCCTCCTCGTCCCGAGCATAGAGCTGGACGACCTCGTCGCCCGTTCGCTCACCGACGTTCTCCACGCGAACGAGGACCGTCGCGAGGCCGGAGCGGGTCGGGACGCAGCTCGGGTGGAGCCTGAGCTCAGAGAGGGCGAAGGTCGTGTAGGAGCGACCGAACCCGAAGGGCCAGAGGGGGCCCGCGATACCGTCGACGTGGTCGCCCCGTGGGTTCGAGCGCCCACCCGAGGGGTGGTGGCGGTAGGCGTAGGGGGCCTGCCCCACGTCTCGGAGCATCGAGACCGGAAGCTTTCCGCCCGGTGGCTCGCGGCCCGTCAGGACGTCGACGAGCGCCTCGGCCCCGAAGTCTCCCGGCACCCAGGCGAGGAGGATCGCCGCACAGCGGCCAGCGACCCGCTCGAGGGCGAGCGGTCGACCGCTGACGACGACGAGGACGACGGGCGTCCCAGTCGCCGCGACGGCCTCGAGGAGTTCCTCCTGACGGCCGAGGAAGCCGAGGCTGCGACGATCTCGGAACTCGCCAGTCGTCGCGTCCTCGGAGAGACCCGAGCGCTCGCCGAGGACGAGGAGGACGATGTCCGCGGCACGGGCGATGGCAACCGCCTCGCAGATCTCGGCGTCGGTCCCGGTCCTGAGACCCGTCCCGCGGGCATAGAGGACACGGCCTGCGCCGAGGCGAGCCCGGAGGGCGCCGAGGATCGTCGGCCGTTCGCCGATCGGTCGGGATGCCTCGACGCGAGGGGCGGCCGTGACCGCGGCTTCGGGGTCGAAGAGAGCGTCGCCGTGGAGGGGGTAGCTGTAATCGCCAATGAGGTCCCGACTGCTGTCCGCGAGGGGCCCGATGACGGCGATCGGCCCTCGGGGACGGTTGCCGTCGATCGGGAGATCGCTGAGCGGAAGGATGCCGTCGTTCTCGAGGAGAACGATCGAGCGAGCCGCGAGCCGCCGACCAACCTCCTCCTCGGCCGCCCGGAGCTCGCGGAGCCGACGACCGCTTGGCGGCTCCAAGTACGGTTCCTCGAAGAGGCCGAGTCGGGTCTTCATCGCCAGGACGCGGGCGACGGCGGCGTCGAGGATAGTCTCGGGGACACGGCCCTCGAGGACTGCTCGACGGAGAGCCTCGCCGTAGGCGACCGTCCGCGGCAGCTCTTGATCGACCCCGGCACCGAGGGCGAGGGCTGCGGCGTCTCTAAGGTCGCTCGTGAGGTGATGGTGATCGACGAGCTGCCTGACTCCGTCGTAGTCCGATGAGACGATCCCATCGAAGCCCCACTGACCGCGGAGGATGTCGGTGAGGAGCTGCCGCGAGGCGTGGCAGGGAACACCGTCGATTTCACAGTAGGCTGGCATGACAGCCCCGAGGTTGCCCATCCGGATGGCTGCCTCGAAGGGGAGGAGCTGCTCGTCCCGGAGCTCCCGCCAGCCGAGGTGGGCCGGGGCCTGGTTCAAGCCACCCTCAGCGAGGCCGTGGCCCACGAGGTGCTTGCCGGTGGCGATGACACCATCGACTGGAGTCGGGCCTTGGATGCCCCGGATGTAAGCGAGGCCCATGACCGTCGCCAGGTAGGGATCTTCGCCGTAGGTCTCTTCGACGCGACCCCAGCGCGGGTCGCGAGTGACGTCCAGGACCGGTGCGAGGGCCTGGTGGGCACCGATGAGGCGCATCCGCTGCCGTATCGTCGCGGCGACCGCCTCGACAAGCTCGGGGTCGAAGGTCGCCGCCGCGCCAATCGACTGCTGGAAGATCGGCGCTCCCTTCGCCATGACACCGTGGAGGGTCTCCTCGTGGATGAGGGCTGGGATACCGAGCCTCGTCTCCTCGACGAGGAAGCGCTGGATTTCGTTCGCGGCCTTCGCTGCCTCCACGGGGTTGAGGTTCGTCGATCCCGACAGCCGGGCCACCGCGCCGATGCCCTCCCCCCCAAGCTCGACGAGTTTGGACCGATCGACCCGGTCCCCTCGGACGAGGTGTGCTCCCCAGATCGAGCCGAGCTGGGCGAGCTTCTCCGCCAGCGTCATCCGCCGGAGCAGCGCCTCCACCCGCTCGACGAGCTCCGCACCGTCGAGGCGGTCGCGACGGCCCCGTCCCATCAGCCCTTCACCGAGCCGGCGGTGAGGCCACGGACGATCTGTCGTTCGGCGAGGGCGTAGAAGAGGACGGCAGGGATCATCGAGAGGGATGTGTAGGCGAGGATCCGAGCCCAGTCCGAGGTGTGCTCGGTGCTGAAGTTCATGACCCCGAGCGGGAGCGTCCACTGCTCGCTGCCCTGGAAGACGAGCAGGGGCAGGAGGAAGGCATTCCAGCTGCCGACAAGGGCGAGGACGCTGACCGTGGCCAGGGCTGGACGTGAGAGGGGCAGGACGATCCGGATGAAGAAGCCAAGGCTTGAACAGCCGTCAACGCGGGCAGCGTCCTCGAGCTCGTTGGGGATGCTCTTGAAGAAGGGCCGGAGGATGACGATCGTGAGGGGCAGACCGAAGGCAGCCTGGGGGAGAGCGACCCCGAGGGGACTGCCGATGAGACCGATCGACCGGAGGAGGACGAAGAGCGGGAGGATGGCAACGGCGATCGGAAAGAGGAGACCGAGGGTGAAGAGGACGTAGAGGGCCTCCCGACCCCGGAACCGGATCCGGGCAAAGGCGAAGGCCGCGAGGGCCGCGCCAGAAACCTCGAGCCCGACCGTGATGAGGGCGACGAGGGCGCTGTTGGCGACCTGGCGCCAGAACTCGCCGGCCCCGAGGAGGTCGGCGTAGTTCGACCAGATCCACGTCTCGGGCAGGAGCCCGACGCTACCGATGAGCTCCCCATTCGTCTTGAAGCCACCGAAAACGGCGTAGGCGATGGGGAGGAGGACGATGGCGCTCACGCCCACCCCGACGAGCCACCGGCCGCCGTAGTGGACGACAATCGAGGCGAGCCGTCGCCGGGAAGTCGTCGAGGCTCGGGCTCCCCTGCTCGCCGCCGCGATCGTCGTCGCCATCCCTCTCACCCGCCGAGCCCCAGGGTCGCCCCTTCGAGGTCACGCCGGAGGACGTAGCGCTGGTAAAGCAAGGCGAAGACGAGACTGAAGCCGAAGAGGATGACCGAGACCGCGCTGGCGAAGCCCATCTGCTGGCGGACAAAGCCGACGTCGATCATGTACGTCGCCATCGTCTCCGAGGCGTGGACGGGTCCACCTCTCGTCGTCGCCCAGACGATGTCGAAGAGTTGGAGCGAGCCGATCGTCGAGAGGAAGACCGAGACGCGGAGGGTCGGGCCGAGGAGAGGGAGGGTGATGTGTCGGAAGACCTGCCAGCGCCCGGCGCCATCGATGCGGGCCGCCTCTTCGATGTCCGACGGGATCCCTTGGAGGCCAGCGAGGAGGATGATCATGTGGAAGCCGAAGTACTTCCACGTGATGACGACGAAGAGGGTGAACATGACGAGCCCGAGGTCGCCAAACCAGTCCCGCTGGAGTCCGGCCAGACCGATCGAACCCAGGATTGCGTTGACGACGCCATTCGGCTGGAGGAGGAGGTAGAAGAGGATGGCGGCGATGACCTCGGAGATGACGTAGGGGAGGAAGAAGACGAGGCGGAAGAGGGTTCGGCCGGGGAAGCGCCCGTCCAGGAAGACGGCGAGCGCGAGGGAGAGGGGGATCTGGAGGCTGAGGGAGAGGACGATGATGAGAAGGTTGTGGACGAGGGCCTGGACGAAGACGGAGGTCTCGAAGGCCCGGACGTAGTTGTCGAGACCAACGAAGTTCGTGAGGGGCTCCAGCCCGTTCCACCGGAAGAGGCTGTAGTACGCTCCCTGGACGATCGGGAAGAGAACGAAGGTCGCGTAGAGGCCGAAGGCGGGCAGCAGGAAGAGGACAGGGGAGACCTGGCCCCGCGGCCTTCGGCGAACCAGGGTCGTTGGTCTCGTCACTCCCGCTACCATCCTCAGTTGCCCTTTACGGCGAGCGGGGCCGCCGCGGCGACCCCGCTCGTGATCCTCCATCGGGACCCGGCTGCCCAGCCTACTCGCTCGCTGCTGCCTCGGTGATCGCCTGACATACTTGCTCCGGGGTTGCCGTGCTGGCAAAGAGCCCGGCCGTCGCGTCGTTGATCGCCGCACCCATGGCCGGCGAGGTTGCCTGATCGAGGTAGAGCTGGACGAACTGGGCGTTGGCTCGAGCCTCGAGGACGGCGCGAAGCTGGGGATCGGCGACCGAGCTCTCGGCCCCCTTCGTCGTCGGCAGGCCGATGTTGTGCTCACCGATGATCCTCGCGTTGTCCAGGCTCGAGAAGAACTTCAAGAAGTCGATCGCCTCAGCTGGGGCGTCGCGCCCGACAGCGATCCCGTTGCCACCGCCCACCCCGTCGTTCGGGTCGCCCTTCCCTCCGGTCACGGCCGGGAACGGGAACCACGCGAGCTTGTCACCGATCCCCTTCCCGGTCGTGCTGTTCGCCTGCTGGACGGAGGGAGCCCACTGGCCCATGAGCTCCATCGCCGCCTGGCCGTTTCCCATCGCCGCCGCCTCTCCCTTGTCGTAGGGGGCGGTGAGGAAGCCTGGCTGGAACGGCTCCTTGGCGACGAGCCGAGCGACTTCCTCTCCAGCCCGACGGCAGGCATCGGTGTTCCAGTTCTTGCTCTGGATCATCTCGGTGAGCGTGTCGCGACCGCCGATCCGCAGCACGAGGTAGGTCCAGAGGTGCATGCCCGGCCACTTGTCCTTGCCGGCGAGGGCGTAGGGAACGATCCCGGCAGCCTTGAGCTTGTCGATGTCGGCGAGGAGCTCTTCCCACGTCGCCGGCGGCGCCGTGATGCCGGCCTTGGCAAAGAGTTCCTTGTTGTACCAGAAGCCGATCATTCCGAGATCCCACGGAACGCCGTACTGTCGGCCCTTGTACTGGTAGATGCTCAGGGCCCCCGGGTTGATCGTGTCCTTCCAGGAGGCGATCTCGTCGGTGATGTCCTTGAGCAGGCCGGCCTCGGCCTGGGCGGCCATCGTCCCGCCGCCCCACGACTGGAAGAGGTCTGGGACCTGGCCAGATTGCATCGTCGTCTGGAGTTTTGCCTTGAAGGCCTCGTTCTCAAGGATCGTGATCTCGATCTTGACGTTTGGGTGGGCGGCCATGTAGGCGTTTGCGATGTTCTGGAAGTCGGTCTTGCCAGGGTCCCCCGTTGAGATGTGCCACCATTCGACCGTGACCTGACTGACCCCCGGCGACTCGACCGGACTCGCCGGAGCGCTCGAGGGGGGCGGCGCTGATGCCCCGGCGCTCGGTGATGCGCCGCCGCCGGGCGCGCAGCCGCTGACGATCAGAACGAAAAGGGACCCAAGGATGCCCGACCAGCGGCGTACTGCCATTGCTCTCCTCCCTAGCGAAAGTTTCGCTGCAGCGGGCGAACTTTTCGAGCCAACTCTAGTACACGGCGAGCGGGTCGTCAAGCCCTTCGGTGGCTGGGGGCTGACTTGTCCCTTCGGCCGACGGCTGACCTTGCTCGATGTGCCGGCGGCCGACGGGGACGGAGGGCGTGTCGTCGAGATCGTCGAGTTGCAGGGAGCGGTCCCCCCGCCGAAAGTTTCTGTACACTGGTCCCTGTGACAGTGATCGTCCCACCCCCAGCATCTCGCCCGACACGGCGACCGACGATCGCGGAGATCGCTCGCGAGGCGGGTGTCTCGGTGGCGACAGTTTCGAAGGTCATCAACGGCCGCGCGGACGTCTCGGCCGAGACGCGGGCCCGCGTCGAGGCGCTCATCCGGGAACTCGGCTACCGGCGTTCGACCCGTGCGAGTCGCGTCGCTGCCCTCGTGGAGGTTGTCTTCCACGAGCTCGAGAGCGAATGGGCTCTCGAGATCATCCGCGGCGTCGAGGCCGCCGCTCATGAGCACGGTTTGGCGGTCGTCGTCTCGGATCTCCAGGGGCGGCGGAGGGCTGACCGCGGCTGGATCGACGGGGTTCTCGCGCGCCGGCCCGCGGGCGTCATCGCCGTCCTGGCCGACCTGACTGAGGAAGCTCGCGCCCTGCTCCGCTCCCGCCGGATCCCCCTGGTCGTCGTCGACCCGACGGGAGAGCCACTTCATGACACGCCTTCCGTGGGGGCCACGAACTGGAGTGGTGGCGTGGCGGCCACGCGACATCTCCTTCGCCTCGGGCACCGACGGATAGCCGTGATCGCTGGCCCGCCGCGGATCCTCTGCAGTCGCGCTCGCCTCGACGGCTTTCGAGCCGCCATGGACGAGGCCGGTGTGGCGATCGAGCCGGCCCTGGTCCGCTACGGTAACTTCCACGTTCGCGAGGGAGTCCGGGAGGGTCGCGAGCTACTCCGGCTCCCCGACCCACCCACGGCGATCTTCGCCTTCAACGATCTCCAGGCTCTTGGCGTCTATCAGGCCGCACGTGAGGCCCGCCTCCACATCCCCGACGACCTGAGTGTCGTAGGCTTCGATGACCTGCCGATCGCCCGCTGGGTCGGGCCCCCGCTGACCACGGTCCGTCAACCCCTCCGCGAGATGGCCGCGACGGCGACTGACCTCATCGCCCGGCTCGCCGCCGATGAGGAGCTTCAACAGACGAGGATCGAGCTGAGCACCCAGCTCGTCGTCCGCGAGTCGACGGCACCGCCGCCACGCCTCCGCGGCGACGCTACCGGCCGTGCCAGCGGGCAGCCGGACGAGGGGCAGGTCGACCGACTCTGAGCGCTGACGATGGCCCGCTTCGATCTCGCTGCCGAGGAGCTTCTCTCGTACCGTCCTGGCCGCGACGAACCCTTGGACTTCGACGACTTCTGGCGAGTGACGCTTGAGGAGTGCCACTCGGCGGCGAGACCCCCGTCCTTCGTCCCTGCCACGACGATGCTCCGCACCCTCGAGGCGTGGGACGTCACCTTCGCCGGGTACCAGGGCCAGTCGATCAGGGCCTGGTTCATCGCTCCGCGCGACGCGAGCGACCGCCTGCCGACGATCGTCGAGTACGTCGGCTACGGGGGCGGGCGTGGTAACCCCCATCACTGGCTCCGCTGGGCTTCTGCCGGATATGCCCACTTCGTCATGGACTCGAGGGGTCAGGGCGGAACGTGGCTGTCCGGCGAGACGCCGGACGTGGAGGGTTCGGGGGCAGGCCCCGAAACGCCCGGGGTGATGACCCGCGGGATCCGGGATCCCAAGGCGTACTACTTCCGACGTCTGATCAGCGACGCCATCCTCGCCGTCGAGGCCGCTCGACGCCATCCCCTCGTCGACTCAGACCGGGTGATCGTCGCCGGTCATAGCCAGGGCGGCGGCCTCGCCCTCGCCGGCGCTGCCTTCGCTCGGCCCGCCGCTGCCCTCGTCGATGCCCCCTTTCTCTGCCACTTCCGTCGTGCCCTGGAGGTGACCGACCGCGACCCCTATGCCGAGATCCGCCGGTACCTTCGGGTCCACCCCTCGGCTGAGAGCGCCGTGTTTGCGACCCTTGCCTACGTCGACGGGCGGAACTTTGCCGCTCGAGCCACAGCGCCCGCCCTCTTCTCGGTCGGGCTGGAGGACGACATTACCCCTCCGTCCACCGTCTTCGCCGCCTACAATGAGTACACGGGCCCGAAGGAGATGCGGGTCTACTCCTACGGGAGCCACGATCTCGGTGGGGTCGAGCACTGGCTCGCCCAGCTCAATTTCCTCGAGTCTCTCGGCCTCGGCCCGATGCGAGGAGGGTGACCTAGCCGGCCACCCGGGAAGGTCGGCTAGTCGGCCGAGGTGGCCGCGACCGGTGCCCCCGTCGCCTGACGCTCGAGCTCGGCGAGCATGAAGGCATCGAGGTCGCCGTCGAGGACGGCCGTCGTGTTCGAGGTCTCGAGCCCGGTCCGAAGGTCCTTGACGAGCTGGTAGGGGTGGAGGACGTAGCTCCGGATCTGGTTGCCCCAGCCGGCGACGACGGGCTCGCCCTTCAGCTTCCGGAGCTCGGCCTCCTTCTCGGCCAGGGCCCGCTCGAGGAGCCGAGCCTTCAGGACCCGGAGGGCGTTCTGCTTGTTCTGGGCCTGGCTCCGCTCGTTTTGGCTCTGGGCGACGATCCCCGTTGGGAGGTGGGTGAGCCGGACGGCCGAGTCGGTCTTGTTCACGTGCTGGCCGCCCGCCCCCTGGCTGCGGAAGGTCTCGACCCGGATCTCGTCCCAGTCGATCTCGATCTCGACCTCGTCCTCGACCTCGGGCAGGACCTCGACGAGGGCGAAGGTCGTCTGACGGCGTCGCTGGGCGTCGAAGGGGCTGATCCGGACGAGACGATGGACGCCGTGCTCGGCCCGCAGCCAGCCGTAGGCGCGGCGGCCGTTCACGGCCACGGTGACGCTCTTGAGGCCCGTCTCCTCGCCCTCGGTCTGGTCGACGATCTCGGTCGAGAAGCGGTGGCGCTCGGCCCAGCGGAGGTACATCCGGAGGAGCATCTCCGCCCAGTCCGTCGCCTCGGTCCCGCCGGCCCCGGCTGAGATCGAGAGGAGGGCGTTCCGCTCGTCGTAGGGACCCGAGAAGAGGAGGGTCGTCCGCTCCCGCTCGAAGTCGCGGGCGAGAGCGGCGGCCTCGCGCTCGAGTTCCGCCCGGAGCTCCTCGTCGTCGGATTCCTCGACGAGCTCGGCGAGGGTGACGAGCTCCTCGGCCCGGGCCTCGAGCCCGCGCCAGGTGGCGATCTCCGCGCGGAGGTCCTCGGCCCGCCGAAGGGTCTGCTGGGCGCTCCGCTGGTCGGCCCAGAAGTCGGGGGCGAGGGTCAGGGCGTCGAGGTCGGCGAGCTGCCGCTCCTTGGCCTCGAGGTCAAAGACGCCCCGAGGTCGACCGGATGCGATCGGCGAGCGCGCGGGCGGCGGCGAGGTCCATCTAGCTTCGAGCTCGCAGATCCTGGAGCAGGATGGGCCGCAGCTCGATGAGCCGGAGGGCCGCCTTGCTCCGGGCGACGACGGGGTTCACGCAGGGACAGTAGCTGTTGTGGGGACAGATGCCGCAGTTTCCGTCGCAGTCGAGGGCGGCGGCGTAACTGCAAGTTCGACAGTCTCGTTCGCAGGCGATCAGATCGACGAAGGACGCTTCTTCGGCCTGCTTCACCTATCCCTCACGGCTGCGGCATTCGTAGGACTCGGCCCGCTAACCCGTCGCGATTCGTCGGGTTGCTGGCCACGGGGCAGAGTATAGGCGCTCGATCTCCCGGCGCCAAGGGGAGAAATCCGCGTTCGGGTTGCCCCGCCGTCGACCGCCCGAAGGCACGCCGTCGACCGCCCGACAAGGGGAGCTGGAGTCCCGACTGCGCTCGATTCGGGTCCTCTGGGCGGTCGCCACACAAGATGCGCCGACAGGGCCCCCACCTCGCGGTGCCGACTCCGTCCTCGGATGGCCTCGGCCCGCCGGCGAGGACGTTGCGCTGGACCCAGATCGGGTGCCGGATTCAAGCGACTCCCTCCTCGCACGTCCTCGGCCCGCCGGCGAGGGGGGCCGGGTCACCGACGAGCCGCAGAGTGAACCGGCCGCCGGGTCGCGAAGGCAAGAAGCGGTCCAGCCCCGAGAGCGTCGGCGGTGAGCGGTCGACCCTGCGGCGGTGGGCGGACCGTTGGCGGCGGTTTGATCGGACGCTCAAGTCGGGGGCGCCGTGCCCGTGGAACACCAGAAGGGCCGCGCGGCAGGGATCGAGCGGGTGCGTTCCTGGCAAATGCTGTTCGTCGAACAACGATCCCCGGGAGCAGCCCGCTGGCGCTCACTGCCTGCGCCGGTTTTGCAGTTTCCTGCGCACCGGCCGGGCCCAGGCCCTGGGGGACCCGCCGCAGGACCGCGCTTGCACCGCGTTTGGTGCTCGCCGCGCACCGGGCCGAGCCTTGCGGGCGGGGCCGGGCGGCGGCGTGCCCGTGGAACACCAAACCGGCCTCAAGGCTGCAACTCCACGGGCCCGTTCCCGGCAAGTGCTGTTCGTCGAACAACGATCCCCGGGAGCAGCCCGCTGGCGCTCGCTGCCTGCGCCGGTTTTGCAGTTTCCTGCGCACCGGCCGGGCCCAGGCCCTGGGGGACCCGCCGCAGGACCGCGCTTGCACCGCGTTTGGTGTTCGGTGCGCACAGGGCGGCCCTGGGGAGTGGCCTCGGAGCGGCCCCGGCCGAAGTCGTTGGCGGCTGACCCTGGGACTCGGAGCGCCCGCGGTGCGACGGATGCGCGGCGAGCACCGAACCAGGGACGCGGGCCCCGGGAGCGGCAGGCCAATCCGGCTCAGCCGCCGGCTTCCGAGCCCGGCGAGCCCAACTCCACCCCGTCGTCGTCGGCCGGCCCCGTTTCCGCCAGGAAGTAGAGGCCGAGAGCGACGAGCTCGTGAAGGGTCGCCCGGAGCCGCCGCTCGGGGTCCCGCTGGACCGGCGAAGCCGGCGTCGGTGAGCCCCAGGCCGTCAGCCCCTCGTCCCGGGCGATCCGGAGGACCCGGAGCATGTGGGTCGGGTCGGAGACGAAGATGGCGTCCCGGATCCCCTCTGCCCGGAGGAGACGGGCGACGGCCCGGAGCGACTCGAGGGTCGTCCGGCCCTCATCCTCGAAGAGGATCCGAGCGGGGTCGACGCCCCGGGCGATGGCGTAGGCCCGCCCCACGGCCGCCTCCGTCGTCCGATCACCCGGCTGCTTGCCGCCGGTCACGACGAGGACCGGTGCCCAGCCCTCCTGCCAGAGACGCACGGCGTGGTCGAGGCGGGCGCGGTAGACGGGCGAGGGGCGGCCGTCGTACTGGGCGGCGCCGAGGACGACGATCGCTCCGGCCGGTCGCCGCTCGTCTCGACCGCCCTGGTCCCAGATCCGATACGTCGCGTAGACGGTGACGAGGCCGAGGCCGACGGCGGCGGCAAGGCCGAGGCGCACGAGGTCGCGGACCATGTCCCCCGTCCCTCCCGCGACCTCAGAGGCTGCCGCCCCGGGAGCGGCTCCCGCTCAGCGGCCGTGGCACTTCTTGTACTTCAGCCCCGAGCCGCACCAGCAGGGATCGTTGCGGCCGATCCGCTTGCCGTCGGGGCTGTAGCCGCGGCGGGCTGTCCCCGGGCTCCCTCCACCGCTCGTCACCCCAGCGGCGGCCGCCATCCGTCGGGTGATGCCGCCACCCGGCACGGGTCCTCGAACGGCGCTCGCAGCCCCGGCCAGGGGTGGGGCACCAGCCGCTCCAGCGCCCCCTCCGGCACCGTCCCCGCCACCTCCACCTGGCCCGCCGGCAGCACCCGCCTCAGCCGGGGAGCGGGTGATCGTGACCCGGAAGATCGTCGTCGCGACGGCGTGGCGAATCATGTCCCGGAGCTCCTGGTACATCCGGAAGGCCTCGCGCCGGAACTCGTTCAGCGGGTCCTGCTGGGCATAGCCCCGAAGGCCGATCCCGCGCCGCATGTCGTCGACGGCGGTGAGGTGCTCGACCCAGAGGCTGTCGATGGTTCGGAGGAGGACGAGCCGCTCGGCATAGGACCAGGCCTCGGTCCCGAACTCGCGCTCCCGGGCCTCGAGGCGCTCGTCGACGAGCTGCCGAAGGTGCTCGCCGATGGCCTCACGACTGCCGAGCTCCCAGAGCTCGTCCTCGCTCGTCCCCGGCCCGTCGAGCCCCATGAGTCGGAGGGCGTTCGCCAGGCCGGCCATGTTCCAGTCGTCGGGGCTCGCGCCGCCCAGGTGGGTATCGAGGAGGACCTCGATCTCCTCGTCGAGGAAGCTCCGGATCGTCTCGGTCAGGTCCTCGTTCCGAAGGACCTTGTCCCGCTCGGCGTAGATCGTCTCCCGCTGGCGGTTGATGACGTCGTCGAACTCGACGACCCGCTTCCGGATGTCGAAGTTGTAGCCCTCGACCCGGGCCTGGGCGCTCTCGATCGTCTTCGAGACGAGGCGGCTCTCGATGGCGACGTTGTCGTCGAGGCCGAGGCGCTCCATGAGCGCCTGGACACGGTCGCCGGCGAAGCGCCGCAGGAGGTCGTCCTGGAGGGACAGGTAGAAGCGAGAGCTGCCCGGGTCGCCCTGACGGCCGGCCCGGCCCCGGAGCTGGTTGTCGATCCGGCGGCTCTCATGACGCTCGGTGCCGATGATGTGGAGGCCCCCGGCGGCGACGACCCGTTCGTGGTCGGCGTCGCAGATCGCCTTCGCTTCGGTGTAGGCCGCCTCGTAGGTCGCCTTGTCGACCTCGGCCGGGTTCAGGCCCCGCCGGCGGAGGATCTCCGAGGCGAGCCCGGCCGGGTTGCCGCCCAAGAGGATGTCCGTCCCCCGGCCGGCCATGTTCGTGGCGATCGTCACTGCCCCCGAGCGCCCGGCCTGGGCGACGATCATCGCCTCCTTCTCGTGGAACTTCGCGTTCAAGACCTCGTGCTTGATCCCCCGACGCTTCAGCATCTCCGAGAGGAGCTCGCTCTTCTCGACCGAGGTCGTGCCGACGAGGACGGGCCGCCCGGCGGCAACCATCTCCTCGATCTCGTCGATGACCGCCTCGAACTTCCCCTTCTCGGTCCGGAAGACGAGGTCCGGCTCGTCGACTCGGATCATCGGCTTGTGGGTCGGGATGGCGACGACCTCGAGGTTGTAGATCTTGTGGAACTCCTCGGCCTCGGTCATCGCCGTCCCGGTCATGCCGGCCAGCTTGTCGTAGAGCCGGAAGTAGTTCTGGAAGGTGATCGTCGCCAGGGTCACCGACTCGCGCTGGACCCGGAGCCCCTCCTTCGCCTCGATCGCCTGGTGGAGGCCCTCGCTCCAGCGCCGGCCGGGCATCTTTCGGCCGGTGAACTCGTCGACGATGATGATCTCGCCGTTCTCGACGATGTAGTCGCGGTCGCGCTTGTAGAGGGCGTGGGCCCGGAGGGCTTGCTCGAAGTGGCGGGCGAGCCTCGGGTCGGCGTCGTAGAGGTTGTCGACGCCGAGCCAGCGCTCCATCTTCGCGATCCCCTCCTCCGTCGGGGCGACGGCGCGCTCTTTGAGGTCGACGAAGTAGTCGCCGCCCTCCTCGGCTCCCTCGGGGCGGGGCCGGAGGCGCGGAACGAGGCGAGCGAAGGTGTAGTAGAGGTCGGCCGACTCCTCGGCCTGGCCGCTGATGATGAGCGGCGTCCGGGCCTCGTCGATGAGGATGTTGTCGACCTCGTCGACGATGGCGTAGTGGTGACCTCGCTGGACCCGCTGCCGGAGGTCGATGACCATGTTGTCCCGGAGGTAGTCGAAGCCGAACTCGTTGTTCGTCCCGTAGGTGACGTCGGCGGCGTACGCCTCCTGGCGAGTGCAGGGCCGGAGGTTGAGGAGACGCTCGTCGGTCGTCGGGTAGCCGGGCTCGAAGATGTAGCTCGTGTCGTGGGTGATGACCCCGACCGAGATGCCGAGGAAGTGGTAGATCGGACCCATCCATTGGGCGTCCCGGCGGGCGAGGTAGTCGTTGACGGTGACGATGTGGGCGCCGCGACCGGCGAGGGCGTTGAGGATCGCCGCCAACGGCGCGACGAGGGTCTTCCCTTCACCGGTCTTCATTTCGGCGATCTTGCCCTGGTGGAGGACGACGCCACCGAGGAGCTGGACGTCGAAGTGGCGCATCCCGAGAGTCCGCTTCATCGCCTCCCGGGCGGCGGCGAAGACCTCGGGCAGGATCTCGTCGAGGGCCTCGTTGATCTGGGCCAGGGTTCGGCGACGGCGTTCCTTCGCCAGCTCGCGCCGGCGCTCGAGGTCGGGATGGTGGAGCTCGTCGTCGCTCGGCTCGGGCTCGACGGCGATCTCCTCGATCTCGGCGCGGAGGGCGGCGATCCGGCCCCGGATTTCGGCGTCGGAGAGAGCCTCGAACTCGGGCTCGAGGGCGTTCGTCCGTTCGACGTAGGGCCAGATTCGCTTCAGTTCGCGTTCGTTCGAATCGACGAAGCGGGTGAGGATGGAGAGCATCGCCGCTGCAGTATAGGGCCGGGCCGTCGACCGGCCGTTCTCGCCGAGGCCGGGGTCATCAGCGCGTTAGGTCGGGGCCAGAGGCCAGGACCTGCGTTAGGGCCGGGCGCCAGCGTCAGGATCGAGGGTCCCCGTCAGGGTCGGGCGCCAGCGTCAGGGCCGAGTTGCTGTTCTCGGCTGGCTGCCCAGTCGTCGGCAGCAGGGCTGGCCGCCGGCCGAGCTCGCCTCGATCAGCGTTACCAGCGAGCCGGACCCTAGTCGGGCCAGTGAGCGTCGGTCGGTGCGGTCTGGGCGAACCCGGCAATGAGCGTCGCCAGTCCCTCCTAGCCCCAGAAGCCGGTTCCGTAGCCGACGACGATGAGGACGAAGGTGAGGGCGGTGAGGGCGAGCCAGAAGGCGACCGAGACGCGGGTCGGCGTCGGCCAAGCCTCGGGATTGCGGAGGGATGGGAGGCGGCCGCTGGGGAGGGAGGCTCCCCAGCGACGGGACCGCAGCTGGCGCTGCCAGTTCTCCTCGGTGACAGGGCGGGGCTCGAGGGCGCCGCGGCGGCCAGGGCGGTGGAGTTGCAGGCTCATCGCTCTCCCTTCGTCGTCGGGCTGACTTCAACCGGCCGCGGCGAGCTGGCCGGGCCGGTCGGGCTGGGGCTCGGGCTCGGCGTGCCCGAGGTGGGAGCGCTCGTCATGGCCGCCCCCGTCGGAGCGGGGTGAGCGGTGGCTGCGCCGCTCGGGCCGACGGGCTCCTCGTCGGCCCGGACGTCGAGGCGCCGGGCGACGCCGTCCTCCCAAAGGAGGAGTTCCTGGGTGAAGGAGATCTCGCTGCTGAAGAGGGCGCCGACCGACTCGCCGCGATGGATCCGCTTGATCGCCTCCCCGATGAGCGGAGCGACGGAGATCGTCGTGATCTTCGGCAGCCGCTTCGAGGGGGGCAGAGGGATCGTGTCGGTCAGGACGACCTCGGTGACGTTCGCGGCCTCGATCCGCTCGATGGCCGGATCGGAAAGGACGCCGTGGGTGGCGCAGGCGAAGATTCGCTTCGCTCCTTCTCGTTCAAGGGCGCGAACCGTCTCGACGAGGGTACCGGCGGTGTCGATCTCGTCGTCGACGATGATCGCCTGGCGGCCGCGAACGTCGCCGATGACGTTCAGGAGTTCGGCCCGGTCGAGATTCCCGATCCGACGCTTTTCGATGATGGCCAGCGGAGCGTCGAGGAGCTCGGCGAAGGTCCGGGCCCGCTTCGCGAAGCCGAGGTCGGTGACGACGACGAGGTCCTCCAGGTGCTTCTGGCGGAAGTAATTCGAAAGGAGGTGAACGGCCGTCAGCTCGTCGACGGGGATGCTGAAGAAGCCCTGGATCTGGCCCTGGTGGAGGTCCATCGTCAGGAGGCGATCGGCTCCGGCGACGGTGATCATGTCGGCGACGAGGCGGGCCGTGATCGGAACCCGAGGCTGGTCCTTCTTGTCCGAGCGGCCGTAGGCGTAGTAGGGGACGACGGCCGTGATCCGGCCGGCCGAGGCGCGCTTGAAGGCGTCGATCATGATGAGGAGCTCCATGATCGACTGGTTCACGGGCCGGCAGGTGGGCTGGACGACGAAGACGTCCTTCTCGCGGACGTTGTCGAGGATCCGGACGAAGATGTTCTCATTCGCGAACTGGAAGACCTCGGCCCGACCGGGCTGGACGCCGAGGTAGGCACAGATCTTCCGGGCGAGCTCGGGGTTGGCGTTGCCGTGGTAGATCTCGAACTGGTCCGCGTACATCGTCATCTCCCGAGCGGCGAGCCTCGCCCGCGGGGTCGGACGGGTCGAGGGGCTCACCGACCGGTTCGTCGGTGGTCGGGCTCGGGCCGGTTCGACCCCTCGGTGGCTCCGCCCGTCGCCGGCCCGCCGCCGTCGCGCGCACCATTGTCGCCGATGATCCGCCGAGCCGCCAATCCGGGCCGGAAGGCGGCGATCCCGACGACGCGGTCGCCTTCGTTGAGGCGCATGACGATGACCCCGCGGGCCGCCGGAGAGTAGCGGTTGATGGTCTGGAGCTGGGTCCGGACGACCTGGCCGGCGGCGCTGATGAGGAGGAGCTCCTCGTCCGCTTCGGTGACTTGCTGGACGGCGGCGACGCGGCCCGTCTTCCGTCCCTCGAGAGCGATGAGCTGGACCCCCTGGCCGCCGCGGTGCTTTCGGCGGAACTCCCGGAGGGCGACCCGCTTCCCGTAGCCCGTCTCGGTCAGGACGAGGAGGTCGGCGTCGGGGGCGACGACGGACATCGCCACGACCTCGTCATTCGAGCGGGCCAAACGGATCCCGATGACGCCCGCGGCATCGCGGCCCATCGGCCGGACCTCGGTCTCGGAGAAGCGGGCAAGCTTGCCGAGGGCCGTGGCGAGGATGATGTCGTCGCGGCCGGTCGATACGTCGACCCAGGCAAGCTCATCGTCGGGGGCGATGGTGATCGCCCGAATCCCGGTCGAGCGGACCCGCTCGAACTGCTCGAGGGGCGTCTTCTTGATCATCCCTCGCCGGGTGGCGAGGACGAGGTAGGTGCCCTGCTCGAAATCGGGCAGGGTGATCGTCGCCACCGGGACCTCGCCGGCCTCGACCTGGACCCCGGGCAGATTGACGATCGGTAGGCCCTTCGCCTGGCGCGAGGCGTCGGGGATCTGGTGGACCTTGGCCGAGAAGACGCGGCCCCGGTTCGTGAAGAAGAGGGCCCAATCGTGGGTGTTCGCGACGAGGAGGTGCTCGACGGCGTCCTCCTCCCTCGTCACGTGACCGATGATTCCCTTCCCGCCGCGGTGCTGACGGCGGTAGGTGGTGAGGGGCTGACGCTTGATGTAGCCGCGACGGGAGATGGTGACGACGACGTCCTCGTCGGCGATGAGGTCCTCGTCGGTCATCTCCCGAGTCGCCGAGTCCTCGATCCGGGTCCGCCGCTCACCGGCGTACTTCCTTTTCAGCTCGAGGAGCTCGTCCTTGATGATCTGGAGGACCCGGGCTGGATTGGCGAGGATGTCCTCGAGCTCGGCGATGAGCTGGATGACGGCGAGGTACTCGTCCTCGATCTTCTGGCGCTCGAGGGCGGCGAGGCGCGCGAGCCGCATGTCGAGGATCGCCTGGGCCTGGGCCTCGGAGAGGCCGAAGCGGGTCATGAGGTTCGATCGGGCCGTCTCGACGTCGGCCGACTCGCGGATCGTCTTGATGACCGCGTCGAGGTGGTCGAGGGCGATCTTTAGGCCCTCGAGGATGTGGGCTCGGGCGCGAGCCTTCTCGAGGTCGAATTCGGTCCGTCGGCGGACGACCTCGCGGCGGTAATCGATGTAGTGCTGGAGGACCGCCTTCAACGGCAGGGTCTGGGGCTGCCCGTCGACGAGGGCGAGCATGTGCATGTTGAAGGCCAGCTGGAGCGGGGTGTGCTTGAAGAGGTTGTTCAGGACCTTGTGGGGGTTCGCGTCCCGCTTCACCTCGATGTAGATCCGCATCCCGTCCCGGTCGGATTCGTCCCGCAGCTCGGCGATCCCCTCGAGCCGCTTGCTCCGGACGAGGTCGGCGATCTTCTCGAGGAGGGCGGCCTTGTTGACTTGATAGGGCAGCTCCGAGACGATGATCGCGATCCGATCGTGGCGGGTCTCTTCGAAGGCGACCTGGGCCCGCATGACGACCCGGCCGTGGCCGTGGGCGTACATCTCACGGATGGCGTCGAAGGTCTCCTGCTGGCCGGTCAGGGGGTTGCGGCGGCTGTCGTAGCGGAAGATCGTCCCCCCGGTCGGGAAGTCGGGCCCCTTGACGAAGTTGCAGAGGTCGTCGGTCGTGATCTCGGGGTCGTCGATGAGGGCGATGATGGCGTCGACGACCTCGCCGAGGTGGTGGGGCGGGATGTTCGTCGCCATCCCGACCGCGATTCCCGAGCTGCCGTTGACGAGGAGATTCGGGAGCTTGGCCGGGAGGACGACGGGCTCCTTCTGGGTTCCGTCGTAGTTGTCGACGAAGTCGACGGTCTCGCGGTCGATGTCGGCGAGCATCTCGGCGGCGATCGCCGTCAGGCGGGCCTCGGTGTAGCGCATCGCCGCCGGGGCGTCGCCGTCGACGGAGCCAAAGTTGCCCTGGCCGTCGACGAGGGGGTAGCGCATCGAGAAGTCCTGGGCGAGGCGGACGAGGGCGTCGTAGAGGGCGACGTCGCCGTGGGGGTGGTACTTGCCCATGACCTCGCCGACGATGGCGGCGCACTTCCGGTAGGAGCTCGTCGCCGAGAGGCCCATCTCGCCCATCGTGTAGAGGATCCTCCGGTGGACGGGCTTCAGGCCGTCGCGGACGTCGGGGAGGGCCCGGGCGACGATGACGCTCATCGCGTAGTCGAGGTAGGCGACCCGCATCTCCTCCTCGATGCGGACGGTCCGGACGTTCGTCTCCTCAGCCATCGATCAGCGTCTCCTCGAGGCCTTCGTCGTGGGCTCGTCGGCCGTCACGGCCGCGCTCCTTGGGTGGACGAGGGGGTCCTCGGGGCCGGGAGCGGGTGGTGACGAGGCTCTCGGTGCCGGGGTGGCCAGTGCCGAAGTGGCCGGAGCCGGGGTGGCCGGTGCCCGGCGGGCTGCGACGGACCGGGCTGCGGCGGAGCTGGCGCTCCCCGCCGGGTGACGCTCCCCGAGCTGGCCCTCGTCCCCCGCCGCGAGCATATCGGTTCGGGCTCTCGTGTCCACCTCGGTGGGTGCTCGGTCCGACCCCGGCTCGGTCTCCCGCACGAGCCGGAAACGATATCGCCTCCGGAGGGCGGCCTGGCGGTCCTCGGGCATCGGGAGATAGACCCCTTCGGCCGTCGCGAGGACTGCCCCGGAGGCGGCATCGGCGATCTGCCCGGCCGTGCGGATCAGGCGCCGGCCGAGCTGGGTCACCCAGCCTTCGGCTCGAACCGGCCGGCCGACGAGGACCGGCCGGCGGAAGGCAACGTTCAGCCGGGCCGTCAGACCCCAGAGCTCGCGCTCGACGAGGGACCAGGCCATGACCTCGTCGAGGATCGTCGTGACGATCCCACCGTGGACGATGCCATCCCAGCCTTCGAAGCGGCGGTCGAGGGCGATCTCCGTCCAGCAGCGAGCCTCGGCGACGTGAAGGACGAGCTGGAGGCCGCCGGTGTTGAGGGTCCCGCAGGCGAAGCAGTTGTGGGGCGCGAGCTCGACACGACGGCCGGCGACCCGGATGTTCGACGCTCGGGCGGTCGACGTCGGCGTCTCGGTCGGGACCTCAGATGTCAAGGTTCCGCACCTTCCGGGCTTCAGCCTTGATGAAGTCCTTCCGCGGCTCGACCCGTTCGCCCATGAGCATGGTGAAGATCCGGTCGGCCTCGGCGGCGTCCTCAATCTCCGCACGCAGGAGGGTCCGAGTCTCGGGGTTCATCGTCGTCTCCCAGAGCTGCTCGGCGTTCATCTCGCCGAGGCCCTTGAAGCGCTGGACGGTGACGTTCTTCGTCCCGAGCTCCTTGATGATCTGATCCCGCTCCCGTTCCGTCTGGGCGTAGCGCGTCACCTTGCCGGTACTGATCCGGTAGAGCGGCGGCTGGGCGATGTAGAGGTAGCCGTGCTCGATGACCTCCCGCATGTGCCGGTAGAAGAAGGTCAGAAGGAGGGTCCGGATGTGCGCTCCGTCCACGTCGGCGTCGGTCATGATGATGATCTTGTGATAGCGGAGCTTCGAGATGTCGAAGCCCTCGCCGATCCCGGCCCCGAGGGCGATGATGAGCGGCTTGACGTTCTCGCTGGCGAGGATCTTGTCGAGCCGAGCCTTCTCGACGTTGAGGAGCTTGCCGCGCAGGGGGAGGACCGCCTGGAAGCGGCGATCCCGGCCCTGCTTCGCCGAGCCACCAGCCGAGTCACCCTCGACGATGTAGAGCTCGCTCCTGGCCGGGTCCCGTTCCTGGCAGTCGGCGAGCTTGCCTGGGAGCGATAGCCCCTCGAGGGCGCCCTTCCGGATGACGAGGTCGCGTGCTCGGCGGGCGGCTTCCCGGGCTCGGGCCGCGGTGAGGCACTTCTCGAGAATCCGCCGACCGTCGGCGGGGTTCTCGTCGAGGTAGGCACTGAGGGCATCGGCGACGGCGGCCTCGACCTGGCCAGCGACCTCGGCGTTTCCGAGCTTCGCCTTCGTCTGCCCCTCGAACTGGGGCTCCGTTAGCTTGACGCTGATGACCGCGGTCAGGCCCTCCCGCACATCCTCGCCGGTCAGGTTTCCGTCGGCATCCTTGAGGAGTCCGCTCCGTCGCGCCCAGTCGTTCAGGGACCGGGTCAGGGCGCGCCGGAAGCCGGTGACGTGAGTCCCGCCGTCGACGGTGTTGATGTTGTTGGCGAAGGCGAGGAGGGTCTCGGTGTAGGAGTCGTTGTACTGGATCGCCACCTCGATCGTCGTCGATCCCTCGCGTCGCTCGACGTAGATGGGCTGCTGGTGGAGAGGCTCCTTGTTCCGGTTGAGGTAGCGAACGAAGGAGACGACCCCGCCTTCGAAGTAGAACGAGCGCTCGCGCTCGACGCGCTCGTCGACGAGGGTGATCCAGACCCCCTTCGTCAGGTAGGCCGACTCTCGGAGGCGCTGGGCGATCGTCTCGAAGGAGTAGTCGAGATCGCCAAAGATCTCTCGATCGGCCCGGAAGGCCGTTCGCGTCCCGCGCCGCTCCCCCAGGGGTCCGATCTTCGTGACCGGCATCGTCGGCTGGCCGCGGACGTACTCCTGGACCCAGACGCCGCCATCGCGGGCTGACTCGACCCGCAGCCACTCAGAGAGGGCATTGACGACGCTGACACCGACGCCGTGCAGGCCACCCGAGACCTTGTAGCCGCCGCCACCGAACTTGCCGCCGGCGTGGAGGACCGTGTGGACGACCTCGAGGGCGTCCTTGCCCGTCGGGTGGCGGCCGACCGGGACCCCTCGTCCGTCGTCCTCGACGATGACGACATTCTCCTTTGTGATCGTCACCCGGATCTGGGTGGCGTACCCAGCCATCGCCTCGTCGATGGAGTTGTCGACGACTTCCCAGACGAGGTGGTGGAGGCCGCGACTGTCGGTGGAGCCGATGTACATGCCGGGCCGTCGTCGGACGGCTTCGAGGCCCTCGAGAACCTGGATGCTCTTGGCGTCGTAGGTCTCGGCGAGGGGCGCCCGCGACCGCCGCCGCGGGACGGGTGCCGCAGCCCCGTTTCCGTCCTCGGAGGGAGGCGCCGTCGTCGCCTTCTGGCGCCGGGCCGTCTCGGTCACGCTCCGCCTCCGGTCAGCCGCTCGTAGAGTCGCGAGAGATCCTCGTCGCTGTAGTACTCGATGACGATTCGCCCGCCGCGGCGTCCGCGGGCGATCCGGACCTTCGTGCCGAGGGCTCGCTGGAGGTCCTCCTGGACACGGCCCAGCTCGATGGCGACGGGGCTCATCGGATCGTCGTGGGCGGGGTCCATCGCCGCGGCCCCGTTAGTCCCGGCGCGGAGCCGGCGAGCGAGCTCCTCGGTCTGGCGGACGCTCAGGCCCTTGCCGACGACGATCTCGACGAGTTCGCGCTGCTCGTCGTGGGGGAGGCTGGCCATCGCCCGAGCATGCCCCTCTGAGAGGCGGCCGGAGGCCACGGCCTCCTGGACCTCGAGCGGTTGCTCGAGGAGGCGAAGGGTGTTGGCGACCGTCGATCGCGCCCGCGCCACCCGGGCGGCGATGTCCTCCTGACTCAATCCGAACTCGTCGATGAGCCGACGGTAGCCGAGTGCCTCCTCGATGGGATTGAGGTCTTCACGCTGGAGGTTTTCGACGAGGGCGAGCTCGAGCCGGTGGCGTTCGGGCAGCTGGCGGACGACGGCCGGAATGTGGGTCAGGCCGGCACGGCGGGCAGCCTGAACACGACGCTCGCCGGCCACGAGGACGAAGCCATCGATGGTCTCGGTGACGAGGATGGGTTGGAGAACGCCGTGCTCGCGGATGCTTGCGGCGAGCTGATCGAGCTCAGCGTCGTCGGCGAGGCGCCGGGGCTGGTAGGGGTTCGGCCGGATTCGGTCGAGAGGGATCTCCGTTGGCGCCTCCGTGGAAGGAGCCGTGGTGGGGATAAGCGAGGCAAGACCTCGGCCGAGGCCGCTCGCGGTCTTGGCGGGACGGGCCATCACGGTCGTCCTCCCACCGCCTGATTTCTCTCGGCGACCGGTCGCACGCTCGCCGGATGCGGGATGGTCGCCGTGCTCAGCGGGGTCGTAGACGGACGATCGAAGGGGTCGGGCTCGGTCGCCGGGTCCTGGTCGACGAAGGGCGCGGCGGGAGGCGGCGTCGCCGTCGCCTCTCTCGGCGTGTCGGACTCCTCCGTCTCACGCTGCCGGAACAGCTGGGCCTCAGGCGTGGTCGGCGTGGCCTCCCGGGGCGTGGCGAACGTTGCTGGCCTGGGTTCGGCGGGCGACGGGACTAGAGCGCTACCGAGGTCCGGGCCGGTCTGGGGCGCAGAGGATTCGGGACCGTCGAAGCGACCGGTAACGAGCGCATCGAGAACCGGTTTGGCGTCAGGGTGTGGCGTGGGAACCGGTGCCGAGCCGACACCGAGAGCGCCGCTGTCGCGAGCGAGAAGTTCCTCGGCCAAGGAGCGGTAGGCGAGGGCGCCGGCCGAGTCGGGCCGATAGAGGCAGATCGGAAGCCCGAAGCTCGGCGCCTCGGAGAGTCGAACGCTGCGTGGCACGACGGTATCGAAGACCCGCTCCCCGAAGTGGTGTCGAACCTCGGCCGCCACGTCGGCCGAGAGGTTCGTTCGACCGTCGTACATCGTCAGGACGATCCCCTTGACCTCGAGCCGAGGGTTGAGGTGGTCGCGAACGAGGTTGAGGGTGGCGATGAGGTGGGTAAGCCCCTCGAGGGCGTAGTACTCGCACTGGAGCGGGACGAGGACCGAGTCGGCGGCCACGAGGGCATTGACCGTCAAGAGGCCAAGGGAGGGTGGGCAGTCGAAGAAGACGTAGTCGTAAGCCTCGGCAGCAGCCGGAACGAGGCGGGCGAGGCGTCGTTCTCGCTGCGGAAGGGGCGCAAGCTCGACCTCGGCGCCGGCGAGGCCGAGGGCCGAGGGCACGAGGGCAAGGCCGCCGACGGGCGTTGGCACGGCGAGGTCGGTGAGGGAGGCTCCGTCGACGAAGGCGTCGTAGACCGAGCGCTCGAGCTGACCGCGATCGACGCCAAGGCCGCTCGTGGCGTTGCCTTGAGGATCGAGGTCGACGAGGAGGACCCGCTTGCCGGCGAGGGCGAGGTAGGCCGCAAGGTTGACGACGGTCGTCGTCTTACCGACGCCACCCTTTTGATTGGCACAGGCGATCGTCTGGCCCAACGCTAGCGGCCGAAACGGTGGGAGATCACGATCGCTCATTCTACCATTGGCTCCTCTCCAATCGGACGGCCCCGGCGAGCCGGGCGGTCCGATCCTCGACTCCGGCTCGATCCCCGACTCCGGCGGCGCCAGGCGGTCTGCCCTCGAAGGCTCGGGCAGTTAGGTCGTGATCTTCTGAGCAGCCCCTTTACCGGGGCCGCTGGCGACGGAGTGGCACCAGGCTCGCGCAGGACTCGCCGGTAGGCGCAGGCATGATCGACCGATCGGCTTAGCAGTCACGTAGCCCACCTCGATCGGTGGGTGTCCCCAGGCTGGTCCGGTACCTAGAGGCTTGGCCGCGACTGCAGCCGCAAAGAGAAGCGCGTTTCACGTGAAAGATGACGGTGAAACACAATCAGACGAGCAACGCCGATTCACCGGCTGCCGGTCGAGAGGCGAGACGGCGCGACAGGGCTCGGCGGCCACCTCGCCGCGGGCATCGTCCGCGCTGTCGTCGAGGTGGAGAGGCGAGACGGTGCGACGACGTTCGGCAGACTCCGCCGCCAGCGTGCGACTCGGGACGGGCGCGTTTCCACGTGCAACATGACGGTGAAACAGCTGCAACGGTCAGCCTGGCCAGCCTGCCGGACGGGGCGAAGTCCCGACGCCAGCTCATGCCGCGCCCCTTGGGGCGGTTCCCGATCGCTCACCACCCACCGGCCTTGGGTGCCCCGGGGACCCCCCGCGTCGTCCGCCCTTGGGGCGGTCCTCGATCGCTCACCACCACCCGGCGGAGGCCCTTCCGTGGTGGTGAGGGAAAGTTGCCGGTGAAACGGCCTCCTGTTAGCCTCGGAGGCCACGATGATGCTCGATCTCGATCCCTTCGAGCGGGGCTATCTCGTTGGCCTCCTCGTCGGTGAAGGCCATTTCGGTGGTGATGGGCGCCAGCCGCACGTGACGCTGCGGATGCACAGCCGCCACGAGAAGCTGTTCCGATGGCTCCTCACGGCCGTCCCCGGATCGCGGCTGTACGGGCCCTATCACCACGGCGGTCGTGACTACTACCAGTGGATGGCACGCGGGGCCCCGCTCCGGGAGCAGCTCTGGCCGCTCCTCGCCGAGGCGCTGCCGCTCCTCGATGATCATGTCCGGGCGCGCATCCTGTCGATGGCTGATTGCTACGGGCTGAGGGTCGCCGAGGGCGAGGCGGGCGCCGACGGCGGGTAGTCGATACACTCACCGCCGAGCATTTCGTCGCCTCAGTCGCCGCGGTTTCCGGCCGCGACCGCCGCACCAGAGGATGACCCCATGGGCCTTTTCGCTGCCTCGGTCCTGGCCGTACTGGCGGCACTGCTCGAGCTCACCCTCGGTCCGTACGTCCAGATCGGCGGCGTCCAACCCCACCCCGTCCTGGTCCTCGCAGTGGTCGGGACCGTCGGCTTCGGGCTCGAAGGTGGGCTCGTACTTGCCGTGGCCGGAGGCCTCACCCTCGACGTCCTGGCCCCCCGACCGCTTGGCTCGACCGTCTTCGTCCTGCTTCTCCTCGTCGGTGGGGCCGCCGTTGCTGCTCGGGCCCTGGCCCCGGCTCGATTCCTCGCTCCCATCACCCTCACCGCACTCGCCAGCCCTCTCTTCGGGCTCGGCCTCATGGTCGTCGTCTCCATTGCCGAGGGTCGACCGATGGCCGAGGATCCGATCGCGCTCGTCCTCCCAGGAGCGATCTACGACACCCTGCTGGCGGCAGTGATCGGACCCCTCGTCGTCTCATGGCGGGCCCGGGCTCGCGATGAGGAACGGTTCGAGTGGTAGCGCTCGAGCGCCCCGGCTCGCTCGCGCTCGTCGGCCCAGGCTCGCAACGAGGACGGGCTGGAGTGGCGGCAGGGTACGCGGACGGCCGGGAACAGCGGCGAGGCACGTCGTGGGAGCGAGGACCGTCCCAGCGACCCTGACTCGGATCGGCTCGAGCGGGGCCCAGTCGCCGGGATCCGGTCGACGGGAACGGGGCCCTCGCAACGCGCAGCGGGTGAGTGAGTAGCCTTCGGAGCCGACCTGGTCTACCCTGATAGGGACGCGCCGCCCTCGAAGGTGCCTCCAGTCCGGGAGCGGCCCGACGACGGGCGGTGTTGCGAGTCTGCAGCGAGGGTCCTTGACGGCGCTTCGGCAAGTGGGGTTCCCGAGTCGGGGCCAACAGCGCTCACGACGACTGCGGACCCCATCACGATGGCGCAGCGAGTTCGAAGGCGGGACAGGTACTCGGGACGAGGCATGACGGACATCACCTTCGGGGAACCGCGACTGGCGGAACGGCGGCTCGCTCGCTTCGCCGTCTTCGCTGCTGCCGCCGCCCTCGTCCTCGGCGTCCTCGCGGTCCGGCTCTTCTACCTCCAGGTCATCCGAACGAACGACTTCGGAGCCATCGCCGACCGCAACAGTCGGATCGAGGAAGCGATCCCGTCGACTCGGGGTCTCATCTACGACCGGGCCGGACGACTCCTCGTCCGAAACGTGCCGACCTTCTCCGTCAAGGTCCGGCCGGCCGACCTCCCCTTCGAGATCCGGAGCGAGGTCATCGGCCGCCTCGCTGGTCTCCTCGGTAAGGATCCGGCCGACATCACGACAACCATCGACGCCAGCCCCGGCTCACGGTTCGACTACGTCCGGGTGGCGAGCGACGTGCCCGAGGCGACAGCCCGGATCATCGCCGAGTCCCACCTCGAGCTGCCCGGTGTCCAGGTGGTCGTCGAGGCACGGCGCGAGTACCCGTACGGCCCCCTCCTTTCGCAGATCCTCGGCTACACCGGGCCCGTCGATGCCGGCGAGTACACCCGCCTCCGATCGAGCGGCTACCTCCCCGATGACCAGATCGGCAAGACCGGCGTCGAAGCCGTCTACGAGAGCGCCCTCCGGGGTCAGTATGGCATCGAGGTCGTCGAGCGGGACGCCCGAGGCCGTCGACTACAGGTCCTCCAGACCCTTCGGGAGCCGGTTGCCGGTGCCTCCCTCGAGTTGACGATCGACACCCATGAGCAGGAGCTCGCCGAACAAGCGCTCCGGTGGGGGATGGAGACGGCCGGTCTCAAGCGCGGGGTCGTCATCGTCATGAACCCGCAAACCGGGGAGATCCTCGCTCTCGTCAGCCTGCCGACCTACGACAACAACCTCTTCGCTCGGGGGATCAGCGCTGCCGACTTCAAGCGCCTCGTCGAGGATCCGAATCGGCCCCTCGTCAACCACGCCATTCAGGACCAATACCCGCCCGGGTCGACCTACAAGCTGGTGACCGCCGTCGGCGCGCTGACCGATGGGAAGATCACCGCACGGCAGCGCCTCCAGACCCGTCCCTACCTCACCCTCGGCTCGACCCGCTTCTACGAGTGGAACCGCCGAGGGTGGGGGGCCTGCGACGTCTTCTGCGGCTTCGGTCACTCGAGCGACACCTACTTCTACCAGGTCGCGGGGATGCTCGGCATCGACCGGCTCGCCGAGTGGGCCCACGAGTTCGGCTTCGGTGAACGGACGGGGATCGACCTCCCCGGCGAGGTCCCCGGGATCGTCCCCTCGAACCAGTGGAAGCTCGACACCTTCGGACAGCCGATCTATCCCGGCGAGGTCTACCAGGCCGGGATCGGCCAAGGGTACGACGCCGTCACACCGCTCCAGCTCGTCAACGCCTACGCCGCCCTGGCGAACGGGGGGACCCTCTACCGGCCGCGGATCGTCCGCCGGATCCTCGGTCCCGACGGGAGCGTCATCGAGGACTTCGAGCCCGAGGTGATCCGGCAGCTCGACGTGCCGGAAAGCGTCCTCAGGACGATGCGGCAGGCTGCGCGGACCGTCGTCACGATCCGCCACACCTACAATCTCGTGGACCTACCAATCGTCGTCGCGGGCAAATCGGGCACGGCCGAGTTCGGGGTCCGCGATGCCAAGGGGAGGCTCCCCTTCCACTCCTGGTTCGTGGCCTTCGTTCCGAAGGATCCGTGGCGGCGGCCGAGCGATCCCGACGGCATGAAGGCGGTGTCGCGGACCGACGCCGAGCTCGCCGTCGTTGCCCTCGCCTACGACTCTCGGACGAAGGGGAATGCGGCGACGGAGATCGTGAAGTACTACCTCCAGCTCCACTACGGGATCGAGAAGGACTACCGCAACCACGACCTCCTCGAGCGGGGCAACTTCTACCAGAGCCCATGACCGAACTCCTCGTTCCACGCCCCTTCGCTCCCGGCCTGTCGCGGGCCCCGGTCGGTCGGGCCCGACCGCGTTGTCTCGGTCGCTCTCCCGAGACCCTCCCTCGAGACGAGCCGCGACTCCCGGTCGGTTGGACTCGACCCCGCTGGGCACGACGTCCGGTGAGCCCCGCCCGGACGGCCACGCTCTCGGGCGACCCGCAGGCGTTGATCCCGACCAGCCCTCGGCTCGGGCGGACACCGCAAGCCCGAGCCCGTCGTCAGCTCCGCGGAGGGAGCCGCTGATGGGCGTCCTCCGCGCCGAACCGGCCCGCTTCGCCGACCTCGCTGGTCGGTCGGTGGCCGCGGCCTGGCGCTCCTACGACTTCCAGCTGACGATCTATGCCGCCCTCCTGACCGCGATCGGGCTGACCATGGCCTACACGAACAGCATCGAGCGGGGCCAGCTCGTCCTCGGTCCCGAGTCGACCTTCACCCGGGGTCTCCTCTGGGCTGGTGTCGCCAGCGTCGTCTTCGTCGTGGCGACGATCTTCGACTACCGGTGGCTCCGCACCCTCCGTTGGCCCGTCTATGCGGTCAACCTCGGCCTCCTCATCCTGACCCTCGCCGTCGGGGTGGGCGTCGGCGGCGCCTCCCGCTGGGTGACCGTCGGCCCTCTCGTCTTCCAGTTCAGCGAGCTCGCCAAGGTCCTCGTCGTCGGCGTCCTCGCTGCCTACCTCGCAGCCCGTCGAGAGCGGCTCGGGGCCCTCTCGGTCATCCTCGGCGCGATCCTCCTCGTCGTTCCGCCCCTCGTCCTCGTCATGATGCAGCCCGACCTGGGCACGTCCCTCGTCTTTGGGGCGATCGTGGCAGGGATGCTCTTTCTCACCGGCGCCAGCCTCCTCTGGCTAGGCATCCTCGCCGCCGGGGCCCTCGCCTCGCTGCCGATCCTCTGGAACCACGTCCTCCTCGACTATCAGCGGGAGCGGATCCTCTCCTTCCTCGATCCGGCTTCGGACCCCCTCGGCTCCGGCTACCAGCTCTTCCAGGCCCAGATCGCCGTCGGATCGGGCGGGCTCTTCGGCAAGGGGCTGACGAACGGGACCCAGAACCGGCTCGACTTCCTGCCGGTCCAGTCGACGGACTTCGTCTTCGCCATCCTGGCCGAGGAGCTCGGGTTCATCGGCGGCATCGTCGTCCTCGTCCTCTACGCCGCCCTCATCTGGCGGCTCCTCGTGGCGGGTTGGAGGTCGCGCGATCCCTTCGGCACTGCCTTCGCGGGCGGAATGGCCTCGATCATCCTCTTCCAGGTCCTCGTGAACATCGGGATGGTCGTCGGTCTCATGCCGATCACCGGCATCCCGCTCCCCTTCATCACCCACGGCGGGGCCTCGCTGACGAGCCTCGCCCTGGGACTCGGGATCGTCCAGAGCATCAACCTCCGACAGGCGCGCGCCGACTGGTGAGCTGACGAGGCCGGCGGGAGCGCGGGCCGACGGCACCCGGGTCGAAGGGGCCTCGGGCTGGCCGACCGGGGTTCGCGGGAAGCCTGGGGAACACGCTCCGGAGCGGCCGACGACCTCGGAGCCCGACGAGGGCCGATGGCCGACGAGGGCCGAGGTCTCCACCCTGCTCCGGACAGCGAGGCTCTCGACCGGGACGCCCACCACCCGGGGCCCGTACTCGGCTGCCGTCCAGGGCGGCGATCGAGCGGCTACCATGGCGGCGCCACCACGACCCTGAGGAGGGAGGTCCACGACGAACCCTTCCGCTCTCCAGCACTGGTCGATCCTGCCCGCCTGGACCGCGACCACGCCGCCGTCGGCCGTCGAAGGGGGGACCCTCGACGTCCTGGCTGGGCTGTTCATCCTCCTCGTCGGGGCGAAGATCGGTGAGGAGCTCGCCCGCCGCCTGGGTCAGCCAGCTGTCGTCGGCGAGCTCTTCGGCGGCTTCCTCGTCGGGCCCCACGCCCTTGCCCTCGTCGCTCCCGGCGAGACGGCGACGGTCCTGGCCGAGATCGGCGTCGTCATCCTCCTCTTCGCCGTCGGCCTCGAGGTCCGCCTCGACGACCTCCTCGCCGTCGGGCGGATGGCGGTCGCCGTCGCCGTCGTGGCGATGGTCCTGCCGATCGCCGGGGGGATCGCGATCGGTCTCGCCGTCGGTGAACCGATCGGGGCCGCAACCTTCGTCGGGCTCGCCCTGGCGGCGACGAGCATCGGGATCACCTCGCGGGTCCTGGCTGACCTCCGAGTCCTGAACCGGACCTTCTCACGGGTCGTCCTCGGGGCCGCCGTCATCGACGACGTCCTTGCCCTCATCGCCATCGGCCTCGTCGTCGGGGCGGTGCAGGGCGACCTCGGCGCCTCGACCCTCTTCGTCGCCCTCGCCGCTGTCGGGCTCATCGTCCTCGGCTTCGCCGCCGCCCGGCGTGCCCGTGGCCTCCGCCGGGAGGTCTTTACCTGGCCCCTCTTCGCCGAGACCCCCCTCGTCCCGGCCTTCATCCTCATGCTCGCCCTGGCCCTCGTCGCCGGCTATATCGGTCTGGCTGCGATCATCGGCGCCTTCGTCGCCGGCCTGATCGTCGCCGAGACGGAGGCGCGACGCGAACTGGAGCACGAGATCCGCCCCCTCGGCCAGATCTTCACCCCCTTCTTCTTCGCCGTGACCGGCTCCCAGGTCGATCTCTCCGTCCTCTTCGAACCGGCTGCCCTCGGGCTCGCCCTCGCCCTCGTCGTCGTTGGGGTCGGGGCGAAGGTGGCCGGCGGGCTCGTCGGGGCGTGGCGTCTTGGGCTCTGGTCGGCGGCGACCGTCGGCTTCGGCATGGTCCCCCGCGGCGAGGTCGGGATCGTCGTCGCCAACCTCGGGCTGGCGGCGGGCATGTTCACGAGGGAGCTCTTCAGCGCCGTCGTCGTCGCCGTCGTCTTGACGACAGTCATCGCACCCTACCTCCTGACCTGGTCGATCCCCCGGGCGATCGAGGGAGGACCGGGTGGGCGGCAGGGTCGACGGGGCGCGGCCGCTCGTTCCTCGGAGGGGGCAGCGGCGCCCTCGGAGGTCGAGGGCGCGGCGAGGGGGGTCGCGGCCGATGCCGTTGGACCGGACGCTGCCGCGGCGACTCCGACCGGCACTGGGCGCCCACCGGAGGGGGATCGAGGCGAGGCCTGAGGCAGCGCAGGGCCCACCTCGACTGACGAGCCCAACTGGCCTGACGACGGGCGAATCTCGAGGAAGCCTACGGCCCCTCGGCCGTCGGGTCCGACCCGGTCGGCCCCGGACGGGATGTCGGAGACCTGCCTTCGACGCCGACACCGCTGGCGGTCCCGAGGGCACCAACCTCGCGACCCGCGGCGGCCGGCGGACGGTCCCTCGCCCCGCCACCCGCCGTCGGGGCTCCCGACCGAGGGCCAGCGACCGTCGCCAGCGCCTCCTCGACCGTGGCCGGCGGCTGCCCGAGACGAACGAAGAGGTAACGGTAGACGTTCCGGGCCGTCGCGGCGATGGGGAGGGCAAGGATCGCGCCGAGGAGGCCGGCTACGGCCGCCCCCGTGACGAGGGCAAAGATGACGAGGCTCGGATGGAGCTCGATGGCCAGGCCTTGGATCTTCGGGACGAGGAGGTGGTTCTCGACCTGCTGGATGACGAGGTAGAGGACGAAGACGGCGAGCATCGGCTCGAGCCCCGCCGTCGCCCCGACGAGGATCGCCGGGACCGCGGAGATGATCGGGCCGATGATCGGGAGGAGCTCGAGGGTCCCGGCCAGGATGGCGAGGAGGAGCGCATAGCGGGCCAGCACGGGATCGATGAGGGCACCGAGGAGAAGGAGGCCGACGTAGGTCGCCAGCCCGACGATGAGGCCAAGGACGAGCTGGGCTCGAATCCACTGCCCGAAGACCCGGCGGACGATCTCGCCGATCGCCGCTGCATCATCCTGCCAGGCGGCCGGGAGGGCGAGTCGAAGGCCCTCGGTGAGAGCCCGGCGGTCGAGGAGGACGTAGAAGACCCAGATCGGAATGACGAGGTAGCCGAGGAGAGAGGCGACGAAGGAGGCGAGGGAGCCGACGACGGGGACGAGGACGGTTGGGTCGAGACGGAGGGCGGCCTGGGCGAGGTCGGCGAGGGCGGCGTCGACGGCGGCCCGGAGTTCCGGCGGCAGATCGAGTCCCCGGTACACCTCGCCGATCCGGCGGAGCTGGTCGTCGAGGGCCTGGACGAGGCCCGGCAGCTCCCGGATGAAGCTCTGGGCCTGGGCGACGAGGGGCGCCAGGGTCAGGCTGAGGACCTCGAAGAGGACGACGAGCACCGCGGCGTAGACGAGAGGGATGGCGAGGAGGCGTGGCACTCCGAGGCGGACGAGGAGGCCGACAGGACGGTCGAGGAGGTAGACGAGGACGAGACCGACGACGAAGGGACTGAGGGCGCCGCGGGCGAAGTAGAGGATGACACCGAGGCCGACGGCGAAGACGAGGAGGAGGACGACTTGGCGGCGGAACGCCTCTGCCGAGGCGCCGACCGCCGGTGCGCTGGCGGCTCCGGGTGCGCTGGCGGCTGTCGTGCGACCGCCACCCCCGGGCTGGCCGCCCTCGCGTCCCGCGAACCCCTCCTCGTTCGACGTCGGTCGCCCCTCGCCTCGGCGGGCGGCCGCTGCAGGCTCGTCCATCGTCCCGCAGACTAGCAGACGCCATGACGAGCCAGGGCCTCCCCGAGGATGCCGGCCGAGCCCCAACGAGCGAGCTCGTCCGCCAGCGGTGGCGGATCGTCTTCCGGCGCACGGCCGAGGCGGCGGAGGACGCCCAACGAGACCTCGAAGCCGCCTGGCTGGCGGCGCTCGAGGCAAGCGGCCTCCCCCTCGCTCGTCTCGGGCCGACGAGCCGCCGACCGAAGGTCGCCTTCGGCCCGCCGATCCCGGTCGGCGTCGTCGGGGAGCGGGAGATCCTCGATCTCTTCCTCCGCGATCGGCTGACCCTCGCCGAGGTCCGGACCCGCCTCGAAGGGATCGTGCCGCGAGGCTATGAGCTCCTCGACGTCCACGACGTCTGGGTCGGCGGCCCCTCCCTCCCGGCCGCCGTCGTTGCCGTCGACTATCGGGTCGAGGTCCCCGCGGCGGCCGCCCACGCGCCTGCCATCCAGACGGCCATCGAATCCCTCCTCGCGGCGCCGAGCTTGCCGCGGAGCCGGGACCGAGGCGGCCGGCTCCGAGCCTACGACCTCCGACCCTTCCTCCTCGACCTTCGCGTTGCAGCCGCTCCCGACGACCGGCTCGAGATCGGGATGCGGCTCCTGGCCGATCCGGCGGCCGGGGTCGGTCGGCCCGACGAGGTCCTCCGGGCCCTCCTCGAGGCCCTCCGTGAGGGCGAGGCCCGCGAGGCGCTCCGCGCGGCGATGGAGGGCTCCGAACCGGGGGGCCGTGGGACCGGCTCGCTCGTCGTCGTCCGGGAACGCCTCCTGACCGCCGAGGACGCGCCCCGCGACCCCGTCCCCCAAGGCTCCTCGCCGGACCCGAGCCGGCGTCTCTGTAGAATGCCTCGGCCGTGATCCTCACCCTCGGTCGTCGCGCCTTCGCCGTGGCGTGGCTGGCGAGGCTCCTCCTGCTGGTGCCGGCCGCCGACCTCCTCGCCCACGACGCGATCTACCGCTCCCTAGCGAACGGCGCCGCTGGTCGACCGCAGCCGCTCACCGATCACGACTACTGGCCCCTCTTCGTCGGTCTGGTCGTTGCTCTCGCCGTTGGAGGCACCTGGCCCTCCCTTCGTCGCCTCTGGCGTCTCGAGGGAGCACTCCGGGCGGCGGCCTCGGGTCGGCTCGGCGCCGCCGGCCTCGCCGGAGCGAGGCGATCTGGTTCGGGGGCGCCCGGATCTGGTTCGGGGGCGCCCGGCTACCACCGAGAACTCGCCCTCCTCTGGCCCGTCGTCACCCTCGCCACGACCGGTCTCTTCCTCGTCCAGGAGAACCTCGAGCACCTCGCCGCCACCGGATCCTGGTTCGGGCTCGCTCCCCTCGATGGCCGTCTCCATCCCGACGCCCTTGCCTTCGTCGCTGCGGCCAGCCTCGTCGTCGCCGCCCTCGGGGCCCTCGTCCGCTGGCGGGTGCGGGTCCTCGAGGGTCGCCTCAGGGCCGCCGTCGACCACTTCCCGCGCCCCGCGCCGGAGCGAGTGGAGGGCGGTTGGTGGCTCGTCGCTGCCGTCTGTCGCTACGAACGGATGCTCGTCCGGCTCGACGCCGGCCGGGCGCCGCCGTCCACCTAGCCGCCCGCTCGAGTCGCCCGCTCCCCCACGGCCCGCGGCTTCGCGGCCACACCATGCCGACGTCTTCCGCGTGCCGCTGGTCGGGCCGCGTCCCGCCCGCCCCTCACCGGGCGCTCGAGCCGCCCGCTCGTGCAGAGCCGGGCAATCGCGCCGTCTCCCGACGGCCTCCGCCTCGCCTGCGCCTTCGAGCGCCTGTCTCCAACCCACGGAGGTTGCCGGTGCCAGCTGGCCCACCTCGCTTCCCGCGCCGTTTCGACCGGGCCCTCCGAGTCGAGCGGTCGGGCTCGTCGTTTCCCAGCCGGCCGTCCCCGCTCAGGTCGGCTTTCGGATCCACGCTCGGCGTCGTCGCCCTCGTCGCGACCGTGCTGACCGCAACGGCCTGCGTCGCTCGGGACGACATCGCCGGCGGCGGCTCTGCCCCGACGGGCGGCGGAGCCTTCGAGCCGCTCGTCTACGACCCGCCCGAACCCGCCCCGAGCCTCGAAGCCCTCGTCGACACCACCGGTCGGCCCTTCTCCCTCGCCGAGATTCGGGGGCGGGTCGTCCTCGTCAGCTTCGGCTACACCCACTGCCCGGACGTCTGTCCGACGACCCTCGCCATCCACCGCGAGGTGCTGCGAGCCCGGCCGGAGGTGGCCGCCGTCGTCTTCGTCACCGTCGACCCCGAGCGGGACACGACGACCGCCCTGGCGAACTACCTGCGGTTCTTCGACGCCCCGATCGTCGGGGTCACCGGGGAACCAGCGGCCGTGGCTGCGGCGGCGAAGGCCTGGGGCGTGACCGTCCTCCTCGGCGAGCGCGACGCGGCTGGCAACTACCCCGTCGTCCACTCGGCCGGGACGTACGTCATCGACCCCAAGGGCCGGCGCCGCCTCCTCTACCCCTACGGGACGCCGGCCGAGATCCTCGTCGCGGCCGTCGACGACCTGGCTGGCGACCCTTGATTCGAGATCGATGAAAGGAGACGACGATGCCTTCCCTTCGACCCGCCCCATCGCCCGAGGACGGCCAGGCAGGGCCGATGGCCAGTCCGCCCGTGGCCCCCTCCGTCGGCCGCCGTCGCCCGAACCGACGCCCGCGTCTGGTCCTCGTGGCGACCGCGCGAGCAGCCCTCCTCGCCCTGCCAGCCCTCCTTGTCGCGGCCTGCGCGGGTGGCGGGCTCACGGTGCGTGACCCGTGGCTCCGCCTGACGGACCCGACTCGGCCCCTCGGCGGCTTCATGACGATCGTCAACGAAGGATCCGACACGGATGCCCTCGTCGGCGCCGAGAGCCCAGCCTTCGGCAGGATCGAGCTCCATGAGACCGCGCCGGCCTCGATGGAGAGCCCGTCCCCCTCGGACCACGCGGGGATGGCGACCCCGTCGACGGGTGGGCCGAGCGAGATGCCCGGTCACGGCGGCGCCAGCCCCGCCCCCTCGGGCGAGATGGCGATGACGATGCGGCCCGTCGAGGAGATCCCGATCCCTGCTCGAGGAGAGCAGGTCCTCCAGCCGGGCGGTTATCACCTCATGCTCATGGAGCCGACGCGACCCCTCGTCGTCGGCGACAAGATCGAGCTCACCCTTCGGTTTCGGAGCGGTCGGTCGGTGACGATCGAGGTGTCGGTCCGGGCTCCCTGAGCCGGCCGAGGCGGCGAGCCGATCTGGAGGGACGCCGACTGGGGAGTCTCGGCCCAGGCGGCGGCCACGGGGGCCAGGCGGCGCTCGAGGGGCCGGAGGGCAGCTGCCGCCGACACGTCCGCCGACGGCCCGCGCTCGCCCACACGAGAGGCCTCGGAACCGAGCGGTGGGGTCGTTGACGCGCCTGTCGTTGACGCCCTCGCCGCTCGGCCGTACACTGCCTGTTCGCGCCCCGGGCGGGTGAGAGAGCCCGGGTGTCTCCCCACGTGCTGCGCAGCCGGTCGCCCGTGACGGTCGCCGGTCGTGGCCGGGGCCAAGACCAGAGCAGAGGATCCATGTACGCAGTCATCGAGACGGGCGGGAAGCAGTACCGCGTCGAGCTGGGCAGCCTTCTCGAAGTCGAGAAGCTCGACCTCGAGCAGGGACAGGCGGTCACCCTCGATCGCGTCCTCCTCGTGGCCGACGAGGGGGAGACCGCCATCGGCCGCCCCCTCGTCCCGAACGCGACCGTCGAGGCCGAGGTCGTCCGCCAGGTGCGGGGCGAGAAGATCGACGTCTTGAAGTACCGCCCGAAGGCCCGGCGCCGGGTGAAGAAGGGCCACCGCCAGGACCTGACGGTCCTTCGCATCGCCGACATTCGCTTCAACGGCAGGAGCGCGGCCGAGCTGGCCCGCCAGGCGGCGGAGGCCGCCAAGTCCGAGCGGCTGCGGCTCGAGGAGGCCGCAGCTCGTCAGGCTGCCGCCGACCGGGAGCTGGCGGCTCGCCTCGCCGCGAAGCAGCGGACGCCCGCGCCGAAGGGCGACGCCGAGGCGGCAGGAGCGGCGTCAACGGAACCGACAGCACCGGCTGGCGTCGAAGAGACCGAAGGGAAGTCGACCGGGCGCGGGGCTCGCGGTCGAGCCCGGCGCGACAGCGGCGCTGCAGCGACCCCGGCCGGGGCTGAACCGGGCGACGCTGCGGCTCCGGTTGCCGAGGCTTCGGCCGCCGAGGCCGTCGAAGGGCCGGAGGCTGCGGAGCCGACCGGGCCGTCGGAGTCGACCGAACCCGCCGAGCCCGAGCGGCCGCGACCCAGGCGACAGAGCCGAGCGACGAAGAAGGACGAGTAGCGACGATGGCCCACAAGAAGGCAGGTTCCAGCTCGAAGAACGGCCGCGACTCCGTCGGCCAGCGACTCGGGGTGAAGGTCGGCGACGGCCAGCTCGTGCCGGCCGGTTCGATCCTCGTTCGCCAGCGAGGGATGACCTTCCTCGCTGGCAGCGGGACCGCCCTCGGCCGCGACTACACCGTCTTCGCCACCGTCACCGGCCGGGTTCGCTTCGAGTACGCCCGCAAGGACAAGAAGCGGGTCCGGGTCGTGCCGGTGACGAGCCCGGCGAGCGAGCAGCCGGCGGCCATCGGCGGCTGAGCCCCGTTGCTGCTGCGCCCGCCGTCCCTTCGGCGGCCTTCACCCTGCCTGCAGGCCGTGCCGCGCCCTGCCCTGGAGACGAGATGAAGCCCGACATCCACCCGAAGTACTACGAGGCGAGAGTCCACTGCGGAACCTGCGGGACCGAGTTCGTCGTCGGCAGCACCCGACCCGAGCTGCGGGTCGACGTCTGCAGCAACTGCCATCCCTTCTACACCGGGAAGCAGACGATCATCGACACCGCCGGTCAGGTCGAGCGCTTCCAGCGCCGCCTCGAGCGCCAGGTACGCGCCGGAAGCTGACCCGATCCCGCCGGCCGACGTCGCGCGGGCCGCGGGCGCGGAAAGAGCCCCACCCGCCCGATCTCCTCGCCGGTCACGGCCGGGCGTTCCCTTGGTCCACCGTCCTCTCGGGCGGTCTCGGCCCTCGTGTCACCGCTCGCCGTCGGCTGGTGCCTCGGGACTCCGATCCGAGGTCCGCTCGAGGGGCCGCTAGACTCATGGCAGGATGAACCGTCCCACCTACGGCGGCCAGGCCCTCATCGAGGGCGTCCTCATGCGTGGCCGGGATGCCATCGCCGTCGCCCTTCGCCATCCCGACGGGCAGATCGTCTGGGCAACCGAGCGGCTCGACTCCGGGTTCCACGGGAGCCGCTGGGCGCGTCTGCCCTTCGTTCGGGGCCTCGTCGTCCTCTACGAGACCCTCGTCGTCGGGACCCGCTGGCTCATCCGATCGGCGAACGTCGCCGCCTCGGCCGAAGGGGTCGAGCTCGGCCGCGGTTCCGTCGCCCTCATGCTCGGGATCACCCTGGCCGCCGGGATCGGCCTCTTCGTCCTCATCCCCCTCCTCGTCGCCAGTGCCACGGCCGGAGGCCACGCCGACGACCTCGTCCAGCACCTCGTCGAGGGGCTCGTCCGGGTCGGCCTCTTCCTCGGCTACCTCGCCCTCATCGCCCAGGCGCCCGACATCCGCCGCGTCTTCCAGTACCACGGTGCCGAGCACATGACGATCCACGCCCTCGAAGCTGGCGACCCGCTCGAACCAGAGGCGATCCGGCGTTACCCGACCGCCCATCCCCGCTGCGGGACCGAGTTCCTCGTCGTCGTCATCGCCCTCTCCATCGTCGCCTTCAGCCTCGTCGGTCGGCAGGAGCCCCACGTCATGGTCGGCAGCCGCCTCCTCCTCGTGCCGGTCATCGCCGCCCTCGGCTACGAGCTCCTCCGCCTCGGGGCGCGCCATCGGAGCAACCCCTTCGTCCGCCTCGTCATGGCCCCGGGGATCCTCGTCCAGCGGATCACGACCCGCCAGCCGACGGACGACATGATCGAGGTCGCCATCGTTGCCATGGAAGAAGCTCTCCGGGCCGACGGTCAGCCGCTCCCGGCCGGAGCCGGACGGCTCGAGCGGGAACCTCTGGCAACGAGCGGCCCCCAGACCGACGGTGCGCCGCTGCTCGCGAGCGCCCCAGGGGTGGAGCCCGAAGGTCTCGCCGCCTCCACCCCGGATCCGCCCTCTTCCCGGTCTCGGCCATGAGCGGTCTCGAGACGACCCTGGCCGACGTCGCCGAGCAATACGACGTCCTCCAGGCCCAGCTCGCCCGGCCGGAAACGGCCGCCGATCCCGACGCCATCCGCCGGATCGGCCAGGAGCTCGCCCGTCTGGAACCGGTCGTGGCGACCTATCGCCGCCTCCAGGAGGTCCGGAACGAACTCCGAGAGGCGCGCCGGCTGCGGGACGAGGAGGCCGACGAGGAGCTTCGAGACCTCGCCCGGGACGAGGTCGAGCGGCTCGAGGACGCCGAGCGGAGCCTCCTCGACGAGCTCCGCCTTCTCTTGCTGCCGAAGGATCCGAACGACGAGCGGAACGTCATCATGGAGATCCGGGCCGGAGCGGGTGGGGAGGAGGCGGCCCTCTTCGCCGCCGATCTCCTCCGGATGTATCTCCGCTACGCCGAGCGGCGTCGCTGGCGGGTCGAGCTCATGTCCCTCAACGAGACCGGGATCGGCGGCGTCAAGGAGGCGATCGTCCGGATCGCCGGCCAGGGCGCCTACTCGCGGCTCAAGTTCGAAGGCGGCGTCCACCGCGTCCAGCGCGTCCCGGCCACGGAGTCCTCGGGCCGCATCCACACCTCGACGGCGACGGTCGTCGTCATGCCCGAGCCCGAGGAGATCGACGTCGAGATCGACGAGGAGCGCGACCTCCGGATCGACGTCAAGCGCTCGTCGGGGCCGGGCGGCCAGTCGGTGAACACGACCGACTCGGCCGTCCGGATCACCCACCTCCCGACCGGCCTCGTCGTCGAGATCCAGGACGAGAAGAGCCAGCACAAGAACAAGGCGAAGGCCCTCGCCGTCCTCCGGGCCCGGCTCTACGAGCGGGAACTCGAGCGGCAGCGGGCCGCCGAGTCGGCAACCCGCCGAAGTATGGTCGGTGGGGGCGAACGGGCCGAAAAGATCCGGACCTACAACTTCCCCCAGGATCGGGTGACCGACCATCGGATCGACCTCGACCTCCACAACCTGCCGGCGATCCTCGACGGTGAGCTCGACCGCCTCATCGACCCCCTCATCACGACCGACCAGGCCGAGCGGCTCCGGGCCCTCGGCGGAGCCGACGACGATGGCGCCCGCTGAGGAGGCGACCGCCGTCCGCTTCGTCCCGGCGCCGCCCGTCGAGGTCGTCGTTGCCACCGACCTCGGCTCCGTCGCGGTCCTCAAGCACGGCAACCTCTACCTCCTGACCGACCAGTTCGGCGACATCCACCCCGATACCCGCGGTCTCGGTCTCTACGAGGGGGACACCCGGCTCCTCTCCTGTTCGGTCCTGCGGGTGAACGGCTACCGTCCGGCGATCCTCCAGCCGCCCGTCGGGGCGGCCTATGCGGACGCCATCGAGCTGACGAACCCGGAGCCCCGACGGGACCTCGGGATGAAGGTCGATCCCCTCGCCCTCGTCCACCGCTCCATCGGCATCCGGCGCGAGCGGGTCGTGGCCGGTCACCTCCGGGAGCGGGTCCGGCTCGTCAACTATGCCGAGAGCCGGGTCCGGGTCGAGCTGACCCTCGACCTCGCCGCCGACCTCGCCGACATCTTCGAGGTCCGAGGCTGGCCGCGGTCCCGCCGGGGCACCTATCTGCCGATCGCCCTCCACGACGAGCTCGGGCGGGTCGTCTTCCGCTACGAGGGTCTCGATCGCGTCCGGCGGCTCGTCCACGTCGCCCTCGAAGGGCACCCGAGTCTCGCCTCGACCGAGGAGGGGACGATTCGGGCCCTCTGGCGCTGGGCGATCCCGCCCGGCGCCGAGCGTGAGGTCGGCTGGCACGTCTGGGGTGAGCGGGAGCTGCTCGATGGAGGCGGCATGACTGAGGCCGCAGACCTCGAGGTCGGGGCTTCCGAGGGCCGGGCAGGTCTCGGGTTTCCCGGACCTGGTGCAACCCTCGAAGGCGCCGAGGAGCCGGCGAGCACCGAGACAGCCGGTCCCCGTGGAGGTGCCGCTGTCGCCGTCGCCGTCGCCGAGCCGACGCGGGCCGAGGCCCCGGGCGCCGCGCCCCTCTTCAGTCCCGTGCCCCGGCTGCGGGACGACCAGGCCGGAGCTGCCTATCGGGCCTGGTGGCGCGGGGCGACGGAGGTCGAATCCGACAACGAGCTCTTCAACCTCACCCTCCAGCGCTCCACGACCGACCTCCGCCTCCTCGTCAACGATGGGCCCGGGCGGCGGGAGTGGCACCTTGCTGCCGGGATCCCCTGGTTCGTCGCCCTCTTCGGCCGCGACTCGATCATCACCGCCCTCCAGGTCCTCGCCTTCCGGCCCCAGATCGCCTACACGACCCTCGACGTCCTCGCCGCCCGCCAGGCGACGGCCCTCGATCCGGAGCGTGATGCCGAGCCGGGGAAGATCCTCCACGAGCTGCGGACGGGGGAGCTCGCCGCCATCGGCGAGCTCCCCCACACCCCGTACTACGGCTCCGTGGACGCGACCCCCTTGTGGCTCATCCTCCTCGGAGCCACCTTCGACTGGACCGGCGACCGCGGCCTCCTCGATCGGCTCTGGCCGAACGCCCTCGCCGCCCTCGAGTGGATCGACCGCTGGGGCGATCGAGACGGTGACGGCTTCGTCGAGTACGAGCGCCGGAACCCGACGGGGCTCCTGAACCAGGGCTGGAAGGACTCCTCCGACGCCGTCCGGGACCGCCACGGTCGCCTCGCCTCGACCCCGATCGCCCTCGTCGAGGTCCAGGGCTACGTCTACGATGCGAAGCGGCGGATGGCCCACCTCGCTGCCGTCCGGGGCGAGACGGAGCTCGCGGAGCGGCTCGAGCGCGAGGCGGCGGCGCTCCGGGACCGCTTCGAGGAGGCCTTCTGGGTCGCCGACCTCCGCTACTACGCCATGGCCCTCGACGGGCAGAAGCGCCAGGCTGACGCAGTGACCTCGAACCCTGGGCAAGCCCTCTGGACGGGGATCGTCTCGCCGGAGCGAGCGCGACCGGTCGCCGACCGGCTCCTGGGGCCCGGCCTTTACTCGGGTTGGGGGATCCGGACCTATGCCGCCGGTCAGCCCGGTTACAACCCGATGGGCTACCACACGGGCACCGTCTGGCCCCACGACACCTCCCTCATCGCTGCGGGGCTGAAGCGCTATGGCCTCGAAGAGGAGGCGAACGAGCTCATCAGCCGGGTCTTCGAGGCAGCCCAGGCCTTCCCCGCCTATCGCCTGCCTGAGCTCTTCTGCGGCTTCGAGCGGGACTCGGCGACGGCGCCGGTCCCCTATCCCGTCGCCTGCTCGCCCCAGGCCTGGGCGGCGGGAGCGCCCTTCCTCTTCCTCGAGACGATGCTCGGTCTGCGGCCCCATGCCGAGCGCGGCGAGCTCGAACTCCTCCACCCCCGCTTGCCGACGTGGCTGCGGAGCGTCCGAGTCCGGAACCTCCGGGTTGGGACGGCCGTCGTCGATCTCCTCTTCCACTCGTGGCGGGGCACGACGAGCGCCGAGGTCCTCCGGAAGGAGGGCGACATCGCCGTGACGATCCGCCTGTGAGACCGCTCACGGTCCCGCCCGCCTCGACCGTCGCCGAGGAGCTCCGCCTCGGCATCAGCCGCCTCCGGGCGTCGGGTTCGGAGACGGCTCGGCTCGATGCCGAGCTCCTCCTCGCCTGGGCCCTCGGAGTCGATCGGTCGACGATCCTTGCCCATCCCGAGGCGACCGTCGCCGGTGAGGCCCTCGCCACCTACCGGACCGCCCTCGACCGCCGGGCTGCCGGCGAGCCGGTCGCCTACATCCGGGGCCTGAAGGAGTTCTTCGGCCTCGCCTTCGCCGTCGACCGTCGAGCCCTCATCCCGAGGCCGGAGACCGAGCGGGTCGTCGAGCTCGCCCTCGCCGAGATCGAAGGGCGCCTGACCGCGGCGCCGCGGCCGAAGGGCACCCCGCCCCTCCGGATCGTCGACGTTGGGACCGGCGCGGGAACGATCGTCGTCGCCATCGCCGTCACTCTTCGCCGGCGGGGCATGCTCGGCGAGGTCGAGCTCTGGGCGACCGACCTCGATGAGGACGCCCTCGGCCTGGCTCGGGAGAACGCCGTCGCCCACGCCGTCGCCGACGCCGTCCGCTTCGTCGTCGCCGACCTCCTCCCCGATGACGGACCGCCCTGGGACCTCATCTGCGCGAACCTGCCCTACGTGCCGTCGACGGCCGTCGATGAGCTTCCCGTCGCCGCCTCCTACGAGCCCCGGCGAGCCCTCGACGGCGGACCGGACGGACTCGCCGTCATCCGGCGCCTCGTGGCCCAGCTCCCCGATCGCCTTGCTCCAGGCGGGGTGGCCCTCCTCGAGATCGGGGCCGACCAGGTCCGGGCTGTGACGGAGCTCGCCCGGAGCCTCCTCCCCGGCTGGCGGTGGCGGATCGACCTCGACCTCGCTGGCTTGCCCCGGGTCGCCCGTTTCGAGGGCGCCGCAGGCGAGGGGTGGACGGCGAGGGCCGAGGAGGCGAGGCAGTCGGCCGAGGATGAGCCGGAGGTGCCCGGTGCCAACGGTCCGAGCTCGGCGTCTTCGACTGGGGCGAGACCGCCCAGCCCCGGCCTCGAGCCGTGAGCCCCCGACGCCGGCGGCGGGCCGCGAGCCCCAACCTCGGCCGCGAGCCGCGAGCCTCCGACCTCCGCTCCCGACGATGACCCGCGCCTCGCCCCGCCCTCAGGTCGATCCGCCCCGACCCGAGCCGCGCTTTCCGATCCGCCTCGTTGCCCTCGACATCGACGGCACCCTCCTCGACCATGACCTCATCCTCCGGGACCGAACGCGGAGAGCGATCCGCGCCGCTGTCGACCGGGGCGCGGTCGTCGTCCTCGCCACGGGGCGGATGGCCTCGAGCGTCCGGCCCCTCGCCGAAGCCATCGGCCTCCAGGGGCCGCTCATCGCCTACCAGGGAGCCCTCATTCGTGAGCTCCCAGCTCCCGGCGAGCGCGGTCCGGGCCGTCTCCTCCATCACCGCCCGCTTCCGGCCCAGGTCGCCCGAGCCGCTGTCCGCTGGTCGACGGCCCGGGGGCTGCGGCCCCACCTCAACCACCTCGAACGCTTCATCGTCCCCGTCGACGACCCAAACGCCGAGGACTACTCCCTCTTCCTTGGCGCCCGGGCGGAGCTCGTCGAGGATCTGGAGGCCGCCATCATCCATCCCGTCACGAAGGTCATAGCCGTCGCCGAGGAGCCCCTCCCGGCTGACATCCTCGACGCCGCCCGGGCCGAGTTCGAGGGCCGCGCTGCCCCGACGATCAGCCACCCCCGCTTCCTCGAGTTCGTCGCCCCCGGCGTCTCGAAGGGCTGGGCCGTTCGCTGGCTCGCCCGCCGCCTCGGGATCCCCCTCGAGCAGACCCTCGCCATCGGTGATCAGCGGAACGACATCGAGATGCTCCGGGCCGTCGGCCACGGCGTGGCGATGGCCGGGGCCCCGGCCGAGGTCCGAGCCGCCGCCCGCTATCTCGCTCCGCCCGTCGGCGAGGAAGGAGCTGCCAAGATCCTCGAGGCCCTCGTCCTCCCTGGGTCGGCAGCGGCGAAAGGAAACGCCCAGCGCTTCCGCTTGTGCGACGATGACGAGAGGCGAACCGAGCAGGGAAGGAGTTGAGCCGATGACGACGATCCCGACGTCGCGCCTGGCCTGGGCGAGCCTGGCCGAGGTCGACCCCGAGCTCTGGACGGCGATGGTCGGCGAGCGGAACCGCCAGCGCCAGAAGATCGAGCTCATCGCCTCCGAGAACTACACCGCTGCGGCGGTCATGGAGGCCCAGGGCTCGTGGCTGACGAACAAGTACGCCGAGGGCCTACCGGGTCGGCGCTACTACGGTGGCTGCGAGTTCGTCGACGTCGCCGAGACCCTCGCCATCGAGCGCGCCCTCGCCCTCTTCCCGGGGGCCGAGCACGTGAACGTCCAGCCTCACTCCGGGGCCCAGGCGAACATGGCCGCCTACTTCGCCGTCCTCGAGCCGGGCGACCGGATCCTCGGCATGAACCTCGCCCACGGCGGTCACCTCACCCACGGCTCGCCGGTCAACTTCTCGGGGCGGCTCTTCGAGGTCCACGCCTACGGGGTCGACCGGGAGACGGAGCAGCTCGACTACGATCGCCTCGAGGCCCAGGCCCGCGAGGTCCGGCCAAAGGTCCTCGTCGCCGGTGCATCGGCCTATCCCCGGACCTTCGACTTCGAGCGCCTGGCCGCCATCGCCCACGGCGCGGGCGCCCTCCTCATGGTCGACATGGCCCACATCGCTGGTCTCGTCGCCGCCGGGCTCCACCCCTCACCCTTCCCCCATGCCGACCTCGTCACGACGACGACCCACAAGACGCTCCGGGGGCCACGCGGCGGCCTCGTCTTTTCCCGCCGGGAGCTGCCCGAGGGGATCGATCCCGCCAGGTTCCCCACGGTCCGAGGCTCCCTGGCGGCAACGGTCGATCGGACCGTCTTCCCAGGCTTCCAGGGCGGGCCCCTCATGCACGTCATCGCCGCGAAGGCCGTCGCCTTCCGACTGGCCATGACCGAGGAGTTCCGACGGGACCAGGAGCGGACCCTCGAGAACGCCCGGATCCTCGCCGCCGCCCTCGCTGAACGGGGCGCCCGGATCGTCTCGGGTGGGACCGACAACCACCTCATCCTCATCGACGTCTCGCCCCTCGGAGTGACCGGCCGGGAGGCAGAGCGCCTCCTCGACGAGATCGGGATCACGGTGAACAAGAACGCCATCCCCTTCGACCCTCAGCCGCCGAACATCGCCTCGGGGATCCGGGTCGGCACACCGGCCGTTACCTCCCGGGGCTTCGGACCCGAGGAGATGCGCGACCTTGGCCGGATCATCGTCGAGGCGATCCTGACCCGGGCGGAGCCGGCCGAGCAGGCCCGTCTCGCGGCCGAGGTCCAGGAGATGGCAGCCCGCTTCCCGGTCCCCGGGCTGCCCGACGACTGAGGCGAGCCGGGCGGCGCCGTGCGGTTCATCACCGACCTCGGCAGCGTCCTGCCCTGGCTCCTCGGCGCCGCCGCCGCGGCGGGTCTCGTCGCCCTCCTGGCGACACCCCTCGTCCGGGGCGCCGCCCTGCGAGCCGGCCTCGTCGACCTCCCGGAGCGGCGCCGGGTCAACACCCGGCCGATCCCCCGGGCCGGCGGTCTCGCCGTCGCGATCGCCTTCATCGGGATCGCCAGTGCCTTCATCGTCCTGGACGCCGTCGTCGAGGTCGTCCGGTTCCCCCTCTTCCTCGATGCCCCGCAGCTCGTCGCCCTCCTCGTTGGCGGTGGGGTGGCGGCGCTCCTCGGCCTCGTCGACGACGCCTTCCAGCTCCGGGCTCGCTGGCAGCTCGCCGGCCAGCTCATCCTCGCCGCCTTCGCCGTCTGGCTCGGGATCGGGGTCTCGGTCATCAACGTCCCTTTTGCCGACCGACCCCTCGCCCTCGAGGGTGCCTTGGGCGTCGCCTTCACGGCCTTCTGGATCGTCGGCATGATCAACTCGATCAACTTCATCGACGGCCTCGACGGTCTGTCGGCGGGGATCGGCTGCATCGCCGCCGTCACCCTCGGCCTCATCAGCCTGACGACGACGATCGGTCAGCCGTACATCGCCGTCCTCTGCTTCATCCTGGCCGGAGCGCTCCTCGGTTTCTTGCGCTGGAACTTCCACCCAGCCGTCATCTTCGCCGGGACGAGCGGGACGATGTTCCTTGGCTACACCCTCGCCGTCCTCGCCGTCCTCGGCTCGGCGAAGGTGGCGGTCGCCGTCCTCGTCCTCGGCGTGCCGATCATCGACACGTTCTGGATCATCGTCCGACGGCTCGCCACGGGGCGAATGCCCTTCAGCCCCGACCGAGGCCACATCCACCACCGGCTCCTCGACCTCGGTCTCGGGCACCGCCAGGCGGTCCTCCTCATCTACGGGATCTGCTCGGTCCTCGCCCTCCTTTCGCTCCTCCTGTCGGGCACCGGTCAGATCTACGCCTTCCTCGGCCTCTTCGTCGGGCTCGGCCTGGTCCTCTTCGTCCTGACTCGCCGCGGTCTCGTCGCTGAGGAGCTCGTGGCGGCAACGTACGATGAGGACGGCACCGACTCTCGTCCGGAGGGCGGCGAGGGGGCGGCTCGGGGCCTGGGCGACTAGGTCTGGGAGAGGGAGGCGATCGGGAGAGCGATGACGACGGAGGCGGTGCTGACGGTCGTTGGGGTCCTCGCTGTCGTCGTCGTCCTCGCCATCGTCGCGGCCGCCATGGGCCAGCGTCGGGCGAGGCGCTGGCAGGCCCGGCCAGGTCTTCGAGCGAGGGGAGCCGGCTCGGTCGTCTCTCGGACGTTGGCGACGGGGCGCCCGGCCTCGATGGCCGAGGGCTCGGGTTCGCAGCCGCTTGGCGTTCGCCGAGAGGGCGTGCCGTCGAGCCACCCGGCCGAAGCCCGGCCGACCTCGACCGAAGCCGCCGACGGCGTCGCGCCCTGGATGCCCCTCGAGCCGACCCGGATCGTCCCCCGTCGGATCGCCGTGAGCGGCGCCCTCGAGGCTCGCCGCCGCGCCGCTCGCGAGGCCGGTCTCGTTCCGGCGGTCGAGCAACCGGTGGGCGTCGAGGCGGAGGCCGGCGACCGGGCCGAGGAGCTCGAGGAGTGGCGGCTCCTCCGTCGTCTCCGTCTCGTCCGGGACACGGCCCTCCTCGTCCTCGCCGGCTCCCTCGTCGGCCTCGTCGCCCTGCTCTGGGACTCCAGCTTTCGGGGTGGGGTGGCGGGCCTCACCGGCACGCCGCCTGTGACCGCGAGCGAGGTCCCGGGCGGTGGCCTCGAGGGGACGAGCGGGCCGACCTCGAGCCTCGTCCCGCCGGTCACCGGAACGCCACCCCCGACGCCCACGGTGCCCTCGGCCGGGGGCTCGGCGGAGCCGACGGCGCCGCCGACGACCCGCCCGACGCCGGCGCCGCCGACGACCCGCCCGACGCCGGCGCCCACCCGAACGGCGACCCCAACCCAGACGCCTGCTCCCAGCCCGACGGGAACGCCCACCTCGACGCCGGCTCCGACCCCGCCTCCCACCTCGACGCCGACGCCCAGCCCGCAACCGAGCCCAGCGACGACCCCATCGGCCACGGCGACGGCAACGGCCACGGCGACGGCAACGACGCCCCCTACTCCGACGTCGAGCCCCGAACCGTCGCCGAGTCCCTCGCCGACGACCGAACCGCCGAGCCCATCCCCCTCGTCGGAACCGTAGCGCCCCGTCAGGGCGCCGCCGAAGACGGCCTACGGAGGGCAGCACTCCGGGTCGCTAC
>FWPU01001175.1_pt1 | contig 80659 bp, 76 predicted proteins | sample 2228361 | NCBI WGS metagenome assembly FWPU01 (sample SAMEA103939777, study PRJEB20133) | metagenome | reverse complement strand
GTGAAGTGGTGGGGACTTTTGGGATGGGAGTAGCGGGGCAGCACCTGTGGAGCCAGGCGGTAAGCGATCCGAGCAATTTTGACATAACGACTTTCTCGTGGTTTCATGCTTCTCAGTTTATCCCATTTCGCTGTTTGCAACAAAGCAACCTTTTTGTTATAATTCATCTATGCTGCGCTTGTGCCTGTTTCTTTGTGGCTTGCTGCTTGTTGCTTTCTTGCCTGGGCAAGTCCGGGCTGCGTCCCCCGAGGCCGAAACTTTCGCGGCCGGCGAGTTGATCGTCGGCTTGCGAAAGGGGTATACGGCCGGTGCACTGGCTTTGCCCGCAGGAGTGCGTTTAGTGGCCGGACGGGAACGCCTGGCGACTCTGGGGGCCGCGCTCGTGCGGGTGCCGGCCGGTCAGGAGGTGGCCTATCAGCACAAGTTGCAGGCTTTAGCGGGGGTGCGATATGTCGAGCCAAACTATCGCGTCCAGGCCGATTTGGTCCCGAACGATACTCGCTGGAGTGAACAGTATGGTCCCGTGCGCGTCCAGGCCCCGTCGGCCTGGGACCTGACTACCGGTTCGCCGGCTGTGATCCTGGCGATCGTCGATTCGGGTCTGGATGCTTCCCATCCGGAGTTTGCCGGGCGGGTTTTGCCCGGTTATGATTTCGTAGAGCGGGATACTACCCCTCAGGATGCCTGCGGCCATGGAACGCATGTTGCTGGTATTGCGGCTGCCAGGGGAAACAATGCGGAAGGAATTGCTGGAATAGCGTGGGAGGTGCAGATTCTACCGCTGCGGGTTCTGGATGCGACTTGCAGTGGCACGGTGGCGGACGTCGCCGAGGGGATCGTGGCGGCGGTGGAGCGTGGGGCGCGCGTCATCAACCTCAGCCTGGGAACCAGTCGCGCCTCCACGTTGCTGGAGAACGCCACGTTCTATGCCTATACTCACGGCGCGGCGGTCATTGCGGCGGCGGGGAATATGACCTGGAATCCCGCTCTTGCGTATCCGGCGCGTTACGACTGGGTGCTGGCCGTCGGCGCAAGCGATGTCAGTGATCAGCGTTGGAGTGGTTCGGCCTACGGTCCGGAACTAGACTTGATGGCGCCAGGGGTAGACATTCTCTCGACCCTGCCTCTTGGCCCGAATGCCTACGGCAAAGCGCCCGGCTATGATACTCTGACGGGCACTTCGATGGCTGCTCCGCACGTCGCTGGCGCGGCAGCGTTGCTGGCTTCGTCGCTACAATTCGATTCACCAGACAAGATTTACGAGGCCCTGACAGAAACGGCGCTGGACCTGGGCGATCCCGGTTGGGACCAGTTCACCGGTCACGGTCTGCTTCAGGTTTATGCGGCCTTGACCTACCTCCCTACCGTGTCTCCTACTCCTACACCTGATCCGCCAACAGTGGCTTACGATATCCTGGATACTCTGGCCTGTCCGAATCTGGTCTCCTATAGTTGGCGCGAGGCACAACGCTATGGCGAGGTGGTTGGGTTGTTCCGGGGCATGGATGCCGTCACGTTGTCCCTGCCTTTCCCCTTCTCCTTCGGCGGGCAAGTATATACCAGTGTTGACGTCACCCCCGATGGCTACCTGACCTTTGACGGTCAGGGTGGTATCGGGGAGAATTTCTTTTTGCCGGGCCTGGCTCAGCCGAACAATTTCCTGGCGGCCTATTGGGATGACCTGCTTGTGGATCCGGTCGAGGATTGGCGTGTGTATCAGGCGGTCTTCGGTACGGCGCCCAATCGTGAGTTTGTGGTCGAGTGGAACAACCTGCCACATTGTAGCCGCTACTGGGGTTTCAATTGTACGCAGTGGAGCGGCAGTTTGACGTTCGAAGTGGTGCTTTTCGAGGGGAGCAACGAGATACTCTTTCAGTATCGTGCCCTATCCCTTTCTGCTCTGGGCGGTGCTTCGGCTACGGTTGGGGTTGAGTATGCGGATGGATGGGCGGCCAGCATGTGGAGTTACAACCAGGCAGGAGGGGTGGAGAACGGCATGGCGTTACGTTTCGTTCCGTATACTGTTGGCGATCCGTTGCCTTCGGCCGGATGCTCTTCCCTGGTCAGGCCGGTGAGCGGCGGCGATGTGTACTGGCACTCGCCGTTCTGCGTCATCATCCCTGCGGCTTTGCCACATCAACCGGCGATTTTGCGTCTGGCCCACCCCGTGCGCGCGCCAGCCATGCCTTCCACGTGGCTCGATTTAAATCGCAAGGCGGACGTGCGTTTGCAGTACTCGCCGCCCCCACCGATTTCACCCACGCCGGAGGTATATGTGTGTTATCAGTATACCCCCGAGGATATTGTGCGTGCGGGCGGTCATGAGGAGAATCTCTTCCTGGCGGCCTATGATGCCGCGCAGCGACGCTGGCAGGCGCTGCCGACCTCGGTCAACTATGGGAACGGCACGATCTTCGCCCGCGCCCCACATTTTTCCTACTATGGTGTAGCAGCTCTGGCACCGCAGCAACTGCCGGTCACAGGCCAGGAGCGCGGTAGCCTCATGAGTGGAAAATGGCCCTGGCTGTTGTCGTTCCTGGTCGGCGTGGGAGGATGGAGCTTGTGGCGCGTCTTGCGGCTGTCGCGCAGCTTGGGGCGGTAACGCTAGTGCTGGTGGCCTGTGGGGGAGTGGGAACAAGGCTCTCTAGTGAAACCGTGGAGATTCCACCGTTGCCGACCGTCACTTCCTCTGGTTCTGTGCCTATCTTGCCCTCGGCAATACCGACCTCTCCTCCAGGAGCAACTTGGCTATCCGCCGTTCCCACCGAATACGTCGGGGCCTTCCGGCTGGCCGGCGCAGTGTATGGTCTGGAGCGCCTGATTCAGCGGATTCGCATTCCGGTATTGAACCTGGATAGCCCGGTCGTGCCGGTTGGATGGCGGACGGGCGGGGATGCAGTCGTCGAGTGGGATTCGCCTGGCCCCTACGTCGGATGGGCAATGACCAGCGCGCTGCCGGATGGAAACGGAAACGTCATCCTGTACGGTCACAATAACATCGAGGGGGGCATTTTTCGTCATCTGTATCGCTTGCAGGCGGGTGATCCCATCCTGTTGTTGACCGCTCAGGGCGAATGGCATTACCAGGTGGAAAGCGTGACGATTCTGGCCATCCAGGAAGGGGAAACGGAACGTCAGGCGTATCGGGCTTACATGGCTGAAGGTTCTTCGCCGCGCCTGACGCTCCTTTCCTGCTATCCGCCCGAGAGCAACACTCACCGCGTGGTGGTCATCGCTCGTCCGCGGGATGGGCCGGAAAGCGATTCGGACGGTCACTAGGGAGCGCTTCGCTTGCGCGCAATGGCGGCTTTGTGCTACACTGGCGGCGATGCAAGGTGTTCTCTACGCGATTTTGACGCTTGCCAGCTCAACGCTGTGGGGGGTGTTGAATGGCTGGTTGCTGTACTTTTACCTGCCGCCGGGGGGTACCCCGCGCACGCCGGTGGCGCTGTATGGCGTGGTGATGTTGATCGCGCGTTTGATCAACATGGCCATCACGTTGCCGGTCGGCTATCTGTCCGATCGTACGCGGACGCGTCTGGGGCGACGAATGCCGTATATCTATGCCGGCATCTTGCTCATGCCGGCCTTGTTTCTCTTGCTCTGGTTTCCACCGCGGCCGGGTGAATCGATCTGGAATCTGCTCTATGTAGCGGGGGTGATGATCGCCTTCAATGTGGCTTACGAGTGTTATCAGACGCCTTACGATGCCTTGTTGCCAGAATTGTTCCCCCAGGAGCGGCAACGGGTACGCGTCTCGGCCTGGCAGACTGCCTTTCAGTTGCTGGGCGCCGTCTTGAGTGGCCTGGCCGGGCCGTTGATTGAAGCCTTTGGATATCAGCGGGCTGCTCAGATCTACGTGCTGGGGCTGCTGCCGATCTTTGTCTTGCCGCTCCTGTTCCTGCGAGAACGCCAGCCGGCGCGCCAGGCGCTGATGGGCATCTCCTTTCGGCAGAGTTTGTGGCTGGCTCTCTCTTACCGACCGTTCCAGATTTTTACGCTGAGTTGGGCTCTGTTCTGGATGGCCTCCACGTTCATTCTGGAAATCATGCCGTATATTGTGACCGAAATCTGCCGGCGCAGGGAAGGGGAGGCCGTCTATTTCTACTTGCCGACGGTGCTGGTCTCCTTGCTTTGTTTGCCGCTGGTGACGGCGGCGAGCAATCGTTGGGGCAAACGGCGCGTCTACCTGGCTTCGCTGCTGGCCGGGGCGTCTGTCCTGCCGGGGTTGGCGCTGCTGGGAGAGGCAATTCCGCTGCCGCTCCTGGCGCAGGGGATCGCCTGGGTGGTACTGTCGGCTGTAGTGCTCTCGGCGGCGCAGGTGCTACCCTCCGCGATCGCGGCTGAGATTACGGACTGGGACGAGCAGACCAGCGGCCAGCGTCGCGAGGGCATGTTCTACGCCTTTTGGGGGCTACTGGATCAACTCGCCAGTGGTCTGGGTCTGGGGATTATTCCGGCGTTTCTCCTGCTTGGCCGCAGCGCCGAGTCGCCTCACGGGCCGTTGGGGGTGCGTTTGCTGGGGGTATTCGGGGGAGTCCTGTTAGGGTTGGCCTGGCTGGTCTTCCGTCGCTATCCGGTGACTATGCCTGTTGAGGAGTCACAAGGCATCATGGGGAATACGGCCGGGTAGGCGACTAACAAAACTGATAGGACTGGGCAAGTCTTTTGCGCCTTTCACTGACCTTTTGTACAATAGGTACTGTGAACGGTGACGGTCCCGCCTGCGACGACCTGGCTGTACGGATTCTCTCCAGTGTGGAGGCAGTCGAACCGGCAGTTTGGGAGACGTTGAGCGGTGGGCGTCCGTTCCAAAGCCAGCGCTGGTATGCCTATGGCGAACGCGTCATGGCCGATTGTCCTGTCCGCCATGTGCTGGTGATGCGGGCTGGTCAGGCGATGGGACGGGCGACTTTTTTTGTAGTGCGTAATGAACCTTTACCGTTGCCATTACCCTTGCGCTGGCCGTTTCAGTGGTTGTTTCGTCGCTGGCCGTTATTGATTTGCCGCTCGCCGTTATCCTCCACTGGCGGTTTGATCGTGCCGGAAGGGCCCATGCGTGGCGTTGTCTTGGCATGTATCCTGAACGCGGCCAGCCGATTAGCGGAGGAGGAACACGCCTCGTTCGTGATGTTCGATTTTCTCGAGGAGGCCGAAAAGGATTGGCCGGAATGGCCGGCTGATTTTCTCCCTGTAGATGTTCCACAACCGGGAACAAGGATGAGCATTGTTTGGCCGAATTTTGAGGCTTACCTGGCGGATCTCCGTCCGAAGGAGCGCAAGCACTATCGACAGTATCAGCGCGCAGCCGAACGGATGAACCTTCGTCTGCGTTTTCATGAACGCGTGGTGGATTTGGAATCTGCTCTACGGCTGGTGCGCGCGGTCGAGCGACGCCACGGTGCCGCGCCTAATCCCTGGGCACGGCGCATGTTGGAGGAGGCCGGACGGGTGGAAGGGACCTGGCTGGCCGCCTGGATCGGGGAACGATTGGTAGGATGTGAACTTATCCTGGCAGATGGAGACGCGTATATGGTCACTTGCCTGGGCCTGGATCGCCGCGTTCCGAATGTGTATTTCCTGCTAGGGTATGCTGATATCCGCTATGCGATTGAACGGGGAGCGCGTCTCTTGCGGTGGGGCAGCGGCGCGTATGAGGTCAAACGTCGCCTCGGGTTCGAATTGGAAAACAACAACCATGCTCGCGTACTGGGACGCGGGCCGTTTAAAACGCTGATGCGCTGGTTTCAGGAGCGAGCATGTTGACAGGATGGTTTCAATTGCTGGTCATTCTGGCAGTCATGGTCGCGTTTTATAGCATGGATTTCTTCCTGATTCGGCATTATGATCGTCAGCGGAAAGCGGCCAGGTCAGGACGGGCTTGGGATTTTACCCTGGCGATGGTCCTGGCTGGAAGCGTGCTGGTCATCCAACCGCTCTTGCTTCCCTGGCTAGGCTTTGCGACCCGAGCTGCCTGGGGACTGGCGCTCCAAATGGCAGGGATTGTGCTCCTGCTGGGATCATTTGGGCTACATCTCTGGGCACGCCTGCATTTGGGGCGTTTCTATGCGGAGCGAGTGGAAATCCTGCCCGATCATCACGTTGTGCAAAGCGGCCCATATGCGTATATCCGTCACCCGGTGATCACCTCGTTTTTTGGCATTGCCATTGGCCTGTTCCTGGTTGCCCCGGCTGTGACCACGTTCCTGATGATGCTCTATGTCTTTTGGGATTTCGGGCGTGCGGCGCTGCAGGAGGAACGTTTGCTGGCCCAACATTTACCGGAGTACCTCCTGTATATGCAACGTACCGGCCGTTTCCTGCCACGCTGGAGGCGACGATGACGACGTTGGAAGTGCCCTCCTGGGAGGAATTTCTGGCCTGGCCGGCGCAGGAGGTGGCGGCCCGGATGCGGGCGGCCGGCCCGCAGGTCTGCGTTTTCCCGATCAACGGCACGCGGCGCTGGGCCTGGATAGAACATGGGAAGGCGCTGACCGCCAGCCCCGACCCCTTTTTGGCGTACATGGAAGTTGCCGAACAGGCCTACGTCTCACTGTTCGGCATGCTCTTTGAGCATGGTGTGGATACTGTTCTCTCGCCGCTCTTTGGCGCGGAGCTGCTGAGGCGAGGTGAGGATTACGTTCACGCGGCCCTGGCCGGCATCCGACGTTTGGTCGAATCCCCGGTCTTCACCGATTTCTATTGCACCTACGGCGTGCGGGTACGATTCTACGGTGATTTCCAACGACGTCTGATAGATACCCCCCACGCCTTTCTCCTCGAGATGATTCAGACTCTGACTCAGAGCACAGCCTCCTATGGGCCATACCGCCTTTTCCTGGGCCTGTTTGCCGACGCCGTGTGGGAGCAAATTGCCGCACTTACCGTGGAGTTCTACAGGCAATACGGCCGTCCACCTCACTATAGGGAGATGGTGCGTGCCTATTATGGGGAAGAGGTGGCACCGGCTACCCTTTTCCTGGGTTTCGATCGATTCTCGGTGTATGATTATCCCCTGCTGGCTTCCGGTCAGGAGAACCTGTATTTTACCGTTGCCCCTTCCCCCTACCTGGACAAGGTAACGTTGCGGAAGATTCTGTATGATTATCTCTATTGCCGCCCGGTGCCTGAACCGGCCTGGGAGCGCCTGGCCGAGGAGGCGGTAGAGGCCTTGCGCCAGTACTATCGTCAACATGCCAGACGGGTACAGGGCGTGGGTTGCCTGGCGTATGGTGTCTGGCTGCCGGAGGACCTATGAGAGAACTGCGAGTCTTTTTCCGCCTGGCCCCTCGTTGGTGGCAGGTGCTTTGTAGTCTCGCTCTGCTCTGGGGCTTGCTGCGCCTGGGCATGCAGGTCTACCTTTTCCTTAGTCCCATGAGCGATCAGATTGGTGTGGATTTAACGGAAGGCTATCTTGTTACAGGGCAACGCTTCCTAGGAAAAGATGACCTTTACCCTGAAACAGCAACGGGTATGGAAGGCTCATTTTTGTATGCTCCTTCCTTTGCCGTGTTGCTGGCGCCTTTCCGTCTCTTGCCAGAAAGGATCGCTGTCTTTCTTTGGTGGTGGATCTGCCTGGCAGCGTATGTGGGCCTGTTCCTGACCTGGCGCCGCATCTTTAGTTTCCTGGGCCTGGAACGCGCCCGGCAGTGGCTCTGGCTGTCGCTGCCGCTCTGGGTCGTCTTCTCGCCGTTTTGGGATGATTCGACCTACCTCAACATTTATACCGTGATGGCCTTGCTTGGTTCCTTGCTCATTGAAGCCGTTCTGCGGGAACGCCTGCTGCCGGCTACGCTGTGCCTGATGGTGATTCTGGCTACCAAGCCGCAGTGAGCCTTCCCCCTGGCCTTGCCGCTGTTGCTGGGACGGGGGCGCTTTTTCGCAAAGGTATTGCTTGGCGCGCTGCTGGCCTACCTGGGACTGGGCCTGGTCAGCATGGCGGTCAGCAGTCCGGCTTACATTCTAGAGCAGTACCAGGCGTATTTCCGGTTCATGGCCCGTCTGACACAGGTGCATCCCTGGCGCACGGCGGCGGTGGATGGTTTCCTGGGATACAATCATTCCATCGTGCAGCTGGCCGTTTTCCTGGGTGGCGAGGGGGCGCGCCGGATTGGCCAGGGAATCAAATACCTCCTGCTCCTGCCGGTTGGCGCTCTGCTGATAGCTTATGCCTGGAGGCACTGGCGTGGCGCGGCGAAAGCAGGTGGGTAAGCAAGGTTAATCCTGGCGTTTACCCTGTATCTCATGGCCTTTCTTTGGCTAGATGTCCTTTGGGAGGTTTTCCTGACGATTGCGATTTACCCATTCCTGTTATCATTGGACCTGAAACGATGCGAACGCTGGCTGGCCGCGGCTGTCTTCCTGCCCTATGCCTTGCTGGACCTCTGGCGGATGGCTGTCTATGCCGCCGGTTCGCCGCTGGTAAATGAAGCCTACCTGCTCTGGGATTTCAGCGCCCATCTGCCCTGGATTCTGTTTGTTGGTCTGGTCTTTTACTTCCTTTTGCTGCGGCGTTTGTGGCCTCTGGCGTGGGCGGAGATCGTTGGGAAGCGCGAGGTGAGTCATGGAGGATGCGATGCGTGAAGTCTTGAAGGGGGCGCCAGGACAGGTACAGAGCGTGGCGTACGATACGGCCTGGGTGGCGTTGTTGACTGAGCACGCCCCCGACCTGGCCTATCCGGCTTTGCAATGGCTATGTTCCCATCAATTGCCGGATGGTGCCTGGGGCGCGCCGTTCCCGGCCTACTACCATGATCGCTTGATTTCTACATTAACTGCCATGATTGTGCTCTCGCGCTGCGGGCGGCGTGGTACGGATCGCTTGCAGGTGGATGCTGGAATGCGGGCGTTGGAGAATCTCGTCACTGGCGCGACGGCTGGCCTATACCTGGATACCAATGGTGCTACCGCCGGTTTCGAGATGATCTTGCCGTTTCTTCTGAACGAGGCCGAGCTCCTGGGCCTGATCACCCCGCAGGGCAAAGAGTACTTGCTTGGACAGACGGCCGCGGCGCGTAGCGCCAAGACCACTGTCATGGGTGGGCGGCTGATTGACCGTCGCTTTACGCTGGCCTTCTCGGCCGAACTGGCCGGCTGGGAGGATTGGGAAGCCTGGCTCGATGCGCGCAACCTGCGCGAGGACGATGGCTCTGTTGCCCATTCCCCCTCGACGACGGCGTACTTTGCCTGGGCGGTCAAACCCGGCGATAAGCGTGCTCTGGCTTACCTGCGGCAGACGGTACGGCCGGATGGCGGCTTTCCCATTGCCCGTCCTTTTGAGATCTATGAAATTGCCTGGGTGCTGTGGAATCTGTCCCTGCTGCCGGGCGTGACGGAACAACCGGAATATCAGCGGTATTTGCACATTCTGCGACAGGCCTGGCGACCGGGAGAGGGGGTCGGCTTTACGAAGACGCACTCGATTCCCGATGGGGATGATACGGCGATTGTCGCCTCGCTGCTGGCCCAGCAGGGTGAGCGCGATGAGCGAGTCTTCCGATATTACGCTGAGGAGGATCACTTCCGTTGTTTTCCGCTGGAGATCAATGCCTCGACCTCCACCAATGTCCACTTCCTGAGTGCGCTACGTCATAGTGGTTATCCGTTGGAAGATGCGCATGTGCAGTGCGCCCTGCGTTTCCTGCAAGCCAGCCGACACTCGGGTGGCTATTGGACGGATAAGTGGCATGCCTCGGCCTACTACACAACCGCTCATGCGATCATTGCCTGTGTTGGCTATGCTGAGGACCTGGTGCGTCGGTCGGTTTCCTGGATCTTGGCCACACAACAGCCGGATGGCGGCTGGGGTTTCTTTGAGCAATCTACGGCGGAGGAGACGGCCTATTGTCTGCAGGCTCTGAGCCTGTGGCGACAAAGCCATCGCGACGAGGTGCCGGCAGAAGTGCTGCGACGGGGGGCAGAATGGCTGCGCGCCAACGTCGAACCGCCTTACCCACCGCTTTGGATTGCGAAATCACTCTATGTTTCCCATTGGGTGGTGCAGGCGGAGATTGCCAGCGCCCTTGCTCTGGTAGAGGTAACCCTATGACGATGATAAATCCTACTTCTCCTGCGCGTAAGTTCTCCTGGAAACGCTTGGTGGATGTGCCGGTCACTGACCCAGAGGACGCCCGCCGACGACGCTTGTTGAACATTGTCCTGGTCATGATCGCTATCCTAAGCTTAGTGCTGCTTCTCATGACGGTTATCTGGCATTTACTGGGGGTACAGGGTATCAGCCGTCAGGAACTGGCTTATATTGGGGTTGTCTCGGCTGTCATCCTTCTCGTGACGGCTGGCATTTACTGGTTGAATCGCTCCATGCGGGTGTCCGGGTGGCTAGCGGCTTTGCTATTCTTATTACTATTGACAGTGGCGAGTAGTTTTTCGGATTCTCCGCTTGAGCTTGCCACTGGACGCAGCCTATTCGTCTGGACGATCCCAATTGTCCTGGCGGCTTTCCTATTGCGTCCCTGGGGAAGTTTCGTGTTTACAGGTTTGGTTATAATCGCCATGATGCTCCTGGCGAATCTTAGCCAAGATCAGGCCAATCCAACGGCGATTGTTGGGTTCATTTTGCTGGCCGGCGTAGCCTGGCTTTCGGCGAGCAACCTGGAGCAGGCGTTGCGCGAGGTACGGGTAGTCAACCTCAACCTCGACCGCCTGGTGCAGGAACGTACCCAGGCCCTGGAGGATGCGCTCATTCGCGAACATGTGGCCTACGGACAGTTGCAGGCTACGCTCGAATCCCTGCGGGATGGGGTGATCGTCTTCGACCGCCAGGGGAGAATCTTGGTTGCCAACCCGCCGGCCGCCGCGCTCTTTGAGACGCGACGCGAGGTCATGACCACTCGCAGCATCCTGGAGTGGATCGGTATGCGTCCCTTGCGGCCTCAGGATCGCGGCGCGCTACTCGGTATGTTGACTGCGGAGTCGGCACGGCCTGTCAGCCGACAGATTCGTTGGGGTTCGCGGCACCTGGCGATCTGGGTGGCGCCTGTCTATAGCGCCGGCACGACCGAGCGGGTAGGAACGATCGTGGTCTTTCAGGATATCACCGCTGAGGTCGAGGCCGCCCGCATGAAGGACATGTTCCTGGCCACAGTCTCACACGAACTGCGCACGCCAATCAATTCCATCTTGGGCTACACGGATATCCTCCTGGCCGGGATGCGCGGCGAACTCACGGAGATCCAAATCGAAACCCTGCAGCGAATCGCCCGGAACGGCCAGCATCTCCTGGAACTGGTCTCCGATTTACTCGATCAGGCGCAGATACAGGCCGGCACGCTCAAGGTAGCGGCGGAGCCGTTCGAGATCGCTCCGATCCTTCAAGAGGTGCGGAATGCTTGTGAACGCGCTGCTACCGACAAAGGCCTGGTGCTGGTTACCCATGTGGAACAGGGCGTCCCAAGCCAATTGGTTGGCGATGCCCGGCGGGTGCGCCAGATTATCCTGAATCTGGTCACAAATGCCATCAAGTTTACGGAGCAGGGCGCTGTGCATGTGCGGGTTTTCGCACCGAACAAGAATCAATGGGCAGTGGAGGTACGCGACACGGGCATTGGCATCCCGGAAGACAAACTCCAGGGAATCTTTGATCCTTTCTATCAAGTGGATAGTTCTCCTACCCGCCGGGCAAGTGGTTTTGGACTGGGGCTGGCGATCGTCAAGAATCTGGTAGATATGATGGGTGGCACGATTAAAGTCAAGAGTCGGGTAGGTGTGGGCAGTGTCTTTACCGTGACCTTGCCGGTCAAACCACCGAAGAGGGTACGGGTCAGGGAACATCCCCCGGAGATCGCATGAACATCGTGCGTAAGGTGAAGGAGGAATTTACCGTGAACGAACTGGCGTTAATTATCGAAGACGATCCGGACTTGGCTGACATCTTTACCGAGGCGCTGCGAGCGGCCAATTATGAGACGGAGACCATCCGCGATGGGCAGGCTGCGCGTCAGCGTCTGCGCCAGATCACCCCGAAACTGGTCATCTTGGACATGCACCTGCCGAATGTGTCGGGGATAGATTTGCTTTACTTGCTGCGCCACGATGCTCGCTTGCAGAAGACGTTGGTCATCATTTTGACTGCCGATGCGCGCATGGCAGAGGCGTATGAGGAACAGGCAGACTACGTCCTCATCAAACCGGTCACCTTCTCGCAGTTGCGCGACTTGACCTCACGTTTGCATGGGGACAAGCGTCAGGCGGGAGAGCCGGCGCGTTAAGGACGAGGGACGATGGACGATGGACGGTGGGCCGGGCCGTTGATAGCCTCGTTCGTGTATTCGTCCTCGGCATTCGTTGACGTTAATTCTTACTTCGCCGACCGGAAATCAACTTCTGGAGCCTGGTGATTACCTAACCAGTTCGGAAATCAGCAACTCCCTACCGGTGGCGCAAGTCTCCGACCTATTGTACTCATCTCGTTCGGCTGCCTCAGGATTGGGATTCAGGCGTTCGGACGGCAGTTCAACTGCCGTCCGAACCGCAGGCAAAGCAGAGATTGTCTCAACTTTACCAGGCCATCTGCATAGGACGTGGTTGCGGCGCGAGGCTCTGACTCGCGGGATGGGGCAAAGGATTGGGCAAATTTCCAATTTGCCTTACTTGTGGGTAATAGATAGGTCTCTGGCTGGCGAAAATCGGCAAATCGGAGATTTGCCCCACACGACTGCACTGGATAGGTGGTTTTTGAGTAAACAATCTGTCCTGGGAGAACCGCCTGTGGGCAGGCTGTTATGGCAGATCTACCCGTGGCAAGGAGATGTTCTGCCCCAATGTGAGGGTGAACAATGATGTGGGTAATCGCCAATTTCTGGAGCCTATGAGAGTAGCTAAAATAAAGGGTTATACGTTTGCAAGGCGCAGGACAAACACTAGCGTTTTTCTTCACCAAAGAAGCCGCGCGACCGTCCTGCTCACCCAGTGATTAGCTATTCCCCTCCCGGGGGGTGGCTAATCTATGGGTTGGACGAATTCAAAGACGTGAGCAGTGTACTTGGGGAAGCGTTGCTTGTGCAGCTGACGCTGATGGAAGCTGTAGGCGAAAATCTTCAAGGATACCCTCAGCATCTCCGGACAACGAGAAAAGCAACGGGACTGCCGTGCCAATCGTGCAAGATAATGTCGTAAGTCTGCGTTATCGCCTTCAACAGCCTAGGTATCTGCTTTGCCTTGGGAGACCTGGTAGATACCGCCGTGATACCACAAGTGCTCGTAAAACGGGAACGCATCGCTATAGTACCACCGCGCCTTCGGCGCTTGATCTACCATCCTTCTGGAAAGCCTCTTCGGTTCGCTGTAGAAGCGCACGAATGCCAAAAAAACAACGGGTTTTCCGGTCTACCATTGTCACCACGTAAACCGTGTTTTTTCTCCCGGATGAATGTGTATAGTTCGTCCGTCTCCGCCTCTTTCACCTCTTCAGGCACAGGCGGATCAGGAAGGGCCTCTCCGTACGCTTTGACCCACAGAGATACTGTGCGATGATGTACCCCCAGATGCCGGGCAATGCGACGTAGATTCATCCCGTCCACGTACAGCTGCACCGCCTTCTGGCGCACTTCCGGCGGATAGGCCCATGGCTTTGGCTCCGGCGTATACTTGCAGCTGCAAAACGCACGGCGATACCGTTGGCTGCCTGCGCGGGTCTTCCCAGACCGATGTTGTCGTTCTATATGGGGGCATTTCGGACACTCTACCATGCCCTACTTATAACCCTTGATTTAACCACTCCCCACTCCCGGAGCCTATTGACATCTCGCGTGTCTTTTGGTATGATGACAACAAGAGAGGTGTGCTATGATTGCGACGATTGTGACGACGACGACGGTTTCTACGGTGGCTATCTATACACTGGGAGGATCGCTGGCGCTGGTTGGCATTGCGGCCCTGGCTACCTTGTTGATTTCGAAGGACGTGACCTCGGCCGGCAGGAGCGAATTGGCACGCCGCATCAACCGGGCATTGAATATTGCTCTCCTCCCCCTCCTGGTCGTTTTCCTGGCAGCCGTGGCTTTTCATGTCAGCGAAGTACTCCGCTGATTTCTTGACTTGGGGGTAGACAGGCGGGTAAGTTTCAGGGGGGAAAGGGCGTTCGTGCCGATCGAGAGAGAAAACTTCCCTGACCACAGTGCGGGTCGTTTGTTTCCGTGTGGGAGCAGTAATGAATCTGGTTTAAGGACTGGAGGGACGTTGCACTGAGGGGGATAGGGTGGAAGACGTGTCCTGTGTGGTCATAGAGAGGGGGGGCCGGAGCAGGGGGTGGTGCCAGGGGAGCGATCACTGTGGGCGTTGGGGTGGAGTAGCGACCGCGAAAGTGCGGCACCTCCATAGGGGGCGAGAGAAGTTCCTGTGGCCTGGCCGGAGAAACCGGGGCGCTTACCAGGTTGGCAAAGAGGAAGGGATACACCAGATAGAGGGTGACGTTGGTCAAGCCATGTGCCAGGGAGACGCCCAGGAGCGAGCGGGTACGGGCGATGATCAGTCCAAACATCAAACCAACCCCAAACACAAACAACACATCGGAAATGGAAAGATAACCAACATGCAAAATAGCAAACAGGAAGGCGGTATAAATCAAGCCGCCCCTCCCCATGACCCCAAGAGAGGCTTCCTGAATCAGGCCGCGAAAAATAAACTCTTCCAGTACGCCGGTGAACACAAGCAGGATGAAAGCGGCCAGGAGGAAATTGCTCCAGGTCAGTTGGGGAATCAGCGGTGCCGGATAGAGGATGAAATACTCGATTAACCCTAACAGGATGCCGAGGAAAGCAATGCCGATCTCGGCCGGCCAGGAACGGACAGCCAACCCGATCCGCCGCGCCCCCAGGCCACTGACGCGCAGGGCGAACAAGGCGGCCAGGAGAAGCAACCCCCCGATGATCAGGTACCAGAAGACGAGAGGAAAATTGCGCAACGGCAGGGAAATACTCAGGATGCGAATGAGCGGCGCCAATGTCAAGACGATCAGGAAACGCCGGCTGGCTGTTGGACGCGTGATGGCGCCATGGAAGAGCAAGGCAACCAGAATTAACGAGTGCAGAATCAACCCAGACCAGGGGTTGATAATGGTGAGTACTTCGCCGGTCGTGATCAGGACGAGGTAGATCAGCGCGACAAGGATCATGGTTCGACATCCAGCCAGAGGATGAGTTGGCGGTAGGGCGTGGCTTCGTCAGGCCGCAGGAGCAAGATGTCCACGCGTTGTTGTTGGCCTGGCACGGGCATGGTAATCGTTAGGGTGTGCAAAGAGGATTGCCCATGTGGTACGCGAAAAGGTTCGCGGTAGCCCACAACTTGCTCCCCATGCTTGGCCAGTATCAGGTAGGTTTCCTCTCGTCCCTCGCGATTGATCACGCCGACGGATAAGTCGAGCGGCTGTCCCACGCGGATGCTTTGCGGATATGCCTCGGCCGCGCCCCCGGCTCCCAGCAGGTAGAATTCGGTGAAACGGTTTTCCGGGTGGGGGATGACCAGCCAGAGAATCGTGTAAGCCGAGACTGCTGCCACCAGGCCCAGAGCTGTGAGAATCCAGCGACGCTGGCGGGAGGATTGCCTCTGCCACCAGGCGCTCAGGCTCGTGGTTTCTGGAGAGGCAGGCTCTGTTGGTGCTGCCCGCCGGCCTCGCAGGAAGGCAATCGTGGCACACAGGATCGTCAGAGCGCTCAGGGAAAATGTGATCGGCCACAAACTTATGCCCCAGCCGGTGCTATCCAGAATCAAGGCGACGGAGGCCATGAGCGCTACGCTCAGACCAGTGGAGAGCGCGCCACGTTCCAGAGTCGTCAAGGCAGTCGAGCGCGACAGGAGAGCGGCTTGCAGGGCGTAACCGGGCAGGAAGAGGAAAAAGAACAGGGCAAAGGGAACGCGCAGGACCAGCAGCCAGCCTCCACTGGCCTCGTCAGCCGCCATGATGGCGACCGTCAGGGTCGTTAGCAGAAGGGTGAGGAAGAAACTATTCCGGTTCATCGCGAATCGCAAAGTTCTTGATAGACGGCCAGGGTAGCGCGGGCGGTGCGTTTCCAGGTGAACCGGGCCGCGCGGCGCAGGCCGCGTTCCCGCAGTTCGGCGCGCAGGGCAGCATCGTCCAGCAAACGGCGTATAGCGGAAGCGATCGCCTGTGGATCGTACGGATCAAAGGTCAGGGCGGCCTCGCCGACCACTTCCGGCATCGCCGACACATTCGAGCAGGCGACAGGTGTCCCACAGGCCAGGGCCTCTAGCGGTGGCATCCCAAACCCCTCGTGCAGGGATGGGAAGACCAGGGCTATCGCGCCGCTATACAGGGTCGGCAAGTCATCCTGCGGCACGTAACCCAGATATTTTACCCCTTCCTGCGAGGATGCTGGCTGTTGCTGTTCTTGCTTTTCCCAGGCGCTGCGGCGCGCCTTGCCGATGACAACCAGTGGCCGCCTTTCCCCCTCTTGTCGCAGGAGGCGATAGGCCTCCAACAGGCGCGGTAGATTGCGGCGTTTATCCTGCGCGCCGACGACCGTCAGGAGATAGGCGGGGGGGAGGCCGTAGCGCGCCAGGGTCGCGGCCACCTGTTCGGGAGGGCGCGGGTGGAATTTTTTATCCACCCCGTAAGGGATGATGACCACCTGCGCTTCCTTTACCGGCAGGTGGCGTAGTATCTCGGTCTTCGAGGTCTGACTGACTGTCAAGATTCGATCTACCCTGGGCAGGATAAGCGGCAGCCAGTAGCGAGCGATGATCTTTTCCAACAGGGTGCTGGTTTGTGGGCAGGTCAGGGCAAAGACATCGTGGATAGTGACTACCAGGCGAAGGCCGGCTGGGGCGAAGAGGAACGGTGCATTGCCACCTGGGTCGTGGAGGAGGTCGAGGCCGCGCGCCAGACGAGGGATTTGCAGGCCGCCTAGCGTCAGGAGAGCGGGCAGGCGGCGCGAAAGGGCCAACGGACGTTGCGGGTAGCGTTCGGCCTGGGGCAGGTAGCGCGGCGGCGCCGGAGTCAGCAAGGTGGGGGGAGATTCGGGCAAGAGTTCGACCAGGGCGCGCAGGAGTTCGATGGTATAGCGCCCGATGCCGGTCGGGGGACGGTCGAGGCCATAGGTCAGAATGCCGGGACGCAGAGTCACTTTGGTTCTCCCTGGTCCATAGTTCCAGGCAGGAAAGCGCGCCCTTCCCGGATGAGCACGGGCAAGGATGCCAGCAGGAAAAGGCTTTGTCCCCCCAGCCAACCCCAGCCAATGCCGTTCAGGCCGAAGGAATCGAGCAACAGGTGGGAGAGCAGCAGGGAGATTCCCACAACCGTTCCTGCCAGGACGTTGAAGCGCAAGACCTGTTTGCGGATGCGATAGATGGTCAGAGTCACGCTGTTCATGGAAACAGGCAGTGCGCTGAGCGCCAGCAAGCGCAGGAGGGTACTGGCCTGGCGCGCGTATTCTGCCTCGAACAGGTTTAACAGGAGGGGCGTCAGCAAGACGATGGCGAGGAGGAAGGGCGGTAACAGGAGGAGATTGTTCTTGATAGCGGCGCGTAACGAGGAGGCAACCTGGTTTTCCTGGTGTGCTCCTTCAATAAGAAAGGCGGAGGCCGAGGCGTTGGGGATGATGGCCAGGAAGGCGTAGATTTGCCAGGCGATGGTCAGGTAGGCGTTTTGGGCGGCACCCAGGCGGTGGAGAGTCAGGAGCGGGAAGACAAAAGCAGGCAGCCCCCAAATCAGGCTGAAGAGCAAACTGCCCAGGGAGTAACGGATCAAGTCATCGAGCGGCAGGCTGTGGAAGTCGAAGGAAAACAGCGGCATGTGCGCCAGGCGGGCGTTCCACCAGGTCAACAGCAGGGCGACCAGCAGGTTGGGTAACCACATGCTCCCGAGGATCGCGATGGCGCCGTAATGCCTCGGCAAGGTCAACAGGCAGGCTAATTGCAGGAGACCCAGCGCCAGGCTGCGCAGGGTAAAGAGCGGGGTGAAGCGTTCGGCCAACAGGAAGGCAGTTTGTAGGTTGCCCCACAGCAGGGCCAGTGTCAGGGCGGCGAAGGTCATCTGGTAGCTGAGCGGGAAGGGTACCTGACCGAAGGAGGGTGCCCACCAGCGTTTGCCAAGCAGGAAGATACCCACCGCCACTACAGCCGACGGAGTTGCCAGGGAAAGAGCGAAAGTCATCAAGCCGGCTTTTCCCGCAGGCGAGTGGGCCGGCAGGAAGCGTACCAGCCCGACGGTCAGGCCCAAACTGGCGAGCGAGGCCAGGAAGGTGGCCGAGGAGATGCCTGCCGAGGCAATCCCGATCACCGCCGTGGGATACAGGCGGACGGCAAAGCGCCAGTACAGGAAGCCCAGCACCGCGGCCGACATTGTGCCGATTGTTATGCATAATGCATCGCGGGACAGGCTCGGACGGCGCAGCAGGCCTGGGAGATGGCCGACAAGCCACGCCGGGCGTGGGCGTGATGTCATGGCTGGGCCTCGAGGGGAAGGTAGTAGATTTCCGTCTCACCGTTGGTATAGATGCGATGGGCGGTCAGGATATTGGGCAGGGGTTGACGGTAGCGAAGGGTAGCCAGGCGCACTTGGGGTGAAAGCAGGACGTACGTATAACTTTGATTGGAGATGGGTATCAGGCGATTTTCGGGAGGCCAGAATTCCTGGCGCCAGAGATTGCCCAGGCGAAAATCCGGGCCAGCCCAGAGGCGCGGCATACGGCGACCAACTTCCTCTGAAATACGGGGAATAGTGTGATTTAACCAGGCAATGGCTGCTTCTTCTGAGGAAGTGTAAAAGATCCAGGTGTTAGAAAGCAAAGGTTCGGATGTGCTCTTGATGAAGGTGAACAGCACAACCAGGATAGTCAGCGCAGCCAGCGCCAGCGAGCGCGCGGCCCGGTTTTGCTGGAGGAAGCCGCGCGGCGACCAGTGAGCCAGGGCGTAGGCGGCCAGCGGCGCGGCGACGAAGGCCGTCAGGGGAATCAGACGGATTTGCAGGTTGTTGATTTCGCCGGCCGAGCCGGTGATGTCGCTCAGGACCATGACCACGTTCTGGAGGAAGAAAGGTGGGAAGAGCAAGAGCAACCAGAAGTGGGATTGGGCGTGCGAAAGATCGGCCGTGGCATCCCTGTGGAAGAACAGGCGCGCCAGTCGCAGCCAGCCGAAGATGGCAGCCAGAATAAGAAAGATATCAAAGGCGCGCAGCCAGAGCCAGGCGCCGGGCAGGACCCAATTGGCGCTGACTGTGCTGTAGAGTTCGGCCGGTGGCTCGGCGGCTGAGAAGAGTACGATGCGAATGCGTTCAAGCAAGTCACGGGAGGTGTAAAGGATGGTGCGGGCCGGTGGATACCAGTAGAAGACGATCAGGAAGGTGAAGAGCAATGACATTAACGCAATGTAAATGATCCAGGGCGTGGCAGGGACCTGCAAACTTTGTCGTCGCCGCATGAGCAGCCAGAGCAGGAAGGCCAGGAGTAGGGTGAAGGTAAACGTGGAGGCGAAGAAGACGTGCTGGCTGTTCTCGGCCAGGATGATCAGGTAGTAGGCCAGGGCCAGCGCCAGGCGTTCCTTGATCGTCGTGGCTCGCACCGCGGCCAGGACGATGATCGTCAGCGCCAGGAAGATCAGGATGAAGTCCAATTTCTCGTGCGAGCCGCGCTGGCTGGTATAGAGGAAATCGCCTTGCAGGTTGAGAAAGGTGACGGCACAAGCTGCCCATTTTGGGCTGCCCAACAGGCGCAGGTAGAGGAGAAAGGCTACGGCTGTCAGCAGCAGGCCCAGGAAGGGCAACAGCCATTGTTGCAAGGCCAGCACATCCAGACCGCTCAGGTGGGCCAGCGCGCTCACGTAGGCCGGGTAGAGGAAACCATAGGGGTATGTGGGCTTCTCGGTTGGGAGCAATTGACCGGTTTCAAAGACGGTCCGAATCACCGTTGTCGTCCGCGCGGCATCACCTTCATTCAGATAACCGTTAAAGCGCGCGAACCAGTAGAGAGTGAGCAACCAGCGCACGCCCAGGGCAAACGCCAGGGCAGGGAGAGGGTTGGTGGAGCGAGGGGACGGAGGAGATACGTTCACGAGGTAGCCTCCTCGTACCAAAGGGCATGGACGCCGGGGATGAGCAATACCAGCAGGGTCAGGGCAAGCAGGAGAGGCGCCAGGAGGTCGGGAAAGGCCAGGTAGAGCGTTCGAGCGGTGGACTCACGGCCGGGGATGGCGAGCGTTGTTTCGGTCAAGGCGGTCTGCGGCGCGGACGAGGGCGTGGGCGCGTAGGTCAGTGTGGCGCGCACCTGCCGTTCCCCGCCCCAGGCCGGCACCCAGGGTAGGTCGAAACTGGCCTGGCCGTAGGCTGGCACGCGCACATCTATTTCCTGAATGGTAGCAAATCCGCCGGTGGTCAGGGTTTCGGTTAAGCGCAGATGGGTGGTCACGTCCTGGCTGCCGTGGTTCATGGCGTGGAAGAGCAGACGCCCTCCGAACACGGGGCCATCGTTGGGGAGGAAGACGATGGGCGTGAGCGTCAGCAGGGATGGCGCCGGCGCCTCCAGCCAGTAGCTGCCTGCCCGGCCGCGCAGGATATAGTGGCCGGGCGGAATAGCCTGGGCAAAGAAGGAAAACGCGGCCGGGCGCGAGGTAGCCGCCAGCCCTGTCGTCGAGATTCCGGCGATGAGTTCTTGGGAGTTGGCCGAGATCTCTGTCAGGAGCGTGCCGCTGAGAGTAGTGCTTTCGCCGGGTAAATCGGCGAAGAGGCCGGCTAAATCGGCCAGATTCCGCCGCTTGGCGGCATCGCGCTGCAGGTGTTCCCCCAGGGCGCGCCATTCGGCAGTCGTCGCCGGCGGGGTCGTTTCCCAAAGCGAGGGGCCGAAATCGGCCGGGAGATTCTTGATGGCGAGGGTATTGCCTCGGGCGAACAGCGCCGTTCCGCGCCGGAGGATGAGGGACTCGACTGGCTGCCCATAGACGTATAGCGTCCAGGTGTCGGCGTAACGGTCGCCATCGGTATCGGCGTAGGTCAGGTGGCGGATAGGCTGAATCTGGCCGCTGGCAAGTTCGGCGGGTGTAAAGTCGAAGCCACTGCGGTTTTCCGGGTCGAGGGGGGCCTCGAAAACGAGAATGCCCTGCTGCGCGCCAAGCAGATGCAGACGACGGTCAACCGGGCTGAAGTAGAGCCTGGGGCGATCGTGCAGGGTAAAGGTGTATTCCTCCCGCAGGTTGAGGTAAGCCGGGATATAGGGCGGCGGTTCGACGGCGCGCTGGCTCAACAGGCGGCTGCGCAGCGAGACCGTATATTCCATGTTCTCGTAAATTCCTTCGTCGAACACAATGGGGCGGTTGACTGCCTCGTCCTCTCCAAAGATCGCGCCCTGCCAGGCATTGGCGCGCACGAAGGACGGGATGGACTCATAGGGGACGTGACGGACAGCGTAGAAGGGGTAGGGGACGAGTCCGTTGTAGAAGACCTGCCCAATGAGGTACAGGCGATACCGCATGCGGTTGGCCTCCTGTGCCCAGGAATAGCGCACTTCGTTGTAGGCCGTCAGGGGGCCGGATGTGAGCACGGGGTATTCGCTGACCAGGCGCACAGCCAGTTCCGCGAAGCCATCTTGGTCCCCAGCCAGGTCGTAGAAGGCGAAAGGATTTTCCCAGCCGGTCGGAAGAGGACTTTGCCTGCCAGGTCGGTTGAAGTAAATGAAGTACCCTTCCTCGTTGTGGCGAGAGGCAATCAGGTGAGCAACCCGCCTCAGGCGCGCCTCATCCCAATTCATTTCTAGAACGGTCTCCAGCCAGGGGAAGGGATGGGGAAGGCGATAGCGCAGGCGAGGGTTGCGATTGACGATGATGGCGTCGTAGGGGCCGGTGTTGTTGACATTGTTCCACTCGTAATCGGGAAGGCCATCGAGGTTGACATCCCAATAACGAAGCAGTAAATCGGGCATGCCGTCCTGTTGTCCGCGGCCGCCGGCGACCAGACGGAAGTTGAAATCCCAGCCAAAGGCATAATCACTATCGGCTTCCAGATCGGCGTTCCAGTCCGGGTGGCCCTCGGGCAGGAACCAGTCTCCGCGACGACTGATGATTTTGATGCGCCAGTAAGGTTCCAGGATTTCCACGACCTGGCCGGCGACGCGGTAATCCACCTGACCATTGCCGTTGGCGTCGTCGTAGAGGTAAGCCGTCAACGCCGGCTCCTGGCGGAAGCGCAGGATGAGTTCAGCGCGGCCGTCGGCGTTCGTATCGTATACCCAGGTGTCGCCGAAGAGATCGGCCTGCCCGTTGCCGTTTTCGTCGTAAACGGTGGCACCTTCCTCTGCAAGGACGATGCTCTGTGTTGGCGGGGCGGCCTGGCTGGCCTGTGGAGGCAACCAGAGTGCCAGACAGGTTAAGACAAGGGTCAGCCAGTAGGACTTTTTCTTTAGGGCCATAACTCAATTATAGACGGATATGGAGCACCCTTCTGCCAGAAATAGAGAACCTGGCCACTTTCTTCCTGTAAGGTTAGAGAAAGGGCGTCTTCAAGGAGGATGGTTTTTCTCCCTCTCCACTGGCAAAGCGTGGTCGCCGGTTCGAGGGAGGATGGGGTAGTAGGTGCAGTCAGGAGAGTCAGGGCGCGAAAGAGTTTGTCGCACCAGCCGGTAACGGGCAAGACGTCTCGGAAGTCTGGACGAGCGTGTTGGCCTCGCATGCCTAAGTTCCAGGCTGTCGGTGCGCTTCCACTCGGCAGAATGCTCTGTACACATAGTTGATACAAACGCTCGATGATCTTTGGGGGGACTTCAACCCATTGGCTGGCTTGCCACAAGGCGCGCAACAATTCGCCGTTTGGACTGACCCATCCCGTTGGCATCTGGCGGGATAACCAGCCGCTACCGTAATGCCCCAGCGGAATGTACGTGCCAGATGGCGGAATCAAGTCGAGAAGATAGCGGACTGCCAGAGCCGCGAAGTCGAGAGATTCCGGCCGGCAATCAAAGGCCATCAGGCGTGTCAAAGCGCCAAGGCAGCGAGCGGTATAAAGCCCGAAAGAAATCTGGCGTCGGAAGGTGCCGCGATGCACCGTGGCACCTGTTCGCCATCCCTCTTTGACCTGGGCGGAGAGGATGACACGGAGGGCCGCCTCAATATAACGCATCATCTCCACGCCGCTGATATTCTGGTAGAGCAAGAGCGCTTCCAGCAACGTCGCGTTTTTGTTGGCGACCAGCACGGGGTTATCTGGTTGATCCTGAAAGCCGTGGCCGTTCCAGAGAACCTGGATCAGGCGTTGGAGATTGCGCTCGGCTGTTGCGAAGTATACCTGCCAGGCCGGGCGACCTTTTTCCTTCAGTATGGTAGCTAATTCTAACAAACCGATATCGGCCGCGGCTTCGTGGGGCGTACCTCCTGGTTTTGGGCCGTGTTCGAACGAGGAGCTCCAGAAGTGACCGTTGGGCAATTGGCCTCGCACCAGATCGTCGCCGGCCCGGCAAGCCTTTGCCAGCCAGCGTTCGTCTTGCGTGCGGTGGTAAAGGTTAAGATAACCACACAGGATCCCTTCATAGCGCCAATCGAGCATCACCCCTGTGTAAACTAGACAGGAATCCCACCAGTGCGCAACGGGACCGGTGTACCCGAGAGGACCGCGGACAGTATCCAGCCAGGCCTCCAGACGGCCAAGAGCCTGGGACGATTCAAGGGATGGAAGGATTGCGACGGGCATGGAAGACCACGATCACACTGAGTTCTAGAGGGAACGGTTGGGAGGTGGAAAGGTGTTCGAATGCACGTTGACGCCAGAAATCGGACCAGGCAGGCGCTGCCTGTTGGAATGCCATAGCCAGCGTCCAACGCCAGAGGAAGGCGGGGGGATAAATACCAATCAACTTGTCGAGAGCATAGCCTTCCTGTCGTGCCTTGCGGCGTAACCATGCCAGGGAACGACAGGCTTCCCCTGGGTACAGCAGACGGCGGTACGATAAGGCGTTATGAAAGCAACCCAGCACATGCTCGCTCCGGAAGGGTGGCTCGGCCCGATCCAGGGTAAAGGGAAGGAGCGTGAGCGAAGGTGATTGTGACGGGGAAGCCTGACGCAGAGTAGCGGGCCACTGGACTGGTAAGGAGAGGCCAGGCTGTGCTTCTCCCTCTATGAAGACCTCCTGCACTGTGTTAGGAAGCCGCCAGAGACAGGCCTGGGCCAGCATTGTTTCGGAGGCCTGCAGAGACACGGAAGGCGTTTCCAGCCGCGCGGTCAGTTGCCCTAGCCAGTCCAGAGCGTGGCGTACTCCTGCCGTGTATAGTTCAGCGTGCTTCATGGTTTTTTCTCCAGGCGGAGGACCAAGCGATCGGCCAGCGCCGGGTTCCGAGTGAAGAGACGATCGCCTAGGCGGGACAGGATACCCATGAGATTGCGTTGAGGGGATAAGGCCGCGATGCCTCCAATCTGCGTTGGCTGCAGGCCGCTGGCCTTGACCATCTCCAATAGGGCGCGTAGCGTAAAAAGACGGAGATGGCCGGAAGGCCGTCCACGGCTGGCAAGTGGATTCCCGTAGCGCTGGCGCGTGCTGACCTCGCTCGCAAAGGGTTGCCAGCCGAGCAGAAGGGCGATTCGATTCTTCCAGGAGGCCAGGTTGGGAGTGGTCAGTATGATATAGCCATCTGGCTTCAACAGGCGCGCCATTTCGTCTAGCAGGTCATCGGGTGAGAAAAGGTGCTCAATGACCTCGCTGCAGAGGATCACGTCAAAGAATTGGGCAGGGAAAGGAAGTGGAAGGTCAGAATTCAAATCGGCTTCCAGGGTTTCCACGCCATGCTCCCTGGCAATGGAGAGTTGCTCTGGTAAGAAATCTACCCCGAAGACGGTTGTACATTGCGCGACCTGACAAAACAGAATGCTTTTCGATCCGTCGAAGCAGCCTATATCCAACATGTTTCCATTGGGCTTTGGCCTCAAGAAGGATAGCAACTTTGGGAGAGAGGTATCCTCCGCCGATTGTGTGGGGGTTTGATAGAAAGTTTTCACCGGTCTCATTGGCGTGATCTCCCGGCAGAAGTGCGTGAGCGCGCTCCCTGGAAGAAGACGACCCTTTTGCGGAATGTGGCCAGGGCGATTAGCGCGGCGGCAAAATCTACGATGAGCAAGACGATGACGGCGCCACTCCAGGAGAGCCACGAGGCCTTTCGGGAGAAGGCCGCGCATTCGATGACCAACCCCAGGCGGCGCAACAGAATCCAGCACCACAGCAGAGGCAGAAGCGACCAGGCCTTGGGCAGGAGCAGTGCAAAGGGAGCGCTGAAGAAGAGCACGGCCGCGCCATAGAAAAGCAGCCCTCGCGCCGAGGCGAGATCGAGATAACGAAAAATGGTTCGCAAGTGGGCGCGCCGCCAGCGAATCTGATTGCGCCAGTAAGCCAGCAAAGTATCTGGCAGAGCCGTCTGGGCATGTGCCTGGGGAACAAAACAGCGCCGGCACCCGCTCTGCGCCAAACGACGGTCCAGGTCCCAATCCACGCCGACCGTCACTTCCTCGGGAAACCCGCCCTTGTGTTCCAATATCTGGCGCTTTAATGCTATCCCACCACATCCTTGCAGTGTGGGGGTGTCATGCACAAAATACGAGGCAATCTTTTCCATTTCAAGAACAGCTGACACCCAGGTCTGTCGGTACGGGAAGTAATTTGCGCTGGCCGCGTCGTAGCCCTGCGTCAGGGGCGCGACGAGGTGCCCTAGCCAGTCTGGGGCCACGCGCGTATCGGCGTCCAGCAGGACGAAGATTTCGCCGCGTGCCTTTCTCCATCCCAGGTTGAGGGCCGCGTTCTTACCGCGCGGCGGTTGTTCGAGGACGGTGAAATTCGGCCAACCGGCGCAGAGTTGACGGGCGTACTCATAGGTACCATCTGGCCCGCCGGCAATGAGGAGCGCCTCCCAGCAGGGATACTCGGATTGGCGTAAAGCGTCGAGCGTTTCGGCCAGCATGGCGCGTTCGTTCCAGGCCGGAATCAGGATGGAAACAAGCGGTTGTCCTTGCAGGGAAAGGTGAGGCGGTTGGCGGTGACGTGCCTGGCGGCCGCGTTGCCAGGCCAGAAACCAGACGGCCAGGATATGGAGGAAAACAGCAATCCAGAGGCTATTAAGGAGAATGTGTCTGGTCATTGCTCACGAGCCTCTCAACACAGCTTCATAGCGCGCCGTTAGGCGCTGGATGTCATACGCCTCGATTTGTGGCGGGACCTGGCGCGGCAGGGTGAGAGCGCGTTCGATCCCTTCCGCCAGTGAGCGAGGTTCATCCGCGACCAGGATGACGTTCGGAAATCCCATGCGCCGCACTTCCTCCAAATTGGTGCACACGACCGGCAGGCCAGCCGCTGAGTATTCTAGTAGTTTGATAGGGCAGGCTGCATCGGTGAATGGTGTTTTGTCGAAAGGAATGATCCCAATATCCAACGCCGCATAGTAATCATGAATCTGGGCAAGGGGCACACGACCAGTAAAGCACACATTGTCTACTGCTCGTTTTCTAACCCAATCCTTCCCGAAGGTCAATTGTTCTCCACTTCCAACGACAAGGAGAAATATATCAGGCTGATTGACCGTAGCAAGTGCCTCAAGGAGGCGTGGAAGACCGCTGAATTTACCCAATGCAGAAATGAAACCAATTACCTTCTTGCCCTCTAGGGCCATCTGATGGCGAATCCGAGCGCCATCCGCGTGACGATACCGTGTCAAATCTATGCCATTCGGAATTAGATATACTGCTGAAGACTTTTTGTGCTGACGCCAAATCATAGCCCGTTCTTGCAAAACAGAACTGACTGTAACGATGGCATCTGCTTTGTCGAGATAAGCCTCTTCTGTCTCCTCTATCTCTTGTGCGTAATCTAGCCTGGTGGTGTAATCGCGCCAGTAGGCGGCGTTGTCGTCGAACAAATCCAGGATCAGGCGCGGGGCGCGCGGCGGCGGACAGACGAAGGTGCCTACGACCACGTCAATCCGGTATTGGGCGATCAGGCGCGCCACCAGTTTTTCGAACAGGCGCGCGTTGAGGCGGCGCAGGGTTGGCGAGAACAGGGCCGGCGCCAGACGCGGGACGCCGTGTACGGTGATTCGTCCATCCTGGTAACGGCGATAAAAGAAATTGCGCAGGTAGCGGCGCGAGAGAAAATCAGCCGGCCGGGCGAAATCGGCGACCCAATCGGTGACGTGGACGGTGTGTCGCTCGGCCAGGGCGCGGCAGAAGAGATGGGCGCGCTGAGGGATGTGCCAGCCGGTATGCGGAATCCAGAGAATGTTCATGCCTGCTCCAGCACCTGATAGTACATGCTCAGCAAGCGTTCGCCGACGTGACACCAGGTGTAACGGGCGAGAATGCGGGCGCGGCCGCTGGCACCCAGCCGTTGGCGCAGGGCGGGGTCCTGGTACAGGCGGCGGATGCCCTCGGCCAGTGCCTGCCGGTCGCCAGGTGGGATGAGCAGGCCGCATTCCGCCACCAGCGTCCGTACCCCGGCCATGTCACTGCCAATCACAGCCTTTCCCATCGCCATACCTTGCGCCAGGCTTAAGCTAAACGATTCCTGCATCAAGGATGGCATGATTACCACATCGGCGGCCGCGTAGTGGGCGGTCATTGTGCCGGCTGCGTGCGAGATACGGCCGGCAAAGCGCACGCGTTCGCCCAGGCCAAGGTCGCGGGCCTGGTGCTCGTAGGCCGCGCGGCAGTTCCCATCCCCTACGACGAGCAACTTCCAGCGCAGGTCTGGCAAGGAAGCCAGCGCTTCCAGCAGCACATCCAGGCCTTTGCGCCTGTGGGCGGCATCAAGGGAACTGACGAACAGTAGTACGAAGTCCTCTTTTGCCAATCCATAGCGTGGACGGACGTCCTCGACCGCCAGCGCGGGATCGAAGGTTTCTACATCCACGCCGTTGCCAATCTCTACCAGGTCGGCCTGGCGACGCGCGAAGATCGTTGGCCCAAAGAAGCCATGGACGGCATGGTCGAGGGAGACCACGCCGATTTTGCGCGCTTGCCGGAGGATGGCCGGCGCGATGAGATGGTTATAGAGCCAGAAGGCAAGGCGGCGCAGGCCTTTGCCGTACAGGTCGCTGTGATAGGTGATCACCAATGGCACATGCAGTTGGCGCGCGCGCCACAGGGTCAGTTCGGCGCCGAAGACGAACGGATAGTGCAGGTGCAGGATGTCCACGGGTGGAATGGACAGGATGGACGGTGTCAGGTAGGCGTTGCCCAACGACAGGTAGGAGCGCAGGAAGTGGTAAGGGACTTCCAGCGCCGTCTGCTCGACGCCCGGCAGGCGGGGCGCATAGACCTCTACCTCGCATCCCAGAGCCTGCAGGGCACGGGCGTTGTAGTAACAGGCGGTGCCGGTGCCTTCCCGAAAGGGCGGGTGGGCCACGATATGGGCTACGCGCATCCGAGTAACTCCCGATACAGGTTCTCGTAAGCCTCCACCATGGCTTCCCAGGAAAAGCGTCTGGGCGATGTTTCCTCCCACTCGCCCCGTTGAACGCGCAGCACGCCGGCGGCAATGGCCTCGGCTGAGCCGGCCTCCACCAGGACGTGCCGCCCGGAGACGACTTCCGGCAGCGAACCAACGCGCGTGGCTACAACGGGGATGCCCAACATGCAGGCTTCCGCCGTCGTCAGGCCAAAACCCTCGGTCAGCGAGGGGATGACAATGCAATCCGCGTCGCGCAGGTAGTCTACCAGGTTCTCGCGAGGGGCCGAGGGAAGCAGGTGAATCGGGGCCATCTGGCCGATCTCCTGAGCCAGTTGACTCAGGCGCTCGTACCACTCGCGTGGCTGGCCGGACAGGAAGAGCACCAGGTGGGCATTGGGGATGGCGGCGTGGATGTGGGGCGCGGCGCGTAGCAGGAACTCCACGCCTTTGGTCTTGCCGGGGCGGCCAAAGTAGAGGTAGACGAAGTCATCCTGCTGGAGGCCAAGTTGGGCGCGCAGCGTTCCGCGACGCGGGCCGGGGCGAAAGATCTCGTCCACGCCGGGGTGGATGACCTGGCCGCGCTCCGCCGGCATGCCGGCTGCCAGGCAATCCCGCAGCGTGGCCTGGGAGATGGCCGCGAAACGATCGAACGGCAGGCTGGTGACCAGGCGTTCGAACAGGCGGTAGCCCCAGGCGGCTAGGGGGTTGCGCTCGACCGCGTGCCAGCGCCGGCCGAGCACCTCCAGCGCGGTGAGCACGACCGGACGGCGCGCCAGGCGTCCGGCCAGGAAGGCCGGCAGCGCGCCGTTGTAGGGCGCGGTATGGACGAGGTCGCATTGGCGCGCCAGGCGGATGGCGCGGGGCAGGCTGGCGAAGGTAAAAAAGTAGCGATCACCCCGTCGGGGGAGGTTGACGCGCTCAATAGGGACGCTGTTGCGAATCTCGTAGCGGGGGGTGGCCGTCAGTCGCGTGGTCAGGACGTAGGGGAGGTAGCCGCGCGCGGCCAGTCTTTCTGCCAGGTTTTGGAAGATCATCTCCAGGCCGCCGACGTAGGGAGGGTAGTACTGGAGCACGAATAATATGCGTATAGCCATAAAACCAAAGGTTTGCCTGAAAATTCGAGGACAAGCCTGGATGGATGAAGGAACTACCTTCGCCGAACGCTTTGCTCGGCCTCGATCAGTTGTTCCAGGTAGCGTTTGATTTCCAGCATAAAGCTGCGCACCGAGTGGAGCATGACGCCGGTAAACAGCCCCAGCGAGCCGAGAATGCTGAGCAGGACGCTGATGAGTGCGTAGCCCACAGCCAAGGTTTGCACGCGGCGGTAAATATCCACCACCCAGGCGCCCCAAGCCAGGCCGCCCAGCAACAGGATCAGGCCACCGCCGCCGAAGAAGAAGAGGGGGCGGTGTTGCCCAATCAGGCGCAGGATGCCGTTGATGACCGCCAGGCCGTGTTGCACGGGATTGCGCTTGGGTGGGTCCTGGTAAAGGCAGGTGATAGGCGCTTCTACGATACGCAGGTTCCGTTGGCGGGCCAGGAACTGCATTTCCGATTCCACCGAGAAGCCCTCGGATTCGAAGTTGAGGAACTCCAGGACGGCTGGCGAAAACGCGCGGAATCCACTTTGCGAATCGGTCAGTGGGTAGCCGGAGCTCCAGTTGGTAGCCAGGGTCAGGGCCTTTTGCCCGAAGACGCGCCAGCGTGGAATCGCGCTGCGCACGCTGAGGAAACGCGAACCGACGACGATATCGGCCTCGCCGGCCAGGATCGGCTGGGTCAGTGTGGGGATGTCGCGGGCCTGGTGCTGGCCGTCGCCGTCCATCATCACCACGACCTGAATCGCTTTCCCTTGTCGTATCAGGGAGCGCACGTAATGGAAACCGGTGCGGATGGCGGCGGCCTTGCCGCGATTCTGTTCGTGTGTAAGCACCGTGGCACCGGCGGCTTTTGCCAGGGAGGCCGTGTCATCTGTGGAGCCGTCATCAATGACGATTACCCGCCGTGCCTGGCGGCGCGCTTGCAAGATCACGCTGCCGATGAAGCGCGCTTCATTGTAAGCGGGAATCACCACCGCAATGGCGTCTGTCGCCGCGGCTGACCCGGTCTTCATACCCTACCGTGCCTCTTCTTTCAATTATAGCAGATTGTGGAGGGGGCATAAAGAGGGACGGGGCGAGTGTCCTCTGGTCGCAAGACCGTCCATCGTCTATCGTCCATCGTCCACCGTCCATCGTCGTATAATATCTCTGTTACGCAGGAGGTACTTCCACGGACGGTCTATGGCTGAGATAGGCATTCTGGGCGGGACGTTCGATCCGCCGCACAATGGGCATCTGGCGTTGGCCAGGGCGGCCTGGCGCGAGTTAGCCCTGGAGCAGGTCTTGTGGGTGCTAACGCCTGCCCCGCCTCATAAAGGTCATCAGGAGGTCGCTGCTCTGGATCATCGTCTGGCCATGGTGCAGCGCGTCCTGCGGAATGAGCCGGCTTTTCGCCTCTCACGGGTAGATGTGGACCGTCCGCCGCCGCATTACGCCGTGGATACCCTTTGCCTGCTGGCGCAGCAGTATCCGGGGGTTGGCCTGGTGTATATCATGGGAGGGGATTCGTTGCGCGATTTGCCTTTCTGGTGGCAGGCGGCGGAATTTGTCTCGTTGTGTCGCTATCTGGCGGTCCTGCCTCGTCCTGGGGTCCAGGTGGACCTGGAAGCGCTGGAGCGTCGTTTGCCGGGCCTTGCGGCCAGGGTGCGTTTCCTCGAAGCGCCTTTGCTGGAAATTTCCTCCAGTGAGGTTCGACGGAGAATCCGGAAGGGGGAATCGGTGCATGGACTGGTGCCGGCCGCTGTGGAGCGGTATATCCGACAGCATCGTTTGTATTTATCGCCCGACGAACAACAGGCGTAGCATATCTACTCCCCAATGGACGCCGCGCAGGTATCCAAGATGGGAAGCAAAACGGGCGGGCATCAAGCCGAAGGTGCGCGGCAGGCTGTCAATGGCGCAGGTGCGGTGGACGGCCAGGTAATCCAGCCAGAAGCCGGAGAGGGGGAAACGCGGGAAGACGGTCTCCAGGGTGATGGTCAGGGCGCGCAAGACCGGCAGGGAGCATGGCACAAGCAAGCGGCGTTTCCCCAGGGTACGCAGGAGGATTTCTACCACTTGACGGAAGGAAAAGTACTCACTGCCGCCGATTTCGTAGGTCTGATTGAGAGTAGCGGGGTCCTCCAGCATCCAGGTCAGGCAGGCGGCCAGGTCTTCGACCCATAGCGGCTGAATTAGGGCTTGACCACGTTGGGGCAGGCAAAGGATGGGAGAAACGGCAATCAGGCGTGCCAGGGTGGTGGTGAAGTGATCGCCCAGGCCAAAGACGAGGGCGGAGCGCACGATTGTGTAGGGCACGCCGGATTTGCGCAGGGATTCTTCGGCGATGCCCTTGGCCTTGAGCAGGGGGTACGCCGAGGCCCGATCGGCGCCGAGGTGACTGAGGAAGACAAACCGTTCGACTCTGGCTTCACTGGCGGCCTGAGCCAGGTTGCGCGTGCCTTCTACGTCCACACTTTGCAGGTCAGCGCGCGCGCCGGCGTGCTCGCTGCTGGCCAGATGGTAGACGGTATCTACCCCGCGCAAGGCGGCGCGCAGACCGCGCAGATCGCGCAAACTGGCGACCGCGACTTCCACCGGCACGCCCTTGGGCAGGCGTGGGGTGCGCACGGCGGGACGCAGCAGCAACCGTACGCGCTGGCCGTTTTCGACCAGGTGGCGTGCCAGGACGCGGCCGATAAAACCAGTTCCACCAGTCAGGAGAATCATGATGCCGATTATACTGCCTGTCGGATAATGGTAAAATAGGCGCGCCAGGCGGGGAAAGTGGCAACCATGTTTAAAAAGTCTGCAGGAGTTTCGGATGGAGTATTTTCTTGGTGTGGACATTGGCGGCACGAAGACCCATGCCCTGATTGTGGATGAGAACGGCGCTGTGCTTGGGTTTGCCCAGGGTGGGCCGGGCAATTGGGAGGGGGTGGGATACGAAGGGTTTACCCGCGTCCTCCTGGCCACTGTGCGCCAGGCGTTGGACATGGCCGGCCTGGAGGTCGGGCAGATTGCTGGCGCGGGCATGGGGATTGGCGGCTACGATTGGCCGAGTCAACGGCAACCGCATCTGGAGGCGATTCGCCCGCTGGGGTTGCGGTGTCCGCTGGAGATTGTCAACGATGCGGTATTGGGAATCCTGGCTGGGGCAGAGGACGGTTGGGGGGTTTCGGTGGTGGCTGGCACAGGCTGTAACTGTCGTGGTTGGAACCAGGATCGGACGCGCGAAGGGCGTGTGGTCGGCGGTCATGGGGAGTGGTCGGGGGAGTACGCGGGCGGTTACGACATTGTGGCGCGCGCCATGCGGGCGATCGTCTTCGAATGGGTCCGGCGTGGCCCGGCCACGGCTTTAACGCCAGCGTTCATCGAACGCCTGGGTGCGAAGAGCCTGGATGATTTGGTGGAGGGGGTCTATCTGGGTTGGTACTCCTTCGATCCCTCACTGGTGTTGCTGACGTTTGAGGTTGCGCGTCAGGGCGATGAGCAGGCTCTGGAGGTCGTGCGTTGGGCTGGCGAGGAACTGGGCATGATGGCGGTCAGTGTTATCCGACAGCTGGAGTTGGAGGCCGAGGCTTTCGATGTCGTGCTGATCGGTAGCCTGTACAAGGGTCATCCTTTGCTGACCGAGACCCTGGCGGAGGCGGTGCATCGGGTGGCGCCGCGCGCCCGCTTGAAACGCCTGGATGCGCCGCCGGTAGTGGGAGGTGTTCTGTTAGGGATGGAAGCCGCAGGCAGGCGTGACTATCGCATTCGCCCTGCGCTGATCGAGGCAGTTCGCGCTCTTGCTCCCCGGTCGGTCTCTGCCTGATGGCAATGGCTTGAGTATGGTGACCGCCAGGCGGAATGTATGGCTCATGCGAGCCTACTATTTTTTGTGGATCGGGGCTGGGGGATTCCTGATGCCCTTCGTAACGCTGGTATATCAGGCGCGCGGCCTGAGCGGGGCGGAGATTGGCCTGTTGAGTACGTGTGGCGCCCTGGCCGGGATGTTGGCGGCGCCGGTTTGGGGGCGGCTGGGGGATCGCTCTTCGGCGCCGCGTCGCCTGTTGCAGATGGCTCTCCTGGGCAGCGCCGGCTTGGCCTTGCTGCGCGGCATGCAGACGACGTTCTGGGGATTTGCTGTCTTCGTCGTGCTGGATGCGCTGGTCAACAGTGGAAGCGGCTCCCTCTCCAGCATACAGGCACTGACGGTAGTGGAGGGAGAAAAGGCTGGCTTCGGTTCCGTGCGTTTGTGGGGCTCGCTGGGTTGGGCAGCGGCCGCGCCCTTGGCGGGCTGGCTGATGGGACGGTATGGGCTATTCATACCTTTTAGCGGTTACGCGGCGTTGCTGGTTCTGGCCGTGATCTTGCTGGCTATGGTGCGCGGCGCTTCCCGTTTGTCAGGCCAGATGGCGCCGGAACAGGTCACACCTGCCGAGCGTCCCTGGCGCGCCGTGCTGCCGAGCCGCGCTCTGGTCTGGTTGGCCCTCTCTCTCATCGTTCTCTGGATCAGCAGTGCCGGCCGTCAACAGTTCGAAAGTATTTACCTGGCACAGCTGGGAGCGCCTACGGCAATCATCGGCCTGGCGAACACGGCTGGCGCGTTGATCGAACCGCCGTTTATGCTCCTGGCCGATCGTATTCTACGTCGTTATGGTGCCGCGCGAGTCTTCCGTCTGGCCGTTCTTTTACAGGCTCTGGCGTATTTGCCCGTTGTTCTTGTGCCATCCGTGCCCAGCGTGTTCGTGTTGCGCATTTTGTTCAGCGTGGCGTTTAGCCTGAATGTGGTCTCCTACCTGACCTATTTGGTGGAGAATGCGTCGGGTGGCCAAGGCGCGACGGTCATCTCGCTGTTTGAAGTGACTTTGCGTGGTGCGGTTGGTTTGGTGGCCGCACCACTGGCTGGCCTTTTCTTCGATGCCTTTGGGGCGTATGGCCTGTATTGGATCGGGATGGGGGGTGGTCTGCTGGCCTGGCTGATCCTGGGAGCGGCGACGCCCTAGCGCCGCTGTCTCAGATGTTCGTACCAATCCCATGCTTGCAGAACAGAGCGTGGAGTTGCTGTTCTAGATCGGTAGCGGTAGGGATGGGTAACAGACATGTCTGGTTCTGGCAGATATAAGCAGTGGGCTGACCGTTCGTTAAGGGCCGTTCCTGCAAGAGGGCGGGTGAGGCTGGTGGGATAGGCCAATCGCCAATGGCGATCAGCATTCGGGGGTGATAGGTTTGCCAGAGAACTCTTTGCATTCCTTGTCTTTCCGGATGGTCCCTGTCGCCTGATAATACCACTTCGTACGTCGGGCCGATGGCGAAATCCGCCGCGGAAAGCCAAAAGGAGAAGGCAGTCGGGTAGCGCAGCATGGTCTGAGACATGGAAGCCAACATGGCCTCAACCCGGTCGCGCTCTGCAATACGGTCGCCATAAGCAGCCAGATATAACAAGGCCATAGCTGCCAGGGCGTTGCCAGAAGGAGTAGCATTATCTTGTAGCCCTTTTGGCCGGACGAGCAGTCTTTCATGATCCTGACGTGTGTCAAAGAACCCGCCTGCCGGATCGGCAAATTGCCTCACCATCTCATCGGCCAGTTTCAAAGCCCAGGTGTACCAGTGTGGGTGTGGGTCAGATTGATAGAGCGTCAGCAGGGCCAGACATAAAGCGGCGTAGTCTTCCAGATAGGCATTGTGGCTGACCTGACCGTTGTGCCAGGAGCGCCACAGGCGATCGGCGCGATAGAGATTGTCCAGTAAAAAGTGAGCATTACGTATAGCGGCCTCCAGATAGTCACGGCGGTTCAGGTAACGACCGGCCTCCGCAAACGCGATCAGGGCCAGGGCGTTCCACATGACCAGCACCTTGTCATCGGTGGCGGGATGCACACGCTGGTTGCGGGCATCATAGAGACGGGCATGGCACTGGACCAGTCTGGAATGCACCGCTTCTGGGGTGGTTTGGAAGTGAGTGGCCAGGGCGGCATCATCGAGTGCGCGTTGAAGGACGATTTTCCCTTCCCAGTTCCCTTCCGGTCGCAGCCCATAGGCCAGGCGGAAGAGATCAAATTCCTCTCCCAACACCGAATGCAGTTCCTCAAACGTCCAGACGTAGAATTTTCCTTCTTTGCCCTCTGAATCAGCGTCCAGACTGCTATAAAAGCCGCCTTGAGGATGGGTCACTTCGCGCAGCAGGAAGTCCAGGGTAGCCTGACAGACCTGGCGATAGTGGGCTTGGCCGGTGATCAAGTAGGCATGCAAATACACTTGTGCCAGTTGGGCGTTATCGTAGAGCATTTTTTCAAAGTGGGGCACATGCCAGAAGGCATCCACACTATAGCGAGCAAATCCGCCGCCCACGATGTCGTACAGGCCGCCGCGTGCCATCCAATCCAGCGCGTGGCAACAGGCTTTTAGGATACTCTCGCGTTGAGGAGAGTTGGCACAGGCCCGGCGTAGCAGGAATTCGATCGTCATGGGTGCAGGAAACTTAGGAGCACCGCCCCAACCACCATGTTCCCAGTCGTAGGTAGCGAGCAGATGTTGCACGGCAGCTTCCAATATATGTTTGGTGACGGGGCCCGGATTTTCGTCAGAGACGATTTGCACTCGCAGGTAGTCGGCCATTTGCCGGGCGATTCGCTCGATCTCCGCGCGTTGAGATTGCCAGGCGTGGATCACCTGGAATAACACGTCTTTGAAAGATGGCAAATTGTAGCGGCGCACGGGGGGAAAATAGGTGCCGGCCAAGAAAGGGCGCAGCTCAGGGGTGAGAAAGACCGACATAGGCCATCCCCCGGAACCAGTCATGGCAACGGTAGCCTGCATGTAGATGGCATCTAGATCGGGACGCTCCTCGCGATCCACTTTGATATTGATAAAGTGTTGGTTTAGGATGCTTGCAATCTCGGGATCCTCAAAAGACTCATGTGCCATGACATGGCACCAATGACAGGCGGCGTAGCCAATGCTGAGGAAGATCGGCTTGTCCTCATTCCGGGCTCTGGTTAAGGCCTCCTCTCCCCAGGGATACCAATCCACCGGGTTGTGAGCATGTTGCCGGAGGTAGGGGGATGTGGAGGAAGCCAAGCGGTTCATACCGGGATGCTCATTCTGCCACGGTCGGGAGACTTTGTTCCTCGGCTTTACGTTCCGAGGCCAGGTGCTTGATATGGGCCAGGAGTGCTGTCAGCCCATGCAGTCGCTGGGGAGTGAGCAGGTCTTGCAAGCCCATTTCCAGATAGAAATTCGATGGGACTTGCAGGATCTGATCGGGGGTGCAACCTGCCAGGCCCTCGGCCAGGATAGCGGCATATCCTCGAACTGTCGGTGCTTCTGGCGGGACATCAAAATGGAGAACTGCTCCTGGTAGCCATTCAATGATCAGGGAGACGGGTGTTACGCATTCTGGCACGGACTCTATGGGCTTGTGTTGGTTGCGTAGTCGTTCGGGAAATGGCGGTAATTGTTGTGAGTAGCTCAGGAGCAGTTCGAGCTTTTCATCGCGCTCGCACCACGAGAATTCTTCTACGATTCTGGCCAAGCGACCTGGCAGATGATCGGCATTCATGGATTAGGGCCCTTCTCAATCGGTGCGCCGACCAGGTTACCCCATTCTGTCCAGGAACCATCGTAGTTGCGAACCTTGGGGTAACCCAGAAGATATTTGAGCACAAACCAGGTATGAGAACTGCGCTCACCAATGCGGCAGTACGCAATGATTTCCTTATCCAGAGATAATCCCTTGCTTTCATATAGGGCATCCAGCTCGTCGGCTGTTTTGAAGGTACCGTCCTCGGTGTTGACAGCCGAGGCCCACGGGATGTTCACAGCACCCTTGATATGCCCCCCGCGCAGCGCACCTTCCTGAGGATAGTTGGGCATATGGATCAGCTCGCCGGTATACTCTTGTGGGCTGCGCACGTCTACTAGAGGCAGTTTCTGTTCGAGATGACGGAATACGTCCTCCCGAAATGCGCGGATAGACCGATCAGCCGGCTTCGCGCAGTAAGTTGTGGGAGGGTAAGACGGCACTTCGCTCGTCAGGGGGCGTTGCTCCTGGACCCACTTCTGACGCCCGCCGTTCATAATGCGCAGATGTTCGTGGCCATAATATTGGAATAGCCAAAAAGCATAGCAGGCAAACCAGTTGTTCTTATCGCCATAGAAGACTACGGTAGTATCGTTGCTGATTCCTAAGCGGGAGCACAGAGCCTCAAACTCCTGTTGATTGATGAATTCGCGCTGGACTGGATGCTGCAGCATGGTGAACCAATCCACCTTCACGGCCCCGGGAATATGGCCGGTATCGTACAGGAGAGGATCCTCATTGGACTCGACCAGACGGATGGACGGATCGTTCAGGTGAGCAGCTACCCAGTCCGTTTCTACCAGGTATTCTGGATGAGCATAGGGCTTACTCATAGCAACCTCCTTTTTTTGATATTTTGGGTAATATTTATCAATATTATAGAAAGATTCTTGTAAAATGTCAACTTGTTTTGAAGCCGTATCTTGCTTTCGGTGGGATTTGTTTCTGAAGCGTGACTATGGGGATGTGAGGCCGTTTTGCAAGACATCGTACAGATTTTCTCACATCAGCCCGATGACGTACCGTGCGGCTACAGGTCTGATTAATCTGCACCGAAAATTGGCCTTCCAATCTGCTGTTGGTCAAAGTGGATGGGGGTGAAAGGGTGTGGGTGCTTGCCTGAGTCAATCCATCATGGGTAATCGCCAGGGCTTTTCAACGGTCATATGTTCCGTGCAGAAATCTTTCTCTCTCGTATTTAGACAAAATCAGCAAAACCGCCACATGTGGCGGTTAGCGGGCAGTATCCACCACACATATATAGGAGCAAAATGTGTTTTGTCTAAACTCGAGTATATACATTTCACAGCCAATGGGGACCACCCACTCCTGCTTCCAGCCCGGACCCTCCCTCCATCATTCATCGTCCATCATCCATCGTCCATCGTCTAGCAATATGGTAAAATCGCGCCTGGGAGATAGGCGGCTGATATTTCCTGGCGGTATTTAGTTGCTATCATCTGATTGTTCGATGTCTTGCGAAGGAGAATTGTATGGTAGCCCAAATCATTGACGGGAAGGCGATTGCTCAGCAGATTCGGGCGGAGGTGGCTGCGGCGGTAGCGCGGCGTGTGGCCGAGGGGAAGGCGCCGCCTTGCCTGGCTACCGTGTTGATCGGGGACCGCGTCGACTCGGCTACCTATGTGGCCTCGAAGCAGAGGGCCTGTCAGGAACTGGGGATGATTTCTGTCAGCCACCACTTGCCGGCCGATGTCAGTCAGGAGGAGGCGGAGAAACTGATCAAAGAGTTGAATGCAAGCAAGAACGTGAATGGGATTCTGGTTCAACTACCCTTGCCGGCCCATCTCGATGAAGAACGAATTTTGAGTCTGATTAGCGTGGAAAAGGATGTTGATGGTTTCTCGCCCATCAACATTGGACGCCTGGCCCAAAAGGGACGCGAACCGCTTTTCGTGCCCTGTACGCCGGCCGGCTGCATTTATCTGCTTGAAAAGGTTGGCGTGCCGATCGAGGGCGCTCAGGCGGTCGTCCTGGGCCGTTCGAATATCGTTGGGATGCCGGTTGCGCTGCTGTTGATCGGCAAAAATGCTACGGTAACCGTTTGCCATTCCCGTACGCGCGATCTGCCCTCCGTGGTACGGCAGGCGGATATCCTCATCGCGGCGATCGGCAAAGCAGAATTCGTGCGCGGGGAATGGATCAAACCCGGCGCGGCAGTCATTGATGTGGGGATTAATGAAAAGCCTGACCCAACGAGGCCAAAGGGGTATCGGTTGGTCGGCGATGTGCATTTCGAAGAGGCGAAGGAGGTAGCCGGCTACCTGACCCCTGTTCCGGGTGGTGTTGGGCCGATGACGATTGCCATGCTGATGAAGAACACGTTGCGCGCGGCCGAGATTCAGGATGGGAATTGACCGGCGTCGGGCACGTTCTTTTCGATTACCCAGAAGTGCGAAAGCCCGAAGACCCGGAGGGGAGTGTGTTCCAGAGCCTGGAGGAGAGCGCGTAAGGCGCGTCCCAGGAAACCAAAACGCGCGATGAGGTTATCATAGGCGCCGAAGAGAATGCGCTTTTCCCGTATGTGCACCGGCAGGCCGTCGAACAGCTGCCTCAGGTCGCGGCGTGTGTAGACGCGCACGTGCGGAGCGAGTCGAGCTCGCCAGGGACGCGGCAGGTAATTAACCAGGGGGATATTGCCGAAACGATACCGCCCGCGCCAGTAAATACCGTGGGTCTCGAAAGGATAGCCACGGTTAGGGACGAAGACCAGAATACGTCCACCGGGCTTGAGGACGCGCACCATTTCACGCACAGCCTCGGCATCATCCCGGACGTGTTCGAGCACCTCGTGACTGAGAATCAGGTCAAAGGTCGAGTCCGGGTATGGCAGTTGTTCGCTTGCCGCACAGACGACCAGGGGCGAAATGCATCCGGCTTGCAGGGCGCGCTCGAAATCGTATTCCAGGCCAAACACCTGTCCTCCAAAGGGTTGCAGGTGTTGTAGATACATTCCGACCCCACAACCGTTTTCCAGGATTCTCCCCCGAATGGTCTCGCCAGCCGCCGCCAGGATGATCCTCAAACGGCGCTCCTGGCCGGCGCGCCAGATATAGGATGGTTCACCGCAGAGGGCGGCTTTCTGGAAATCGCGTTCGTTTGTGTTCATGCCCATCGGCGTGGTTGGATAAGAAAAGGATCGGGATGAGTCAAAGGCGGTTGCAATCCCTCAGAATCCAGGCGCAACACCTTGCCGGAAGCAAAGTAGGCGAAATCGAAAGTGACTGGATCGCCAGCTTGCTTGCCGGGCAGGGGCATCAGTCGGGCGGTCAGGGGCTTATTGAGGCGCAGGGCCAGGGCCGCCAGATCGAACAGGAGGGCGGCGATCTGTTCGGCAGAGACATCGCCGGGCAACGGAACGGTATCCAGGCCGGTGCCACAAACGGCCGAGTATAGCAGCAGGTCTTTGACGGTCAACACACCTTCGGTTGCGCGCCTGGCCAGGATATTGTCTTCCAGGACGGGCAACAGCAGACCCGAAAAGCCGGCGCGCAGGAAGCGGGCGCGCTCGATGCTGTCGGTCAGGATCGCGGCGGCGGCCAGCGAACCGTGTTGCCCAACGCGCGGTACGCCCAACCTCTCGAACGCCGCGCCCAGCGAACGACTGTCCTCGGGGAAGGGAGCCAGCGAAAAATCAATGCCCCCAAATCGCCCTCCTTCCTGGCGTACCAGCGTTTTGGCAACGGCTTGCAGTTTTTCCGCATGGGCTTCGAGTTCCCGAATCAGGATTTGTTGACCTTCTAGCACCGAGCGTGCTTGTTGGAAGGCGCTAACCGCCAGGTCGGCGGCCTCGCATGCCAGCGCGAAGGAGGCTTGCCCGCCACGATGGTAGGCGGCGGGGAAGAACGGAACGCCGGCCGGGACGTTGGCCAGGGCGCTGAAGCGCAAATTGGCGAACCCATCGGCCGAAATCGTGGCGCATTGCTGGATGATCTGCGCGGTAGCCTGAATAGCGGCCGGATACAACCTTTGCTCGCGATCAGCGATCACGGCCGAGAAGAAGACGTTCTCTGAGGCCGCAATTGCCTGAGGAATGATCGCGTAACTTTCCGGCAGATCGGGCAGGGCTGGGCCAAGCGCGGCGTAGTCAATGCCGCTTTCAGGCAGGAGGGCACTCAATTCGCGCGCCAGCCGCGGAGCGGCCTGGATGGTCGCCGCGTTCAAGATCGTCGCGAAGGGAATGGTGGCCAGGCGCAGGGTCTGTACCTCGTAACCGGCCGCCTGGTAGGCGGCTTTCGCCTGGGTCAGAAATTTCCCGGTCTGGCGAATCTTGCTTTCTGCCAGCGGCCAGCCAGGATTGCAGAAACAGGTGATGGAACGAATGTTCATGGCAGTCCTCGCTGTCTGACGACTTCGAACATCAGGATTGCGCCGGCAATGGCGGCATTGAGCGATTCGCTTCCGCCGGGCATGGGGATGGACACCGTCTCCTCGGCCAGGGCGCGTGCCTCCTGGCTGGGGCCTTCGGCTTCGTTGCTGATGATCAAGGCCAGGGGCGGGCGAAAGTCGGCTTGCCAGCAGACGCGCCGACCGGCTGCGTCGGCCAGGTAGACTCGTTGCTCCGAGATGGCCCGGCGTATCTCCTCCCATGTCAGAGCATAGATCGGCAGGCGGAAATGGGCGCCCATGCCGGCCCGAACGACTTTGGGGGCAAAGGCATCGGTCGTTTCCGGCGAGAGGAAGACGGCCTGGACGCCAGCGGCCGCGGCGGTGCGGAGCAACGTCCCCAAGTTGCCCGGATCGCGAATCCGATCCAGAATCAAGGCAAAATCGGTTGAAGAGGTGGGAGGTGTGTTCCCCGGCAGGGAAAGTACGGCCAGAATCCCTTGTGAGGCCTCGGTGTCGCTGAGGGAATCGAGAAGGGACGCGGCTACCTCGTCCACCTCAACCCCCTTCTGAAGAAGGCGCTCTACCAGAGTCTGGACGCGTTCGCTCCGTTGTGGGCGGACAAGCGCGAAGCGGAAGGACCAGTTGGCCTGCAACGCCTCTTCCAGCAGACGAACTCCCTCGGCGACGAAGGCGCCGCTCGCTCGGCGTTCACGGGGACGTCCCAGTAGCGCGCGGACGAATTTGAGTTTCGGGTTCTGTGCGGAAGTGATCATGGGGTTAGGTTAGGCGAGGAGGCCAGCTGAACGCTCCCGGCTTCTACATTCCAGACGGTCACCGTGGAGGTAAATTCCGGACCAAACGTTTCGGGTTCGGCAGTGGCGAGAAAGGCTTGCTCGACGCCATCGAGATAGGTCAGCAGATCGGCGCGATGTTGGGCATCCAGTTCAGCCAAAGCCTCGTCCAGGAGCAGGATAGGGCAGTGGTGGGTTTTGGCTTGCAACCATTCCGTTTCAGCTATTTTCAAGGAAAGCAACGCCGTGCGAATCTGGCCGCGCGAACCGTAATAGCCCAGGTCAATACCGTTTGCAAGGAAGCGCAATTCATCGCGGTGTGGTCCGTACGAGGTGATGCCGCGCGCAATGTCTTCCTGGCGCGTTTGTTGAAGTTTTTGGAGAAAACCGGCGCGAATTTGCTCGGTCTCCAGTCCGCTGCGTTGCACAGGGGTAGCCAGCGACATGGGCAATTGACCTTCCGGCTGAGGCAGGGGATCATAGGATGGCAGGTAGTGCAGGCGCAGCGATTCCGCTTCACGGGTTAGCCGTCTGTGGATGCGGGTCGCAACGTTTTCCAGTTCCTGGATCGCCGCGATACGATGGTACAGGATTTCGGCGCCGTTTTGTGCCAGTGCCTCATCCCAGAAGTCGAGTTGATTCTGGTCGCCGCCGCGTTCGGCCAGCAATTTGAGCAGGGCGTTGCGTTGTTCGAGTGCCTTGTTGTACTCGATCAGCGTGCGCGCATAGTGGGGGATGGCCTGTGCCAGTGCCAGGTTCAGGTAGCGACGACGTTCCTCCGGCCCACCTTCGAGGATGGCTGTCATCTGCGGGGCGAACACAACCGCGCTCAGGTGACCGACGACTTCGCTGGCCGGCCGTTTGACTCCATCCAGGAGTATCTCCTTGCGCAAGCGTTGACGGTTCGCTCCGTTCGGCTCGAGAATCAGGCGGGCCTCTAGCCGGTGAACTGTCTGTCCGCGACGGTAATCGGCTACCAGGCGGCTGACAGCCATTTCCTCGCGCGCGGCGAGGAAATGGATCATCTGGCGTTCGGCATGGGTTTGAAAGGAAGTAAAGGTGGCGAGGAAGTAGATGGCCTCGAGCAGACTGGTTTTCCCCTGGGCGTTCCTGCCGGTCAGCAAAATGACCCGCCGGGGGGTATCCAGGTCCAGGCGGGCGAAGTTACGGAAGTTCGTCAGGGAAAGGTGAACCAGATGCATACGCGGCGGTAGGCTAGACGTTGTCGGTCATTTCCTCATCCGGCTTGAGTTCCCAAATGCGCCTGGCGCGGTCGGTGTAGAGCACGCCGTTGAGGTGGTCTACTTCGTGTTGGAAGATGCGCGCCAGCCAGCCTTTGGCCTTGATGCGCACGGGTTGACCGTGGCGGTTGAGGCCGCGAACGATGACCTGGAGCGCCCGTTCGACCTCTCCCTGTACCCCAGGGATGGAAAGACAGCCCTCGACCCCGATTTCTGTTTCGGGCGAGTTCACTTTGAGTTCTGGATTGACGACGACGTAGAGACGTTTCGGCGCATCTTCTTTTTCGTCGTCTTCGGCGTACTCCACCACGATGACGCGTTGCAGGACACCTACCTGCGGCGCGGCCAGGCCAACGCCGGGCGCAGCGCGCATGGTTTCGATCATGTCGTCTATTAGGGTTTGCAATTCCTGGTCGAAATGGCTGACTGGCCGTGCTTTACGGCGCAGGATAGGGTGGGGAAGGGTGAGAATCGGTCGGATGGTCATGAGAATCCTGAAGGAACAGAGGGAAGCAACAGTACGGCGGCCTGGATGTTTGGGGCAAAACGCAGGAACCGCCATTGGTCAGCAGGCAGATAGGCAGCAAACGCCTGGCGAAAGGTCTCCATGACCGTTTTCCAGCCTGGGCCAACCAGGATAAGCGGTTTTTCCGGCAGGGACCGCACGATCATCAAGTTCCAGAGCAAGGCGACTTCGGTCCATGTGCCGGGGCCACCAGGCAGGGCGATGGCCGCGTCGCATTCGGTAACGATGGTCTGGAGACGCTCGAACAGGCTTTTGCAACGGTGTTCTTCCTTGACCCAGGCATTGGCGCGGCCGGGTCGCCAGCGCTCAATTTCCTCACAGGTGACGCCAATGACGTGGCCTCCGGCTTCGTGGGCACCACGCGAAACAGCTTCCATGGCGCCTCCATAGCCGCCGGTGAGAACTGTATGACCGGCCTCGGCCAACAGACGCCCCAGTTGTTTGGCGAGGGCATAGTCGGCTTCGCCTGGACGAGTTTGTGCACCGCCAAAGACAGAGATGACCATAGGCAGTCCGAGTATACCTGTTTTGTTGCCGCCCTGTCAATTCGGACGATGGACGATGGATGATGGGTGATGGCCAGGCAGTTGTAGCGGCGTTGTAGGTGTAGGGGAAGGGAGACGACGGTCTACGGTCTACGCTCCATAGTCGGTGGCCCGGATGAATCGAGGCCGGTTAACCCCAATAAGGCTGTCAGCACTTCGGGTGGGAGATCGGGGCCAGGTAGATCGGCCTGGTATTGCTGTGATTGGGTGGCCCGTTCCCGCAGAGAGCGCCAGAGCAGAGATCGTTCTTCACTCTGGATGACCAGGTCGCGCAGGGTTTTGGCGCGCAGAAGGTGCTCACCGGTGGTGTATAGAAAGGTCAATCGTCGCCATTTTTCGGCCAGGATGGGCTGCGGCAGGCGTTCCAGCGCGCCGATTTGGATTTTGTAATACTCTTCCTGGGCGCGCGGGTGGTGGGCTTCCTGGCGGAGTAATTCCGCGCGCGTGGTCAGTTCGTGGCCGAGCACTTCCGCCACGTATTCAATCCGTCCGCCGCGCTCCCCGAAGGAGGCAGGTTGATAGAAGGCCAGGTAGTCTACGGCCACTACTTTGGGAGCTGTGCGCAAGGGAATACGGTACCATCCCAATAGCCGCGCAATTTCCCGATCGCGTGGCCTGGGCAGGATACATACGAGAACTAGCGAAGCCGGCGAAAGCATGGGCAACTGGCAGTTTGCGATTCAAGCGGCAGGCGCGTCTTACCAGATCAACTTCCGTATGTCGGTTTTGCTCATGAGCGCCTCAATTACCCCTCCGGCAATCGCCAGGGCTTCTTCCGAGAGTTTGTGGCAGATCTCCTGGCATTCCAGAGGAGCGATCTCGGCCACGATTGTTCCGGCGGTGACTGTGAGGCCATCGTGCATCAGACCCCAGAGAATACCCTCGCTGGTGGCGCGGATGGGGTGGCGTTCATCCTGTTCTGTCTGGACTTCGGCGATTAACTGATTGGGGGAGACCACTGCGCCAATGTCCGCGTGGGTGATCAACCGGCCGTGTTCTGGAGCCGGCAGGAGACTCCGTCCGGCTGTGGAGCGTTCGGCTTCGGGGGGCGGTCCACCTTTCCAGTACACGCGCCCCAGGTCGAAACCGGCCCGTACCCCCACTACGGCCTGGCAGTTCACTCCGGCTTCGAAACCGGGGCCAATGCCAATGTACAACTGGGGTGCATAGCCGATCCGTTCTGGAGGGCGGGATAACATCCGTGCGTCTACGATCGCCATGGGATGCAAGCCTCTTGCCGAGGCGCAAGGACCGTCTACCAGGACAGGGACCTGTTGTTTAGCCATAATGGATAGAATCCGCAGGGTATCGCTGGCATCCTGGACGAGGCGACCTCCTGTTTCCTCGACCAGCGTTTCCCTCTCATAAACGGCTTCGGCGAAGGAGGTAGTGCGTCGGAGGGCGTGTGGCTGAGGCGTTTCCGTCACGATGACGCGCGCTTCGGAGCGTGCCAGGCGCATGGCTATGCTACTGCCGATTTCTCCTCCTCCGCGAACGAGAACCAGGGCGCTCATCTTTTCCATCTCCTCTCGGCCATGATGTATCCAAAGGCATGAAAAGCTAGGTAGACGAAGAGAAACAAAACGGTGAAGAGGATGGTAAAGCCGTACGCTCGCAGATTGGAGGTAGGATGTCGAAACCATCCCCAGACATCTCTGGCAATGGGCAAAGGTTCCTGCAGGATGTCCCAACTATTCCAGCGCAGGAAGCGTCCCAGGTAGATGCCGACGCTACCCAGAGCAATGACAAGGAGGGCAAATAACCAGGCGGTCACTTCGCCGAAGTTGCGGGCAACGATTTCCTGGATAAGGTAGAGGGAGGCCACGCCGAGGAATAGACCTGTCCAGGCGAACCAGATAAGGAGTAGGACGTCAAGCCAGAGCGGCGCGCTGGTCGGGTCGGTGTGCAGGTGATGGAATTCGGTCAGCATGTAGGGCGCGTTGGGAAAGAAAATCAGCCAGATGAAAACGCACAAGGGGACAATCAAGTAGAGGAGAGGACGTGACCAGGAGATAGCGTAGGCAAGCAAGGCTACCAGGAATGGTATCCAGGCCAGGCTGAGATTCCTGACCAGGGATGGGTAATCGTTGCTTTTCGTGTAGGCAAGGCGAGCCCAAAGTAAAAGGATGGCCAGGATCGTGGCGCTACCGAGGAGAGCGGTCAGCGTCAGTTTGTGTTTGTGTCGTAGAAGGGTGTTCATAGAAGTAATTCTACCCCAGGGAGCGATGTTTTAGCGGCGATAGGATCGGCGACGACGCGGCGGCGGAGCGTCTAGGGGAGTGTAGGGTGGTGGCCCTACGATCCGGTAGACGAAGGCATAGATGGTCGAAAGTACCATGAAGAGAAAAATGGCCAGGATGATGAAAAGGACGATTACTGCCGGCAAGTGTGGACGGGCGAGAAGCCAGCGACAGATGTCAGCGATGACGGGGATTTGCCAGACCGTTTCTGGGAAGCGTATTTGAAAGAGCGAGAGGATGGGCCAGCCGCGCTTGGTTCCTTCCTGGATGATCAACTGAGCCGCGGCGTAGGCCATGACCAACAAGAGAGGAATAAGAATACAGCCCAGGACGCGCCAGATAGGATGAATATCATAAGGACGTTTGAATTCGGGTCGTTGCCACATTTGATATTTGGACATCGCGCACTCCTTCCAGATACAGGAAGACGCCCTCGTATTGCCTTTGCTAATTTACCATAAACTGGCGGAAGATGCCACTCTTCAGGTGCACTCAAAAGTTGTCAGTGCCAGGCGTTAGGACGGCAGTTCAACTGCCGTCCTAACGCAGGCAAAGCAAGAAGACGCCTCGTATTGCCTTTGCTAATTTACCATGAAAGTGGCGGAAGATGCCACTTCAGAATTCCTTATCCCGCTGTGGGCGTGTTGACATTGCCAGGGGAATACTCCTGCCTCGTTTTATATGTAGGAATGCGACGCACTTCAGGAAGTGCGTCGCATGTATTCTTCTGACAGATGCTCTGGTGGACAAGCCCGGCTCCCGGCTCTCACGGTTCTGCCGAGCCGGTGATGACCTGATAGCGCCGATCGTAGGTTTGTCCAACCTGGCGAGCCAGGTCCGCGACGGCGCGAATGGCGGCCGGCAAACCCTCTCCACCAATAGCGGCTTCAATGTTGTCCAATCCGCGTTCGATTTGGTCGGCCAGGTCGAAGAAGGCGGCGTCGAATGTGTAGAGACGGGCCAGTTCTGCCTCGTTGATTTTGACCGCGTCGAAGAAACCGGTGTAACCATAGGAAGCGTTCTTGACGCGATCCACGAAGGTGCGCAGCAGCATGGCGATCTCTTCCACCTCATCGAGCAGTTCGAACCCACCGCTATCGGCAAGGGGTTTTTGCAAGCGGCTGGCGCGCTCGGCCAGTTCGCGGTATCGTAGGGCTACCTGATCCCGTAACATCTTGTCGGCGGCGCGGCGCTGGTTGCGTTCGATGTAGCCCTTGAATCCCGGAAGATAACTCAGGAGTTTTTGGAGCACATCCTGGTATCCCTGGACAGTTTCGTACAAGTCACTCATGGAAAGCCTCCTGAAAGGGTAGAGAAAAAGATTAAGACAACTTCATTCTACATGGGTTTACGCTCCAGGGCAAGCGTGGTTGCAGGTCTTGTCCATTGTCCATCGTCCCTTGTCCACGTCTATTGTCCCTCTAACCACGCTTTGCAGTATAATTAGGTCTGTTTCCAACGGAAACGATACCTTCTTGTCCAGGAGAGTGTGCTATGATCGTCACCACCAAACAGTTGTTCCAGGCGGCCTATGGCAAGTATGCGATTGGGGCCTATAACATCAATAATCTTGAGCAGACGATGGGCTTGTTCCGTGGCAATATGGAGAGCCAGGCACCGTTCATCGTCCAGATTAGCAAAGGCGCCCGTTCCTATACTCACAAGAAAATGCTCGAAGCCTTGATCCGGGCCGCGGATGAAATCTTCCCGGATGCCATCTTCGCCGTCCATTTGGACCATGGGGATGAGCAAACTTGCTACGATTGCATTGAGAGCGGTTTCTACAGCAGCGTGATGATTGATGCCAGCCATGAGCCTTTCGAGAAGAACGTCGAGATTACTCGTCGGGTTGTAGAGGCGGCGCATGCGCGGGGAATTGTCGTGGAGGCGGAGTTAGGTCAGCTGGGCGGAGTGGAGGAGCACGTCAGGGTAGAGGAGAGTAACGCCAAATTGACCGATCCCGATCAGGCCAAGTTGTTCGTCGAGTTGACAGGTTGCGATTCGCTGGCTTGTGCGATTGGAACGAGCCATGGGGCGTTCAAGTTCACCGGCACCCAGAAGTTGCGCTTCGACGTCCTGGAAGAGATTCAGAAGCGCCTACCCGGCTTCCCGCTGGTCATGCATGGCTCTAGCTCGGTTCCGCAGGAGGAGGTGGAGCGCATCAATGCTGCGGGCGGGAATCTGAAGGGCGCGCGCGGCGTAGACGAGAATGAATTCCAGCGCGCCGCGCAACTGGGTGTGACCAAGGTCAATATTGACACCGACGGTCGCCTGGTCTGGACGCGCGTCCACCGCGAGTTCTTCCGCGATTATCCCGAGAAGTTTGACCTGCGCGATCCCGGTAAGATCTTCATGGCGGAATATGCCAAGTTCATTGCCCACAAGAACGAAAAACTGGGTTCGGCCGGGAAACTGGAAGAAGTCCGTCGGTTGATTCAGGCCAACACATAACCTCGCTTGGGGAGCAGCAAACCTGCTCCCCTTTTTTCCCTCCTTTGTTTCTCCCAGAGCGTAACGACGAGGCCGGAATTTGTTCCGGAAACCGTTTGTCATCCGTCTATACAGGGTAAGGAGTTGTTCGGGCCAGAGTCTACGGATCTCTGGAACGGATAGATAGTCTCGCACGCGGAGGTAGTAGCCGTGAAGAAGTTCCTCGGTGCATTCAGACAATTCGCCATGCGAGGCAATGTCATTGACCTGGCGATCGGGATTATCATTGGGGGTGCCTTTGGGAAGATTGTTTCTTCGCTGGTCAACGATGTTCTCATGCCCGTCATTGGCCTGATTAGCGGTGGCATCAATTTGAGCTACCTGGCGTTTCGTGTGGGTGAGGCGGAAGTCCGCTATGGTGCTTTCCTGCAGGCTTCTGTGGATTTCCTGATCGTTGCGTTCTCGGTTTTTCTGCTGGTCAAAGGCTTGAACGCGCTGCGGAAGGAGGAGCCAAAGCCCGCTGTGGAAAAGCCGGCCACGCGCGAGTGCCCTTATTGTTGCCGCGAAATTCCTGCTAAGGCTATCCGTTGCCCATATTGCACTTCTTCCCTATCCTGACGTATTTGCTGTCCTTCACGCTGGGCTATAGGCGTTGTCTGTGGATTTCCTTGCTTCCCTGAACCCCCAACAGCGCCAGGCGGTTACGGTTGGCGATGGCGCGGTGTTAGTGCTGGCCGGGCCTGGTTCTGGCAAGACGCGCGTCTTGACTCAACGCGTGGCTTATCTGATAGCCGCGCGCGGCGTGCGTCCCTGGCAGATTCTCGCCGTGACCTTTACGAATAAGGCCGCGCGCGAAATGGAGGGCCGGGTGCGTGCCATGCTAGGCGAACAAGCCACCGAAGGTCTCTGGCTGGGGACGTTTCACGCCATCTGCGCGCGCCTCTTGCGACGCGAGGCCGAGAACCTGCCTTTCGACTCCAGTTTCGTTATCTACGATGAGGATGACCAGCAAAGGTTAGTCAAGGCGGCTATTCGCGATTTGAACCTGGACGAGAAAACGTATCGGCCCGCCTCCGTGCATGCCGCCATCTCGCGCACCAAGAACGAGTTGATCTTCCCGGATCAGTACCCGATTCAGATCTACCGTGACAAGGTAGTACAGCGCATCTACCAGCGCTACCAGGAACTTCTGAAGCAGAACAACGCTGTGGATTTTGATGACCTCCTGCTCTGGACAGCCTATCTCCTGGGCGAGTTTCCGACCGTGCGCCAAAAGTATGCGCAACGTTTCCTGCATGTTCTGGTGGACGAATTCCAGGATACAAACTTCGCGCAGTACGTGTTGTTGAAGCACCTGGCTTCGGTTCATGGGAATATCTTTTGCGTAGGGGATGAGGATCAAAGTATTTACCGCTGGCGCGGGGCTGATTACCGTAACATCCAGCGCTTCGAGCAGGATTTTCCCCGGGCTCAGATTGTCTTGCTGGAGCAGAATTACCGTTCTCGCCAGAATATCCTGGACGCGGCCATGGCGGTCATTGACCGCAATCCGCACCGTCATCGCAAAGCCCTTTTCACCGACCGCGGGCCTGGGGAAAAAGTTTTTTACTACGAGGCCTTCGATGATTATGGCGAGGCCTCGTTCGTGGTGGATACGATAGCCAGTCTGATCGCCAGCAAGAGCGCGCGGCCAGGGGAGTGCGCCGTGATGTATCGCACGAATGCCCAGTCGCGCTTACTGGAGGAGGCTTTTTTACGGGCTGGTATTCCCTATCGCCTGGTGGGTGCGCAACGCTTCTATGGACGGCGTGAGGTAAAGGACATGATCGCTTACTTACGCCTTGTCCATAATCCGGCGGATGAGATCGCTTTGGATCGCGTCATCAACATCCCGCCGCGCGGCATTGGCGAAAAGACCTTGCTCTCCTTGCACCTGATGGCGCGCGCCGCTAATCTCTCGCCTGGGGCAGTTTTGATAGACCTGGCGCGAGGGGATGTTTCACCGTTCTGGGCGCAACTCCCGGCGCGTACAGCTTTGTTGCTGGCGGATTTCGGCGCACTGTTGAGCAACTGGCGCGCTCAGGCGGCTCATGCCACTGTGACGGAACTCTTTGACCGCATCGTGCAGGATATTAACTATCGCGAATATATCCACGACGGGACGGAGGAAGGCGCTGACCGCTGGGAGAACGTTCAGGAATTGCGCCGCCTGACGATCGAGTTCGAGCAGCGTTCCCTCGCTGAATTCCTGGAGAGTGTGACGTTGGTCTCGGATCAGGATACCCTGGCGACAGGGAAGGACGCGCCTACGCTCCTGACGTTGCACGCGGCTAAGGGCCTGGAATTCGATGTGGTTTTCATCGTCGGCCTGGACGATGGCCTGTTGCCCCATAGTCGTTCCTTTGACGATCCGGAAGCCATGGAGGAGGAACGGCGTTTGTTCTATGTGGGTATTACGCGCGCCAGGGAGCGGCTCTACCTGATACGCGCCTTGCGGCGTGGCTCGCGCGGCTATCAAGAGGAGACGATGCCCTCGCGCTTCCTGGATGATATTCCGCCGCAATTGTTGGTGGGCCAGGGGCGCGCGGGACGGCGGCGAACGCCGATGACCTCGCAGAGCGACCGGCCAACGGTCAACGCTGGCGTGTCGCCCGGAAAAGCCCGCTTTCGTGCCGGGATGCGCGTCCGACATCCGCTGTGGGGCGAGGGAATCGTCCTGGATGCGCGCTGGCAGGATGGGGATGAGACAGTGGACGTGATCTTCGAGTCGGTGGGTTTCAAACGGCTGGCGGCCTCGTTGGCCAATCTTCAGACGTTGTGAGCGCTACGGTTTCCCAACGCAACTTCTGATCCAGATTATCGCCGCAGGCCAGGGTACACACAGCAACACCGCGTCGCCGCAGGGCATTTGCCAGACTCAGATTGCTGGCAGGACCACCAAAGCTTTGGGCATCAAGGAACACTGCTAGCACGTGCAGGCGGCGTTCTTGCAGGTATTCCACGGCCGGGAGAAGACTGGATTGTGTGCCTGGTGTGATCAGAATCAGATAAGTGCCGGCTGCCAGCAATCGGCCCTGGCGGAGGAGCAGGCTTTCGAATGGCAACTCGCCATCGGCTTTTACCAGCGCCAGCGTTTCGAGAATTCGGATCAGTTGGCGATCGCCGCGTTCGGGCGGTAGGAGAATAGGACGGGCGGTGGAACAAGCCAGACCGATTGGGTAACGCTGATGGATGAGACGGCGCGCCAGCGAAGCCGCCGTACAGACCGCATATTCCAGCGTGGTTTCGGTCAGCGACAACGGTACGCGCTTCTGAGGCCACAGACGTTCGTTCCAGGGTATAGGAGGAGATGGGCGTCCAGCCTGGACCAGGCTTTGTGCATCCAGGAAAATCCAGACGACAGCCTCGCTTTCTTGCTCGAACTCCTTTGCCATGAAACGACGGTAGCGGGCGGTGGCAGGCCAGTGCACACGCTTCAACGGATCACCTGGCTGGTACTCGCGCAGGCCGGCAGCGTGAGGCGTTACCTCAGATGTCTTGAGGCGGATGACCCTGCTCCCTGGCAGGGGACCGGCCGGCAGGGTAAAGAGAGGCAGGTCGAAGAGCATGGGCAAGGCCAGCAGAGTCTCGCTGGCGGGAACGAGGCGATGCACGCGGTACAGGCCGAACAGATCCCCACTGATCAGCAGGGTTGGGCCGAGTGGATAGGCACCTCGTTCGGTCAGGAGATGTCGGGCGGTGTAGAAGCGTCGGCGGCGCGGGCCGAGGTTGGTCAACAGGCGCGAGCCGCCCGCGGCAGGCAGGTTGGATTGATTGCGAATTTCGAGCCAGAGACAAGGCCAATGACCTGCATTGACAATCTCGAAGCGTTCCTCAATAGCCTCCCCCACGGTCGCTCGCAGGAGACGTGCCGTGCGTTGTAGACGGATGCCGCGTATAGCCCGGTGGGCCCAAAAGGCGCTGCCTGCTAGCAAGAACACGGCCAGATATGCCAGACGCAGAAAGTACTCTGTGCCGCTTACGGCCCAACCGACGACGCCAAGCACCAGCAAAACAAGTAGCGCGGCGCGGCCGGCCTGAGCGACGGTCATTTCCGGCGCAGCTCCTCGTACTCTCCGCCAGGCACCGGCAGGCTTTCCAGAATTTCGTTCAGGATGCGTTCCGCGCTCAAATCGCGCAGGCGAGCCGCTGGGGCGACGATGACGCGGTGCGCCAACACAGGGATTGCCATGGCTTTGATGTCATCCGGTAGAACGTAATCGCGCCCGTGGAGCGCCGCACGCGCCTGGGCAGTGCGGGCAAGTCCCAATGAGCCGCGCGGACTGGCTCCCAGGTAGATATCGCTGTGTTGACGCGTCTGGTCAATGAGTTCAACGATGTATCGCTTGAGGGAAGCCGCCAGGAATACGCGCTTCACGGCCTCGATTGCCTCGAGAAGTTCCTCGACTTGAGCGACGGCTTCGAGTTCCTCGATCGGGTGGCGTAATTGCTGGCGTTCCAGGATTTCGATTTCGTCGTTTTGAGCAGGATACCCCAGGCGAATGCGCATCAGGAAACGGTCCAATTGCGCCTCGGGCAGGGGAAACGTGCCTTCATACTCGATCGGATTCTGCGTAGCCAGTACCATAAACGGCTTGGGCAATGGTCGTGTCACGCCGTCTACGGTGACCTGACGTTCCTCCATGGCTTCCAGCAAGGCCGCCTGGGTCTTAGGCGTGGCGCGGTTGATTTCATCCACCAGTACGATTTGGGCAAAAATCGGGCCGGCTCGGAACTCAAACGTCTTTTTGGCCTGGTTGTAGATGGAAACACCGCTCACGTCGCTAGGCAACATGTCCGGCGTGAACTGGATGCGTTGAAAGGAGCACCCTAGCGACTTGGCGAGACTGCGTGCCAGCATGGTCTTGCCAACGCCGGGCACGTCCTCGATCAGGATGTGCCCCTGACACAACAGACCAATGATTGCCAGTTCAACGGTCTGTGATTTGCCAACGATGACCTTTTCCAGGTTTTCCATCAGGCGTTTGCCGAAAGATTGGACGTCCATTGGTGCTCCTTTGCCAGAAAGGTGTGGCCGTTACGCTCGGGCATTTTTTGATGAGGGAACTGCCTGTCTGGATAATTTTTGCTACGGGCAAGTCTACTCCAGATCTGTCTGGAGACAGGCCCCAGACTTGTCCGACGCGCTGCGGGGCCAATCTCTGATTTGCCGGCTTCCGCAAGCCGGAGACTTGCACCACGGGCAAGCAGTTGATAAAAGCATTATACGCTCTTTCGCGTTATTGGACCGCGCCGCGCGCCGCCACCGGCCATACGACTTCTACGTTTCGCCCACGGAAGCCGACTACCTCGTGGAACAGGTTGGCGATGGCACAGCAATGATTAGGGATCACGGTAACTCGCTCGCCGATTTCGGGCCTCCGTATGCACTCTGAGAAATCTACATGGGCGTGCTCCTCCGAGAGGGCATAGATTTTCGCCGGGGGGTATTCGCAGATGTAGCCGTAGCCATCCAGGCCGAAGAGGTCTGATGAGAGACATTTACTGCCGGCATCCAGAATGCCGCGCGTGGGAGTTGGGCGGCTGACAACGGTGGTCAGGATGTACAGGGCGCAGGTATCTAGCGTGACCGCGCCGGAACGCATCGTCAGGCGGTCGCCATAGACGTACATGCCCGCGCGGTGTTCGGTCAGTTCGGCGTGGGTGTGTGCTTTCCACATACAGGCCGTGCCGCCTCCACTGACGCACTCGATTTCCAGGCCATCGGCCCGGAGCAAGGAACGCACGGCGCGCACGTAATCGTCCAACGAATCGGGCGTGGGATAGGTCATCAATCCGCCAAAGTGAAGCCCGGGCGAATGGGCGATCAGGCGCGCCAGCTCGGCGGCCTCGGCCGGAGATTGCACACCGCAGCGTCCGTAACCGGTATCGCACTCCACCAGGACGGTCAACGTCAGTCCTGCCCGGCACGCGGCTTGCGAGAGGCCGCGCACGACCACTGGTGAATCGGCGGTCACACTTAAGGTCACCCGTCGTGCCAGGGACATTAAGCGTTCCAGTTTTTGTTCACCCAGGATGTTATAAGGCAGGAAGATGTTGTCCAAACCGGCGGCGGCCATGATTTCGGCTTCGCTGATCTTTTGGCAGGTGATGCCAATTGCGCCGCGTTGCTTTTGCATCTGCGCGATGGCCGGAATCTTGTGGGTTTTTATGTGTGGTCGGTTGGCGATGCCGTGCGCATCCAGATACTCTTGCAAACGGTTGATGTTGGCCTCCAGGCGGTCAAGGTCAACCAACGCGATGGGTGTATCCAGCTGAGCGATGTCCATAGAAGTGTCCTTTTGTAACCCCTGCTTGCGGGGCGTGACAGTAGGCGTACTCTGGCGTTCCTGGAGTCGTGCGGACGCCCGTTGCCATGAGACGGCTAGGTGGGAATCTCGACCGTCTCGTGCAGGGCAGGGTAGTGAATCGGGACCAGGCTGGCGTGACGCAGACGGGCGTGCAAGGCCGAGGCGGCAGCCGGTTCGCCATGGATGAGGAAAATACCGCGCAGATGATCCTGCACTGCCAGGGCGTATTCCATCAGGGTGTTCTGACCGGCATGCGCGGATAGCCCGCCGATGGTGGCTACCTCGGCGCGGCGACGATAGGTCTCACCGAAGATACGCACCTCCGCGGCGCGCTCGGCCAGCCGTCGTCCTAGCGTATCCGGCGCCTGCCAGGAAACGATGACGATGGTGTTGCGCGAATCTTCAATGTTGTTCTTGAGATGATAGAGGATACGTCCGCTTTCGGCCATGCCAGAGGCAGAAATGATGATCATCGGTTCGTGGCGGTCGTTCAGTGCTTTCGAGACCTCGGCTGATTCGATATAGGTCAGACCCTCAAACGCCAGGGCCGGGTGTTTGCCGATTTGGATGAAGTGGAGGGTGTCCTCGTCGTAGCATTCCGGATGGCGTTCGAAGACGCGCGTCGCGCTGACGGCCAGGGGACTATCTACGAAGACAGGCACAGGTGGCAGGTTGCCGGCTGCCTGCATTAAGCGCAAACTATACAGAATCTCCTGCGTGCGGCCAACGGCAAAAGCCGGGATGATCACTTTTCCGCCCCGTTCCACAGTCCGTCGGATGACTTCCTGGAGTTCCTGGTGAGCCTGGCTGGGGTCGCGATGGGGTTTGTCACCATAGGTGCATTCCAGGAGGAGATAATCGGTATCGAAGGGCAGCACAGGATCGCGCACGATTGCTAGCCCACGACGGCCAACGTCGCCGGAGAACCACAGGCGGACGCGCTGGTTCCCGGAGCGGATTTCCAGGCGGATGGCGGCCGAACCCAGGATGTGGCCGGCATCCACGAAGAGCGCGCTGATTCCTTCTGCGACTTCGACAGGTTGGTTGTACGGAACAGGACGCAGCAAGGGTTGCACCTGGCGGGCGTCTTCTGCGGTGTAAAGTGGTTCAAGGGGCGGTTCGCCGTGGCGCGCGCGCCGGTGATTGACGGATTCGATGTTTTCCTCCTGGACGTGACCGGCATCGCGCAACATGATATCGGCCAAATCCGCCGTGGCGGCCGTCGCGTAGATGGGGCCGTGATAGCCGTTCTTGACCAGGTTGGGCAGGTTGCCGCTGTGGTCAATGTGCGCGTGGGAAAGCAGGACGGCGTGCAGAGAGGTGGGATCGAACGGGAACTGACGGTTGCGGCGATAACTTTCCTCTCGACGGCCCTGGAATAGGCCGCATTCCAGCAGAATGCGCGCTCCGTTGGCCTCCAGCAGATACTGCGATCCGGTCACCGTTTGGGCGGCACCATGGAAGGACAGTTTGATGGGATGAGACATGGCTTCTATCCTTCAGGAATTTTGTCTCAAGATGCGTAGAATTTCCGGTCCGAAGTGTTGTAGCCGCCAGGGGGAATCGGGCATGATAGCGGCTAGTTCCTCATGGGACTTTGGTGCGCGTTCTGCAATGGCAAGCAGGAGCTCGCGCGGCAGGACGAGGTCGGATTCCACACCCAGATGCTTGCTCACGATCTGGCGCCAGTGCCGTAATCGTTCCAGGCGGTCGAGGTAATCCTGACCGGGCCGCGCCGGGCAGGTGCGGGAAACGGGAGGGCTTTCCAGTCCGCGTTGGATGGCGGCCAGAATCGCCTGTCCGAAACGCTGAATCTGACGTTCGGTCAGGCCGGCCTCGGCCAATTCATGCGGCGTTTGTGGCACCCGGCGCGCCAGGCTGACCAGGGCCTGTTCGCTGAGAACTTTGAAGACCGGGCGGTTAAGCGACCTGGCTTCGCGTTCGCGCCACAGGCAAAGTTCCTTGAGAACGGTCAGGCGACGTGCATCAAGGCCTTGGGCGCCGTTCAGACGTTGCCAGAGCGGCAGAGTGGTTGTGCGCTTCTTTTTGGAACGCGTCAGGCGGGTAAATTCTTCCTGTGCCCATGCCAGGCGATCGCAGGCCTGGAGTTCCGCGTATAGGAGATCGCGTAAGGACAACAGGTAATGTGTGTCCAGGCGAGCGTACTCTTGCCATTCGGGCGGTAGCGGCCGGCGTGCCCAATCAGCTTTCTGACAACGCTTATCCACCTGTAAGCCAAAGTGAGTGGCAAGCAGGGCATTCAACCCAACCTGGCGATAGCCCACCAGGCGCGCGGCTTGCCAGGTGTCGAAGATCGAACATACCTCGATGCCAAAATCGCGCCTCAGTCCCCGTAGATCGTATTCCGCTGCATGAAAAACTTTCTCGATCTGAGGATTGGCGAAAATGGGCACCAGCGGACTTAAATCTGGCAGGGCCAGTGGGTCTAGCAGGTAATCCTGTTCTGGTGTGGAGATTTGCAGGAGGCAGACTTTCTCGCGATAGGCGTGCAGGCTATTGGCTTCCGTATCCACGGCCAGGCGCTCTTGACGCTTGAGATTCTCGGCCAGTTGGAGCAGAGCCGTTGGTGTGTCAATCCAAATGGGTGGCGGCAATGCGTTGATGTTCATGTCGCCATTATAACGCAAGGCCGACGGCTTTTCGTATGTAGCCTGGAGACTCCTTTTTATTGCCTGGCGACGGGTGGGGTTTGCGTCAGGCGGGGGGCCTCCGCTCAGCGCATCTTTTCCATGACCAGGGCATCTTCGCCATCGCGATAGTACTTCTGCCAGGTCTCGAGAGGGTAGTAACCGGCTTTTTCGTACAGGCGAATCGCGGCCAGGTTGGAGACGCGTACACAAAGACGCAAACGTCGCTGTGGCAGGCGCGCCTCGCAGGCTTGTAACAGCCTCAGACCGATTCCTTGCCGTCGGTAAGCAGGCAGAACAGCCAGGGTGGCGATCCAGGCTGTGTTTTCCTGGGGGCGTGGGTCGCCGGCGATGAATCCCACCATTGCCCCGTTGACCACTGCCTTAAGACGCACGATCTCCGGCCAGGTCAGCACGGCAATCAGATCGAGGAGTGGCCAGCTATCTTCCGCAAAACAGAGTTGTTCCACCTTACGTAATTCGACCAAGTCGCGCCAGGTGGCAGGTTGAATGTCTACCATAGCCTACGAAAACGAGGCCTCTCGCCGGAACGAGAGCGAGAGGCCTCTGGATTCTTGAGGAACGCTCTACTTGTTGCCCTTGACGAAGTTCTCGAGCATGCTGGTGAATTCCATGGGGAAGATGAACTTGGTCGAGGCGCCCTGACCGAGCGATTTCAGCGTCTCGAAGTACTGAAGCGTCATGGTCTTCTGATCCACGGTCTTGGCGACCGAGAAGATCTTCTCCAAGGCAACCGAGAAGCCCTCGGCGCGCAGGATTTGGGCCTCGCGTTGACCTTCTGCCTCCAGGATGGCGGCTTGCTTGGCGCCCTCAGCACGCAGGATGGCCGCCTGCTTTTCGCCCTCGGCCACGTTGATGGCCGCCTCGCGCGTACCATTCGATTCGGTGACCACGGCGCGGCGGACACGCTCGGCCGACATTTGGCGATTCATGGCCTCCTGCACTTCGCGCGGCGGGATGATCTCACGAATCTCGACGTTCGTGACTTTGACGCCCCAGCGTTCGGTCACTTCATCCAGTTTGATGCGCAGGGTGTTGTTGATGTGCTCGCGTTGGGAGAGAACATCATCCAGCATGATGCCGCCGATGACCGCGCGCAGGGTGGTGGTGGCCATGCCCTGCGCCGCCATTTCGAAGTTGCCCACCTGCAGGACGGATTGAACCGGGTCGAGCACCTTGTAGTACCAGATGAAGTCTATCGAGATAGGGGCGTTGTCTTTGGTAATGGAGGTTTGGTGGGGAATCTCGCGCACCTGCTCGCGTAAGTCTACCCGGACGGCTTTATCAATGACAGGGATGAGCAAGACCAGTCCGGGCCCACGTGCCCCGATACAGCGTCCCAGGCGGAAGACAACCAGACGCTGGTACTCATTGACCACGCGAATCGCACTGATCAGGCCGAGGATGAGCACCGCGACGACGAAAGCCATCAAACAGAATAGCAAAGTGAGATCCATGCGTTTATCTCCTTGAGAACGTTTATCCGGATTTGACCTTTTCCACCACGAGGAAAAAACCCTCGCGGCCTACGACGCGCACAGCCGAACCGGCCGGGATCGGCTTCTCGCTGCGCGCTGTCCATAATTCCCCGGCCACCTGAACTGAACCATGTTCGTAGATATCTGTCTTTGCCTCGCCTACTTGACCGATCAAGGCCTGCAGGTCGTGGGTGGGAGGAATCTGGTAGGCCTGCACGGTTTTGATAGCCGAGATCCAGAGGAATCCTCCAGCCAGCGCCGAAACAAAAATAGCCAGGATAGGGTTGACAGCCGGCAACCGGCCGCCTTCGGCGTTGAACAGATACAGGGAACTCAATAATACCCCTGCGATGCCAATGCCGAGCCAGACTTTACGTTTGGGTCGGCGCGCGGCATAGGCAAACGGCACAACGCTGAGCACCAACACCACCAATGCCCAGGGATTCAAACCAACGTTGTAAATGACATAGCCTGTCAGGGCGAGGAAGAGGAATGCCCCAATCTCCAGCGCTCCTGTGCCTGGCGTCAGAATAGCCAGCAAGGTGAACACCGACCCCACAATCAGCAGTACGTAGGCGGTGTTCGGATTGAGCAGGATGTTCACAGCTTCTCCTTGTCTCCGGACTGACATGCTCATTATACTGTAATATGTTCTACGCATAGGAGGCCGGCTGGTTGTTTCGTGGGACACCGGGTAATCACCAGTGGGTACAGCGACCGCGCGGGCGGATGGTGTCTTTAATGCAGATTTTGCCCCATTGCAGAAACAAGGGGACGAAATGACTGCTGCAAAATGGCAACAGGTTGCAAGGTCACTTTCTTTCCCTGCCGGGATAGGGTGAATTGTGGTATGCTTGATACATACCGGAGGCATTCATGAAATATACCCAAGAATTTGCTGCCAAAGTCATCGAGAATGTCGAACGAGTCATTGTTGGCAAACGCGACGTCATCGAATTACTCCTGGTCGCCTTGCTATGCGAGGGCCATGTGCTGATCGAGGATGTGCCTGGTGTTGGCAAGACCATGCTAGCGCGCGCCATGGCGATCAGCCTGGGGGGGCAATTCAAGCGTTTGCAGTGTACCCCTGACTTGCTCCCGAACGATGTGACCGGGATCTCTGTCTATAATCAGAAAAGCGGGGAATTTGAGTTCCGTCCTGGGCCGGTGTTCGTCAACATCCTCCTGGCCGATGAGATCAACCGTGCCACGCCGCGTACGCAATCGGCTTTGCTGGAGGCAATGCAGGAACAGCAGGTCACTGTGGATGGCGTCACGCGGCCGTTGCCGCGTCCTTTCCTGGTAATGGCTACCCAGAACCCAATTGAATATGAGGGCACGTTCCCCTTGCCAGAGGCTCAGCTAGACCGCTTTTTGATGCGCCTGGAGGTCGGTTATCCCTCTGCCGAGGACGAAAAATTCCTTCTACAGCATTTGGGACGGGAGCATCCGATTACCCACATTGGCCCGGTCGTCGAGGGCGTGGAGATTCTGGATTTGCAGAAGGAATGTTGGGAAGTCCATGTGGACGAGACGTTGCGGGATTACATCGTCCGGCTGGTCTCTGCCACGCGGTCGCATCCGGATCTGGCTTTGGGAGCCAGCCCGCGCGCCAGTCTGGCTTTGTGCAAGACGGCGCAGGCGTTGGCGGCGTTGCGTGGCCGCGACCATGTACTCCCGGATGACGTGAAGTACCTGGTGCCTTACATATTGACCCATCGTTTGATTGTCAAGCCCGAGGCGGAATTGCGCGGGCGCACGGCAGGTGCGCTTGTTCGTGATCTGTTGAGCGAAGTGGCGCTCGATTTAGGCGAGTTGCGTTGATGCTGTGACAGCGCAATACTGGCTTCTTCTGATTGTTCTGATCATTGTCGCGGCGACGGTGCGCGGCAGTTTTGCGTTTACGATTCTGTACTTGCTCCTAGGCGCCTACCTTTTCGGCCGTCTATGGCTTGCGTATAGCCAAAAATCTGTGTCCGTGCGCCGGGTTGTGCAGCCCTATGCCTTTTGGGGTGAAGAGGTCAGGGTACGCCTGGAATTCAAGAATGCCGGCCTTCTCCCCGTGCCCTGGTTGCAGGCTCAGGAGAGCATGCCGGTTAACCTGGCAACGGCGCGAGAAATGAAGCGCGTCCTGGCGATTGGGCCGCATGGCCAGCAAGTTTTGACGTATCCCCTGCGGGCGCGGAAACGCGGTTGTTATCGCGTGGGCCCTCTCTTTACCTGGATGGGGGATTTGCTTGGGCTGGCGGGGGCAGAAGTCAAAGAGATCGGCGCCGATACCCTGACGATCTATCCCCGTATCCTGCCCATGCCCTATCTCTACCTGCCTTCCCGTTCCCCGCAAGGCACCTTGCGTCATACGCAACCGATTTTCGAGGATCCGACTCGGGTACGCGGCAAGCGGGATTACGTCCCCGGCGATTCGCTCCGTCGTGTGGATTGGAAGGCTACCGCGATCAGCGGTCGTTTACAGGTGAAGCAATTTGAACCCTCCATCGCGCTGGAAGTGGTCATCTTTCTCAATCTGAACAACGCCGAATACCCGAAACAGTACCGCATTGATACCACAGAACTGGCGATCGTTGCCGCGGCCTCGCTGGCGAATCGGGTCGCCTCGCAACGTCAAGCAGTCGGTCTGGCGACGAATGGGGTAGACTCCGTTGAAGCCGGGCAGCCGGTCCCGTTCATTCCGCCGCGCAAAGGCCATGCTCATCTGATTCGTATTCTGGAGATGCTGGCGCGTGTGCAGGCCACAGAGGGGACGCCGTTGGTCAGGGTGTTGAACCAGATCGGGCCGCGACTTTCCTGGGGCACGACTCTGGCGGTGATTGCCGCCCAAACGGACGATGCCTTGTTCGACGAACTGTTCCAGGCACACCGCCGCGGCCAGAACGTGGTGCTGATGCTGGTTGGGCGCGTCGTCAACCTCCAGGAGACGAGGCGGCGCGCGGAGCACTTTGGCATTCCCCTGTATGCCGTGCAGGAGGAAGAAGATTTGACAGCGTGCCGATGACAGGAGAGACGAATGGCCGAACGCAGTGCCTCCTTCCGTTATAACGAACGTGTGACTATGGTAGCGGCCTATATCCTGAGCGTGGCAATGACCCTGTGTTTTGCCTGGTCTTTAATCGCGTTCGGCGATTGGCTGTTCTATGGCTGGGCAACGCGTGGGATGTTGATCGTCTCGCTACTGGTCTGTCTGGAGGCATTCTTTTCCTATCATCTGGTCAAGCATTGGGATGCTACGCTGACGCAGAAAGTGATATATCGCCTGGGAGAGGCTATCCTGCTGATCCTCGCGCTCAAGGTGTATACGGAAGCCCGGTATGGACTGGACGCCCTGCTGGATAACGTTTTGAGTTGGCCGTTTGGTTTGCTAGACTATTTCTTTACAAGCGAATTCGTCTTCCATTTGCTCATCTTTTTCCTAGTATGGCTGGTGGCTACCATCTTTGCTGTGCGTTTGCACGAATTAGAACATATCGAGGAAGTGTTCTATTGGAGCGAGCCGCAACGCACCTATCAGCCGGTTTATCGCAAAATTTTGAATCACGGCCTTAGCGTTGGTCTGTTCAACGTGCTGCTGATAGGTGTGATGCGCCAGGATTTCTTTGTTCTGAAGGTGGCCCCGCCGCGCCTCCAGAATGACCTGCTGGTTTTGATGGTGTATTTCATGAGTGGGCTGGCATTGGTCAGCCTGGCATACTTTGCCCATTTGCGTGGAAAATGGGGCTATGAGGGTGCGCACATTGCTCGCGACCTGGCGGCGCGCTGGCTGTTCTACGGAGGCGGTTTTCTGGTCTTGCTGGCTGTGGTTGCCCTGGCCTTGCCGACGAACTATTCGCTCCTGCTTCTGGACGCGTTGCGTTTTGTGATTCTGTGGCTATTTGCCTTCCTGCAATTCCTTACGGCGATTCTGGCCTTGGTGGTCGTCTATCTTGTCTCTTCTCTGGCGAATCTGTTTGGCAGAGAGGTAGAAACTCCGCCAGAGGCAGAGACACTGCCCCGTTTTGAGGACTTTGCCCCTGTTCAACCGAGCGGTGGTCTGCCGTTTTGGGAAACGCTCAAGGCGATTCTGCTATGGGGCGCCTTGCTGGCTGTTGTTGTACTGGCATTGCGTCAATACTTGCAGGCCAACCGGGAAATGGCCGCGACCTTACAACGCCTGGCTCCCTGGCGCTGGCTGCGGGCCTTCTGGCGTTGGCTGCGGGGTGGGTACGATCAGGTCAGGCGAGGGGCGAGGACGGTGGTGCGCAGGACAATCCAGCGTTTGCGAGCCCTGGGCGCGCCGCGTTTGCCGCAAGGGGATTGGCAATACCTAAATCTACCTCGGTTGACGCCGCGCCAGCGCATTCTCTTCTACTACCTGGCTCTCCTGCGCCGCGCTGACGAGGCCGGGATTCACCGCCAGCCCTGGCAAACGCCGCTCGAATTCTCACAACGGCTTTGCCAGGAATTCCCTGATAACGAATGGAGCGTCCTGGCGTTAACCGAGGCGTTCGACGAGGCGCGTTACACCAATCATCCGCTAACCGAGCAGGATGTCGGCCGGACTCGTACAGTCTGGGAGCAAATGCGCTCCCTCCTGCGCAAACGTAAGCGGAATCGAGGCGCAACTATTCCCTCTTGATGGCGGGTGGGAGTATAATGAGCAAGAGTTGAGGCCATATGGAAGCGCCGGTACTTGTGCTGAATGCTAACTATGAACCCATTAACGTCTGCAACACCCGGCGTGCTTTGGGGTTGATCCTGGCTGGCAAGGCGGATATGGTTGCCAATGGACGCGGCTACATCCGCACGGTCAGCAAGGTGTTTCCGCGCCCATCGGTGATTCGCCTGGAATACATGATCCATCGTCCGCGACTGCGGGTCAAGTTGACTCGTCGGGAAGTGTTCCGGCGTGATAACTATACTTGTCAGTATTGTGGCCGCCGCACCGACGATTTGACAGTAGATCATGTCTTGCCTAGACACCTGGGTGGTCAACACACCTGGACGAACGTAGTTACGGCCTGTCAGGCCTGTAATCATCGCAAGGGGGGAAGACGACTGAACGAGGCGCACATGACGCTCTTACGCCCTCCTCAGGAGCCTCCTGCCAGCGCCGCCTATATTTTCGAACGTCATCTGAGCGAAAATCAGGAGTGGGAGCCTTACCTGAACGGCTGGTGAGCGCTATCCGCTCTTAATCTCCAAAATCCAGGGTGGTAAAATCTTCTGCCAGAGCTACCGGGCCGGTGAAGCGCGCTTGCGCCTGTGACAACAGACGATCTATGTGGACTGCTCCGTGTCCGCTGGGGTAATGAATCAGATACAGGCTGGCGGCGCCCGCGCGGTGGGCGATCTCGGCCGCTTGTTCGGCAGAGGAGTGACCCGGGGCCGCGCCCGCGGCTTCGTGAATCAGGACGTCAACTCCCTGCGCCAGACGTATCACGGCCTCGCAAGGCTCCGTGTCACAGGAGTACGCCACTGCCTTCCCGGCAGAGGGAAACTCGATCCGCAACCCGATGGCCGGAATCAGGTGCCGGACCGGCGAAGAGAAGATGCGCAACGAGGTGCATTCCAGGACCGGTGATAGTTCTTCCTCCGGCAAACGGTGAAACGTGACGGGGTAAAAATTCGGCCATTCTTGCCAGCCATACAGGTTCATCATCGTTTCCAGTCGCTCTAACGTGTGGGCAAGGCCGTGAATCTCCAAGGGCTGCTTGCGCCCGAGTAGCCACATGTCCATCAGCAGGAGTGGTGCCCCGGAGACATGGTCGGGATGGAAATGGGTCAGGATGAGGTCCGTGATCCTCTCAAAATCTATCCCAACCTGAGACAACCGCAACACGGGATTACTGGCACAATCAATCAAGGCAGTACGTTCCCGGCTGATCGCAATCATGTGGGTATTATCGTGCGTGGAGGTGGGGATGGCGTTGGAAGAACCAAGAATGATCAATTTGGACATAGGCAATGCTCCGGGCCGGGCTGTCAGCGCAGGACGAATGTGAGCAGCCAGGGGGTAAAGGTCGCTTCGATGATAGCCGCGATGAGCAATAGCGGCAGCACCAGGCCGACGGTGACTTTCGCCCAATCGGCCCAGGCTTCGATCAGAATCTCTCCCAGAGGGCGCTCTGGCTGAGGAGTGATAAGCAGGGCTCCAGCATAGAGTACGCAGGCACCTGTCAACATCAGGGCTGGGATTTCGAACAGGCCATGCGGCAGGATGCCGACCCCAAGGATTAACCACGGGGAATAGAATCGGCCAATGGCGCCCAAGACTCCACCGATCAGGGCCATGTTCATCAAATAGAACATAGCGCCCAACACGCCGAACGAGAGCATCCCCAGGATGGAGATAAACAGGATCGCGCGCACGTTGTGCCAGAAGATATAGGGAAGGTTTAATTGGTGGGCGACAGGCCAGTCGGTCGCCGCTTCAAGGATTTCTAGCGTCTCGTGCCAATCATGCCGCGGGGAAGGGGCAAGGCGCTGGATCCAGCAGTACGTTGCCTGGCTGCTGAGCAGTCCCATCAGGAGAATCAAAATGAGAGGCAGACGGAGTTTGCGCCAGGAAAGCGCAACTTCCTTACAGTACCACTCTCGCACAGATGTTGCACGGCCGCGAAAGTTCTGCCAGAAAGCTTTCCATATCCAGCGCAGATTCAGGATGTCTATTTCACGTCCAAGCAGGTACTCACGCTGAAAGCGCGTCAATCCCAGGCGGATGATCAGGGCGGTCATGATTGTGATGGCCAGTACTGTGAGCCAGATGCCGGTATGATTACCCCAGAAGAGCATGATGCTTTCCCCTTGTAACAGAAGAGCCAGGGGGATAACAATGAAGGAAACGAGCAGATTCGCACCGCGTACCGAGGTAGATTGGGTCGAAATGACCAGCGCTCCGCTGACCATCAAAACTGCCTGAACCAGGCTGATCACGACTGCCAGTGCCAGGGTCAGCGTATCGGGGATGCGTACGTCGAATTGGACCAACAGGAACAGGTAGAGTGCCAGGTCAAAGAGGATGGCCGCTGCTGGCAGGCATAACCCGGCCAGCAGCTTCCCGAGGTACAGTTGCCAGTCTTGCAGGGGGGTGCTGAGCAGGGGTTCGATGGTCCCGCGCTCCTTCTCGCCAACGAACGACTCCAGAGCGATGACCAGCGAAACCGTGACCGGGAAAAAGCCCACGATCAGGGTGAAGAATGGCACTACGCGCTCGGCCACGCGCTCGGCGTTGTATTGCATAATGTAATTACTGGCTATCCCTGTACCTGCCAGCATTAGGAAAGGGAAAAACAGGGCGAGGACGATCAGGGGGAACAGAATGCGCCAGTCCCTCAATTGATCGCGCAGTTCACGCTGCGCTACCAGCCAGACCATAGCCCAGCCCTTCATTGAATACTCTCCCCTTGCCCATCGTTGGCAAGTTCCATAGCGCGCAAGTATACGGCTTCCAGCGAGCGAGAGGTTTCCTGAATGCTAACGACCGGTGCCTGGTGAGCAAGCAATTGAGATAGCAGGATAGGATTGCTCTGGAGGGGATCCTCCACGCGAAACCATAACTTCCCTGCTTCTTGTTTTAGCAAAGTCACGCCATCTGGCCAGGGAATACCATCCGGTGACCAGGGGGCGGCCAGAATCACCTCGTACTCTGGTGGCCCGAGCAGACGCTGCTTGAGTTCGGCCAGGGTTCCCTCCAGCAGGATGCGGCCGTGTGAAATGATGGCGACGCGATCGGCTAGCGATTCGGCTTCAATCAGATTGTGGGTACACAGGATGATGGTACGCTGATCGGAGCGCAAGCGAGCAATCTCCGCGCGGACAAGGCGAGCACTTTCTGGATCCATGGCGGAAGTCGGCTCGTCCAGGAGCAGGACAGGTGGTGCGTGGAGGAGGGCACGCGCCAGTGCCAGTTTCTGGCGCATGCCTTTCGAGTATTCGCCGCAACGTTGCCGCGCGACGGCTTCCAGGCCAAAGTATTCCAGCAAGTAGCGGGTGCGCCGCTCGCGTTCCTGCGCCGGGAGGCCGTAGAGCCGGCCGTAAAAATCCAGGTATTCCAGGGCTGACATGCGCGCGTACAGGCCATGCTGTTCAGTCAGGACTCCGACCGAGGCGCGCACTTTGTCCGCCTGTCGGACGGTGTCGTAGCCGTTGACGCGCGCCCAGCCCCGGCTGGGTATCAGGATAGAGGTCAGCATGCGGACGGTTGTGGTTTTCCCTGCCCCGTTTGGTCCCAGCAAGGCTAAAATCTGGCCGGGTTGCACGTGGAGATGAATCCCATCCACGGCCCAGAAATCGCCAAAGCGTTTACTTAAATCTTCTGCCTCGATCATCGTTTCAGTTGCTTGTCTGTCGCAGGCGCGACTTCCCGCCTACACATGGCTGTTGCTTGCTGTCAAAACACGGTACTTACTCGAATTATAACCGACAAAGTTCCTCTTTTCGCTTGCCTGGCAGATTTGTAGATTCACAGTAACGACTTGGCGGTGGTGTGAGGCTCTGACTGGCGCAAAGCGACAAATCGGAGCCTTGCCCACACGACCAGGCAGTTCTCCAGCCGCTGGGCGGCTGGCGGCAGCAGCGCGACTGCTGCTGGAACTGGAATTATCCAGGGTAGGTAGTTGCAATGCGATGGACGTGACCAGGGCCTGTCCCGAGTCTCTCGAACCGGAGGCCGTATAGACCAGGTTTCGCGGTAAAATGCAGGAAATTTCTCAACGGGATAAGGGAACATGAATCTCGACGATTTGGTTACTTTGCCACGCATTGATACCCAAAACATGTTAGGGGAACTCCAGGGGCTGCCGAGGCAACTGGAGATGGCCTGGCAGATTGGCCAGGCGGCAGAGCTGGACCGTGACGGTGACATCCGTCGGGTAGCGATTTGTGGGATGGGTGGCTCGGCGATTGGCGCGGCTTTGCTGGCGGCCTATGTCGCGCCACTTTGCGACGTGCCCGTCTTTGTCCATCGCGATTACGGCTTGCCGGCCTGGGCGCGTGGGAGGGAAACGCTGGTGATTGCCTCCTCCCATTCTGGCAACACCGAGGAAACCCTGGAGGCGTTCGAGGTCGGGCGTCGTAACGGTTGCCGTTTGCTGGCGATCTGCACGGGTGGGGAATTGGAGCAGAGAGCGCGCGCCTGGGGCGTTCCGCTCTTGAAGTTCGACCATCGCGGTCAGCCGCGCGCCGCGGTTGGTTTTTCATTCGGCTTGCTCCTGACGGCCTTTGCCCGTTTAGGTCTGTTGCGCGAATCGAGCGAGGAGACTGCCGCGACGGTTGCCGTGACAATTCAAGCCATGCGGGCGCAAGAGCAGACCCTGGACGCTGATGTGCCGCTGGCGCAAAATCCCGCCAAGCAGCTGGCGCTGCAGATGGTTGGCAAATGGGTGAATGTCTACGGCGCGGGACGTATGGCGGCGGTGGCGCGGCGATGGAAAGGCCAGGTGAACGAACTGGCCAAGGCCGGCGCGGCCTTCGAGGAGTTGCCAGAGGCCGATCATATTGCCCTGGCCGGCATTGAGCGCCCGGAAGTGTTGCGACACACGTTCACGGTCTTCCTGCGCGCTCCATCCGATCATCCCCGTAATCGGCTGCGTGTGGAGCTGACGCGCCAGGTGCTAACGCACGCTGGCCTGGAGACGGCGCTGTATGAGGCACCCGGTGAAATTCCGTTAGCTGAGATCTGGACAGCCCTTCAGTTTGGCGATTATACGGCTTACTACCTGGCGCTGGCCTATGACGTTGACCCTACCCCGATTCGGGCTTTAGTCGCGTTCAAGGCGGCCATGAAGGCGGCTGGAGCGTGAGTTACGAGGCATTCGCCTGAATCTCCAGCAACTCCAGGGCGAAGCACAGGGAGGAGAGTCGATTCAGGTATTGCAGCAGCAGGGGATTCTGGATTTCGTTCGTTGCCAACAGGGCCGCGACGCGTCGTTCGGCGCGGCGAACGGCCGCGCGCGCCAGGTCCAGCGCGGCGCTGGCGACGGTATCGCCTGGCAGGATGAATTCGGAGGGCAGGGTCAGGCGGTCGGTTAAGGCATCCGTTTGGGCCTCCAGCCATTTCAGGCGTTCGGCGGTCAGGGTACGGAAGCGTTCGACTGTTTCGGGCGAGGCGGCCAGTTCACTCATGAGGTGGTATAAGTCTTGCTGGACCTCGCGAATCAGGGCGGCGGTCTGTTCCTGGGTAGCCAGGGCGCGCGCCAACCCCAGCGCGGCGTTGGCTTCATCTACAGCGCCCAACGCCTCGATGCAGGGATGGTGCTTGGGAAGACGCCCCTTGCCTAACCAGCCGGTGCTACCGTCATCACCCCGACGGGTATAGAGAGAGGGCATAGTGTACCTGCCTCAGGTCGCCGCGGCGACTTTTTTCGCGCGCCGTGCTTTCCACCATTCTACGAACATAGGCATAACAGAAATACCGATAATGGCGACGATCACCAGTTCGAAGTTTTTCTGGATGAAAGGAATGTTGCCAAAGAAATACCCGGCCAGGGTGAACACAGATACCCAGGTAATGCCGCCGATGACGTTCCAGGAAAGGAAGTAGCCGTAGGACATTTCCCCTACGCCGGCGACGAATGGGGCAAAGGTTCGCACAATGGGGACGAAGCGCGCCAGGAAGATGGTTTTGCCACCGTGCTTTTCGAAGAACGCGTGCGTGCGATCCATGTATTCTTTCTTGATCCATTTGATCTCACCGCTATAGGCGCGCTCGCCAATGGCGTGGCCGATCCAGTAATTCACCGTATCCCCAGCGATGGCCGCGCCGGTCAGCAGCAGGAACAACAGCCAGGGATTGAGCGCGCCGCGCGCCGCAAAGGTCGCGGCCGCAAAGATGAGCGAATCGCCAGGCAGGAATGGAGTCACAACAAAGCCGGTCTCCATAAAAATCACGAGGAACAACAACCCGTATGTCCATCCGCCATATTGGGAAAGGATATTCTCCAGGTAAACGTCAACATGCAAGAGGAAATCTACGAGTTTGAGGATGGCGTCCATGATTCACCTTTCGAGAAGGGGGATTCTGCCGCAAGCGAAGTGCTGGTGTTTGGCTGTGCTTGTGCGGCCTGTATGTTCTGGCGTAGACGATAATTGAGCCACGGCAAGGCCACGAGACCGGTGAGGAAGAGGATAAGGAGGAGGCTGAAAAACCACAGGATCAACAGACTATTGAGCATGGCCTTGGCCGTTGCCGACAGATCGCCCATATTGGCTTGGGGGACGAGCACCATCGTGCGCATGGAGAGGTAGATGGCAAGCACCGTAATGCCGTTCCATAGGCCATGTGAACTGCTACTGAGGAAGTAGGTAGCAATTGCCTGGCTACGACCTTGTCCCAGGAATGCCCTGGCGATGGCCGCGCCCAGGATGGCGCTGAGCGTAATATGCATGAGCGAACTACTGACGCGCACCAGCACGCCGAATCCCCACAGGAACGTACTCTGACCGGCGGCTATCATCCCCTCCAGCAAGGCAAAGCCTGCGCCGCACAAGGCACCCAGGGCGAAACCTTCGCCAACAGAAGTCAATCGTGGCCCAAGCCAGAAGAGAATCGCCACTTTAGAGGCTTCCTCGATGAGGGGCACTAGAACAGCCGCGAAAACCAGAAGGACGAGGAGCACCCAGGGATTGGCAAGATACGGTACCAGAACGCGGGCAGTCTCCTCGAGAGTGGAGGCGGATTCGAGTTGTTGTTTCAGATTGTCCATCAAATGTTGCCAAAGGGGATGATTTCCCCACAGCAGCTCGCCTACCAGGCGGCCGAGACCGACCAGGATGGACTCCCCTGCCATAGCCAGGCTGGTGCCGCCGGCTATCCCGAAGCCAACTACGCTCCAGAAGCGACGTTGTGAAGTCGAAAGCAGGCCGCCTGCGGCAATCCAGACCAGGAGCACAAGCGGCAGAAAAATGCCTGCCCCCAGGAGCGGAACGGTGCCTGCCCAGCCGTGTTCCGGAATCAGCGAAACCCCGCTACCAAGACAAAGAATGAAGAGCCAGATCACCCCCAGGGCGATTGCAGGGCCGGAGCGGATCGGAGGGACGATGAGCGGAGGGCTGGCTTTGCCTTGCCAGGCGCGCAGGTTAAGAAAAAGCATAGGGAGCATCAATAACGCACAGGTCAGGAGAGCAGCGATCTCCAGGACGGCTACCTGCATGTTCTCTGCCTCGACGTTGCGCGGCAGGACATTGGTGACGAAAAGGTACAGACTGCGACCAAAGAAGACCAGAATGCTGACCAGGCTGAAAAGACTGGCCAGAATAGCACCATGCTTCCCCGACAAGGATGATCGTTTCATATCAGGCTCCTAATGCTCTTCAATGATTACGTTGATCAACAAATCGCCCGGCGGCAGCCAGATGCCCGGTTGTGGATCGCGCGGTGTCAACTGCTGAACGATCTCCATGCCGGAGATCACCTCACCGAAGATCGTATATTGACCGTTCAGGTGAGGGGCAGGGGCGAGGGTGATGAAAAATTGACTGCCGTTCAGGTCCGGGCCGGAATTGGCCATGCCAACCAGGCCGGGTCGGTCGAAGCGCAGGGAGGCGTTAATCTCATTTGGGAGGAAGTACCCTGGCCCTCCCATGCCGGTTCCGGAGGGATCGCCAGTCTGCGCGACGAAACCGGGAATGACGCGGTGGAAGGTGACGTTGTCAAACCAGCCCTGACGGGCGAGGAAGACAAAATTATTGACCGTAAAGGGCGCTTTCTCGGCGAACAGTTGGATGACGATCTCGCCTTTTGCGGTGTGCAGGGTAGCCAAGTATTGCCGAGCGGGGTCAATCACCATGGGCGGGCAGGAGGCGAACTGACGCTGACTGAGTTCCAGCAAGTGTAACATGGTATCGAGGGCGTAATAGTTGAGTACGCCGGCCTGAAGACGGCCGTTGACGATTGCCAGCGGCGGCACAGGAATCTGGCGGGCCAGTTCAACCGCTTGCCCAATGGCTTGCTCCACGGCCTCGCTTTCCATATCCTTTTGCCATTGCTCCAGGTCGAGACCGAGGCCGGCCGCCTCCTTGCTCAGCCAGGTCTGGAAGTCGGCAGGCTCCAGCCAGAGCCATTGCGCTTGTTTCTCGTAGAGAGCGTCATGCATTTCCCAGAATTTCCCCTGCAAAGCCGCGGCGTTGGCGGCGCGGGCGGCCAGCACCGTTTTGTCGTTTTTATCCGCCAGGGGTAGGTGACGGTAAATCAGGCGGACCTCATTGGGATGGTCCTCGCGCAGCGCCTTGAGTACAGAGGCTAAATCGGCACAGGTGCGACATTGGAAATCGCTATAAACGATGATGGTCAGGAGGGCGTCGCTCGGCCCCTGGCTGAAATCTTCTGGGCTAAGGGGAGGGAAGAGGGAATCCTGGGATTGAGGCGTCGGATCGGGGCGGACGACCTGGCATGTCATCCTGAGCGGCGTGGCTGTGACGGGGCGCAGTGGCGTGACGGGCACAGGAGAGGGGGACTGGGCACAAGCCGCCAGCCAGATCGCGCTTAAGAGGGGAAGGAGAATCTTGCGCATGGGAAAGCCTCACGGAATGGGAGAGGAGGCAGGCGAACCTGGGACATCATGGATTGGGCGAGGGCATCTTGCAAATCCTGGAACGAATCCATGGCGGCGATGGTTTTTAAGAAGTCGGCCAGTGAGCGCGAGCGTGCGCGCAGAGCGCGCACGGCTGGCCCGACCGGGTCCTCGCCGGCCGGCCCGACTGGGGTGTCGGCATAGGCGCCGTAAAAAGCGAAGTAGGCCTGATTCAGTTTGCGGATCGGGTAACCGTGCTCCCAAAAGACCCGCCGTCGCTCTTCCATGTATGTTTCGGCTTCTTCGATTTTTCCCTGGGCCAGCAATTCGTCCACGTGGACGCGCGTGCGGTGCATCTCGCGGTTGAAGTCGAACGGCTCTTCATCCTGCGGTTTGGAGACAGGATGGTGAGCGATAGGTTGAATCCCTGGCTCCGTCAATAGGTGAGGATAGTATTGGGCAAACACCGCCTGTGCAATCTCCCGGCCGGCGATGGACGCGGCGGTTTCATTCATCGTGCGCACTTCAGCTGATTCGGTATATTTCAAGCCGAGTGGTCGCAGGCTCAGCCAGTTGTGAACCCATTCGTGAGCAATCGTTTCGACCAGCCAGTCGAGGGCGGTCGTGCGCATGATCATCGTGGGATAGGTTCCCAGGCCGCCGACCGGGACGACCAGCGAGGAGACGTTGAACGCGCGGTCAACCGCTTTCTCAAGAGCAGCGTGACGATCCACAGTCAGGTCTGGCGATAACGAGATCGAGGCTTTTTGCTCGATCCGATCACGCGGTGAGATGACCAGGTGCCAGGGCATGGGGCTAATATGGAAGGAGACTGGCGGAATCGGTTGGCCTCCACTCGTCAGACCGAGGTCTGCCAGCGCTGTGCTGACCTGCTGTTCGAGCACGGCCTCGGCGAACGGCGCCAGTTGATTCTGGCGGGCGTAGAGTTCCGCCAGCCGGGCGCGCAGGCTAGCAGAAGCCTGTTCGGGGTTGACAATGTTCGGGTCGGCATAGAGGCGTTCCAGTTGCGATTCGCTATCTAGAATTTCGCGAGTAACCCGCAGGTACTCCTGGAGGATTTGCCAGCGAGAGAGGTCGGTCAGGTAAAAGGGGCTGCCCAAAGCACTCTGTGTCCATTTGATGCCCAGTGCCGCGGCCGTCCACTGCGCATAGTCAAACTCGGCAAAACGGGTATAGGCGTGCACGCGATCCAGGGGATCGGCAGTCTCTGCCCAGGTGTCGGCCGTGAACAGGGCCAGCAGACAGAGAACACCAAAGGAGAATTCCACAGCGCGGCGCAAACGGTCGAACATGGGTGCGATTATATCGCAAAAGATGATGGACGGTGGAGGATAGACGGTGGACGATGGAGGAGGAACGCTCCCTGTCTCCGCTGGGTTATAATTGTGCTAGGTGTCTTTGACGAGGAGCTTATCTATGAATCTCCTGGGCTTTGGTTGGGAGGAAATCGTCTTTATCCTGTTGCTGGTGCTGGTCTTGTTCTCTCCCCGCGAGGTACAACGCATTGGCAAGGCAATTGGCCGTGGACTGAACCGCCTGGCTCGCTCTGAAACCTGGCGGATGCTCCGTCAGACCGGCGAGGAACTGCGGACCTTGCCAGGACGCTTGATGCGAGAAGCCGCTCTGGATGAGTTTGAGGAGATTGCTCACCAGGAAGTACAAGAGTTGCAGGACCTCATGACGTTTCCACCCCCGACCGGGCCAGGCGATGGGAATCCAACCACGGGTAGGACGGCAGTGCCAGGCCAGGAAACACCTTCCTCATAGACGTCTCCTTCCCTGAATCATGAGCCTGTTTCGGGATATCCTACGTTTCTTTGGCGAAGAACCGGAGGACAAGCCTCTGGATACGGTAATCGCGACAGCCGCCCGAGAACCTCTCTCGTTCCTGGAACATCTGGAGGCCTTGCGGCGGCACCTCCTGCGCATTCTGCTGGCACTGGCTCTGTGTGTCGTGGTGATGTTCCCGTATGCCTCGCGCTTGCTGGCTCTGCTGGCTCGTCCACTGGGAGGTTTGGAACGCCTGCAGGCGATTGAGGTGACCGAACCCATAGGAGTGTTCATGCGCCTTGTGTTGTTAGGCGCGCTGACTCTGGCCTCCCCCTATATCGCGTTCGAACTCTGGCTGTTCCTGGCGCCCGGGTTACGTCCTACTGAACGCCTCTGGAGCCTAGTGTTAATCCCACTAGCGGCTGTGTTCTTTCTCGGCGGCATGGCGTTTGCGTATTTTGTGATGTTGCCGGTCGCGTTGCCGGTGTTACTCAACTTTATGGGCATTGCGACCATGCCGCGTCCGCTTTCTTACCTGAACTTTGTGACCAACCTGCTACTCTGGACGGGTGTTTGCTTCGAGTACCCGCTGGTCGCCGCGGCCTTGACCCTGGCGGGCCTGGTGAAGCCAGGGACCTTTTTGCAACAGTGGCGCTGGATGCTCTTGATCGTGGCGGTGATCGCGGCCGCTATCACGCCGACTGGCGATCCGATCAACATGGTGATCGTCATGACTCCGATGATTGTGTTATACTTTGCGGGTGTTGTCTTGAGTTACCTAGTTGTGCTCTTTCGCAGACGTAAGCCAGAGGCACGCTCGTCTGCTTGAAAAACTCGAAAGGAGCATTGGCATGGGAAGGATAGACCTGCCGGAACTCATTATCATCCTGCTGATCGTGATCCTGATCTTTGGGGTTGGGCGCATCAGCCGGGTGGCCGGCGAACTGGGTAAGGGCATCCGGGCTTTTAAACAGGGTTTGAAGGGGGAGGATGAAACCGAGGCAACGAACGAGGAGAAGAAATCTTCCGAGTGATTCGGCGTTCGGTTACTTCCAGATCAACCATAGGATTTGCGCGGTTGCCAGGCCGAGCAATACGCCGCCGAACGCTTCCAGGGGAGTATGACCCAGCACTTCGCGCAACTGTTGCTGACTGATAGGGTGGCGTTGCAATAGTTCGTTGACTAACACGTTGATCTTCTGAGCCTGGATACCAGCCTGGCGTCGGACGCCAGCCGCATCGTAGACGACGATCATGGCGATGGCAACGGCCAGGCCGAAAGCCGGGTGGTCAAAGCCGTGGTAGAGGCCAATGGCATGGGTGGCACCAACCACCAGCGCGGAATGTGAGCTGGGCATTCCTCCCGCACTAAACGACGCGCCCCATTCCCATTTCTGATGGATCAGGTAGTGCAACGGTGACTTCAGGGCTTGTGCCAGGAACCAGGCTAGCAAGGCGCTCCAGAGGACACGGTTGTCGAGAATGGCTGCTATGTTCATACTGCTTCCGAGAACTCCGTCAGGTCTTCGCCGCTCAGTTGCCGTACTTTCAACTCGGCCTGATCGAGCAGGCTGGCGCAATGTTTGAGCAGTGCCTGCCCACGCTCGAAGAGATTCAATGATTCCTCCAGCGTTTGTTGACCGGTTTCCAGCGCGGCGACGATCGTTTCGAGTTCGGCATAGGCTTCCTCATAGGTCAATTCTGCAATTGGTTTGCTCATGGTTTACCTCAGGCGGAAGGGGGAACGTGGCTGACAGTTGCCTCGAAATCGCCATCCTGGACGCGTACATTCAGAGCATCTCCGGCGCGAACGCTCTGGCGTGAAGTGACTACCCGTCCGTCTGCCTGACGGGTGACGAGGGCATAGCCGCGCTGCAATACGGCCAGGGGATGGAGCGCGGACAACTGGTTCTCTCGCCCGCGCAGCGACATGCGTGCCGTTTGGATATGGTGACTCTGGGCGATCAGCATCCGCCGTGCCCATTCGTCCAGGCGTTGTCGCTCACTCTGCAGGCGGCGTTCGGGCGATTGGAATTGCAAACGATTGTGCAAAGCGGTTAGGGCACGGCGGCGGTCCTCCAGTGTCGTTTGCAGTTGGGCTTGTAGGCGCTCACGCTGGGCCTGGAGTGCCGCGCGCAAATCGTTCCGTGTGATGGGCGTAGCCAATTCAGCGGCCGCGGTGGGCGTGGGAGCGCGTAGATCGGCGGCAAAATCGGCCAAGGTGAAATCGGTCTCGTGCCCTACGCCACTGATGACCGGCGCGCGCGAGATGGCAATGGCGCGCACGACGCGCTCATCGTTGAAGGCCCACAGATCTTCCAGTGAGCCACCGCCGCGCGCTAACAGGATGACATCGGGCGCGGCAACGCGATTTAAACGTTCCAGGGCCGCAACTAGCAAAGGGGGCGCCTCCTCTCCCTGCACGGGCGAGGGCGCCAGCACGACCTCGACCAACGGATTGCGTCGCCGCAGCGTGTTGAGCATATCGCGCAGGGCCGCCCCAGTTGGTGAGGTGACGATCCCAATGCGCCGCGCCAGTGGGGGAATCGGGCGTTTGCGCGCCGCGTCAAATAATCTCTCAGCTTCCAGACGAGCCTTGAGGCGCAGGAATTCCTGGAAGAGTGCCCCTTCCCCGGCCGGCTGGATGGTATCGGCGTAAAGTTGGTATTGACCCCCCGCCTCGTAGATGCCGATGTAGCCGTGCACCATGACGGCCATGCCGTCCGTTGGGGCAAAGCGCAGGCGCGCCACCTCACTACGCCACATCACGCAGCGCAGTTGAGCGTCGGCGTCCTTGATGGTAAAGTACAGATGACCCGAAGATGGACGGGAGAGGTTGGAAATCTCTCCCTCGACCCACACGTCCTGTAGCAGTGGGTCCTCAGCCAGCCGCTGACTGAGGTAGCGTGTCAGGCCGCTGACGGTCCAGCGAGCGATCTCGAAGAGGGGGAGTTGCGCGTCCACGCTTGGCCTTTCTCCAGGCTCCGAATCAGCCACCGCGCTCTCGTACCGCGCTCAAGACGTTCGGTACGTTCTCCAGACGTGTCAGGACGCGGCTTAACTGGTCAATGTCCTTCACGTCAATTACCAGGTACACGTTGACCAGAGCTCGGCTGTAGGTCAACCGCACGTCGCGTATGTTGATATTCTCAGCATCCAGCAGGGTAGTAATATCGCCCATCAAACCCTGACGGTCGTAGGCGCGAATACGAATCGGCACCGGATAGGTGCGCACATCCTCGCCCCACGAGACTTTGACCAGGCGTTCGCGTTCCTGGATGCGCAGGATGTTCGGGCAGTCCTGGCGATGAATTGTGGCACCGCGCCCGCGCGTGATGTAGCCGATGATCGGATCGCCGGGCGTAGGATGACAGCAACGCGCCATAGAGGTCATTAGACCTTTAAGGCCGAGGACGGTGATGTTCCCATTTCCTTGAATTGTAGTCTCGCTGCTGGAAGGAACAGCGACCAGGATATCATCAGGAGGACGTTTAGCCTCCAGCAAGCGATTGACCACGCGTCCGATGGAAATATCGCCACATCCAATGGCGACGAAGAGATCCTCTACGCTGCGATCGAAACTGGCAGCCAGTTTTTGTAGCGTTTCCTCATCCAGATCCGGTAATCCCAGGCGCTCTTTTTCTCGTTCAAGGATAGCCTTACCCTGTGCCAGATTCTGTTGGCGGTCTTGTTTCCTGAACCAGGCGCGGATTTTGGCGCGCGCTCGCTGCGTCTTGACCAGGCCGAGGGCCGGGTTAAGCCAGTCGCGACTTGGGCCACCCTGTTTGGCGGTCAGGATTTCCACTTGTTCACCGGTTTTGAGTTCATAGTTAAGCGGGACGAGTTTCCCATTGACACGCGCACCACGGCAGCGGTTGCCGATGTTGGTGTGTACGTGGTAAGCAAAGTCAATCGGCGTGGAGCCGGCAGGCAGATCAATGATGTCGCCGCGCGGCGTAAAGACGTAGACCCGATCCTTGAAGACGTCGGTCTTCATACTCTCGACGAATTCTTGCGCATCCTCAACGTCCTGACGCCACTCCATCAGGCGACGTAACCAGTTAATGCGTTCCGCGTAGTGATCACTTTTGCTGCCCTCTTTATAGCGCCAGTGCGCGGCAATACCGAACTCGGCGTTCTGGTGCATCTCTGGCGTGCGGATCTGCACCTCGACCGGTTTCCCGTCGTCGTAAATAACTGCTGTGTGCAGGGATTGGTAGAAGTTCTCTTTCGGTGCCGCAATGTAATCATCGAATTCACCGGGAATTGGGCGCCAGTGGGTGTGAATCAGGCCAAGCGCGGCGTAGCAGGCTGCTTCGTCCGGCACGATCAGGCGTATGCCGCGTACATCGCGCACGAGGTCAAACGGTCGCCCTTTCTCAACCATCTTGCGGTAGATGGAGTAAATGTGTTTGGGACGGCCAGTGATCTCGGCGGAGATTCCTGCCGACAGAAGTACTTCCCGGAAGCGCTGGATGATTTTTTGGATTTGGGCTTCGCGTTCCTCACGTCGTTCGGCGAGTTGCTCCGCGATCTCTTTATATTTTTCTGGATTCGTGTAACGAAAGGCAAGGTCTTCCAGTTCCCACTTGATTTGCCAAATACCCAGGCGGTTGGCCAGAGGGGCGAAGATATCCAGGGTTTCTTGCGCGATGCGTCGGCGTTTGGCTTCTGGGAAGTACCCGAGGGTGCGCATGTTGTGTAGCCGATCGGCGAGCTTGATGATCACGACGCGCACGTCATCGCCCATGGCCAAGAAAGTCTTGCGCAGGGTTTCGTTGGCCAGGGCACGCTTTCGTTCGCGGAGAGTCTTTTCGTCTTCGGGATGTGGACTGGCGTTCTCTGGTGTCTGTGACAAGGCTTCTTCCTGGTGCTCGCCCCGCGAGACGCGCGGCAGTTGCGTTAACTTGGTTACGCTTTGCACCAGACGAGCAATTTCTTCGCCAAATTCGCGCTGGAGGTCTTCATAGGTAAGGCTGGTGTCCTCCAAGGTATCGTGCAAGAGACCGGCGGCGATAACTTCCGCCGGCATGTGCAGTTCACAGAGAATGCCGGCCACAGCCAGCAAGTGCGTAATATAAGGGTCGCCGGAGGCGCGTTTCTGTCCGGCGTGTGCCTGTTCGGCCAGATGGTAGGCGCGCTCAATCAATGCCTTTTGGGCCGGCGTACAATCCTCAGGCAGGAGGTCGAGCAATTCCTGTAGATTGAGCGGCGTGAACGTCTTCATGCTTTCAATTTTAGTCCAAGCGTTGAGGTTGTCAAACGATAGTCGCATGCAGTTACCAAGCCGGATGCGCGAATGACGGCTTCTCCAGGGAATATAGGATTACTGCGATAGGATGGGGAAAGGGGCTGGGTTCCGGAACAGAAAATGGGCCTCCTGTATAAACGCAGGAGGCCCATCGGGTTCGAGATACACGAGTGACTCATCTGGCGAACGTGGCACTCGTTGGTTTTAGCGACGCTGGTGTCAATAGATGCCGCAGGCCGCGCCGTTCAGGGTGAAGGCGGTCGGTGCCGCGTTCGTCCCACTGTAGGTCAGGTTGAAGCCAAAGACCACCGTCCCACCGTTGGCCGGAATGACCGCATTCCAACTCAGGTTCGAGGCCGAGACGTTTTGCCCGCTCTGCGTATAGGTTGCACTCCACATCTGGCTGATCTGCTGGTTGCCGGGGAAGGTCCACGCCAGCGTCCAGCCGTTGATCGCCGTGCTAGAGTTGTTGCGGATGG
>FWPU01001174.1_pt1 | contig 80679 bp, 63 predicted proteins | sample 2228361 | NCBI WGS metagenome assembly FWPU01 (sample SAMEA103939777, study PRJEB20133) | metagenome | reverse complement strand
AAAGCTCGGGTGCGGCAGGCGCTAAACCGGAAGGTCCTGTGGCACTCGCCCAGGAGCCGGCCGGCCGCCCGGGCGCGCCGGCGCTGCGGGCCCGCGGCTGCGGCGCCGGCGTGTTGCTATCATGCAAAGGGAGTCGGCGGTTGTCGCGTGGATTTCGCAGTCATCCTCTGTTGGATTTACTCGGGCGGCTCAGGAAAACAGCGCCTCAGCCGCTCCCCGACCGCCCCGGCAGCCGGGTTCAGCCGCAAGCGCCTCCGCGCTTCGCCATTGCCGGCTACTACGGTTTCGGCAACGTCGGCGACGAGGCCATCCTGACCAGCCTGGTCGGTGACTTGCGTCGGGAGTTTCCCGGCTGCCGTTTCCAGATCCTCGGCGCGGACTACCACAGAACGCTCGCCGGCGACGACATCACCCATGTGCTCTGGAACGACTGGCAGGCCGTCATTCAATGCATACGGGCCTGCGACTTACTGATTGTCGGCGGAGGCGGCTTATTCAACAGTTACCTCGGTTACTCCGCCGAGTATCTGTTGGTCGGATCCTCTCACTTCGGAGCTTTCACCTTCGGCTTGCCGCTGCTCGCCTACCTGCTTGACAGGCCTTGCTGCATCTGCGCGGTGGGCGCCGGCCACTTCGATTCTCCCGAAGCCTTGCGGCATGCGCGACTGGCGGTGAGGTTAGCGACCACCTGCACGGTGCGCGACGAAGCCACACGGCGCATTCTCGACGACGGCCTCCGACCCCGGGTGCGGATCCGCGTGACGGCGGATCATGCGTTCCGGCTCGAGAACGCGGCCCTACCGGCGGCTGCGCCGTTCGCCGAGATTGACCGTTCCACCCTGGCCGTCATCCTTCGCAACTGGAGCTTCTCCGACCAGCCCGGTCCCTGGGAGGGCGAGATCGCCCGGGCCCTGAATGAATTTTCGGCGCGCCGAAGAATGCGGCTGCTTTTCATTCCCTTTCAGAGCACGCGAGATGCGCCGTACGACCTGAGTCGGGATTTTACGGTGATCGAGCGCGTGCGGGCCGCGCTTGGAAATCCGGCGAATTCCCGTGTGCTCGAGGACTCGTTCGCACCCGCTCAGATCTCAGCGATCCTGGCCCGCTGCGGCCTGGTGCTGGCCATGCGTCTCCACGGCGCCATTCTGGCGGTGCACAACGCCGTCCCCTTCGTGGCTCTCGGTTACGATAAGAAGGTTCGGCATGTGCTGGCGCGTTGCGGTCTGGAGCGATTCGTCGTTGACCTCGATGGGCTGCGCCGTGAATCGCTGCTTCGAGCGTTGGAGGAAGCGCATCTGAGCCGGAATGCGATCCGGACGGAGTTGCGGGGTGCGGCGGAGCGAATGCGCCGCGCTGCCCGCGACAACCTGCGCGCGATCGCCTGCGCCTTGACCCGGAACCCGCGCGCCGGCAAGCCGCCCGATGCGGTGGTCGCCACGGCCCTCAAGGACCTCTTGCTCAAACAGACGTTGCTGCTGGCGGAGCGCGATCGCCGATTGGCGAAACTGGAACCGGAAGCCGCCGCGCACCGACAGGCCCTCCGCGACTTGATTGCCGACGGGAGCCTGGAGGCGGCGCTCCGCCATTTAGAGATCCTGCTGGCTGTCGAACCCGAGGATCCGGAGTTGCTGTACTTCAAGGCGTACTGTCTGCATTGCTTGGATCGCGACCCCGCTTTGGCTCGAGAGCTCTACGACCGCGCGCTGAGAAAGGGTTTCGATGCTTACTGGGTGCACGCTCACCGGGGCCAGTTGCATTTGAAGCTTCAGCAGTGGCAGGAGGCGATCGAGGACCTCGAGAAAGCCTGCCAGGACCCTCGCGCCCCGGCGGTTTTCCGTGAGTTACTGGCCCGGGCCCGCGCTCAGGACCGACGAATTCCGGAGGAACAAACCAAAGCGCCATGCGAATCTTAGTAACCGGCGGAGCGGGATATATCGGATCCATTTTAGTCCCGCACCTTCTTCAGGAAGGTTTCGAAGTTACAGTTCTGGATAACTTTCGCTACGGTCAGACAAGCCTGTTGGAGTGCTGCGCGAATCCGCGATTCCAGGTGATCCGCGGGGACTGCCGCGACAAGCAGCTCCTCGAAGCCGCCCTGCGCACAGCCGACTACATTCTGCCGCTGGCGGCGGTGGTCGGCGCCCCGGCTTGCAAAGAGGATGTGATCGCGGCGACCTCGGTGAACCTCGACGCCATCAAGCTGTTGCTGGCGCTTCGCTCGCGCGAGCAGCGCATCATTTTCCCCTGCACCAACAGCGGCTACGGGATCGGCGAAAAAGATAAGTACTGCACCGAGGATACCCCTCTGCGGCCCATCTCTCTTTACGGACAGACCAAAGTCCAGGCCGAGCAAGCCTTGCTGGAGGCCGGCAATGCCGTGTCGCTGCGCCTGGCCACGGTCTTCGGCGTTTCGCCGCGCATGCGTCTGGACCTGCTGGTGAACGACTTCGTGCACCGCGCGGTCACCGATCGCGTGGTGGTGGTCTTCGAGGGCCATTTCAAGCGCAACTACATTCACATCCGCGACGTGGCGCGGGCCTTCCTGCACGTGATGCGCAACTTCGACGCCATGAAGGATCGGCCTTATAACGTGGGCCTCAGCGACGCCAACTTATCCAAGCTCGAGCTGTGCGCCAAGATCAAAGAGGTCATTCCGTCGTTTCTTTACCTGGAAGCTCCGGTGGGCGAGGATCCTGACAAGCGCGATTACATCGTCTCGAACGCGCGCATCGAAGCCACCGGCTACCGGCCTCAGTATTCGCTCGAGATGGGCATCCGCGAGCTGGTCAAGGCCTTCCAGATCCTGCGCGCCCGCCGCTACGCGAACGTGTGAGGGCGGCAGGCGCGCCGCGGGCTGCGGCCGGTTGCTCGGCGGCGCTTCAGGACGGCAGGCTTTCAAGCCATCCCAGCAACTGCCGGGCTCCGGGATGGGCGGGGTCCAGCTCCGCCGCTCTCCGTGCGTCAGCCAGGGCTTCCGGAATGCGTCCCAGAAGCTGGTACAGCGAAGCGCGCGCGTACCGCACCCAGAATTCCGTGAACCCGTACGCGAGCGCCGTGTTGAGCAGCAACAGGGCTCGATCGAGCTTCCTTCGCTGTTGCAGGAAGCAAAATCCCAGCAGGTAAGGCGCCTCCGGGTTATTGGGACTCAGTTCGAGCACCTCTTCCAGGTATGCCGTTGCGCCGGCATAGTCGCCCGCGTTCACCTTGTCCCTGGCCGCCTGAAGCAGCAGCGTGATGGCGCGCGCACTGAACTTCGGGGCCGTGCCGCTCAAGGCGTGCTCCAGGGCTTCCCGCAGCGCTGCATCCGCGCCCGGTCGCCGCAGGTGCTCGCGAACCTCCTCCAGATGGATGCGGTCCGCAGCGCTGTCTATGCGGATCTTCTTGACCGCTTCGAGATCCAGCTTCCCCGGCAGCGTGCGGCAGTGTTCGAGAACGCCTGTCAGGTATAACTGCATCGTAATTCGCAAGCACTTGTTGCAACGCCCGCAGTTGAACCGCCCGGGGACGGGAGCATGGCAAACTCTGAGGTTCCTGACCGCGAACGGCGATTGCGCGATTCGCCGGATCTTCGAAAGCTTCGAGGCTTCCGCTCCGTCATGCACGATTTCCAGCGCATGGCTGGACCACAACGGGTCGAGCAGCGGGCTGACCCCGCTGGGAACCAGATCACGATAGGTGTAGCCGGCCGCGACCAGGCACTTGCTCAGGCCGGCTGAGAGCGCGTGCGCCGCTCCCGCCAGAGCCGCCCCGTGCATGTAAAGCCTCCAGTCCAGCCAGCGCTCCGAGAACGCCCGCTGGTTGCTGTCCAGCAGGATCACCGAGGGCCGGGGATCAAAGTTGGAAAGCAGTTCCTCGGCTGCCGCCAGGACCTGAGCGCAGTAAGCGTCATCCCAAGGCCAGCAGTCGAAACTCCGGTGGATGATCACGTGATCCAACGCTCGGGCGTGTTTGAGCAGCGTGTAGGTGGAATCCACGTCCAGCGAGAGGAAGCAGGCGCTACGACCGGCGCCTTGCCGCGCTCTGCCCGCCGCGTCCGGGGCCACCAGCCGAACGAGCTGAAAGGGCTGTTTGTCGTGGCCTCAGCATGCCAGGACCTCGGTGATCCCCGGCAGCGCCGCCTTGAGCACGGGCGAGACGGGCGCCTCCACGATCAGGTCCTCGCCCAGGGCGCAGGCGATCGGCCAGAGGAAAGTGACGAATGCTTCGCCTGAATTCGACAAATAGGACGAGAAGGTTTCCGGGACACGATACCACAGATCGAACGGCCGCTCGAGTGCCGCTGAGCTCACCGTCGCGCACAGTTCCGCTTGCCCGTTGACGTTCCGCAGGCGAATGTCTGAAACCAGCACCGGAAGCTCCTTCGGGTCATCGTAACCTAAGGCGCCCTCGTGATACGGAACCCGCCGCGCGATGTTTCTCGCTGCCTGCTTGCGGCGGCATGGCCTTGATGGGGTAAAGTGTCTTTCCGCTTCCGCCGCCCAACCGGCGCCTCCGTGCACCTGCGCTTTCGCCGCGAATCCTCACAGGACTGGCTTGAAAGCGTAGAGGACGGAATTTTCTCCCGCGTAATAAGGGTAGTTGCCGAGCGGGTGGGCGCTGGTTTCCCCGAGGCTCTCGTAATCGGCCAGTCGCCGGCGCGCATAGTCTACGTCCAGGGCCTCCTGGTAGGCCGAGACCACCTGCTCCTCGTTCTGGTGAGTGAAGAAGCGCCGCGGTTGGAGCGCCAGGCCGCGCACCATTTCGAGCAGGGAGATGGGCGAGAAGAAGTGCAGATGTTCGGGATACACGGTGTCCTTTAAATCCTGCGTGGAAGGCCCGAAGCGAAACACGGGGAAGTTCGGCTGCGTGATGTAAATCAAGCCTCCCGGGCGGAGCTTGGGCAACACGCTCTGGAGTACGGCGGTGGGGTCGGTGCAGTGCTCCAGGGTGTGCGAGAAGCGCACGATGTCAAGGGAACCATCGGGGATGCGGGCCAGTTCTTCCGGTGCGAGAACTTCCACGCCGTGCTCGCTCGCATACCGCCGGACTTCGTCGCAGTAGTCCACGCCCAGCGCACGGCGGAACCCGGCCTGCTTAGCTTCCGTAACCAGCACCGGAATCGAGCAGCCGTAATCGCAGATCGCGCACTCCGCGGCTTCTGACCCGAGCGTCTGAAGCAGGGCTTGCAGATGCTCCTTATAGTAGTGGCGAGCTTTCGCCTGGATATCCTCCTGCCCGTGTGTCTTCGTGTACTGGCGCCTGTAATATTCACGCAGCTCGTCTGCAGCAGGAAAAAAGTCCCACCAAACGTGCCGGCATGATTCGCAGATCAGGAGGGTTCTTCCCGACTTGGGGAAGAAATCACAAACGCCAGATGAGCCGCAAATTGGACATCGGGACATCGCCGAACTGCCCTCATTATCGCTCGCCGGCGCGCCGGCCGTGTGCGGCCTGGGGGCGTCGTTCAGAGACGATAGATCGCAGGGACTGCACCGGCACACGAGTGAAGCCCGGTTGACATCGGTCTCCGACGCCCCTAAGCCGAAACCCGCCCAGCGCCGATGGAATATCCGGCGATGTCTGCGGCACTCAACCGGAGAACTCTCTGTGCCTCGGTCGGGCCCGTGCGGCGGCTGCCGGCCTCGACGCTGGCGCTTTTCCTGCTCCTGTGCTGGCCGTTCGAGCTGTGGCCCGCTCCGCCGAGCCTTTCCAATCTGCCCCTGGAGTTTGAGCCTCTCCCCAGTCAAGAGAATGCGGAGGCCGCCTTCTTGGTCCGGGCTCCAGCATGCCGCCTACTCGTGCAGGCCGGTGGGCGGATCGTGTGGGCGCCGACTGGATCTGAAAACAACGCGCCCGAATGGATGGCCATGGAGCTGCTCGGCGCCCGGGCCGTCGGCGCGGTGGGTCTGGAGCCTATCGGATCGGTGACGCATCACTATGGTCCCGAATGGCGGCGCGAGGATATGCCCCACTATCGGCGCCTTCGCTACGCCGGTGTCTATCCCGGAATTGACTTGTTCTGGGAGGGCCGGCAGGGCGAGCTGGAGTACGAGTTCCGTCTGCGACCCGGCTCGGATCCGGCGCAGATTCGCTTCCGCATCTCGGGAGCGGGCCAGGCTTCCCTCGACGAGGACGGCAACCTGATCCTGATGACGGGCCGCGGCCACCTGAGCTTCCGGCGGCCCTTTGCCTACCAGGAAGTCGAGGGGCGTCGAAGGCCGGTTGGAGCCGGCTATCGCCTGGATGGAGACACTCTGAGTTTCGAGTTGGAGGCCTACGAGCCGGGGCTCCCGCTGGTCATTGACCCGGTAGTGCGCTTCTCGACGTACCTGGGCGGGGCTGGCTTCGACGCCGCGCACGCCGTTGCGACCGACGGCTCAGGCTACATCTATCTGACCGGCGAAACAGCCTCGTTTGACTTCCCGCTGCCCGCAGGCCAGGCTCGCAGCGCCCGGCTCAACCGCGATGTGTTTGTGACCAAGCTCAGCCCCGACGGCGCCCGCGTCATATATACGACGATCCTGGCGAGCTCCGGCAACGACGCCGGATACGGTATCGCTGTGGATGCGGCCGGCAACGCGTACGTCACCGGGCAGGCGGGAGGCTCGGGCTTCCCCGTCACCAGCGGCGCGCTCCAAACTGCGTACGGTAGGTCGGTGGACGCCTTCGTCGCCAGGCTGGACTCAGCGGGGCGGCTCGTTTACTGCACGTATCTGGGAGGCAGCGGAACGGACGTGGGCCGGGCCATCGCCGTAGATTCGCAAGGCAGCGCCTACGTCACGGGGTACACCGGTTCGGTGAGCTTCCCGACTACGGCCGGCGCGCCCCAGCCCAGCTACGGCGGGGGGTTTTACGACGCCTTCCTTGTGAAGCTGAATGCGGCCGGCAGCGCGTTGCTTTACGGCACGCTGGTGGGCGGCGCAGCTCTGGACACCGCGTGGGCCGTCGCGGTTAACGCCTCCGGCGGTGCGTGCATGGCGGGCTTCACCGAATCTCCGAACCTGGCAGTGCGGAACGCTCTACAGCCGGCCTATCGCGGTGGCGGCGATGCCATGGTGGGCTGCCTGAACGCTTCCGGCACAGAGTGGAACTATCTCACGTACCTGGGCGGACTGGGCAGGGAGGCAGCCAACGCACTCGCGGTCAACGCCGCCGGCGAGGCGTTCGTGGCCGGACACACTTTTTCCTCGGATTTCCCGGTCACTTCCGGCGCCTTCCAGCGCACCCGGCGAGGGGATTATGACGCCTTTGTAGCGAAGCTCGGCGCCTCCGGCGCGTTGGTCTGGGCCACGCTGCTCGGCGGCCAGGCGGCGGATTCGGCTACCGCCATCGCCGTTTCCAGTTCCGGAGAAGTTTGGGTTGCCGGTTTCACGGCGTCTTTCGATTTCCCGGTGCAGGAGTCCTGGCAGATCGGCAATCGCGGCAGCCTCGACGCTTTTGTATCGGCGCTGAGCGCCGATGGTTCCTCACTGGTGGTCTCGAGTTACCTGGGAGGGGGAGGCGAGGATCGTGCTTCGGGCCTGGCGCTGTTTTCCGGAGCCACGATTGTGGTCGGCATGACAGGCTCGACGGATTTTCCAACCACCTCGGGCGCGCTGCAACCCTCCGCGCCCACCCCCTACAACGGCTTCGTGGCGCGGATTGGGGTTCAAGAATGGCCCCCGACGCTTCAGGCGATTTCCCCCGCCTCGGGAAGCGGGGCTACCCAGGTCTTTAGCGTCCAGGCGTCGGATCCCAACGGCTTCCAGGACATCATCCGGATACAACTGCTGTGGAACAGCGCCATGACGGCGGCCAACGGCTGCTTGGTGAACTATCTGCCGCAGTACAACGCCCTTTTGCTACTGAACGACGCGGCCACCCAGTGGCTGGGCCCGGTGGCGGCGGGTTCCTCAGGCATTTTGGAAAACAGCCAGTGCCGGATCAACGCGGCCTCTGTCACCGCCGGCGGATCCGGCAACCTGCTCACGCTTAACGTGCCGGTGACATTCAAACCCGGCTTCGCCGGGGCCAAGGGCATCTACGCCGAGTTGCTCGATGGCACGTACTTGGCCTTCCCCTGGCAGACGGTCGGATCCTGGACCGTGCCAGGCGAGGGACCCACGTTGCTGTCCTTAGCTCCCTCCGCGGGTTCCGGAGCGGCGCAGACGTTTGTGGTTCAAGTCTCGGATCCCAACGGTTTTCAGGACATCATCCGGATCCAACTGCTGTGGAACAGTGCGATGACGGCGGCCAACGGCTGCTTGGTGAACTACCTGCCGCAGTACAACGCCCTGTTGCTGCTGAACGACGCGGCCACGCAGTGGCTCGGCCCGGTGGCGGCGGGTTCCTCAGGCATTTTGGAAAACAGCCAGTGCCGGATCAACGCGGCTTCTGTCACCGCCGGCGGATCCGGCAACCTGCTCACGCTTAACGTGCCGGTGACATTCAAACCCGGCTTCGCCGGGGCCAAGGGCATCTACGCCGAGTTGCTCGATGGCACGTACTTGGCCTTCCCCTGGCAGACGGTCGGATCCTGGACCGTGCCAGGCGAGGGACCCACGTTGCTGTCCTTAGCTCCCTCCGCGGGTTCCGGAGCGGCGCAGACGTTTGTGGTTCAAGTCTCGGATCCCAACGGTTTTCAGGACATCATCCGGATCCAACTGCTGTGGAACAGTGCGATGACGGCGGCCAACGGCTGCTTGGTAAACTACCTGCCGCAGTACAACGCCCTGTTGCTGCTGAACGACGCGGCCACGCAGTGGCTCGGCCCGATGGCGGCGGGTTCCTCAGGCATTTTGGAAAACAGCCAGTGCCGGATCAACGCAGCCTCTGTGACCGCTAGCGGCTCGGGCAATGTCTTGACGCTGAATCTTCCGGTGAGCTTCAAGCCGAGCTTCGCCGGGGCGAAGGGCATCTACGCCGAGTTGCTCGATGCCACGTACTTAGCCTTCCCCTGGCAGACGGTCGGATCCTGGACCGTACCGGCAAGTCCATGATCAAGCCGTTCCGGGCGCTCGATAACGCTGGAGTCACGTTCCGTTGTGGGGCCGAGCGGGTTGCAGCAACTTCTTGAGCACTGATCGTGGACCGCTATGGCGAGGGTCAAGTAACATGGCGCGCAGTAAGTGATAGGCTGCTTTCCGCCTCCGCCCTATCTCCAAGAGCAGTGCTCCCATGTGGTAGCGCACCCAAAACGGGTTGAAGCCTGTGGCGAGGGCGCCTTCGTACGCCTCCAGCGCCTCAGCCGATCGCCCCTGGGAGTGCAGAAGGTAGGCCAGTAAGTACTGAGCCTCCGGGTGAAGCGGCGCCCAGATGAGGATTTCCCCGAAGAAGGCCTTCCGCTTCGGAAGTCAGGCCCCGGTTTACTGCCTCCCGTGCTCTTGCGAGATCGTCCCAAAGTTGCCGTGCTCTTTCGTCGCTGCTGCGGTGCATGGTCAACTTGGACTGCAAGGCCGGAATCACCCCCGGTTCGCTGAGCTTGGTCGAAGCAAGTAGATGACCGATTCTGGAAGCATATTTTGCGGCGTACTCTTCGGGCCCAATGGGCGTGAGGGCATGTAAATCGAAGAGCGGGTAACCTAAAGCCCTGAGGTCGTTGCAAAGATCCCCTAGACTACCGCCTATTCCATTGATTTCCAGACCGTGAGTTTCGATAACTAGATCCGGATGGACTTCCTCCAGTAGGCGGCGCGCTCCCTGAAGGGCACACCACTCGCCGCCTTCGATGTCAATTTTGATCATGCAGGGCGGTTTTGAGGCGACTTGCGCGCAGAAATCGTCCAATGCGAGCAAGGGGACGCGCACGGTGGTTGCTTCATGATATATGGCTCGTATTTGCGGATTGCGCGTTGAGGCGACGCTCTGGTATTCAGGGAGCACGTTGAACTCCACCTCGCCCCCGGAGGTCTCGCCGATACAGGCATTCACGAAGCAGACGCGTCGCAGAACACCGTTTCTGCGCGCGAGCAGGCGGGCTCTCGGCATGACGTGCGAATTGGCCTCGAAGGCATAAACCCGTCCTCGCGGACCAAGCAGTTTCGCCAGTAATGTCGCAAGGATGCCGTATGAGGAGCCGACGTCGAAAGCCGTGGCGCCAGGTTTGATGAGAGAGGCTAGCGCGCCGAAGGTTTCCGGTTCAAAAGGGAAATTTAGCTCGGACGGTTGTGTGGGGAGAATGCCTTCAAAGGATTGGGGTATCGTCAGAGGGATGTTGTTTACAAGTACTGATTCTGCTCTCTCAAACTGAAACCGCCCCCGGAGAACGCTCAGATCGCTGAAAAATGTTGTATGATGCTTGTTCACCTGTTCTCGCCGTACCCGACACATGCCGGCGCCGCTCTGGTACCTTCCGATGTTCTGGCGCCGGCGGCGCAGAGCGCCGCCGCTGCGGCCTCTCGACGTCACGAAGGACTCACTTCTCTTCTACCTCACTGCGCGGCCTCCAAGCAACGGGGCATTGGAGTTGCACGGCGGAGCATTTTTCCGTCGCCCCGGGCTTGAATTCGTCCGCTCTGGACCCCTGCGCTGTAGAGCTGAACCGAAGAGTCCCCGCGGTACACTTCACGATACGCGCCAACCATCCGCTCAGCGAAAGTCACCGCGCACGCTCGTGTCCGAGGGGCACTATGGCCTTTGCTTCACCAGCCACCTGGAATCCTCGTGCAAGCTGGTTGGATTACTCGAAAGCCGGCCTGTCGGCGCTGCCCCCTACGCTCGGCCGCTGGTTGTTTGGGTCGTCCGCAATGCGCCCCCTCACCAGCTCCCTCTACCGCCTCCAGGTCGTAACGGTTTTGCGGCGGGGAATTGGATCGCACGGCGCGGGATTCATTACCCCATCCATAGGGGGCGGCGTCGTGTTGGAGGACCGCAGAGTCGTGTTGCATCCGCCAGCCCAAAGATGGTATCATCGGCCCTGTTTCTGTGCGGGAATTTCTCAAATGTCGAGTAGGTTTTCTCAACCCGAGATCGTGATCCTCGGGGCAGGTCCCACGGGCCTTGGGGCCGCTCACCGGCTAGCCGAGCTGGGTCTCACCCGGTTTCGCGTCTACGAAGCCAACAGTTATGTCGGGGGTTTAGCGGCGTCATTCGTAGATAATTGCGGCTTCACGTGGGACATCGGCGGTCACGTGCAATTCTCGCACTATGAATATTTCACGAAGCTCATGGATGAGCTGCTCGCCGAAGAATGGCTCTTCCACGAGAGGGAAGCCTGGATCTGGGTTCTCGGCCGCTTCGTGCCTTATCCCTTCCAGAACAATATCCACTATCTGCCGCGGACGGAGATGCAGGAGTGCCTCAGGGGGCTTATTCGAGCACGCCTGGAAGGTCCTTCCGCGCGACCTTCCAATTTTCGCGAATGGATCCGAGCCAGCTTTGGAGAGGGTATCGCTCGCGTTTTTATGCTTCCTTACAACTTCAAGGTCTGGGCCTACCCTCCGGAGGAACTCTCGTGTGGTTGGGTAGGCGAGCGGGTTGCGGCTGTGGATTTGGAAAGGGTGATCTTCAATATCCTGGACCAGCGTCCCGACGCGACTTGGGGCCCCAACAACCGCTTTCGTTATCCTCTGCGCGGCGGAACCGGTGAGATCTGGAGAAGGCTGGCCTTACGGCTCCCCGGGGGCTGCTTGATGCTGAACAAACCGGTGGTGGCGGTGGACACCCGGCGCAGAGAAGTCCGTTTCGCGGATGGCAGCGCCGACCGTTACGAGGTCCTCATATCCACAATCCCCCTTGACCGGCTCATACTATGTTCCGACCTTGAATCTTTGCACCCGCTGGCGAGAAGTCTTCGATACTCGACTGTCCACGTCGTGGGCCTCGGCCTTAACGGGCGGCCGCCTGAGACCCTGAAGTCCAAGTGCTGGTTATATTTTCCCGACGAAAGTGTGCCATTCTACAGAGCCACGGTTTTCTCGAATTATTCTCCGCATAACGTCCCCGATTCATCTCGGCAGTGGTCATTGATGCTCGAAGTTTCTGAGTCACCCGCGAAACCGGTACAGCGTGGCGCCTTAGTCGGCGAGGTGATTGAAGCCCTCCGTATGCTGACTTTTCTGGAGAATGCCGTCGAAATCTGCTCGGTGTGGCATCATGTCGCCGAGCGAGCGTACCCCACGCCCTTTCTGGGACGCGACGAGGTGCTGGGTACGCTGAACGCAGCCCTCGAAGAGCGCCAGGTTTACAGCCGCGGCCGGTTTGGCGCCTGGAAATACGAGGTGGGCAATCAGGATCATTCGCTCATGCAAGGCGTCGAAGTCGTGAACCGCATCCTGTTCGGGACCCCTGAAATCACCGTCAACTACCCCGGGATTGTGAACCGGACTGTTCGCTAGCAGGGTGGGTGCGTGTTGCTCGGTCCTTGTCTCTCAGGCGGCGCTGGCGCGCAAGACGCCTGCGTCATCCCTTGGTGGCGCCGGGCTCACCGCCGCGAGGTTGAAACCACGCACTTACGCCGGGTGCTCGCGCTGCCGCGCAACGCAAGCCGCGGCGCCGTGGCCCAACCGCCCCCGGGGAGCGGCGGGATCCCGCCCGAGGCCAAGCGATGGTAGCCATGCGAAGCGTACGCGGATCTCCCAAGCACACGCCGAGCCCCTGGCGGGGTCGCGGCGGCGCCGCGGAGGCCGTCGAGCTCCCCTCCCAGGTGGGACGCTTCGTTGCCGTCGGGATAACGACCGTGGCCCTGGACTATGCCCTGTTGTATCTGGGCACCAGCGGACTGGGCATCTCGTATCTGATTTCGGCGGGCGTCGCGTTCCTCGTGGCCTCGGCCTGCAACTACGTTCTTTCCGTACGTTACGTCTTTATCTCCGGCAAATTTCCCAAGGCCTTCGAGTTCAGCTTTTTCCTGTTCACTAGCGCGATTGGTCTTGGAATCAACCAGTTAGTGATGTGGTTCCTGGTTGATTTTGCGGGTTTGAACTACATGGTAGCCAAGTTTTTCAGTATCATCGTCGTGACCGTGTGGAACTTCCTGAGCAAGAAAAAGCTGGTGTTCATCAATTAGGAGGCAGGTATGGTCTCGGTGGTCATGCCGGCTTACAACGAAGGCGGCGTCATCGAAGGTTGCGTCAGAGAGTGGCACGGCGAGGTCATCAGGAGAATCCCGGGCGCGGAGCTGATCATCGTGGATGATTGCAGTACGGACAACACTCCTGATGTGCTGGCGGGTTTGGCCCAAGAGTTACCGGAACTGCGCGTCATTAGAACACCGCGAAATCGCGGACACGGCGGAGCGCTGCGTTTTGGTTTCGCGCACGTCACGCGGGAGTACGTTTTTCAAACCGATAGCGACAGGCAGCACGTGGCTTCCGATTTTTGGCGGCTGTGGCAGATCCGGCAGGAGTACGACTTCGTCTTTGGGGTGAGATCCCGGCGGGCCGACGGCTGGTTTCGGTTGTTGGTGACCCGGAGTTTGCGTCTGGTGAATTTCGTGATTTTGGGGGTGTGGATCCGCGATGCGAACTGCCCGTTCAAGCTCATGCGCAGGGCGGCTTTGGAAGAGATTTTGGTCTTCATCCCCGAGGACTTCTTCATCCCCATGGTAATGCTAGCCGTTCTCGCCCGCCGCAGGGGCTATCGGATTGCCGAGGTGGAGGTGGCGCACTTGCCCAGGACCGGGGGGCACCAGTCCTTGCGAGGAATTTGCAAGTGGGGACGCGTGGGAATGAGGTGCCTCCGGCAACTCCTGAGCCTCCGCCTGTCCCTCGCTGGTCGGGCAGTACGCGGTTCGCGCGGTTAGGCTTTCCGGGATGCCGTAGCGCTAGGTGGCTCGGGCGTCGCGATGTGGAACGCGATCGGACTTCAGGCCGTTCACCTGATGCTGCTTGCCGGCCTGTACCTGCTTGTTGGGCTCGCGATCGCCTTATTCTCGGCTGCCCGGTGGGGTCAGCGGTGGCGAATCGAGCACGCCTTCTTGGTCGGCTTCGCGGCTGCGCCGCTAGCGCTCGGCGTGGTCGCATTTGCTTTCCGCGTTTCATTGGGCGTGGCGTTCATCGTTGTCGCGGGGGGAGCGCTGGCCTCTATCATTTGGCTGATACCGAGGCGCGGAGCAGCTCGACCGCCGCACGCGCTCGATAGTCAAACCTGCCGGCCGGATGGAAGCTTGGTGAGGGAGGCCGCAGACCCGTGGATCTGGCCGATAGCGGCGGTGGGCGCCCTCTTGATTAACGGGAGCTACCTGCTCTGGGCCTTGAGCGTAAAGGGGGGCCAAGGGATTTACTGGGGAACCAGCGTCTTCGACGCGGAAAAGCACCTGGGCGTTTTGGCGGCGCTGTTGAAATATGGCCTGCCGGCGCAGCATCCCTGGGCGCCGGGCGTACCGCTCACATATTACACCGGTTTCTACGTGTGCCCGGCAGCCACGGCGAACCTTTTGCCCGCGAGTGTGCCTCAGGCCTGGTGCGCTCAACTCCTGCTGGGCACAGTGGTCTGGTTTGTCGTCGCCTCGCTCTGGCTCAGGCGACTCGGCCTTTCGCCCCTCTGGCGACTATTGGCTTTAACGCCCTTGGTAGCTGGGACCTCCCTGGGCTTCGAGTATCTGGGTTGGGTGCCTGCGATTGAGGGCTCTGCCTTCTTGCGGCAGTTTTACCGGGCGCCCAATCACTTGGAGCTGTTGCCTTGGCTGTTCCTATGGGTACCGCAGCATCTGAGCGCGATCAGCCTGGCCGGCTATATTTCGCCGCTTTTGCCGCAGCTCCCCCGCGTCAGGCACTCCGACTTGGTGCTTCTCAGCCTCGGCTCGGCTTACGTCATTTCCAGCAGCACCATGGTCGGCATACTTTATGGCGGCGTTTTGGCGCTCTACTTATTGCTGCCTTCACCATCCGCAGGACAACCAACGAGGGCAGGCCTACGCCCCCTCGGACTCTCGCTTCTCGCCTCCCTCGCCTTGTGCCTTCCGCACTACTGGACGAGCATTGGCGGCGCCATGCGCGGCGGGGGGCATGTCGGAGCGGTTCTGGCTCTGACCGACAATATGGCGCACAACGTTGGGTTCTTATTTTCGTCCTGCGGCCTTGCTTTGCCGCTTTCCCTTTTCCTGGTGCGTCTGAGGATGCCCCTCGGCTTGCGACCGCTGTACCTTCTGGGCGTCGGATCGGCCGCTGCGGCGCTGTTGTCGAACTATGTATCGGAAATGCTGCATAAGTCTCTCTACGTGGCGCAGGCGGTATTTCCTCTAACTGCTGTGGCCCTCTCCGTGGCATTGCAGCGGGAACCGGTTCACTGGAAGCGAATGCTCGGCGCGATCCTGGGTCTGGTCCTCGGCATGAATGCCCTGGTTTCCTTGTTTTACGGCATCCATCGCGTCAGAGGCACTGTCGCGGCTCTGCCGCAGGTGTCATCTCATCATTACGCGCTGGTTCAATGGATCCTGCGCCACACGCGCCCCGGAGACTTCGTGGGCATTTTGGATCCCAGCGGTATCTCCTCGCATTATACGCTCTGCAGAACGACGGCGACCTCGGGCCAAGCCTTATTTCCGCGGCTCTCGGACCGTTGGGGCAACCGCGTGGCTATCGGCGGCTATCAGCGCCGGAATGGCGGCGTGCTGGCTACCATAGGAATGACTGATTATGTTGTTGTTTACAAAGCCCCGGTGTCCTTGGGGGTTTATTCCTACTCTCCACAGGCGCCCGAGGAGGCGCGCCGGTTCCTGCTGGACTCGGGTTTTCGAGTCGTTTTCGAGAATCCCGCGGGATTAGTTGCGCGACGGCCGGACCGTGTTCGGGTTCTAACGGGCTGGCCTGATGTGTCGCTGGTGGGCCTCACAGAGGCGCGGAGGAACATCGAGGACGGTGATTTCCTGGCTGCGCTACGAATTTTGGAGGGTGCCGACTTCCAATGGAAGGACTACGAATGCGAACGCTCTTACTTACTCGCCCTCGCGCTTCACGTTGTGGGCCGAGATGCAAATAAAGCGGCCGAGTTGTACGCCAAGGCGTTGCAGTGCGGATTCGACCCTCACAGGAGATGGCCGAATTTCGGGAATGTTCTCCTCAAGCAGGCACGTCGCCACATAGATCAGGGAAATTTGGCCGAGGCGTTACGCATTTTGGACAGTGCTTTTTTGGAATCGGAGGATCCGAAGGGCGAGCGTTCTTACCTGTTAGCTTTCACCTTGCACAGCCTGGGCCGAGATCCCGCTAAGGCCTTGGGTCTTTACACTCGGGCTTTGGAGAGAGGATTTGATCCCTTCTGGGTTCTTTACAATCGCGGAGCGCTTTTTCTGGCGCTTGGGGACAAGGCTTCTGCCAGGAGGGACCTGGGCAGAGCACAGCAGCTCAACCCAGCCCATGAGGGTCCCCGCACTTACCTTAACCAGCTCGGACGATGATGATGGCCAGCGCCCTCACCGAGTTTGCGTTTGGGATGGCGGCTCAGCGATTGCGGCGTGGCACGAGCGCGAGAGGCTGTGGTGCTTGGACGATTGCGGCGGATGGCGTTGGTTGTCTAGAGAGTGACACACGCCAGGCTGGCGCCCATCATCGCCACCAGCGCGGGCCGGGGTGCTCAGCCGTGGAACCGTCATGACGCCGCAGAATCCCGGCCGTTCGCTCCTGCTTCTCTCCCGCGTCAGCACGTCAAGAGCGCCTCGCTGAGCTTGAGCAGGCTCGTCGCGCATGGCCTCGATGGGCCGGGGCAGGCTCCTCTTATTTCCGCGGCGTTTGCCGCCGGCCCCTCCGCAGCAATCAGCGCCGCCAGGCACCCCAGGCGCGCGGCGGCCTCCAGGTCGCGGGCCGAGTCCCCCACCACCAGCGAGGTCGCGAAGTCAATGTCGGGGAAATCGCGCTTGGCCCGCAGAAACAGGCCTACTGCCGGCTTGCGGCAGTCGCAGGCGCCTTCTTCGTGCGGGCAGTAGTAAACCGCGTCAATGCGGCCACCGGCCTGCCGAACCGCCTCCAGCATCCTTTCGTGGATCTGGCGGACGTCCTCCTCGCTCATGCGCCCCAGCGCCACGCCGCGTTGATTGGTCACCACAATCAGACGCCCGGCCAGCCCGCCGAGAATGCGGATCGCCTCTAACGCCCCGGGCAAAAATTCGAACTCGCTCCAATTCTTGATGTAATCGCCCTCCGGAGCCTTGCGGTTGATCACCCCGTCACGATCCAGAAAGATGGCCGAGAATCTAGGCATGGATGATGTGACTTCCCGGCGCGCCGATCCGCACCCGGATCTCTTTCAACGGCTCCAGACTGGCTTGCACCTGCCGCCGCCGCTCCGGTGGAACCAGAAATAAGAGAAACCCTCCGCCCCCTGCTCCCAGCAGCTTTCCGCCAAAAGCGCCGGCTTCCCGCCCTCGACGGTAAAGCTCCACGATGCCCTCGTCCGCCACCCCATCATCCAGAGTTTGCTTGAGCTTCCAGCTCTCCTCCAGCAGAGCGCCGAAACGCTCGAGGTCCCCTGAGCCGGTCAGGCAATCGTAGGCTTCATCCACCATTTGACGCATGCGCAACAGGGTCCGCGAGTTCTGCGGGATCCTCTCGATGAGGCGCGCAGCCACATCCGAAGCGCGACGACGGCGCCCGGTATAGAACAGCACTAAATGCTCCTCGAACCATTCCCGAGCTTGCGCGGACAACGGCACGCGGTGCACCACGATGTCACGGGTGGTGCGAAATTCCAACACGTTGAAGCCTCCCACCGCCGCCAGCGTCTGGTCCTGACAGCCTACGCTTTCCTTCATCACTTCGCGCTCCAGAGCGATGGCCTGATAGGCCAGCTCCAGGGGTCGAACACAGCGGCCTTGAAAGGCATGGAGAGCGTGCAGCAAACCAACCACGAAGGTGGAGGAAGTTCCCATTCCCGAAAACGACGGCAACTCTGCGGAATAATTGACCTCCACGTCGCGCATCACGCCGCAGTAGCGCAGGCATTCCCGAAAACCCGGGTGCTGAATCTCATCCACTTCCCGCACGCACTCCACCTGCCGATAGGCTACCCTCAGGTTGTAGTCGAACAGTTGCGAGTAGAATCGAGAGACTGAAATGAAAGCCGAATGATCAATCGCGGTGGCCAGAACGGCGCCCCCGTGCTTCTCGAAGTACTCCGGGTAATCGGTCCCGCCTCCGAAGAAGCTGATCCGGAAAGGAGTCTTGGTGATAATCATGAGCTGACCGTCGCGCCGACAAGTTTGTGCAAGTTCCGCTGAAGAAAACCGTCTGCCTGCCGGAGCGCCTCCGGCGTACCGATGTCCAGAAAATCTCCTTCCAGCCGGCAAACTCGCAGGCGTGCTCCCGCCGCGACCAGCGCGGGAAAAACCTCTTGTTCCACGCTGAGAGGCATCCTGTCAGGAAATAACCCGAGCAAGCGCTTCCTCAAGAAATAAACGCCGCCGTTGATCCAGCCTTCTCCAGGGCGTTTCTCTTCAAAGCTCAACAGAGTTCCGTCGGCGGCGATGCGCAACGTGCCGAAGCGCCCGGCGTCCGCCACGCGGATCCCCGCCAGCACACCGTCCACCTCCGGATCAGCCAGCAAAGCGGCCATGGGCGAGAGATCGCTGACGGCCAGCGAGTCCGCGTTGGCTGCGATGAAGGGATCCGTGCAGGACGGCAAGCGCGCGATCCAGGCGATGGCGCCGCCTGTGCCCAGCGGTTGCGCTTCGCGCACGGCTTCGATCTGCAATCCCGGATAAGAATTCTCACCGAGGAAGCGCTCCACCTGGTCTCCCAGATAACCCAGCGAGAGGATGACGCGCCGCACGCCCTGCTGCGCCCAGTATCGCAAGACCCAATCGAGGAAAGGCCGCCCGGCCACCGGGATCAAGACCTTGGGACAGTTGGGGTAAAGAGGGCGAACCCGCGTGCCCGCGCCGCCTGCCAGAAGGATGCAAGTCGCCTCCCCGAGCATGGTTCACGCCCCGGCGGCGCGAGCCGAGAGCTCCGCCCGTACGAACTCGAGCACGCTGGCGCGCGTCTCAGGCAGATCCACCAGCGTGGAGATCTTTTCCAGGCTGATCTCGTAACGCACGCGCGGGCTGCCCGGGGCGACCGCGATCGGCCCGGGCACGATCTCGGCGACTTCAGCCAGCCGAACGGTCCCCTTGCCGCACAGGTTGAAAATTTCCCGGCTGACGCCCGCCTTCAGGATCTCGAAGATGATGGCGGCCGCGCGATCCGTGTGCAGATATTGAAGCTCGCTGGCCGGATCCAGAAACAGCGGGCCGCCGTGCAGCAGGTCGTAAATGGCGTTCTTCTTCAACCCAGGACCGACGAAGCCGCCGCACCGAAAGATCAGCCAGTCTTGAGCGCCGTGGCGCACGCACTGCTCCGCGAGAAACTTGTGGAAACCGTACGGACTCTGCCGCGCGGGGTCCGGCGTTTCCGATTCCCGCGTGGTTGCAGGGGATGAGCAATCCGGATAGACATCGCAGGAGGAGATGTGCACATACTTACCGAAGCGGAAATCCACCAGGCTCGCCCGCACCGTGCGAACGCTGGCTTCGAAATCCTCCATCGGCGCGCGGGCGGCCAGCGGCTTGTGCGAGTTGCCGTCCGCGTTGATCAAGATGTCGCAGGCCTGTCCGACATACGACGGGTATTCCTCGCGGTCAATCACGGCGTAAGGCAGATTGTGCTGCCGGCAATAACGCACGAACGCCGATCCGACAAAGCCTTTGGCGCCCAGGATGAAAATCATCGAACGACCTCCTAAAGGCGCAGTCCGTCGCCTCGCGTGGGATAGTTGGTCTCGAACCAACGGATGGTCCGCTCCAGACCGGCGCGCAGCGGCGTCTCGCAGGAAAGGCCCAGCCGCTTCATGCGGGTGACGTCGAAAACCTTGACCATCTGACCGTCGGGTTTAGACGGATCCCAGGTGATTTCGCCGGCGAATCCTGTTAACTCCCGGATCAGCTCGGCCAGTTCGCGAATCGAAGTGCTGACGCCTGAAGAGATATTGACCGGTTCGCTGGAATCATGATGCTCGATGAAGTAGGGGATCGTGCGGGCCACGTCTCCTGCATACACAAAATCGCGTACCGGCCGCCCGGTGCCCCAGCAGACGATCTCGCGCGCGCCGCTCAGCCTGGCCTCGACGAATCGGCGAATGAGCGCAGGGATCACGTGGGATTGCTCCCGAGAGAAGTTGTCGTATTCGCCATACATGTTACCCGGCACGATGACCGCGGAGCTCAGCCCGTATTGGGCGCGGTAGGCCTCGCTGGCCACGATGCCCATCTTCTTGGCGCTGGAGTAAGCGGCGCTCTCGGCTTGCGGATATCCCGACCACATCTGGTCCTCGCCGATCGGCGAGACGGCCGAGGCGGGGTAGGAACAACCTCCCATCGGGTAGATCAGCTTCCGCACGCCGAATTCGGCCGCCCCCTGGAAGGCAAGAGCCATCATCAGCAGGTTGCGATAGAAGAAATCCGCCGGGTAGGCGCGGTTGGCTCCGATGCCGCCCACGTAACCTGCCAGATGGACCAGCACCTCGGGCCGGTGATCCCGAAACATCTGACGCACGGCACCGGGATCCGTCAGGTCGTAATCCTTGCTTGAAAGACCGACCACCTGATCGGCGCCGTAACGCTCCTGCAAGACGGGCAAAGTGTGCCGGCCCAGGAAGCCGCTGGCGCCGGTGACGACGATTCGTCCCGTCATCAGGCTGCGATCCTCCCGAGATAAGGTTTCAGTTTCTCGAACTGCTGCGGCCAGTTCAACTCCTGCCGGGCGGCGCGTTCACAATTGCCGATCATCTCCCGCCAGCGCGCTCCGCCGCACAGGCGGAACGCCTTCTCCAGCGTGGAACAGAATCCCTCAAACGACCAGTCCGGCATCAGCAGGCCGCACCCGTAGCGCTCGATCAACATCTTGCATTGCGGGTGCGGGGCGGCGATGGGCGGAACACCATCGGCGATGGATTCGAAAAACTTGTTGGGCGCCGCGTACAACTGATTTTCCACCGAAGGCTCCCACATGACCACACTATAAGCGTACTGCTTTCGAACCGCCTCCAGCTCCGTCCTCCCCATCTGGCCTCGGTAGCGGATCCGGCCGCCCAGCTTTTCCAGGAAGCTCCGCCGTTCCCACTCGGAACTCACCCGGATCGGGCCGTACAGGTCAATGGGAAAGCGTTGCGCCTCCGGCCGAGTGTAGTAACTCGCCAGCGTGGCTACAGGATCAATCACGCCAAAGTAAATGGCCTTCCCGTTTCTCTGATCCGGCGGTTCCGGCCGCGGATCGGCAAGGTTTGAACAATTGTACAGGATCGCCTTGGCGGCCCCTCGGAATCGAAATCGCTCAACCTCTCGGATGGCCCGATTTTCCTCGGGAAAGATCACCAGATCCACCATGCCTTCCAGATGCCGGTTCATTTCCACATCGAATTCGCCATAGAACGGGATGGACTCATAAGAGTAATAGATCACAAACGACGGGCGCTTACCGAGCTTGAACAGCGCAGGAAGGCAGTAAGTGCAGCAAATGACAAGCAACTCCGGCGCATAGTCGCGCATGATGCGGGCCGCCTCCCTCAGGTACTCGATGCGCCCCGGAGGAGTGTAAGGACAAAAGACGTTTCTCGCCCGCTGGATGCGAAGCCTGGGAAACGAGCTGTGGCGGGGCGGAAGTTCCGGGCGGTGCGGCTCGATCACCAGGTTCTCGGCGCCGTAGTAGTCGCACAGGGAGATGACGAGCTCAGGGATTTGAGGGCTTCCGTATCCCAGGCAGACGTCGGAAATACAGCCGATGCGCATGTCCGTGGCCCCTGTCACGTGACAGTCGCCGCCACCCGGCTCACGGGGCGAAGGCCCGATTGTTGCAAGAGCTCCGCAACCAACCGTTCCGGGTTGTGGAAGCTGCGCACGTGATTGGCGAACTCGGTGGCCGTCTGACGGTAATGAGGATAATGTTCGATCATCTCGCGAAGCAACTCCGGTACCTCGGACAGATGCTGGTAAATAAGGCCGACGGCGCCCGTTGGAAAGGGTGGCTGAGACGCCGCTTCCAGAAAGTCGCATTGCAGACCGCGCAACGGGGTCCGACTCTCCTTGTGAGAACTGCCGACGGCCAGCCAGACGCTGGAGGTGCCCGGCGGCAGCCGAAGCAGATGCGCCGCGCGGCGCTGCCGCTCCCCCGCCTCTAGGAGCGCCACCTTGCACTCAGTGACCGCGGCCTCCGTCCAGTCCAGAGGGGTCATGTACAGATACGCTTCGCCCGCCGGGTCCGCAAACTCGATGCGCACCAGCATGTGGGTGGCGCCGGCGGGCCGGTCCACAAAACAACACAACTTGTCCTCAAAACCCACATCGAATTCGCCCTTCTCTTCGAGCTTCTCCTCGGAGCCGCCGTAGCGCCGCCAGCTCAGCTCGTGGTGCCGGAGAGTGCTCAGCACCCTGGTGCGTTCCGCGATGGCCTCCTGGTGGCGGTAATAAACGCTGAGAAACTGGCGCGCCAGCCAGGTTCCGGCCGGGACAATGACCGGGATGCCGGCGGCCAGCGACTCCACCAGGACCCCCGAGCTGCGGGCATAGTAGTTTGCCTGTTCATAGAGAAGCAAGTTAATGTCGGCCGAAAGCAGTAAGTCCCGGTACTCTTCGCTGGTCAGAGAATTCTTATAGAGCGTGATATAGGCCGGCGGCAGGCTCTCGAGTTGCGAACGCGCCACCACGGCTTCCGGCTCGCCCTCCGGGATGTTGTAATTGCATTGCACGACAAAGCGAGCCCTGCCGGTCTCCAAATAGTCTGCCCGCAGATCGCCGATGATTTGCGGTAGCAGGTGAAAGCCTTTTTCGCGCCGAGCGTCGCCCAGGTACGTGATGCGCAGCGGACCCGCGTGGGGGACCCGTTGGTCCGGCGAGTAAGTGTGCGGGATGGGGAGCGTGTGGAATTCGAACACGCCCAGCCGACCGTACTGCTCGCTCAATTCGTCGCTATCGGTGTAAAATCGCACCGCAACGCCCCTGCAACCATCCCGAAATGCTTGGAAGATGCGGCGCAACTCTTCCAATTGATTCTCCTGAGACCCATACCCGGGACGTCTGCCCTCGTAGATATTCCGCCGAAACAGCAGGTGCCAGGAGGCCTGAGAACTGTGGTCGGTCTGACCCAGGGCTTCCGCCAGTCCGAGCATGTCGTCCGGGGAGATCGTCGGTAGGAAGAACACGTCGTCGGCGTGGCAGCCGATTTTTGCGAGGAGGCGCCGTGTATCACGGGCAAAGGCTTTCGCCTGTCGCCTCCGTTGGCGGCGCAGCGCGGCTTCCCGGCGTCTGCGGCGGGCAAACGCCCCTCCTATCATGTCCCAGGCCGCGGCTGCGAACTCGTAATACGTTTTCGCCTCCAAAGTCACAGCACGGAGGCCGCGTCGCAACAGCGCAGGCGGAGCCTGCTGAGCGCAAGCGCGCGCCAACAGGCGGCCCAGGCGAGCCGGAGTTCCCGCCAGCACCGCCAGCAAAATTCTTGCGAGTCTATAACCGCCCCAAGCGACCAGCGCCGCAATCTCGAAGGGCAGGCACGCGAACAGCACCAGCGTGCGCATGATTTTGAAAGCGCCGACCAGCGCTACACTCAGCAGGTATTCGGGCCACCCGGAAACCGCCTGCGGCTTGCGCGCCAGATGCTCCTTCCATTGATAGCGGCTCGACCACGCCAGACCGAGCGTGGAGTACAGCACATGGCAGCGAATGCGAAACCAAATTCTGCGCGTGCGGCAAGCCACTGCCCGGGTCAAGCGCTGAAATCGCCTCACTTTCGGCTCGGGCCAGAAGCCGAATTCATATTGCGGAAGGACTCTCCAGGGAACGGTTTCACTTTGTCGGAACGCCCTGTTCGTGACCAGAACAGGCTCGTAACCGGCTTGCTCGGCGGCGCGCAGTACGTGCACGGCGTACTCGTAATGGTGGCCGGCTAAGTCCCGAATCGAGTGGTCAATGAGCACGAATTTCGGCATCCCTCAGTCCCGCGTGAGAGGGCCTAACCAACCCCGCATCTGACCTAGCGCATCTGTTCTCATTTGCGACCGGCTCGTCTGGCTAATATACACCAATCGCGGAGCCTTCACAAGGCCAAAATGTTTCTCAATTTTCTTTCGCACTCGGAACGAGCCTGTTTTCCTGACGAAATCCGGTAGAGACCGGTGCTCAGCCCCGCACACAGGCGCGCCGCGCGGACTGAGGTGGCTCTGGTGTTGAAGGCGGGCTGGTGGTCTGATCTCGCTCCGGCGCCCACGGCCCACTGCCGCTCCTCTTCCCGGCTCCTCTCATGACCGTTGTATCAGAGCCCTCTGGCGGACCGGCAGGACTGGGCCGCCGTGCGGATCCGTGGGCTGCACTACTTGAGCGCCGCCGCGATTGCCGGCCCTGGAGAGGCGCCCTCAGAGGTGGGGCGGCGATGCTGTGTTCAGATCCCCTGCGGGTTCGAGTTTGACAGTGTCGGAAGCTGAAATCTATACTGAAGTTTTGGCTGACAGCGCCGCCCACCCACGTCCGGAGGGCGCTGCGTGTTGCAGACGGGGTACGTCAAATGCCGAAGCGGACTTTCCAGCCGAACAATCGTCGTAGGGCGAAGACCCACGGGTTCCGGGCGCGCATGCGCACCAAGGATGGGCGGGCTGTGCTGTCGCGCCGGCGGGCCAAAGGCCGCTGGAAGCTGACGGTCAGCGATGAGCGGGCCGTCCGACGGGCGAAGTAATTCCATCGAGGACGCCAGTTCGAGGTTTCGATTTCCCAGGAGTGCGCGGATCTTGCGCCGCGCCGATTTCCGCCGTGCCTACGACCAAGGCATCCGGGTCAGCACGCCTTACTTCGTGGCCTTCTGCGCCCCGAGGGAAGACGACGGCTGCGGGCGGGTCGGTCTGACGGCGCCGCGCGCGCTGGGCAACGCCGTGACCCGCAACCGCATCAAGCGCCGGTTGCGAGAAGCAGTCCGGCGGCAGCTTCAACGGCTTCCGCGCGGCTGGGATGTGGTCATCAATGCGCGCCAGGCCGTGATCCAGGCGCGGTTCGAGGAATTGTTGCAGGCCGTCGAGAGGTTGTTCGCCCGGTGCGCTACAGAGGGACGACCGTGAACAGCGCCGGCGCTTTGGCCGGCTTTGTGCTGGCGCTGCTTCGTGTTTATAAGCGCGGCCTCTCGCCCTGGCTGCCTTCGGCCTGCCGTTTTTACCCCACCTGCTCGGAGTATATGATGGAGGCGGTGGCGCGCTACGGCGCCTGCCGAGGCATCCTCCTGGGCCTGCGACGCTTGTTACGTTGCCATCCCTTCCACGAGGGTGGCTTTGATCCCGTGCAGTAAAGCTTGAGGATGACGCATGGCGGCTAGCGGTGAGCCGGAAAAGCCCACGATGAAACTCGGGCCTGAAGAACCCCGCATGGAGTGGCGGTTGCTTCTGGCCTTCCTGCTCACCGGCCTGGTGATGTTCCTGGCCCCTTACATCTACTACAAGATCTACGGCCCCCCCAAACCGGCGCCCGCACCTCCCTCCGCCCCCGAGGCCAAAGCTCCCGCTGTGCCTGCTCCGGCCGCGGCCGGCGCTCCAGTGGCTGTAGCAGCCGGCAAGCCGCGTGCGCCTCTAGCCGCCGCGCGGACGGAAGAGTTCACGTTGGAAACCGATCTCTACCGCGTGCATTTCTCAAACCGCGGCGCTGTGGTCCTGCGATGGGAGTTGAAAAAGTACAAGGACGCTGCGGGTAAGACCCTGGAGCTGGTGAACACGGCAGCCACGGCCAAGACCGGATACCCCTTCTCGCTCAGCTTCAAAGACCGCCGGCCGGCTACGGATGTCAACCGGGCGCTGTTCGTCTCCAAGCCGGCTGAAGACGGACTGGGTGTGGAGTACGAGTTTTCCGACGGGCGGCTCTGGGTGCGCAAATCTTTCCGCTTCGAGAAGTCACGCTACCTGTGGCGGTTCGTCTCCGAGGCCGCTGACGCTTCAGGCCCCCTGGCGCACCTGGTGCTCTGGCGCGGCGGCTTCGGCGATCCCGCGGTCAACAACCCGGCGGCGCACGAGCGAACCATCTATTACGAGCCGGGCAGCGGGAAGCTCATCGCGCAAGAAGCTAAAGCGGCCAAGGACGGCCCCTTGACGGTCAGCGGAACTTTCGCCTTTGCCGGCATCCAGGACACATACTTTGCCGCAGTGTTCCTACCGCCTCAGGGCGGGACCATGGAGGTGCAGACCCTTAGCGATACCGTCCCTTCGGAGCTGGAACCCAAGGAAGCGGCTCATGTGGGCTTGGGCGTGGGTGGCGGGTCGCGTAACGAGTTCGCCGTTTTCCTCGGCCCCAAGGATCTGGACGTGCTGCGCCAGGTGGACCGCAGGCTGGAACAAGTGGTGGACTTCGGAACCTGGTTCGGCTTCATCGCCAAACCGTTGTTTCTCATCTTGAAATGGGTGCACCACAACATCGTGGCCAACTACGGCTGGGCCATCGTGCTGGTCACGGTGTTCATCAACTTCGCCCTCCTGCCGCTGAAATTTTCGAGCCTCAAGTCCATGAAGAAGATGCAGGCCCTTCAGCCGCAGATCGCCGCCATTAACGAGAAGTACAAAGGCATCAGCCTGCGAGATCCGCGCAAGCAACAACAGAACCAGGAGCTGATGGAGTTGTACAAGAAGCACGGCGTCAATCCCATGGGCGGCTGCCTTCCCATGCTGCTTCAGATCCCGTTCTTCATCGGCTTCTACAACGTGCTCACGGTGGCCATCGAGCTGCGCGGGGCGAGCTGGCTGTGGGTCAGAGACCTTTCGCAACCCGAGCATCTGCCCATCCGCATCCTGCCTGTGGCGATGATCATCTCCCAGTTCGTCATGCAGAAGATGACGCCCGCCACGACAGCCGATCCCGCCCAGCAGCGCATGATGCTCTTCATGCCCCTTTTGTTCGGTTTCATGTTCTATCATTTCTCCAGCGGCCTGGTGCTGTACTGGCTGACGAGCAATCTGGTGGGCATCGCGCAGCAGTTGTTCTTTAACAAGGTCGTACCGGCGCCCGCGACGGTTCAGGCGCCCCCGGCCAGAAGCGCCCGCGCGGCGCCGCCTGCGGAAGCGCGCAGGAGGAAGAAAGCGGGGCGGTGACGGCAGCACGCAAGTACACGATTGCCGCTCTGAAACCGCGGATCACGCGGTTCCTTCAGCCTCTTTTGCAGCGCGCGCAATTGCGGCTGCGTTTTCAGGTGACCGAAGGGCCGCCGTGCGATCGGGATTGGGAGCGGCCGGATGTGGTGGTGAACTTCACGGGTCCGGATGTGGATCTGCTGCTGGAGAATAAGGCCGAACTTCTGCTGGCGCTCGAACATCTGACGATCCAAATGCTCCGCATCCCGCCTGAGGATCACGAGCGCATCTGCTTCGACGCCCGCGATTACCGCCAGCTTCGCATCGAAGAGTTGCGTCTGAGCGCTACCGCCGCAGCCGACCGTGTGCGCCGCAGCGGCAAGCCGTTCCAGTTCAACCCGATGACCAGTCGCGAGCGCCGCATCATCCACCTGGCTTTGCGCGACGAACCCGGCGTGCGCAGCGAAAGCCAGGGCGTCGGTCCGGGCCGGCGCGTGGTAATCTACCCGGTCACCTCCTCGCGTCCGGCGATCCCGGGTTCCAAGGGAACTTCGCCTCCCGGCGGTCCGCACGCGCCATGACGGGCGACTCGCCCGGTATGAATTTGCAGGATACCATCGTCGCCATCTCCACGCCCCATGGGCGCGGCGGACTGGGCATCGTTCGCCTCTCCGGCAGCCAGGCGGTCTCGATCGCCGAACGCTTGCTGCGCTTTCCAAAACCGCCCCAATGGAAGCCCTGGAAAGTCGTCACGGCGGAATTGCCCGATCCGGAAGGCCACACCGTAGACCAGGTCCTGGTAACTTTTTTCGCCCGCCCGCGCTCCTACACGGCGGAAGACGTGGTCGAGATCTCCTGCCACGGCTCGCCGGTCATCTTGCGCTATTGCGTCGAACGGGCCTGCGCCCTGGGGGCCCGGTTGGCCGGCCCCGGCGAGTTCACCCTGCGCGCCTTCGTCAACGGGCGCATTGATTTGCCGCAAGCCGAAGCCGTCCGCGACCTCATCGAGGCTACCACGCTCTATCAAGCGCGCGTCGCTGCACAGCAGGCCGGGGGTTGGCTGTCGCGACGCCTGGCCCCGATAAAACAAAATCTTCTAGATTTGATTTCACTCCTGGAGGCCGGCATTGATTTCGCCGAGGACGACGTGCCGGTGGCCGATAGCGCCGAGATCCTCTCCCGCCTGGATCCGCTGATCGCCGATCTGGCGCGGCTGGTGGCCAGTTTCTCTTACGGCCGCCTGGTCCACGACGGCCTGCTGCTGGCCATCGTCGGCCGCCCCAACGTGGGCAAAAGCAGTCTGTTCAATCGGCTCCTGAAACAGGACCGCGCCATCGTGACCGAAATCCCCGGCACCACACGCGACCTGGTCTCCGAGACGGCTTCCCTGGATGGCATCCCCGTCAAGTTCGTGGACACCGCCGGAGTGCGGGTCGGGCAGGATCGCGTCGAACAACTGGGCATTGAACGCACCTACCAGGCCATGGCCGAGGCTGATTTGACGCTGGTGGTGGTGGATCTTTCCGAGCCCGTGCAACAAGAAGACCTGGACTTGATCGAGCGCGCGCGATCGCAGGGTCGTTACTTGCTCGTAGCCAACAAGTGCGATCTCGAGCGCCGCGCCGAGCTCGAGCTGCCGCACGTCGTGGTCTCCGCCCTGACCGGTGAAGGGTTGGAGGAACTGCGATCACGGATCCGGGACGCGATCAGCCCCGAGAACCCGGACATCGAACCGGGCTTCATTACCAGCGTGCGCCACGAGAGCCTGCTGCGCGCGGCCCTGGAGCATCTCCAGAAAGCTCGCCGCGCGACCGGTGAAGTGGCCCATGAGTTCCTGCTGCTCGATCTCTATGAGGCCCTCCACGCTCTGGACGCCCTCACCGGCGCCACCACTGCGGAAGATATTCTGAACCGTATCTTCTCGACGTTTTGCATCGGCAAGTGAGGGCGGCCTCTCGACCCACATTCGCAGGGCCACTCACTTCAACCCACCGGAATCCCTACAGCGCCGGCGCTGAACCGCGCTTCGCGCCGCCCGGCTTGCTTACTCCTCTGCCGCCGGACTTTCGGCCTCGTCAGCCAGCACGCGGATATGATCCCCCAACACCTCGACCCAGCCGCCGGAGATGCGGAAGGAATGTGTTCCGGCGGCTGTCGTGTAACTCAACTGGCCCGCGCCCAACTCGCTGAGCAGCGCTGCGTGACCGGGCAGGACGCCGATGTAGCCGTTGCGGCACGGAATCTGCGCTTCACTCACGCGCTCCCGCACGATCAGGCGCTCCGGCGTTGCTACTTCCAGCAGCAAGCTCTCGGCCATCGTGTCCTCAGGCTTGTTCTTTCAACCGTTCGGCGTGCTCGAGCACTTCCTCGATCGTCCCTTTCATGTAGAAGGCCTGCTCGGGGACGTCGTCGTGTTTGCCCTCCACGATTTCCTTGAAGCCGCGCACCGTGTCTTCCACCTTGACGTACTTGCCGGGTAAGTTGGTGAACTGCTCGGCCACGTGGAAGGGCTGGGAGAGGAAGCGCTGAATCTTGCGCGCTCGCGCCACCACCAGCTTATCTTCGTCGGAGAGCTCGTCCACGCCGAGAATCGCGATGATGTCCTGGAGATCCTTGTATCGTTGCAGGATGGCTTTGACCTGCTGGGCCACCGTGTAATGCTCCCAGCCCACGATGCGGGGATCCAGAATGCGCGAGGTCGAGGCCAGCGGATCCACCGCCGGATAAATGCCCAGCTCCACGATCTGCCGTGAAAGATTCGTGGTGGCGTCCAGGTGGGCGAACGTCGTCGCCGGCGCAGGATCGGTGTAGTCGTCCGCAGGCACGTAGATGGCCTGCACGGAAGTGATCGAGCCCCGCTTGGTCGAGGTGATGCGCTCCTGGAGCTCGCCCAGCTCCGTGGCCAGGTTGGGCTGATAACCCACGGCGGACGGCATGCGACCGAGCAGCGCCGAGACTTCCGAACCGGCCTGCACGAAGCGGAAAATGTTGTCAATGAACAGCAGCACGTCCTGCCCTTCTTCGTCGCGAAAATACTCGGCTGCCGTCAGCGCCGAAAGGCCCACCCTCAAGCGGGCGCCCGGCGGCTCGGTCATCTGCCCGTAGATCAGGGCGCACTTGGATTTGCGCCAGTCGCGCGGGTCAATCACGCCGGACTGCTGCATTTCCAGCCACAGATCGTTGCCTTCGCGGGTGCGCTCGCCCACGCCGCCGAAGACCGACACGCCGCCGTGCTTGAGAGCAATGTTGTGGATCAGCTCCATGATGATGACGGTCTTGCCCACGCCCGCGCCGCCGAACAGACCGATCTTGCCGCCCTTCAGGTACGGCTCGATCAGGTCAATCACCTTGATGCCGGTCTCGAACATCTTCAGTTCGGTGGACTGCTCCTGAAGGGGCGGGGCAGGGCGGTGAATCGGGTAATACTTGCGAGCCTGCACGGGCCCCATGCGGTCCACCGGCTGACCGATGACGTTCAACACGCGGCCCAGCGTCTCCGGCCCCACCGGCATCATCACCGGCGTGCCCAGACTTACGGCCTTCATTCCGCGCACCAGTCCCTCGGTCGGTTGTAAGGCGATGGTGCGCACCCGGCCCTCGCCCAGATGCTGGGCCACCTCCGTGATGATGTCAATGGGCTGCGGCGTTTGAAAGCCCTCGCTGGTGATCCGGATCGCGGTGTAGATGACCGGCACCTTGCCTTCGGGGAACTGGATGTCCACCGCCGGCCCCGCTACTTGCGTCACGCGACCCACCACGCCCGCCGTCTCGCTGCCTGCCACTTTCTCGTTGACGGCAGCGGCGACCGCTCGTTCGTCCGTCACTCTTGCACCTCCCGATGTCCCGGCTTCGCGCTGCGCCGCGCGCTCACTGGAGCGCCTCAGCGCCGCTGACCACTTCGATCAGCTCCTTGGTAATGCTGGCCTGGCGCACGCGATTCATGAACAGGGTGAGCCGGGCGATCATTTCCCCGGCGTTGCTGGTGGCCTGATCCATCGCGCTCATGCGCGCCGCATGTTCGGCCGCCACGGATTCCAGCAACGCCTGGTACACTGCGATCTCCACGTATCGCGGCAGTAGCCCCGCCACGAGCTCCGCCGGAGGCTGCTCATAAATATAGTGCACGGGCTGAGCTTGCTCGGCCGCCTCCACGGGTAGCACGCGCGAGACTGTCAGCCTGGCCGACGCCAGACTCTTGAACTCATTGTAAAGCAGATACACCGCATCGGCCTCCGCGCGCTCGAACCGCTCGATGATGAAACGCGCGATGGCTGCCGCGTCGGAATACTGAAACCTTTGCGAAAAGCCCGTATACTCGGCCACGATCGCGGCCTTGCGTTTCCGGAAGAAGTCACGCCCCTTGCGCCCGACGGTCAGCAATTCCACCCGGCGCCCGGCGTGCTGGTTCAAAAACGCTTGTGCCGCACGAATCAAGTTCGTGTTGAAGGCTCCCGCCAGCCCGCGATCTGCCGTCAGGAAGACCAGCAAAATGCGCTCCTCGGGCCGTTGCGCCAGCAGGGGATGAGCGGCCAGGCGTTCGTCGCCGGCTACCGCCGCCGCCACTCGAGCGCGCAGTTGGCGGTACATCGCAGCGTAAGGACGGGCGGCCAACACGCGTTCCTGGGCGCGCCGCAGCTTCGCGGCCGAGACCATCTTCATGGCCTTGGTCACCTGCTGCGTGTTGCGCACCGAGCGGATGCGCCGGCGCAAGTCAATCAGGCTGGGCATTTCAGCTCCGGTGTTCGGCCAGGAAGCGTTCCTTGAATTCCTTTACGACGCTGTGCATTTCCGCGCGCAGCGGGTCGTCAATGCGTTTCTTCTCTCGCAGACTCGCCAGCAGCTCCGGATGCGCGTTGTCCACAAACCGATAGAGCTCTTCCTCAAAAAGTCGGCACTGTTCGACCGGCAGATCGTCCAGGTAGCCGCTGGTGCCGGCGAACAGGATCAGAATTTGCTTTTCGACCGGCAGGGGCTGGAATTGCGGCTGCTTGAGGATTTCCGTCAGACGACGCCCGCGGTTCAACTGGAACTGCGAGGCCTTGTCCAGGTCGGAGCCGAACTGGGCGAAGGCCGCCAGTTCACGATACTGCGCCAGCTCCAAGCGCAGCGTGCCCGCAACCTGCCGCATGGCGCGGATCTGAGCGTTGCCGCCCACGCGGCTCACCGACAGGCCCACGTTGATCGCCGGGCGGATGTTGGCGTTGAACAGGTCGGTCTCCAGGTAGATCTGCCCGTCGGTGATCGAGATGACGTTCGTGGGGATGTAGGCCGAGATGTCGCCCGCCTGCGTCTCGATGAACGGCAGGGCGGTCAGCGACCCGCCGCCCAGCTCGTCCGACAGCTTGGCTGCCCGCTCGAGCAACCGGCTGTGCAGATAGAAGACGTCGCCCGGGTAAGCCTCGCGGCCCGGCGGACGCCGCAACAGCAGGGAAATCTCCCGGTACGCGGCGGCGTGCTTGGAAAGGTCGTCATAAATGCAGAGCGCGTGTCCGCCTCGGTCGCGGAAATACTCCCCCATGGCGCAGCCCGCGTAGGGCGCAATGTACTGCATGGGAGCGGGATCGGACGCCGTGGCCGCCACCACGATCGAGTACTCCATGGCCCCGAAATCCTCCAGCGTCTTGACCACCTGGGCCACCGTGGAGCGCTTCTGCCCGATGGCGACGTAAATGCAAATCACGTCGCCGCCTTTCTGGTTCAAGATCGTGTCCAGCGCGATGGCCGTCTTGCCCGTCTGACGATCGCCGATGATCAGCTCGCGCTGCCCGCGCCCGATCGGGATCATGGCGTCAATCGCTTTGATGCCGGTCTGGAGCGGCTCCTTCACGGGTTGGCGATCCACGACGCCGGGCGCCAGCCGCTCCAGCGGGTTGTAGTGCGTGGTCCGAATCGGTCCCTTGCCGTCCAGCGGATTGCCCAGCGCGTCCACCACGCGCCCCAGCAGCGCTTCGCCGACGGGCACCGACATGATGCGCCCGGTGCGGCGGACCTCGTCGCCTTCCTTGATCTCGGTCCAATCGCCCAGCAGCACCGCGCCGACCTGATCTTCTTCCAGGTTCAAAGCGATGCCCGCCACGCCGCGCGGAAACTCGATCAGCTCCCCGGCCATGCAGTGATCCAGGCCGTGGATGCGTGCGATGCCGTCGCCCACCGAGATCACCGATCCCACCTCGGCGACGTTCACCGCCTGGTCGTAGTTCTCAATCTCTTCGCGCAGCAGCCGCTCGATTTCGTCTGCCTGAATGCGAGCCATAGAAAAAAACCTCGTCGCGCCGGCCGCCTAAACCTCTTGGCCGACCAGCCTTCTCTTGAGCGCCTCCAACTGACCGCGAACCGAACCGTCGTAAATCGTGGAGCCGATGCGCGCCGTCAGCCCCGCGATCAACTCAGGATCCACGCGAAATTGCGGGCGCGGCGTGCGTCCCGTCAGGGCGGCCAGACCGGCGGTCAAGGCTTCTCGCTGCCTGTCGCTCAGCTCCCGAGCTGAGGTCACATCCACGCGCACCACGCCCACTTTCTCGTCCAGCAGGCCTTCGACCGCCTCGCGAATTTCCCCCAGCAGCTTCAACCGACGCCGCTGGATCACCACCAACAGGAAGCGCCGCACCAGGTCCGAGAGCTCCAGGCTTTGGCTCAAGCGATTCACCAGGGCGCGCTTCTCGACCGGGGCCACGGCGGGCGACAGAAGCACGTTGCGCAGCGCAGGCGACACAGCCAGCGCCTGCTCGAAGGTTGTCAGCTCCTGGAGGAGGCCCTCAGTAGCTTGCCCGACAGCGGGGCGGGTCGCCAGGTCCACCAGGGCCCGCGCGTAGCGCGTCGCGACGGCCGAAGGCATCGCTTAGCCGACCCCCGGGGCGCGTCGCTGGAAGTCACGAATCGTTTCGCGAATCAACCGCTCTTCCACCTCCGGCGAAAGCTGCTGACGAATCTGAAGCGCCGCCAGCGAAACCGCCAACTCCGCGGCCTGCTCGCGCAGCCGCCGCCGCGCCGCCTTCGCCGCGGCCTCGATTTCCCGTTCCGCTTCGGCCTGAATCTTGCGCACGTCTTGCTCGATCTGTGCGCGGAAGCGAGCCTCCTCGGCTGCGGTCTCCTCCTGCGCCCTGCGCCGCAGGGCCTCGATCTCAGCGCTTACGTTCGCCAGACGTTGCTCGATGGCGGCGCACTGCTGCTCGGCTTCCTCTCGCAGGCGCGCGGCTTCCGCCATCGTCCGTTGAATCTCCGCCGTGCGCGACTGGAAAAACCAACCGGCTTTCTTCCGCAGCAAGTACCCGATCGTTCCCACAAACAGCGCAAAGTTGGCCAGCTTCCACAAATCCACGTGCGCCGGCCCGTGCGAGGCGTGAGAGGCCTCCTGATGCGTCGCCGTGGCCTCTTGCGAGTGCTGCTCAGGGGCCGAGTACGCCGCCACGGCAACCAACGCCCACACCCAGACCACAACCCGTCTCACGCCGCCCTCCCGCGCAGGATACTCTCGGCAATGAGATTCCCCAACTGCTGACTCCGCAGCTCCAGGATGGCGCGTGCCTGCTCCAACTCAGCCTCCAACTCCTGCTGCGCTCGGCGAACTGCCGCCTGCGCCTGCTCGCGAGCCTCCCGTACCGCCTCCGCGTGTTGCTGGAGCCAGCGCTGCCGGGCCACTTCCTGCTCCCGGTACATTTCCGCTCGTGCCGCCCGCAGCGCTTGCTCGTATTGGACGGCCTTCTCGGCAGCCTGCGCCAGGAGCTGCTCGGCCCGCTGACGCGCGCCTTCCGTGGCCTGACGGCGCTCCTCGAGCAACCGCCCCATCGGGCCGAAGAACACCTTCTTCAAATAGAAGTGCAGCGCTATGACGAGCAAGAAGGTGGGAATGGCCTTAACAAGCAATTCCCCCAGCGCCTGAAGAGTCGCTTCCATTGGGTTGCGGTCGGGGCAGCCGCCAAGTGCAAGGATCGAGCGATCCCTTAAATCGCCACGTTATCACAGCCGCGCTGCTTCGGTCAACCGCACCCGCAACTCATCGGGCGATTCAGGCCTACCGTGCCCGGGCGCGCGAGCTGCCTTTGCCTCCCGCGCCGATCGGCGCAAACCGCGCGTCGTATACTGAATCACATGCGGACTCTCATGCTGCTGTTGTGTTTCTGCGTTGCGACCACGTTGGCTCAGGTTCGAATCGAGCAGGCGCCTGATCGCCTCGAAGTGACCATTGACGGCCAGGCCTTCACCACCTTCTTCTTCGGGCCTGAGACCACCAAGCCCTACTTTCATCCCTTGCGCTCGGCCTCCGGCAAGGTAGTAACCCGTTATTACCCGATGGAACAGCGCGACGGCGAGCGTCGCGATCATCCGCATCAACGCGGTCTGTGGTTCAGCCACGGCGACGTCAACGGCTATGATTACTGGGCCAACGAGCCGACGCAGAAAGGACCCAACAAAGGCCGCATCGTCCTGGACAGAGTTCTGCGCGTTCGCAGCGGAGGCAAGGACGGATCCCTCGAGGTAGCCTTTCATTGGTTGGATCCGGCCGGGAAGCCCATTCTCCGCGAGCAGCGCACCGTAACCTTCTACTCGCATCCTTCGCTGCGCATCATGGATTTCGACATTCGCGTCACCGCCCTGGAGAAGGTGAAGTTCGGCGACACCAAAGAGGGAACCTTCGCCCTCCGGCTGGCGCCTTCCTTGGAGGAACCCGCGCGCGGAGCGCCTGATATACCCAAGCGCACCGGAAAGATGGTGAACGCCGAAGGACTCGAAGGCGAGCGCCAGGTCTGGGGCAAACGTTCACCCTGGGTGGACTACTTCGGCGAAGTCGAGGGCGAGAAGCTCGGCGTCGCGATCTTCGATCATCCCGCGAACCCCAAACATCCCACCTTCTGGCACTCGCGCAGTTACGGGCTCTTTGCGGCCAACATCTTCGGCGAGCACGACTTCATGGCTGATAAGTCTCGCGACGGCAGCATCACGCTGGATCCCGGCGGCAGCTTGCGCTTCCGCTACCGCGTCGTCATTCATCCGGGTGATTACCAGAGCGCCGGGATCGCCGACCTCTACAAGCAGTACGCCGCCCGACGTTAGCTTCTGCGGCGTCATCGTGGCCATGGGCGGATGGGGCCTTGCGCTGGGCGGTGTGGCGCTGCTGGCGGTCGGAGCCTATCTGGCATGGCGTATGTTGCGAACCCCGCTGACCGCCGAACAGAGGGAACAGCGCCGCCGCCTCACCGTGGATGCCAGGGGCCGGATTTCCAACGCTACGCTGGTCGAGGTTCGCGGCAGCTTGGTCTCGTATCGCTATCAGGTCGGGGGCGTCGAGTACGTGGCCTCCCAGGATTTGAGCGCACTGTCAAACCTACTCCCCACCGATCTGACGGGCTTGAGCGGCCACGCCAGCGTAAAGTATCTGCCCGAAAATCCCGCGAACTCCATCGTGGCTTCCGAGCGTTGGTGCGGCCTGCACCGGCGCCCGGCTCAGGAGACGGCCCCCGGCGAGGCGTCAGGATGCGCGCCCACACCGACCCCCTCGCACGGACCCGCACAATCCGGCTAACTCCGCGATGCGAGCCGCTCAGGAAGATGCTTTCTGCACGTTTTCCGCCTGAAGACCCTTGGGACCCTGTTTGACCTCGAACTCGACTTCCGCCCCGTTGTCCAGGGTCCGGTAGCCTGGCATCTGGATGGCCGAGTAGTGGACGAAAACGTCCTCCCCGGTGGAGCGCTGGATAAAACCGTAGCCCTTAGCGGCATTGAACCACTTCACGATGCCTCTTTCTCTCGCCACGCTCTAGTCTCCTGATACCTCAGTGGCAGGCCTCACGATCGCGCGGGGGCCGACAGGGGTTCTGAAAAGAAAAAGTCACGGACATCCCTCTCCGTGACCAATCCTGCTCGACTGCGAAACCGCGTACCACACCACTACGAGAACTCAAACAACCTTGATGATTTTCTCAGAAGCTAGGATCGCGGTCAAGGCCCCCCGCCCGCCCAATTTTCCGGTGCAGGCACATGGTGATCCACCCCGGCTCAGGGTGTTCCGTCACAACTGTTGGGAACAGTTCCGGCGATGCATTAACCTCGAGTGCCCCGCGTCGTTCCTGGACGCCGCCCGCCTCTCAGGCCACCAGCCGCCGGTGCTCCTTCAAGATGCAGCGATCCTGCACAACGATCAGCCCGGCCTGCCGCGCGCGTTCCGCCGCCTCCGGATGCACGACACCCTCTTGCAGCCAGATCGCGCGAGCCCCGATCTTCAGTGCCGCTTCCACAATCTCGGGCACGAATTCCGAACGCCGGAAGACGTTCACGATGTCCACCGGCTCGGGAATGGATTCCAGCGTCGGATAAGCTTTCTCGCCCAACACCTCTCGCTCGTGCGGGTTTACGGGGATGATCCGATAACCGGCTTTCTGCATGTAGTGAGAAACGCCGTAACTGGGCCGCCATGGCTTGCTCGACAAGCCCACCACGGCGATGGTTCGCGAGCTCTTCAACAGCTCAGAGATGCTGGTCATCTGTCGTCCTCGCTGCCGGCGCCGCCGCTTGCGAACGCCGGGCCTTCAGCAGCTTGCGAAAGCGCTCCACCTCCTCCGGCGTCAGCGCGCGAAACTGCCCGGGGCGCAATCCGCCCAACCCCAGAAAGCCGATGCGCACCCGCTTCAGTTTCTCCACCAGGCGTCCGAAATGCTGGAACATAAGGCGCACTTGATGTTTGCGCCCCTCGATCAGCGTAACTTCGTACCAGGGGTTGCGCGCCCGCCGCAACAGCTTCAGGCCCGCCGGGGCAGTTCGGCGTCCCCCCAGGGGAACGCCACGCCGAAACTCTTCCTCTTGCTCGGGAGTGAGCAACCCGTTCACCTTCACCCAGTACGTCTTGGGAATGTGGCTGGCGGCCGAGGTGATAGCGTGGGCGAACTCTCCGTCGTTGGTCATCAGCAGCAGACCTTCGCTGGCCCAATCCAGCCGCCCCACGGGGTAGACGCGCGCCTTCACCCCGCGCAGCAAATCCATCACCGTGGGCCGCCCCTTGGGATCGAAGACCGTGGTCAGGCATCCGCGCGGTTTGTACAACGCCAGGTAGATGTGCTCCTTCGGCAGGCGCAGCAGCTTCCCGTCTACCTTGATCTTGTCTTGCTCCGGGTCGGCTTTCGCGCCCAGCTCGGCCACGACTTTGCCGTTCACAGTCACCCGGCCCTCCAGGATCAACTGCTCGGCTTTGCGGCGGCTGGCGATCCCCGCATGAGCCAGGATCTTCTGGAGGCGCTGCTGCGGCACGGCCAAGACCCCTACTGCTGATTTTCGCCCGTCGGTTCCGCGGATTCCACCCCAGGGCTCCCCGCCGAAGCTGCACTCGGCGGAGGCCCTGCCGGCTCGGATGAGGGGCCGGCGGCTTCCATGGCAGGCGCATCGGTCTCGCCGTCACTCAACGCCAACCGGCGCAGGTCTTCGAACTCCTTGAGCGTCGGCAGTTCGCTGAGATCCTTCAGCCCGAACTGCACCAGAAATTCCTTGGTGGTCTTATACAGGATCGGACGGCCGACCACCTGCTTGCGACCTGCCGTGGTGATCAGCTTGCGATCCAGCAGCGTCTTCAACACCCCCACCCCGCTGACGCCGCGGATGGCCTGAATCTCGGGCGCCGTGATGGGTTGCTTGTAAGCGATCACGGCCAGCGTCTCCAGCGCCGCCAGTGAAAGCTTCAGCGGCGGCTTCAGGCGCTTGGCGAAGGCGCGCACGGCCTCGTGATGCTCCGGCTTGGTCGTCATCTGGTAGCCCCCCGCCACCTCGCGGATCATGATCCCATGCGCAGGCCCGGCATACTCTTCGCAGAGCTGAGCGAGCACGCGCCGCACGACCTCCTCCGGCTGACCGAGAGCGCCGGCGATTTGTCCGGGGGTGGCCGGCTCCTCGGTCACGTACACGATGGCTTCAATGGCCGCCTTCAAAGCCGCATCCGTTTCGCCTGCCGGCGCCTGCGTTTCCGGCCCCGGCTCCAGTTGCTGGGCGGAGGTCTCCGCAACGGGAGAAGTATTCGAACCGGCTGAGGCCTCTTCTTCCACAGAAACTGGAACGACTTTAGATTCCTCCATCCTTACTCCAGGAAGACCGCGCCTCCCTCCAGGCGTGCGCGGCCCGTTCAGGTGTATTCCTTCTCGACGTCCGGCGTGTTCTCGGAGGCGATCACCTCCTCGAAACGCGGGTGCCGTCGCACGCGGATTTCTCCGAAGGGCGTTTTCTGCACCAGGACGATGGCTTGCAGCTTCACCAGCTCCAGAATGGCCAGGAACACGCAGATCATGGCCCGCAGGCTGCGTTGCTGCTCGAACAGCTCTCGCGCCGGAATCAGTTCGTTCTTGGGGCGAGCCAGCAATACCGCCTTCACGTACTCGATCATCCCCGCCACGGTCACGGATTCGTGGTTCACTTGAAACGCAGGGCGGTTCTTGGCCCGCTCCAGCACGGCCTGGAAGGTCGCCACCAGATCGAAGATCGTGACCGCCAGGCCCGGCTCCTCGCCGTCCAGGAAGGCCCGGATCTGCGGGTTCGACCAGACGTTCTCCTCGATCAGCCGCTTCTGCTGGAGCATCTCCGCGGCGCTCTTGAAACGCTCGTGCTCGAGCAGGCGCTCCACCAGCTCGCGCCGCGGATCCTCGTCCTCGCCGTTCAGTTTGGCCAGCTCGGGATCTCGCGGCAGCAGCATCCGCGATTTGATGTGGATCAGCGTAGCGGCCATCACGATGAACTCTGCGCCCAGCTCCACGTCCAGCTCGACGGCCTGCTGCATGTAGTCCAGATACTGCTGCGTGATGCGCGCGATGGGGATGTCCCAGATGTCAATCTGCTGCTTGCGGATCAGATCCAGCAACAGATCCAGCGGCCCTTCGTAGCGCTCCAGGCGCACGTTTAACGGCGACGACACAACTCCATCACGATAGCATGAGGACCGCGACCGGCGCGGCGCGCCGCCCGACGCCGCCGTCTCCCTCGTGCTCCTTCAGCCCTCCGTAACGGCGTCAATCTATCGGATAGAGCGTGCGCAGGCGGATAGATGGAGATCGCCGCGCCCGATGACAGGCCCAAACGCCGCGCTGGCGTCAGCTTGCCATCTTGTCAGGATAAGGATGCCCGGGGCAGCGCCTCCCTGAGAAGCGCCGAGCGAGCCCCCGAGCGCATCCGACGAGGTCGCGCGAGGCCACCGTGAGGCACGAAAGAATTCTTACCGGAATTACGCCCATTCAGAACTGCGATTCAAGCCAACCTCACCCGCCAATGCCAACCATCTTTCAGCGTCCTGCTGGCCCGGACCCAAGCCCACGGCGCCACAAGCCGGCATGCCGTGCTCCGGCGCCGCTGCTCAGCCTCACCCCGTGCCTCGTCCCCACGCGGATGCCCAATACGTTCGCAAAGGCCTGCACTTCGCATTCCAGGGCGATTTCCTGATCGCGAAATCAAGATGGCCACCCGAGGACCCGCACCACCGCCTCCATCTCGCGCTCCCCTAGTCCATCGCGCGCCCGGGAACTCCAGCGGCAGCGGCTCCTTTCCTACAGCCTCGCCTCCGGCGACGGCTAAATCTTTGAACTTCACCCTCCGATGCTTCATCGTTCCCCGCGTGCTTCAATCGCCGACTACTGCACGCGGAATTCGCCTTTGAGGCGGATTTGCTCCGAAGAGCTTCCTACCATGACCTGATAGGCGCCGGGTTCGACGCGGCGGACCATATGCTCGTCGTAAAAGGCGAGTTCCTCAAAACCTAGCTTGAAGCGAACCACTCGCGCCTCGCCAGGCTGCAACAGGACCTTTTGAAATCCTCTCAACTCCTTCACCGGCCGGGTCACCGGGCTAACCGGAGGTCCGATGTAGAGTTGCACGACCTCTTCCCCGGCGCGATTCCCTGCATTCCTGACCTCGGCGCTGACCTCTACTGTGCCCATCACCCCGATACGCTCCGGCGAAATCACGAGCTTCCCGTAGTCGAACTTCGTGTAGCTTAACCCGTAGCCGAACTCATACAGCGGGCTGGCAGGCATGTCCACATACTGCCTTCCCAGCTTTGAGGGCATATAGTTGTAGTACATGGGCAACTGACCGGAGTGCCTGGGAACACTGATGGCGAGACGCCCGCTCGGATTGTAGTCCCCGAAGAGAACCTCGGCCACCGCTTGTCCCCCGCCTTCTCCCGGCAGCCAGGCCTCCACGATGGCCGGGATGTTCTCCGCAGCCCACCGAATGGAAAGTGGTCGCCCGTTAATGAGCACCAGCACCACGGGCTTGCCGGTTGCTGCCACAGCTCGCAAGAGCTCTTCTTGCCGCCCGGTGAGATCCAGGCTGGCCACGTCATACCCTTCGCCGTTGGTCGCCCGAGGCATGCGCTTCTGACGCTCGCCGAGGACGACAACGGCTACCTCGGCGCTGCCCGCTGCTTTTCGAGCTTCCGCAATCTCATCGGGCTCGGGAGCCATCACATCGCAGCCTTGCACATAGGTGACCCTGGCACGTGGAAGCTTCGCGCGCACTCCCTCCAAAACCGTGGTGATGTCCTGGAGGATCCTCCGGGACACATAATCCCCGAGTTGCGCCCGCTCATCATGCGCCAGAGGACCGATCACCGCGACGGTTTTCAATTCCTTGCTCAAAGGTAAGAGATCTCGCTCATTTTTCAGCAACACAATGCCTTCACGTGCGGCGCGGAGCGCCAGCTCCTGATGCGCCCCGCTGCGGACGATTTGAGCCGCTCTCTCCTCGTCCACAAAAGGTCGCTCGAACAAGCCCAAGCGGAACTTCAGCCCGAGAATCCGGGCCACGGCCCGGTCAATGTCATCCGGCGCGACTTTACCCTCTTGCACACTTTCGATGAGATCTTTCATGAAGCCGGACTCGTAGGAAATGCCCACGTCCAGACCGGCGCGCAAAGCGATCTGGCCGGCCTCTTTCTGCGATGGCGCAATGCGCTCGTAAACTAAGGTTTCGATGCCGCCTCCCTCGCTCAGAACCAATCCTTGGAAGCCCAGTTGCCGCCTGAGTATGTCGGTTAGAATCTTCCTGGACGCATGTACCGGTACGCCGTCAATCGCCGGGTAAGTGGCCATTACTCCCAGCGCTCCCGCGCGAATACCCGCGATCCACGGCGGTAGAAAGACTTCAAACAGCATCCGGTCGGAAATGTGCATGGCGCCCCGTTCCAAACCGTGCGCGGGCTGACTCTGTCCCGGGTAATGACAGAGTCCTGCAACCACCTTATCAGGGGCGGATACATCATAGCCTTGTGCTCCCCGAACGATGGCTTCCGCGATGCGGGCGCAGAGGTAAGGGTCTTCGCTGAAGCCCTCCTCGTTGCGGCCCAAGCGGGGATCCCGATTCGGCTCGATCACCAGGGTGTACAGTTGGTGGATCCCTACGGCTCGCGCTTCTCGCGCCGCGGCGGCATAAATTTCACGGATCAAGTCCACGTTCCAGGTGCTGCCCAGCGCCAGCCCCTCGGGAAATATGGTCATCCCCGCGCACATAACCCCGTGGGTGCCTTCCTCGGTTTGGAGCAGGGGAATGCCAAGCCGGGTCTTTCCGATCGCGATCTTTTGCAGTTCATTGAAGAACCTTGCTTGCTGCCGCGGACCCTCCTGAAGCACATTGTCAGCCAGCGTGAAAAACCCGCCCAGCGGGCCGACGTCCGTCGTGTAGGCGCCCTCAGCCAGCCGCCGGCACGCCTCCTGCTTGCTCGGGATGTCCCTGCCCAACTCGCCGAGGTATACGCAGGGCATATTCATCTGTCCCACTTTCTCCTTGAGCGTCATCCTTGTCAGCAGGTCTTCAACCCGGCGTTCAATCGGTTGAGCAGCATCCCGATACACCGGCTTCTCCGGCTCCTGGGACGATGACCGCCGACCCTGGCCTACGATGCCCACCGTGCACCCGATCACACACGCCGTGAACAACCATATTCTCAAGCGCATCATGAAACATTCCTCCAGGCGAAGCTCTTTCACCACCCACGCTGCGGTAAGTGGAACCGGCTGCGGCGTAAGGTTCGGGCCGGCGACGATCACCCTCCAGTCACCACGTCAGACGACCGCTCGCCCTCGTCACACGCTGCCCGCCTTTGGCGCTACCCCTAATCTCACCGAAAAGGCTCCTTGTCGCACTGCTGTTGGACGCACTGAACCTCTCGTGGTTCAAAGCGTCCCGACCTTTTGCGCAGCGCGGGAACTTCAGTTGCTTCCTGATCTCAGAACTCTTCACCACAGAAAGACCTCGTCATTGTATGCGACGGCGCGGAGACCGTCAGAGGCGAGGGAATCGTCCCCATGTCCGAGCCCCCTGCCGGACTCCCTTTCGCAGCCGGTTCCCGCAGGCGACCGCCGCCCGATTGTTGTTTGCCACCGTGCCGGTAAGATGTCCCCGACGTGCCCGACAGGAGTGTGGCAGAGCCTCCCTCTGTGCAGTCCCGCTCGCCGACATTCCGCTGCCCTCGTAGACGCACGCGCTGCCCCCGCCACTCTCGTAGAAGGGGGCGCTGGTCCTCTGCCGTAGCTCGCCGCTTGCACAGCCACGCGCTGCCCGCGGGACTCCGCAGCCGCTGCCGGTTGCCGTGCACCGCCTGTTACTCAGCTTTTTGTTCCGCCACCCCCGTCCGGATTCCGATCTCTCCGAAACCCCGGAGCTTCACGCGGCTGTGATAACCCTTGTCGGTCATCACGGGCTGGGCCGTCCCGGGTGCGCACCGCCGCGCCTGGCGCAGATGCGCTCCGCGAGCCGGTCGAAGCTGGCCTCCGGGATCCGGTTGAGCCTCTCCGAGTGAGGGGGCGGGCCGGTTCCCGGAGCCGCTGCGCCTCGAGCCGGAACCTTGCCTGGCGCGCCTCGGCAGCCGCGCTGTAGCCACAAGCTCTTACCCGTGACGGGTAATGAATTCCCACTTTCCTTCCGCCCATGGGCCGGCCTTCGCTCGAATGTCCCTCTTCGAGCCTCCAGCGAGAAGGCCGAGCCGCAGCGCAAAACTAGAACTTGAAGGTCAGCCAGAGCTGGAACTGGCGCGGATAGCCGTTCTCCGAGCCCACGACCCCGAAAACCGTGGGGCTGGTGATACTCGTATTCACGCTGCGCCAGTTACACTTGTTGAGCAGGTTGGTGGAATCCACGCGGATGATCAGGCTCTTCGACTCGCTGAACTGAATCTCCTTTTTTAGGTTGGCGTCGAATAACACGAAGCCGGGACCTCGGATCCAGGAAAACTGCTCGGGGATTGTCCGGTAATTCCACGAGAGGCTGGCAATTGCCGAGGAGACTTCGAAGGGGTACTCGGCGTTCAACTGGGCCGTAGCTGCGGCGGCGTCTCCCCCGTTCTTCTTCAGGTAGTAATTGTAATTCTTGAAGTAGTGGAGAATGTTGCGCTCACTGCGGGGCAACAGGATGTCGGTCAACTGCTTGCCCGGTTTCAAGACGAATTGTCCGAAACCCATTGGGGCGCCGCCCTGCACTCGGAACAACAAGCCGGTTTGCCAGCCCCCAAACAGATGATTGACCGCGCCTCGCCAGTTACCTCCGAATTTCCGTCCCCGGCCGAAGGGCAAATGGACAATGCTGCGCAAGTTCAACAGATGCGTCCGATCGTTGCCGCTGATCTGATAGTAGGGGAGAGGATCTCCGCCGTTGAGGAATGAAGTGGCTTCCATGGCCTTGGAGAACGTGTACGCGCCGCCGAAGTCGAAGCCCCCGGCGAAGCGCCGGTCAAAGTCCACCTGCAGCCCATGATACGTACTGAAGCCGATCGGCTCGCCCAGAGAAACCGCGCTGAAATGCGGGTAAGGGAGCAGAAGCTGTGAGCGTGTCATCGTGGATGCCGTCAACAGGCCCCCGGTCACTCCCTCCACGCCGCGGAACGGATTGGGAACGTTAGCGTTCATCCAATTAATCTTGGCCTGATCGCGCACCGGAGAAGTGGACAGGTACTGGACGGGCATAGCGTTGTGATCGCGGTTGATCATCAGGCGCACACTGCGCGAGCCGACATACGTGGCCCGCAGCACCGCATTCAACGGCAGCTCTCGCTGGAACCCGAACGACCAGCGCTGCGAGTAGGGGTTTTTGGTGATGAACCGCTCGAAGGTGCGTCCGCCGCCGTCAATATCCGTCATCAACCCGAGGCTTTTTCCCACAGGTTGCAAGAGCGGCTGCTGGATGGGATCCGCGAACGTGGTGACAAAACTCAGGCCGTTGTCGTTCGAAGAGTTGACGCTCGTGGTCCGCGAGAAGCCCGGCTGGCGTGGGTTGACAGTGGTGGTGACGCCGAGGTTCTCGTAGAAGATTCCGAATCCTGCCTTCAGCGTCGTCTTTTGGTCCAGGGCAAACGCCAGTCCGACGCGCGGCATCAGGTTGCGGTTATCCCGCTTCCACAAGCCCCGGCGCTGGGAGTCGGCAAACACATAACCGCCGCGAACTTGCAACTGGCTGGCGGGAATGTCGGGGAAGGGACTGCGTGCGTAATTGGCCACCACGGTCGGCTCGATGGGCAGCGCGGTAGTCAAGTCCACCCCGTTGACCATGCGGTCAAAGCGCTCCGTCAGCGGCCACTCCAGCTCGTGGCGAAAACCCAGGTTGAGCGTGAGCCGCCGCCCGACCTTCCAGTTGTCCTGGAAATACCAGCCCGACCAGAACTGCTGAACCGCCCAACTGTCGCCGATGCCCATCGAAGCGTAGTCCTGGTAGCCCAGTAGGAAGGCGGCGAAAGCCCCGCGCTGTCTCGGAGCCGAGGCTGTGTTGTCCCTTCGAGTGTAAGTCGTTCCGAAGTAGAAGTATGGCCGCTCGATCAACCAGCTTGCGTAGGTTTCGCGGTACACCCGGAAGTCAACGCCGAACGAGAGATTGTGGTTCCCTCGCACCCACGACGTATGGCCCGAAGACGTGTACGTCTCTGAGGCGCCGTTGTAAGGAACGTTGCTCGACCAGCCCGCCCAGCCGAACTCCGTGATTCCGTCGGCGAAACGGATCCTCGGGAAGTCAACCGAGCGGTCCGGGATCAGGCCGATCAAACGATCGGAAAAGCCGAGTGCTTTCCAGTCTTCCCGGGTGAATTTGCCGCTATAAAGGCTGTTTTCCCATCGCCTTTTGCGGGCGTAGCCCAGCCGCGCGTTGAAGACCACCGTCGGGCTGATGGCGTAAACGTGATTCAGTCCGGCCTGCGTGTTCCGCGTGTTCTGGGCTGTGCCGCTGGCGGCGTTCTCGAACCGGTTCATCTGCTTTTCGTACCATCTGTCGGTCGAGAAGCGCAGATAAGTCCGGTGCTTCTCGCTGAAGTTGTGATCTACGCGCGAAGTCACCGTCTTATAGCGGTGGTGTTCCATGGCGTCGCGCACCTGAAAATTGCCGGTCACACGATCGAGGTTGGGCAGCGGCCAGTACTCCACCAGTTTTCGCGAAATGGGATTGATTCGCGAGGAGGGAATAATGTTGCCGGGAATAGGATCACGCACGTATTTACCGCCCACAAACCGGGTAGTCGCCGGGTCATAGATCTGGTAGTCCGCTACGCTACCCAATTTGAAAAGGCCCGACAGATCTCCGGTCCGTTCGGCCGCCGTCGGGACAGTCGCCGTGTTCGGGTAGGGATTGCCGAACTTGTTGTAATCCACGGTCGTGTAGAAAAAGGTACGGTTGCGGCCGTCGTAAATCTTGGGTAGTTGCACCGGACCTCCCACGGCCACCACGCCATGGTGGTCCTGGTAGACGTATTTGGGTGTCCCGGCGGCTTTCGAAAACGAGCTCCAGGCGTCGAAGGCGGCGTTTCGCTCCACCAGTTGCACCATGCCATGGAACTCGTTGGTCCCCGCGCGAGTCACCATGTCCATCATGCCGCCGATCGCGTGGCCCACACTGGCGTCATAGGCCGTCGTGCTGACGCGGAATTCCGCCACCGCAGCCGTCGGTGGGCTGTACGCAATCATGTTGCCGCCTTCCACGTTAGGGATCCCGTCAATGGTGTACTCATTGCGCGCTACGGTCAGTCCGTCGGTCGAGAGCGAAGAAATGCCTCCCGTCATGCCCGGCTTAGCCGCCCGAATGTGAGTGGCATAGACCACGCCGGGAGCCAGGTTGGCGAGTTCCGCCACGGTTCCCTCGCGGATGGGTAACTCATCGAGTGTTCGCGTATCCAGCACAGTGGCGAGCGAAGCTGAGGTCTTGTCGAACAGCGGGGCTGTATCGCTCACCACCACCGATTGTGTCAGTCCCCCGACCTCCAGCGTCACATCCAGCGTCAGCGTTTCACCCAACCGCAACTCGAGCTTTTCTCGCACATACTTCTTGAATCCCGGCTTGGTGACCGACACTTCGTAGGCCCCTGCGGATAGGTAAGGGATCAGGTAATTACCCGCGTCATTGGCCACCGTCGTCTGCTTGGTCCCGGTCGGCAGGTGGAGCACTTGCACCTCGGCGCCAGGCACCACGCCGCCGCTTGGGTCATAGATTCTGCCCGTAAGGGCGCTCCTGGTTTCTTGCCCGAAGATTGCCGTGCCGACCAAAAGCACTGGCAGTAGCAACCCCACCACAACACGATAACTCGGTACACTCGAAATGCTACGCATGGGTTACTCCTTTCCGGGGACTTTAGTCCTTGTTCCCACCGAAAGGAGCATACACCGCCGGCAGGGCCAGGAGAATAGGAATTTTAGGCTATTGCTGGTACTTATTTGACGCGCCGGGGCCTCTGACGGCCACTGATCCGCCCCTGACGAGGCCGACGCGTTGGGGGGCCCGGGAGAGCTGATCGAGTTCGCACAGGCCGATGATAGGCTCCAAGGCCCGGCCCGCAGCTCCACATCCTTCGGCAGTCCTGGGATAATCCACTCGCGGGCCTTCGGAACGCTGGCGCGGGCGTCCCTGCGCACAGCCCGGGCTCGGTGAAGACGACCACGGGCCTCGATAATCCGAGCGTTCCGCGCCCAGCGCGTCCAGCTCCGAGATGCTCGCCTCGGTGGCTTGGTCAAGCTCCCGTAGGCGTCGTTTCCGCTTCAGGTGACGCTGCACGCTGTTCGGGACACCCGAGCTGCGGCCCGCGCGCACAAGTAGGGGGATACCCGCTTACGGGGTGAGCGGCTCCTCGGCAGATCGCCCGTCGTGCTCGACAGGAATTTCCCCTTCGGCGGGGGAGCACTTGGGTTTTTCCGGCAGGGCCATTGAGAACGCGCAAGCCGACTCGCGTCCATCGGGTGAAACCACCCCAGCCCCGCCTGTTCTTCTTGAGCTTCCGAGTGTGGTCCCGGATGGTTCGAGGACGGGTTGGGCGCGGTTTGCGGCGCCGATCCGCTTCGCGATAGACTCGTTGTTCCGTGCGACTGGCGCCCGTTGATTACATCATCATCGCCCTCTACTTCGCTTTTGTGCTCGGCATCGGCTGGATGATTCGTAAGCGCGTCTCCACCAGCGAGGACTTCCTCACCTCCGGCCGCTCGGTCCCTCTGTGGATCACCAGTCTGGCCTTCATCGCCGCCAACATGGGCGCGCAGGAAATGATCGGCATGTGCGCTTCCGGCGCCAAGTACGGCATCATGACCGCTCACTTTTACTGGATCGGCGCCATCCCCGCCATGATTTTCGTGGGCGTGTTCATGATGCCGTTCTACTACGGCAGCCGCGCGCGATCCGTGCCCGAATACCTGCGCTTGCGCTTCGACGAAAAGACCCGCACCTTTAATGCCGTGACCTTCGCCGCCATGACGGTCTTCAGCTCCGGCATTTCCATGTACGCCCTGGGCCTGCTGTTTCAACTCGTGCTGGGTTGGAGCTTCACCGCCTCCGTGCTGCTTTCGGCCGGCATCGTGCTGGTCTACACCTACCTGGGCGGGTTGACCAGCGCCATGTACAACGAGGTCCTTCAATTCTTCCTGATCGTGCTGGGATTCGCGCCCCTGGCGATCCTGGCCGTTCATCGGGCCGGAGGCTGGGAGGGCATCGCCGCACGTTTGCCCGCTGAAATGACGCATTCCTGGCGATACATGGACAGCCCGGCTTCGAACCCCATGGGAGTCGAGGTCTTCGGGCTGGTCATGGGACTCGGCTTCGTGTTGTCCTTCGGCTACTGGTGCACAGACTTCCTGGTCGTGCAGCGCGCCATGGCCGCCCGCACCATGACCGCCGCTCGCAACACGCCGCTGGTGGCCGCCTTCCCCAAGATGCTGATCCCCTTCATCGTCATCGTGCCCGGAATCGCCGCCATGGCGCTGATGCAGATGGGAGTGGGCTACAGCCTGCCGCCGAAAGGAACCGGCTATAACTACGACCTGACCCTCACCACATTGATGGCCTCGTTCTATCCCTCCGGCCTGTTGGGCGTCGGCTTGACCGCCTTGATGGCTTCCTTCATGAGCGGCATGGCCGGCAACGTCACGGCCCTCAACACCGTCTGGACCTACGACATCTACCAGGGCCACATCCGCAAAGGCGCACCGGACAGCCATTACCTGTTCGTCGGCCGCCTCACTACCGTCGTAGGCACCGCTCTCTCCGTCGGCACTGCCTACCTGGCGCAGCTTTACAACAACATCATGGATCTGCTCCAGCTCGTCTTCGGTTTCGTGAATGCGCCGCTGTTCGCCACGTTCCTGCTGGGCATGTTCTGGAAGCGCGCCACCGGGCACGGCGCCTTCAGCGGGCTGCTGGCGGGCACGGGCGCCGCGGCGCTCACGCACGGCCTGACTCTGGCGGAAGGCAAAGGCGCCTGGATCGCAGCGGTGCACGAATTCCCCTCGGTGATGGCGCAAAACTTCTGGATCGCCATTTTCGCCTGGACCACCTGCTTTGTGGTCACCATCGTGGTCAGCCTGCTCACCAAGCCGCGGCCGGAGACCGAGTTGGTCAACCTGGTTTATGGGATTACGCGTCTGCCCCCGCCCGAGCCGCGCGCCCGCTGGTTCCAGCGCCCCGCAGTCCTGGCCGTAGTGGTCGGCGTCTGCTGCCTGCTGTTGAACATTTGGTTCGGGTAAGCCGCTATGTGGGATCTGCGATTGCCGTCCGGGTTGTTCTTCACGCTGTTGGGGTTGATCCTGTGCGCCACCGGCTTGCTGGCCCCTGACTCTCGCGCTCCGCTGACCGCGGCCAACGTGAATCTTTACGCGGGCGCAGCCATGCTGGTCTTTGGTGGAGTGATGCTGTGGTTGGCGCTCCGGCGAACCTGACAGAGGCTTTCTTGCGCGTGTTCGGCCCCGCTGCCGGGATGCGGATCTGGCGCGCCCCGGGCCGCGTGAATCTCATCGGCGAACATACCGATTACAACCTGGGCTTCGTGCTGCCGATGGCGCTGGAGCTGGCCTGCTACACCGCTGCGGCGCCCCGCCGCGACGCGCGCTTGCGCGTCTACTCGGAGAATTTCGACGACGCGCGTGAGTGGTCTCTCGACGACCTTCCGTCGCTCTCCCCCTCCGGCGATTGGAGCGATTACCCCCTGGGTGTGGCCCGGGAATTGCTCGCGGCCGGCTTCCCCATTCGCCCCATGAACCTGCTGATCTCGAGCACCGTGCCGCCGGGTTCGGGATTGAGTAGCTCGGCGGCTTTGGAGGTCTCCGTGGCGCTGGCTCTCCTGGACGGTCGCCCCATGGACCGCCTGGAGCTGGCGCGCCTCTGCCGCCGCGCCGAGAACGACTTCGTCGGCGCGCCCTGCGGCATCATGGACCAGTACGTGGCCGTGTTCGGACGCGCCGGCGCCGCCATCTGCATTGACTGCCGCACGCTGGCCCACGAAGCGGTGAACCTCCCCGACGGCGTGGCCATCTTCGCCGTCAACAGCATGGTGAAGCACGAGCTCGGGCAGTCGGCCTATCCCCGTCGCGTCGAGGAATGCCGCACGGCTGCGGCCGCTCTGGGCGCCGAAAGTCTGCGCGATGTGAGCCTGGATGAGTTGGAGCGCGCTCGGCAGGTCCTGGATCCCGTCATCTACCGCCGGGCCTGCCACGTCGTCAGCGAAAACCGGCGCGTGCATGACTTCGTCGCCGCTTGCGCCAGCGCCGACTTCGAAGCCATGGGCCGCTTATTGGTGGCTTCGCATCGCAGCCTCCGCGACGATTACGAGGTTAGCTGCGAGGAGCTGGACTACCTGGTGGACGCGGCCCTGTCCCTGCCCGGTGTGTTGGGCGCCCGCATGACCGGCGGCGGCTTCGGCGGCTGCACGGTAAACCTGCTTCGGGCCGAAGCGGCCAGCGCCTTTCCGCTAGCCATCTCGGAGGCCTACCGGCAGCGCTTCGGTCTGACTCCTCAGGTCTATCCCTGTGTCCCCTCGGCGGGCGCCGGAGAACTGTAGCTTTGGATTCTTTCTTCCGCGATCTTCCGGTGCTGGTGACCGGCGCCACCGGCTTCATCGGCGCTCACCTGGTTGAGAGATTGTTGGACCTCGGCGCGCGCGTCCGCTGCCTGGTGCGGCGAACCAGCAGGGTCGAGAGCCTGCCGCGGGGCGTTGATCTGGCCTGCGGCGAGCTGGCTACGGGGGAGGGTCTCGAGCAAGCCGTGCGCGGCGTCCGCGTCGTCTTTCACCTCGCCGGCGTCACGAAGGCTCTCCGCGTCGAGGATTACTATCGGGGCAACGTTCGCGGCACAGCGAACCTCGTGCGCGCGTTGCCCTCCGCCGGCCTGCGTCTGGTCCACGTCAGCAGTCTGGCGGCCGTCGGCCTCAGTCCTGATGGCGCGCCGCTATCGGAAGATGCGCCGCCTCGTCCCGTTTCTCATTACGGACGCTCGAAGCTCGATGCCGAGCGGGCCGTGCTCTCCTCCCCGTTGGCCGCCAACGCCGTCATCGTGCGCCCGCCGATCGTCTTCGGACCACGCGACACCGACGTGTTGGAAGTCTTCCGCGGCATCGCGCGCGGTTGGCTGCCCGCCGTGGGTTGTGCGGATGCCGCCTTCAGCATCATCTACGTTGCCGATCTGGTGGACGGCCTGCTGGCGGCGGCAGCCTCGGCGCACGCCGCCGGACGCACCTACTTCCTGGCTTTCGAGACGCCGGTTTCCTGGCGCCGCTTCGCGGAGCTCGCGGGCCGCCTGATGAATCGGAGACCTCGCGTCGTGGCGGTTCCCTGGCCTGCTGCTTGGGCCGCCGCGTGGCTGTGGGAGCTGGCGGCGCGGCTGCGCGGGCGTCCCGCTATCATCTCACGGGACAAGATTCGGGAGGCTCGCTGTCGCAACTGGGTGTGCGACGCTTCACGCGCCCGGCAGGAACTGGGCTTTGTGGCGCGCACGCCCCTGGAGGAGGCCCTCCGCCTGACTCTGGATTGGTACCGCCAGGCAGGCTGGCTGCCGATTCGCTGACCGGCCCGTAGACGATCTGCCCCTGCAAAGCTTGCAGCATGCGGTGCTCAGTTTGCCGATGGCACGACCCCTGTGGCTCCAGGCGGCGTGCGCAAACGCAACGGGCGCACGGCGCGCTGGAAGATCGCCGAGGGCGGAGTGCAGGGCGGCGTGCCGCTCAGAAGCGTTTCAGCGTTCTCAGGATCGCACGCGTGCTGCCTCCTCCCGGCAGCTCGACGTAGTGCAGCAGTTGCCAGTTGCGATCCATGGCGCCGATGTACCGGGCTTCCTCCCGGCTCGGTCCCATCAAGATGACGGAGTAGCCCCGCTCCGGATAAGTGAGTCGCCGATATTGGATCTCGCCTTCTTCCGAGCGCCAGCGCTCTTCGGCAGGAGGTCCGAGCTTCTGGATGACCGCGTGGTAATCGTCGTGTCGCGTCAGCTCCAGGTAAGCCTGATCCTTCGCCGTGAGCACCACGCGCGAGCGCAGCGGGCCGATCCGGAAGATGGCCACGGTGAGCACGAAAACACCCAACGCCGCCACCAGCACGGTCACGATCAACCGACTGATGCGCGATTCCGTCGAGGGCGCCGGACGCAGGCCCGAAGGCGGCGGCGGAGGTTCCGGTTCCGGCGGGTACTTCTTGATCTCGGAGAGCGCGCGCGGCAGTTGGATCACTTTGCGTTCATAAGGCCATACGGCGCCGGCCTTGTATTCCAGTTCGCGCGTCAGCCCCACGATCATCACGGGATCCTCGACCCGCGAGATCTCACCGAAATAGCGCCGCGGAATCCAAACCTCCAGCTCCTGCCGCGTGTTGGCCACCAGAATCTCGGACCAGGTGGCGCGGACCAATCGCCATTCGTTGTGCTCCACCCCCACGATGGCGGGATAGAAGGCAAACGGCCGGCTTGCCAGATGCTCCAACCACTCTGGGGAGAACGGATCCGCCATCGGCGCTTTACATCTTACCGCGGCCTTGCTCAGTCCAGCCCGAGCCGCTCCAGGATGTCCTCCACATCTACCGCCCGCACGCGAACCTCCTCGTGGAGAGCCTCGGGGGCCGGCCGTTCATCGAAGGCTTGAAACAGACTCATCTTCGCCACGGCATACCACTCGGTGTCCTTAAGAGTTCTTCCGTGCGCCGCCTCCCACTGACGCACCGCGGAGCGACTCACGAACACCGACACCGGAAACCAGCTCTTGCGGTCCGCCGTCACCGAGAAGACATACTCGACGCCTGCGTCGCGCCCGCGCTCCACGGGACGCCTGCCGTCGTAGAAATACTGGTAGACGTAGCCGCTAGCCGCCGAGTAACTCTTCAAGCGGCGAACCGCAGGCGCTCCGCTGAGAGGCGCCGGAGCCCTGCCACGAAACAACCACCCGAGCATCGGGTCGCTCCCCGTCAGAGCACCGCCCGCTCGTCTTCGTCCCAGGCCGGCTCGCGGCGTTCCAGCACCGCCCGGATCAACGGCTCTTTCTCGCGCAGCAGGCGATAGCGCGCGTGTTCATCGAGGTCCCAGGCCACGCGCACAGGGTCCCCGTCGCCATTCACCGCGCTGAGTAGCTTGTAGATGTAAAGAGCCTTCAGGTCGTACCAGGAGATCGGCAATCCCGAATCGCGCGCCGCACTCTCTGCCGTGTGTTCCTCCTCCGGATGCGCCAGCAGGTACTCAAGGATCTTACGGTAAGCAGGATGCGTGCGGCAGAAGTTATCCAACCGAACCCATTCCTCACGCCGGAAGGACATAACTGGATTTTCGCAGATCGGCAGGGCGGCGCGCCGCGCGGGCCTCAGGGCAACCGTACTTTCGCCAGATAGATGCTGGTCTTGCCTTCGTGCGTCGAGTAGTAGCTCACCCACAACAGGCCGTCGTGGTAAACCATGCCCGCGTAGCTGGTGTCGCCGCCGGAGGGAAGCCTGAGAAACTCCTCCAGCCGCCCGGCCTCCGCGTCCAGCAGGCACAGACTGGTGCGACGGACGCCCCCGTCGTAAAGGCGCACCGCAGCCACCAGGCGCCCGTCGGGCAGACGGATAAAGTTCGGTCCGCCCACGCGCACGCCCAGATCTTTCCAGCTCCAGTCTCGATACGGCGGCCGCGCGGTCCCGAGCAGCGCCGAACTGGCTTGCTCGCCGTCTCGCCGCAGCAAGCACAGCGCGACGCCGTCGGGCAGGAAGCGGATCGTCGCCTCGTTGGGGTATTCGATCTCGTACAGCGTCGGAACCAGCGTTTCGAAACGCCTGCCGTCGCGGCTCGCGTACAGGCGCGTCACCTCACGGTTGTAGCCCACGCTGTAGGCGACGCCTTTGTGCCAACTGATGCGCCACAGCCAGAGATTCGGATCGCCGATGCGCTCCGGCCGGCCCCACCTCCGGCCGTCGCGCGAGAACCAAACCAGCGACTCCGCGGGCGTTTGCGGTTCTTCCCGCACCACCGAATATGTGCTCAGCATCAGGCGGCCGTCCGGCGTTTCCGCGAGCTTGGGATCGCGCAGATCCCGGCCCGGGATGCGGATCAGCGCCGCCGACTCCCACCGAGCGCCGTCGCCTGAGACCAGCACGCGCAGGGCGCCGTCCGGCGAGACGTGGCCGCTGCCCTCGCGAAAGGCGCAGTACCACCGCCCGCGGTAGCGAATCAAATCCGTAAACGCATTGTGCGGAGCTTGATCCCAGATCTTGCGAACTTCGATCAGCTCTGCGGCGGGCCCGCTGCGGCCCAGCCGGCGATCCAGGAACTCGTACGCCTGCCGGCGAACCTCCGGCGGAAAGGCGTGCCCGACGTCAGGATGCACGGCCACAAGCCGCTCCCCGGCCCCGAATGCCTTCTCATAAACCGGGCGCGCAAACTCCAGGCATTCGCGCACGCCGGCGATCTCGAAGTTCGCGTCGCGCAGCGGAGCGTTGACGAACACCGGACGGGGCGCCAGCGAGGCCAGCAATTCCGGAAAATCGAACGGCATCCGATCCGGCGCCTTCTGGTAGCGCTCCGCGATGCGCGGCATGTAGCCTTTGTGGCTCCAACCGCTCAAATCGCCGCCGTAATAACGCGCGAAGGAGTTGAATCCGCAGCTTGTGACCACCGCTTGAATGCGCGGCTCGAACGCTGCCAGAAACAGGGCGTTGTGCCCGCCGAGGGAATGGCCCAGGGCGGCGATGCGGCGCGCGTCCACTTCCTCGAGCTCGGTCAGCAGATCCACGGCGCGGATGTGGTTGAAGATGCCTTTCATGGTCGCGCTGGCATAACCCATGGCGTAGGGATCCGCCTTGTACTCGCCGAAGTTGGGATAGTCAGGCGCCAGCACGACGTAGCCGCGCTCGGCCAGCTCGCGCGCGTAGTGGAGATTCGGATCGCCTCCCAGCCCGGCCGGCTCGGCCTTGCCGATCTTCGTCGTCTGATGCAGGCACAGGACGGCGGGCAGACGTCCGCGCCTGGCGCGCGGCAGGAAAAGGTAGGCCGGAACCCGATCCCCGGGCTCGGCGAGGTAGGTGATCTTGCGGCGGATGAAGGCCGACTCTTGCGTCTCTTCCAGCACCTGCATGGCGAGCGGCGCGCGTCGGGTGCGCGGCAGCGGGCCCATGACCTGCTCCATGCCCGCCAGCGTCTCGCGACGCCGCTGCTCGAACCCTTCGCGCGTGAACCAGCCGCGGTGCGGATCTTCGCGGCCGTAGAGCCAGTCCAGGGGCACGCTCTTTAGCTTCAGCGACCACTCCCCGCGCCGCACGCCCGCCGGCGGCCCGGCGTAGTAGGTGAACAGGACGCGCTCCTCGTGGAATTCGATGCTCGTGTAGGCGTAGGTGTGCGCGGGGTCGTCGTCCAGATTGCGCACCAGCGTCCAACTGCGGCCCTCGTCGCGCGAAACGGCGGTCGTCAGAGGAAAACGTTCTTTGTCGGAATTGTTCCAGACCAGCAGCAGATCCCCGGTGGCCGGAATCCGCTTGATGGATTGCGGCGAAAGCGGCGAGGTTACGGGCGAGGGTTCGGGCGCCGACCAGCTCTCGCCGCCGTCGGCCGAGAAGGCCTGGTACATGCGCCCGGTCCCCGTGCGCAGCCAGAGCAGGACGCGCCGGTCTTTGAGTTCCACCACGCCCGGCTCCTGCGCCCCGGGACGGCTCTCGGGAACGTCCAGCACGCTGCGGCTGGCGCGCCAACTGCGGCCCTCGTCGTCGGAATAGTAAACCCGGCTGCGAATGTGACGATCCACGCGGTAGTCGGTGGTGAAGAACACAGGCACGAGCACGCGGCCGGAGCGCAACTGGATCGCCCGGTCATGATTGAAGCCGGTATAGGAGGGGGCCGGCTCGATCGGCAGCGGCCGGGGCGGCGAGAAGCTGCGCGCCTCGTCGTCGGAGATGCGCACCATAGGCAGACAATCGGCGGGCGAGTTCTTGCGGCAGAACAGGAAGAGGATGCGGCCCGAGCGCAAGCGGAGCAGGTCGGGCTCCATGACGTTCATGCGCCCGATATTTTCCTGAAGGGTGAACTCGGGTCCCCAGCTTCGTCCGCCGTCTTCGGAGAAGCGAGCCGCGATCACGGCGGGCGCCCAGTCCTCCGGATCATCGGTCGAGAAACGGGTCCAGGCCAGCAGCAGGCGACCGTCTTTGAGGCGCAGCACGTCGGCTTCGGAATTGCGCCGGTTGCCCGGACCGGCAGGCGCAACAAAATACTGGAAAATGTTTTGGCGGGCCGAACCCGACGCGCTCAACCACAGAGCCGCCAGCCCGGCCGCGAAAAAGCGCCGAGGCCAGATCACTTTTTTATCCTTTTAAACATTCTTCGATGGCGCGGGCCGGCACTTCGCCTTCCCGGATCAGCCGCCACTCCGGCTCGGTCACGTCAATGGTCGTGGCGCCGGCGCCCGGGCACAGGCCGCCGTCCAGCACCAGGTCCACCCGCCCGTCCATGACCGCGAACACCTCCACCCCCGTGCGGCAGGTCGGTTGTCCGGAGATGTTGGCGCTGGTGGCGATCAGCGGCTGGCCCAGAGCTTCCAGCAGCGCGTTGGCCACCTTGGAGCGCGATTGCCGCAAGGCCAGCCGCCCGGTGTTGCCGGTGACCTTCAGCGGCACGCGGGCCGAAGCGGGCACGATCATGGTGAGCGGCCCCGGCCAGAAACGTCGCGCCAGCACGAAGAAGCGAGGCGGCAACTCGCGCGCCAGCTCCTCGGCCATGAGCACGTCGGTGACCAGCAGGGGCAGGGAACGCTGCGGCGCGCGGCCTTTGGCGGCGAACACCTGCGCCACAGCGCGCAGGTTGAACGGGTCGGCCACCAGCGAGTACAGAGCATCGGTGGGGATGGCGACCACGCGGCCGCCGCGAATGGCCGCCGCCGCGCGGGCCAGCGCCTCAGGGTTCGGGTTTTCCGGATCAATCTCCAGCAGGTCCGTGGGCATGGAACCTCGATCCGATCGCCTCCGCCACCTCGATGGCCATCTGATAACGTCCGAACGGAGCACTGATCTGGACGCCCTGCACCAAGCCGCGCACGCGTTGCGCCATCTCGCGTGCGATAGCCACGCCTTCCTGCCGCGCGCGCTCGGCGGTGTCGGCGCGACGCATGCGCTCCATGTACTCCTCGGGCACCGGCACGCGCAGTTCGTTGACCATGAACTCGGCGTTGCGGTAACTCACCAGCGGCCAGATGCCCGCAATCACCGGAATTCGGTAACCTTCGATGCGTTTGAGCAACCGCTCCAACAGCCGGAGATCGAAGACCGGCTGCGTCACGGCATACTCGGCGCCGGCCTCCACTTTCCAGTCGAAGCGACGCATCTCTTCTTCGAAATTCAAGGCGCCCGGATTCACGCCCACACCGATCAGCAGCGTGGTCTGCGAGCCGATGGGGTTGCCGCCGATGTCCAGGCCGTGGTTCAGATTGCGCACGATGTTGACCAGGCCGATGGAGTCCACGTCGAAGACTGCGGTGGCCGAAGGATAGCTGCCCATGCGCGGCGGATCTCCGGTGATGCAGATCAGATTTCGAATGCCCACCGCGTGGGCTCCGAGCAGCTCCGACTGGATGCCGAGAATGTTGCGGTCGCGACAGCAGAAATGCAGCACCGTCTCGATGCCGGCCTGTTGCTGAATGAGCTGGCAGGTGATCAAGGAGCTCATTCGTGCGCTGGCGCGGGGGCCGTCGGGCACATTGATGCAGTCAATGCCGTGCTGAGCGCACAAGCGGGCGCCTGCGATTTCTTTGGAGGCGTCCACGCCTCGCGGGGGAAGAATCTCGACGAAGGAGACGAATTGCCCGGCGGCCAGTTTGGCTCCCAGACGTGATTTTTGCGCCATCGGCGTGGCGGGCAGAGCCTGGGCTTTGACGCTCGGCTCCTCGACGCGCACGCTCAGGCGGCGGTGGACGGGGGCCAGGGAGCGGGTTTCCGCGCGCACGGCGCGGATGTGTTCGGGGGTGGTGCCGCAACATCCGCCGACGATTTTGACGCCGGCCTGAATGAAGCGGCGCGCGTATTGCGCCATGTACTCGGGCGAGCACAGGTAGATCTTACGGCCCTCAACGGTGGCGGGGTGGCCGGCGTTGGGCATCGCGCTGGTGGGCTTGCCGGAGAAGGCCATCATTTTCTCGATCGTCTCCAGGGTGACTTTCGGGCCCACCGAGCAGTTCAAGCCGATGACGTCTGCCGGCCATTCATCCAGGCGGCGCGTGAAGACTTCGGGTTCGGAACCGTCGGGCATGCGGCCGAAGTCGTCAATGGTCACCTGGGCTACGATGACCATTTCCGGTCCGGCGACCTCGCGCGCCGCGGCAACGGCCTCGCGCAGCTCGTTCAAGTCGGCGAAGGTTTCCAGGATGAGCAAATCCACGCCCGCGGCCACCAGCGCTTCGATCTGTCGGCGAAAGGCCTCGCGCGCTTCGGCGAAAGAGGTGGGTCCCAGGGGTTCGATGCGGACGCCCAGCGGGCCCACCGATCCGGCGACGAACGCCGCGTCCTGCGCCGCATCCCGCGCCAGGCGAACCGCAGCCTGATTGATTTCGACCAGCTTTTCCGCGAGGCCGTGGGAAGCCAGCCGGATGGGATTGGCCCCGAAGGTGTTGGTCTCCAGGATCTCTGCGCCTGCGCGGACGTATTCTTCGTGGATGCCGCGCACCAGATCCGGAGCCGACAGGTTCAGCTCATCGTAGCAGCGATTGATGAAGACGCCGCGGGCATAGAGCATCGTGCCCATGGCGCCGTCGGCGACAAGCACGCGGCGTCCGAGCTGTTCGCGAAACTCGCTGGCGCGTGAGAGGCTGCGGCGCATGAGTTAGTCGGCCTCCGGGGTTTCGGGCAGAGCGGGTAAACACCCGGAATGATCGTCCTGTTTGGGCAGACCGGTTCCAGCACCGGCTCGCCCACCAGGAGTCACTCTCCCTGCCGTCAACTCACCTTGGAACTACTTCCCGGGCGCGGCCAGGAAATGGCGACCGCCGTTGATTTTACCGCACTGTAGCGGGTGGGGACAACGGAGGGTCGGCGGTGGCGGGGCGGCGCCCGGTTTTACTCTTCGGCTTGGGAGGCGAGCCGGGTGACAACCGTCATGTCTTCGAGCGTCGTGACGTCGCCGGTGACCGCGTGAGAGGTGACGATCTCCCGCAGCAAGCGGCGCATGATCTTACCGCTGCGCGTCTTGGGCAAGCTGTCGGTGAAGCGAATCTCCGCCGGACGAGCGAAGCTGCCGATCTCGTGGGCCACCCACTGTCGCAGTTCCTCGCGCAACTGCCGGTAATCGGTGAAGCCCTGCTTCAAGGTGACGAAGGCACAAATAGCCTGCCCGGTGATCTCGTCCGGGCGGCCGACGACGGCGGCTTCGGCCACGGCGGGATGCTTCACCAGGGCGGACTCCAGCTCCATGGTGCTGATGCGATGGCCGCTGACGTTGATGACGTCATCCACGCGCCCCAGGATAGTGAAATATCCGTCTTCATCGCGGCGCGCCGCGTCGCCGGTGAAGTAGACGCCCGAGAGGCCCGGGATGCGCCGCCAGTATTGCATCTCGTAGCGCACCGGATCGCCCCACAGCGTGCGCGCGACCGAGGGCCACGGACGCCGAATCACCAGGTAACCGTCTTCTCCCGGGCCGAGGGAGCGGCCGTTCATGTCCACGATGTCGGCTTCGACGCCCGGCAGCGGGAACGCCACGGACCCCGGCTTTAGCGGTATAGCGCCCGGCAGGGGCGAAATCAGGATGGCGCCGGTCTCGGTCTGCCACCAGGTGTCTACGATGGGGCAGCGTTGCTTGCCGATGACACGGTAGTACCACTCCCAGGCCGCCGGGTTCAAGGGCTCGCCCACGGAGCCCAGCAGGCGGAGACTGCTGAGATCGCAGGCTGCGGGCCACTGATCGCCCTGCCGGATCAGAGCCCGGATCGCGGTCGGGGAGGTGTAGATGATGCTTACGCGGTACTTTTCGACGATGCGCCACCAGCGGTCGGGTTGAGGATAATCGGGAGCGCCTTCGTACATGAGAACGGTGGCGCCCGCCGACAAGGGGCCGTAGACCACGTAGCTATGCCCGGTCACCCAGCCGATATCCGCCGTGCACCAGTAGATATCCTCGTCACGCAGGTCAAAGACCCATTTCATGCTGGCGGTGGTTTGAACCAGGTAGCCGCCAGTGGTGTGGAGAATCCCCTTCGGCTTGCCGGTGGTGCCCGAGGTATAGAGCACGTACAGCGGGTGTTCGGAATCCAGGACTTCGGCGGGGATTTCGTCGGTGGCGTCGGCCTCCAACTCATGCCACCAGAAGTCGCGCCCGGGGATCATGTTCACGGGCGCGCCCAGGCGCCGGAGCACGATGACCTCGCGGACCGTGGGACACTCGGTAAGCGCTTCATCCACGGCGTCCTTGAGTCGAATCTGTTTGCCGCGCCGCCAGCCTCCGTCGGCGGTGATGACGAGGCAAGCGCCCAAGTCCTGGATGCGTCCCTTCAAAGCTTCAGCCGAGAAGCCGCCGAAAACGACGCTGTGGGGAATCCCCAAGCGCGCACAGGCCAGCATGGCCACGGCGGCTTCGGGGACCATGGGCATATAAATGATCACCCGGTCCTCGCGTGTGAGGCCGCGGGCCTTCAGTACGCTCGCGAAGCGACAAACCAGGCGATGCAGATCGCGATAGGTGAGCGTGCGCTGTTCGCCGGGTTCGCCTTCCCACAGGATGGCGATTTTGTCGCCGCGGCCGGCGTGCAAATGGCGGTCCAGACAGTTGTAGGAGGCGTTAGTCTTCGCGTTGACGAACCATTTCACAAACGGCGGCTGCCACTCGAAGACGTGGGACCATTTTTCGAACCAAAAAACTTCGCGCTCCGCGACCTCGGCCCAGAACTCCTGCGGATGCTCATGGGCGCGCTCATACAGCGCGCGATAGCCTTCCATGCCCCGAACGTGAGCGCGCTCGACGAACTCAGGATGCGGATGATAGACGCCTGCGAAAGCGGTTGGATTATCGCCCAGCACGATACCCCTCCTGCTGATCCTCTCCATCATACTACGGGACTGCGAGGCGTCTGCCTGTGAGCGGGCGGCTCGCCAGGGCTCGTGTGAGAGCTGCTGTCAGGCTGCGCTAACTCGTGCCTCGAACCCGCGCGCCGCATTCCGGCTCCGCCGCGCCGGTGGCACCGGCCCGGGGGAGGCCTCTGATCGGCGAAGAGGAACGCCGTCGGCGCGCCAGTGTACAGCTTCCGGCAGGCCGGCTTGCTGTGGGCTTCGGGAGGCCCGGTCCCGCTGGTGACCAAGTTGGAGGATCAACTCGCGTCGCGGCCATCGCCGGGCCGCCTCGCCGCCGGATCCCGCCGGTCTCGGTATTATCAAACTGCGCGGCCCGCTATGGGCGCCCACCGAGGAGTGAACGCGGGGCGCCGCGCAGTGCCCCGCAGTGGCCTGACCGCAGAGCACCGAGCCACACCACACATCGAGCCGCAGCAATGCCATTCACCCGGGATTCGGAAAACGCATGCGTGGTGATCGCCGTTCTCCCTGCCGAGCGACGCCGTACACGAAGAAAAGTACCGGCTGCTGTCCGCTGGGGGCTGTCATCCGGCTGCACCATGAGAAGCACACGCCGCGCACTCACCCCCGGCCGAGCGGCGATGTCGCCCACGAGGACGGGTGTCTAGAAGTAAATGCGGGCACCGATCCGAAATGCGCGCCCGGCGTAGTTGTTGAACTGCGCCGTGTTGTTCGGGTCAATCGGTGTTGACATCGTCACCGGCACAAACTCCCGCCTCTGGGGGTTCCAGGAGAAAGGCGACGCGCGATTGTTGGGATTGGCGAAGAACACCGGGTGATTGGCGACATTGAACACGTCCACCCGGAGCTGTAAATAGCGACGGCCCTCCGAATCCAGGTCAATGTTCTTGAACAGCGAGGCATCGGCCGAGGTCACCCGCGGGCTCCTTCCGTCAGGGAGGGTTGGGGCGGAATTGCCCAGGGAGGGTGCACCATCGGCGCCGGGGACGGCGAAGGCCTGGTAGTTGTGGTAAGCACGGCGGAAGGGATCCTCACGCCAGGTCGCTGTGATGGGACGCGGCCCCAGCGCGCGGTCCGGGCGCAGTGTGAAGCCGTCCAGCCCGCTACCGCCGCCGCGGGATTCCCACCAGCCGTCGTTGCCCATGCGCACCACCAGCGGATAACCGGCCGTGCTGCGCAGGAAGCCGGCGACGTTGTAGCCGCCGATGAGCCGGTTCAGCCAGGGCCCGACCGAGCCGCCGAAGCGCTTACCGCGCCCGAAGGGCAACTGCCAGGAGTAAGCCATGTTGAACTTGTGCGGGATGTCGAAGGTCGAGAGGCTCCGCTGGAGGCGGCGCTCGGTCTCCTGCGGGAAGATCAGCCCGAAGACATCGGCGACGTCGGTGGTTTGCAGGTTCGATGCTCCGCCGTCGTCAATGGACTTCGACCAGCTAAAGCTGCCATGCAGCGTGACCCCGCCGGACAACCGCTTCTGGAAACTGATGTTCAGCCCGTGGTAGATGGAGTTGGCGGAGCGGTCGAACGCCGTCTGGAAGCGCTCTCCGAAAAATTGCGGATAGGGGCGCAGCGCATTGATCAGCCGCGTTGGCATCACGGCCCCGGCGGAGTTGCGGATACCCAGCCGGTTGTAGTCGGTCCGCAGCTCGTTGAAGTCGGCCGCCCGCGCCACCAGGGGCGCCGTCACCGAGGGTGGGGCGAAATTGAAGGGCATTCGCTGGGTGAAAAGGTGTGTGCCTTTCAGTCCGTCGTAACTGACTTCCACGCCGAAGTCGGGGCCGATCTGGAACTGCGTCCCGAAGTTCCATTTGTGGGCATGGGGCATGTTGCTGTTCTGCGGAATGTAGTACATGGTGAACTGCAAGGCATCGTTCATGAACAGCACGGGCTCGCGTGGCAGGTCGAAGGGCGCCGGCAGCGGCGCGATGGGATTGGTGATCAGGTTCACCGGACCCGGCTGAACGCCTCCCACCCCGGCGGCAGAATTCACGCTGCCTCGGTTGAGGTTGAGGTCGGGCCAGATGTCCATTCCGGTGCCCGTGATGGGGGCCCGCAGCAGACTGTAGGATGCTCGCAGGGTCATCGTCGGCTTCCAGGCGTAGGCTAGCCCCAGCCGCGGCTGTAGCCCGCGGTAGTTGACCAGCCAGAGGTTGCGTTGCAGCCCGCGAGTGCCGGAGAACAGCCAGGCGCCCATCACCGGAACGCCGTTGACGGACCCGGCGAAATCGGGCACGAAGGTCCCCTGCCGGTCATATTTTTCCGTCCGAGGCGTTTCCACGTCCCACCGCAGGCCCAGGTTCAGTGTGAAGCGCGGCGTCACCTTCCAGTCGTCCTGGACGTAGAGGGCGGTATAGCGCCAGCGATAGTAGGCGTTGGTCTGGAGCGTCTTGAAGGAGTAAGTGTTCACCGAGCCGGTGATCAATCCGCCCAGCTCGTTGATGATCGGGTGAATGCTTCCCACGATGGGGGTGATCATTCCCGAAAACGAATAGGCGCCGCCGGTCAATCCGCCGTAGCTCAGCCGATTGAGCTGGATGCGCCGGTGTTCGCCGCCGAAGCGGACCGCGTGGCGTCCGCGGACCAGCGACACATCGTTGCCGACGCCGACATTGACGTCCAGGGCGCGGCCCAGGGTCGGCCCATCGCCGTCATAGCCGCGGTTGATGGAGACCAGGCGCGGGAACCCCCTTCCGGTGACCGCGGGCACGAGTGCGACTTCCCGCGCCCAGTCGCGCGAGAGCGCCGCGTCGCTGGGTCCACGGAAGGCATCGCCCCGGGAATACGTGGCGCGGAATTCGTTGATCAGTGTGGGTCGCAAAACGTGCGTGTAACCAAAGGCGACGTTGCGGGAATGGATCCGGTCTTGGGGCAGCGGATTCGCAGGATCGCCCGGTCCCGCGAACCAGGTACGCGTGCCCACGACCGGCGCGTCCGAGTAACGGGCATACAAGCGCGCGTTGGCGTTCAGCAGATGATCAATCTTGGTGCTCCAGCGGTTGTCTACGGTGTCCACCCCGCGCGCGAAGATCGCGTTGTTGCCATCGGTCTCCCACAATCCGTCTCGCCGGAGCCATTTGATGTAGGGGGTGTCCTGGCCCGGGGTGAAGGGATAAAGCAACGGAATCAGCTTCTGGGCGATTGGGTTCCTGGGCAGCATGAAGCTGAGATCGTTGTTAGGAATGGGATCCCACTGCGACGTCGGCAGGATCGGTCCCACCGGGAAGCCCTGCGCGTTTCTTGCAAAGTGCCAGCGCAACTGATTGGTCCTCACCGGCGAGGCGATGGCCGCATCCACGTTCTGCTGCCGCAGGGCGGGATCCAGGAAGTCCCAGCTATTCCGAAAGTTGCCCTTCAGCTCGTCGGCGGTGGGTAAGCGCACTCGGGCGGCGCCGAAGAACAGCTTTTGTCGTTGAGGCTCACCGGTGGCCCAGAAAAAGGTGCGGTTCCTGCCGTCGTAAATCTTCGGGATCACCACCGGCCCGCCGATGGCCCCTGCGAACGCGTGGTAGCGGTTAGAGGGGTCGAACGCCGCGCCCAACGCCCGGGTCTGCAACCACGGGTTCAGGTGCATCCAGCTCACATTGCCGCGGAACTCGTTTCCCCCGCTCCTGGTCACCTGGTTGATAACCGCTGAAGTCGTCCGCCCGTATTGCGCGGGCACGCCGTTGGCCATCACGGTGACTTCCTGGACCTGGTCGGCCGAGAAGGTCATCACCGCTCGCGCGTACCCGGCTGCGGTCACATCGGAGCCGTCCACGAGCATCGAATTACTGCCGGGCCGGGCTCCGCTCACCGAAATGGAAGCCCCCGGGGTCACCGGTTGAATGAAGATCCCGGGCATCTCGCTCTGGATGCCGCCGTTGTACTGCGGATCGCCCTGCGCGCCGGGCGTCAGCAACACCACCTGCATGATGCTCCGATCCATGAAAGGCAGATCCTGCATCAACTGATTCGGAATGTTGGTCAGCACAGCTGCTGAATCCGGCCGCACCAGGGGTAGCTCGGCCGTGACGCTGATGCTTTCGGCGACTTCGCCCAGCTCCATGGAGAAGTTCCGCGTCGTCACGGAGGCTGCGGTAACCAGCACCCCTCGATAGGTGACGGTTTTGAAACCCGGCGCGCCGGCGGTCACCGTGTAGTTGCCCGGTGGTAGGGAGGCTACTACATACCGCCCCAACTCACCCGCGATGGTCGCCACCCGCGCTGAGGTCGCCTCATTGATCACTTCCACCCGCGCCCCGAGGACGGCAGCCCCTGAAGGATCTGTCACGATCCCGGTGATTGTCCCCAGAGCGCTTTGAGCCGGCAGATCGAGCACACTCCACAGCAGAGATGCGCCAAGACACATTGCCCACTTCGCGATGCTTGATTGCACGGGTTCTAGACTCCCGCACTCAGGGTGGGCCAATCCCAGCTCGCGATCAAGGTAATTTTTCGCGAAAAGAAGTCCTGAAGTCCGGTTGCGGTTTTCGTTTCAACGACGAGGCGCGCCGAGCCTTATCTCGTTAAAGCGCCGTTAAGGTCAGCTTGCCGGAGCGGTTACCACTCGTAGACGGCCAGCAGTCTGGGTGGCCCCGGGGTGTGGTTGACCACCCTCACGTGGAAGAGGAACTGCACGCTCCGCCCGGGCCAGCCCGGTTTCAGCTTGGCCAGAGCATCGCGCAGCAGGGCGGGGGTGCTCACGATCTCTCCGGCGGCCTGTGTCCCGTACTGCGTCAGTCCGGCGACGACGATCACGGCCTGGCCGCTCTCGCTGGCCGGAATGCGCGTGATCAGGATGTAATCCTCGTCGGTCCGCCCGTCATCCTTCAGGGTGGGCAATTCCCAGGTTTGCCCCGTCTTCCGGTGTACGATTCTGGATCGGCCATCTGCTGCGAGCTCCGGCGCCAGCGGTTGGTCGCGAGCCACCTCGAAGGCCCACCGGTTGGCGAAGCTGACCAGCACCGCGGGCGCCTGCCGAAGGTCCGTGAATGAGATGTCGTTGCCGAAACGGATGTCGCTGTGCTTGCCCTTTTGCCCCAAGAAAGCGACGATCCTGGCCGAGGCGTGTGCCGACCCCAGTCCGATGTACTGGTTCTGAATCGCTACGATGTCTTTGGCTCTCAACACCTCATCAGGCTTGAGCTCGATGACCGAGGTCTGCTTCTCGAGGAAATCTGCCGGTCCCCGATGGAGCAAGAATTCGGTCGTGAACCTGTAGACGACCGGATGCCCCGTGCAAACGATCACCTTGCCCGGGGCTTTGAGCAGCGGGACCCAGAATTCGTCTTCCGGCGCGGCATCTGGCCGCCCTACGATGAGCGCCCAGCCGGCGGCTAAAGCCAAGAGCACCGCAGCCGCCGCGGGCTTGTGCGCCAGGATGAACCGCCGCAGGCGCGGCCTCTTGACCTCTGCCGGGGCACCCGCGTCCGCCGGCGCACGCCGGAATTCCACACGGTAGGCCCCCGTGGGCAGCTCCAACTTCACCGGCGGCGCGGCCTCCAGGCCTTCGTAATAGCGGCTCAGACGCTTGCGCACTTCAGCCGCTCGGACCCGCACGATGGGGTCTTCGTTGGGATCGAAAGCCGGATCTCGCCCGAACAGCTCGACGGCGATCAACCGTTCCTTCAGCTCTTCGAAGCGCCCCGCCAGGCTCCGCTCCACCAAGTGCCGCAGCAGCCTTTGGGACTGCTGGCTGTGTCGGAAATGGGGACTCTGGACGATTCGCCCCAGCTCTTCCAGCACCAGGCACCGGAGCGCGGGATCCGGCGCCTCGGGACCGGAGTTTATCGAGCGCACATTGTCGGGCTTAGCAGAGCCGGGAACGCCCGCGCCTCCCATGATCGGCCCTCGTTTACGACCCGCGTCACTGGCGGGCCTGACTGACCGCGCCGGCCATACCGCCGGCGCTCGGAGCAGAATCGCGCTCACCACCCTCGGGATGAGCGCATTCCAGCCGCCCTTCCTCAGATGATAATACCGATGGCACGTGGCCGGGCGCCGCTACGCGATGAACAGGCCCGGCGCTGTCGGCAAATCCGGAATCCTGGAGCTCCCTCACGGTGGAAAGCCGGGTTCGCCCCTGTTGCTCAATCAATTTTTGAAGACGAAGCCGCGGGTTCAAGAATGAGCGCGGAATCAACAGTGGATTGAGTGCAGCAAGCCCGCCGGCCTCACCCGCAACAGAGTGTACCCAACCGAGCTTGGTCTTTCAGGATGACTTCCGGGGGGCGGGGGGCGGCTTCCTCTGACGGGGGCCAAGTTCCTCGCAATTGGGGCGCGCTGCCGATATGACCCGCGGCTCGCTGAGGCGCACCGTCCCGCTGCACCGATTCGCCGCGAGCTTGCGCGACGACCGCAGCCCCGGAGCAGGCATACGGCGGCCCGGTCCAGCAGCGGGTCTACGTCCGGGCGCGGGCCAAGAGGATCTCCGTGGCTGTGATCGGCTGCGCGGTCACCGGCTGTCGGCGCTCGTAACGGGCTCTCGGTGACTCACCGGTCAGCGGAGAGGTCGCACGCAGGGCCGGGGCGAGATCGGCGCAGATCCGTACGCGCCCGGGAAACCCGCGGAAGAGAGAGGGCCTGCTGCGCCGATGGCTTTCGCGAGCAAGGATCTCGTTCACCGGCCGCCACCAGTTTACTCGTCGGGGGTGGGTCTCCCGAGCGTGGGTATCGCATCCAGGTCCCGGGTGGACAGCCGGAGCCAACCTCACGAGGTTGTTGAGTAACTGTGGAACTGTCCAACCTTAAACTTGCGTTATTTGGCGTCGCGCCAGTTGTCGCCCACGCCGACTTCGGCCACCAGCGGGACTGCCAGCTTGTAGACGTTTTCCATTTGACGCCGGACGAGATTCTTGACTTCGTCTACTTCCTCCGGGGGAGATTCAAACAGCAGCTCATCGTGCACCTGAAGCAGCATCGCGGTGCGGAGGCCGCGGCGATCCAGTTCTTCCTGAATGCGGATCATGGCCAGCTTGATCAAATCGGCGGCCGTGCCTTGCAGCGGCGTGTTGACGGCGGTGCGCTCGGCAAAGCCCCGCGCGCTGGGATTGCGGCTGTTGATGTCGGGAATGGGACGGCGGCGGCCGAACAAGGTGCGTGTAAAGCCGGTGCGGCGGACCTCCTCGATGGTGCGCTCGATGAATTCTTTGACCCCTGCATAGCGCGCGAAGTAGCTGTCAATGTACGTCTGGGCCTCGTGCTTGCTGACATCGAGCTGGGCTGCCAGCCCGAAAGCGCTCAGGCCGTAGATGATGCCGAAGTTGACGGCCTTGGCGCGGCGGCGCATTTCTGGAGTCACCATCAAGGGCGGAACGCCGAAGACTTCGGCCGCCGTGCGCGTGTGAATATCCTCACCGTTGCGGAAGGCTTCCACCAGCAAGGGGCAGCCCGACATGTGGGCCAGCAGCCGTAGCTCGATCTGAGAGTAATCCGCCACCACCAGTTTCCAACCCTCGCGCGGGAGGAAGGCCGCTCGAATCTGCCGTCCCAACTCGGTGCGGATCGGAATGTTCTGCAAGTTCGGATTCGAAGAGGAGAGGCGCCCGGTGGCGGCTCCGGTCTGGTTGAAGCTGGTGTGGAGCCGGCCGGTGCGCGGGTTGATGAGCGCGGGCAGGGCGTCCACGTAGGTGCCCTTGAGCTTGGCGAGCTGGCGGTATTCGAGCACCTTGCGGACGATTTCGTGATCCGGCGCCAGCTCCTCGAGCACGTCGGCGGCCGTGGAGATCGTCTTGCCCTTGCCGTGGCGTTGCGGGGCGGGCAGTCGCAGCTCCTCGAAAAGCACCTTGCCGAGCTGCTGCGGCGAGTTGATGTTGAAGGGCCGACCCGCCAGGGCGTGGATTTCGGCCGTCAGCCGCTGGATCTCGGCCTCCAACTGTTCGGAAAGGCGCGCCAGTTGCTCGGGGTCAATGCGGATGCCGTTGCGCTCCATGCGCGCCAACACGGCCACCAGAGGCAGGTCAATGGTCTCGTAAAGCTCACGAAAACCCTCTTCGTCCACCTGCCGGCGCAGCAGGGGCGCTGCCGCGAGCACGCAATCGGCCTGGTGTTCCAGCGTCGGTTCAAGCAGGCGATCCAGGTGACGCCGCACGATGACCTCCAACGAGCAGGCGCCGGGATCGGCAGTCAGCAGAAAGGCGTACAGCATCAGGTCTTCGGAGAAGCCGCGGATCCGGATGCCGTGCTCGGCCAGCGCCAGCATGAGCGACTTGACGTCGTGCGCGATCTTCGGCTGCGCGGGATCTTCCAGCCAGGGGCGCAGGTGATCGAGCCAGGCAGCCGGGGCGGTGCGCACCCTGCCCGGCTCGTAGGCCAGCGCGATGCGCCCGCCGTCCTCGGATGCGGTCGGCAGCAGGGACTCGCGGGCCTTGCTTTCCCCTAAGGTCAGCGCGACCGCCACCGGTGTCGTCGGCGGGATGGCGGCGACCCAGGCTGCCAGCTCCTCGGGCGATTCGAAGCTGCGGTAATCGCGCACACGCTGGTCGGCCTCCGGGCCCAGCTCTTTGAGCAGGCTATAGAACTCCAGTTCCTTGAAGACATGACGAAGCGCTTCGACGTCTGGCGGACGCGCCACAAGGTTCTCCAGGGAGAACTCGACGGGCACGCTCGTGTCAATCTGCGCCAGGCGCTTGCTGAGCAGGATCTGCTCGCGGTTGTTCTCGAGGCTCTCGCGGTAGGTGCGGCGCTGGACCTGGGCGGCCTGCTCGATGGCGGCCTCGACGGAGCCGAAACGCTGGACGATCTCGCGCGCCCCTTTCTCCCCGATGCCGGGCGCGCCCGGGATGTTGTCCACGGCGTCGCCCTTGAGCGCCAGCAGGTCCGGGATTTGCGAGGGTTTGACGCCCATCTGTTGCTCCACCGCCGCCGGATCATAGCGGAAGTAATCTTTCATGGGGTTGAGCATCGAGATGTCATCGGAGACCAGTTGGAGCATGTCCTTGTCGCTGGAGGCGATGACGACTTCGAGGCCGCTTTGGGCGGCGCGACGAGCCAGGGCGCCGATGACGTCGTCGGCTTCGAAGCGCTCGTGCTGGAGGACCGGGATGCGCATGGCTTCCAGCACGCGGCGGATGTCGGGGAGCTGCTGAGCAAGCTCCTCCGGCATGGCGGGACGATTGGCCTTGTAATCGGCAAATTCCTGCTCGCGGAAGGTCGGCCCTTCACTCTCGAAGACGGCTGCGATGTAATCCGGCTTCAAGGTGGAGGTGAGCTTGCGGAGCATGTTCGTGAAGATGAAGACCGCTTCGGTTGGCCGGCCCGAGGAGGTGCGCATCATAGGGGCGGGCAGGCGGGCACGGGCGTGATAGGCCCGAAAGATGAAACCGAAGGCGTCAATGAGGACGAGCTTGGGGCGAGCCATCGCCCCCCATGATAGCCGAGCCTGGAGGCGGGCGGCTGGTGCACCGGGGGCCGCGTGGTGGAGTTTGAGCGGGCGAGGGCCAAAGCTTCAAGGTGTGGCAAGACAGACACAATCGGCGGATCCTGGTGTGGCTATCGAGACACAGAGAAACCTCTGGATCCTCCCTGTTATCAATCAATTAGGACTTGGGCTCACGGTTTGCTAACCGTCGGGTAAGGAGCACCCATTGCGCTTTGAGACGACCATACGCCGCGCTGTCGAGGCCTCAGGGGTGGGATTGCATAGTGGGGTTCCGGTCAACATCCGGATTCTGCCGGCGCCCCCGGGTACAGGCATCGTTTTCGTGCGCACGGACCTGGACCGGTTCGAGGTACCCGCCGCCTGGCGTCACGTTGCGCGCGTCAGCTACGCCACCAGCCTGATGCGGCAAGGCGTGCTGATTTCGACCACCGAGCATCTGCTCAGTGTCTTCTACAGCATGGGCGTGGATAACGCCTACGTCGAGATTGACAACCTGGAAGTCCCGATTCTCGATGGCAGCGGACTACCCTTTGTTGAGATGATCCAGAGTGCGGGAATCAAGAACTGGCGGCGCAGCCGGCGATACATGCGCATCCGCCGCGCGGTCTCGGTCAGCGACGGCAGGCGTCGCATCGAGATCCTGCCCGCGGACAGGTTCCTGCTGAGTTGCGAAGTCTACTTCGAACACCCGCTGGTGGGCCGGCAGAAGCTGGAGATGGAAGTGACTCCCGAGCGCTACGCACGGGAGATCGCGCCGGCGCGGACGTTCGGATTCTTCCGCGAGCTGGACGCCCTGCGCAACATGGGACTGATTCGGGGCGCCTCGCTGGCGAACGCTGTCTGCTTCGACGACCACGGGGTCATGAATCCGGAAGGTTTGCGCTTCCCGGACGAGTGCTGCCGGCACAAGGCGCTGGATCTGATCGGCGATCTGGCGCTGATCGGCAAGCCGCTGTTAGGGCACGTGGTGGCCGAGCGCGCCGGGCACGCCATGCACGTGGCCCTGGTCAAGCGCTTGATGGCGGACGCCTCGCTGTATGAAATCGTGAGCTTTGACGAGCTGGCGACGCGCGTGGCCGCGGCTTTGGTATCGTGATCGGTTCAGCCGCGGCGCGATGCGTATCCTGAACCTCGCGAACCTACTCACCTTCCTCCGCTTGCTGGCGTGCGGGCCGGCAGTGTGGGCGATTCTGGAGCGACGCTTCGCTCTGGCGCTGACGGTGCTGTCGGCGGCCGGGGTGAGCGACGCTCTGGATGGCCCCCTGGCGCGGCGGTGCGGCTCGGTGACGCGGTTGGGCGCGTATCTGGATCCCGTGGCCGACAAACTGTTGTTGAGCGGCTCGTATCTGGCGATGGCCTTGGTCGGGGCGGCGCCGTGGTGGCTGGTCGCGCTGATTTTGGGGCGAGATATCCTGATTCTGAGCGTGGCGGCTGCGGCGCTGCTGTTCACTGGCCGGCGCGAGTTTACGCCTTCGCGTTGGGGCAAGCTGAGTACGGTGATGCAGGTGATCACCGGGGTGGCGCTGCTGAGCGCGGCCGGCTGCCCCTGGCCGCCGCTGGGCCGGATTGCAGGATGGCTGGTGTGGGTCGCCGCCGGGGCAACGGTCTGGAGCGGAGTGGACTACGCCCGTCGAGCAGCGACGCGGCAGCGCGCCTGAGGGAGTTTCGCCCGTCGCTTTGCGGGAATGTTACGATGGAAAGGTTTTTGGAGGCCTGCCATCGTACGCCTGTGCGTGTTAGCCAGCGGGAGCTCAGGCAATTGCACTCTGGTAGCGACCGAGCGCACGCGCCTGTTGGTGGACGCGGGGCTGAGCGCGCGTGAGATCGAGCGGCGACTCCACGCGGTGGGCGAGCGACTGGATCGGGTGGACGCCATCCTGATCACGCACGAGCATGGCGATCACATCGCAGGGCTTCCGGTGCTATCGCGCCGAGCGCGGCGACCGGTTTTTCTGACGGAGCTGACGGCATCCACGATTTGCTGGGAGGGAGAGCCGCCGCCCATCGAGCGATTCCAGGCGGGCGCGAAACTGCGCATCGGCGACATCGAGGTGGCCAGTTTCAGCCTGCCGCATGATGCGGTGGACCCGGTGGGTTTCAGCTTCAGGGCGCAGGGTTTGAAGATCGCCGTGGTGACGGATCTGGGTTACATCCCGGATTCGATTCGCTTTCACGTGCGCGGGGCGGATGTGTTGCTCTTGGAATCTAACCACGATCTGGAGATGCTGAAGGTCGGCCCTTACCCGTGGTTTGTCAAGCAGCGCGTGATGGGGCGCCACGGCCACCTCTCCAACGAGGCGGTGGCGCGATTCATCCAGCGGGATCTGGATCCGGCGACCGGCACGCTGATCCTTGGGCATTTGAGCGAGCACAACAATCATCCCGACCTGGTTCGCCTGGTGGCCGGACAAGCGCTGGAGAGCCGGGGCCTGAGCACTCGACTGCTGGTGGTTGAGCACGGGCGGCAATCCGAGGTGATCGAACTATGATTTCCCGCTACACCCGGCCCGAGATGGGGCGGATCTGGAGTGAGCAGAACAAGTTTCAAACCTGGCTGGAGGTCGAACTGGCGGCGGCGGAGGTGTTGGCGGAGCTGGGTCAGATTCCGGCCGAAGCCGCGCGCCTGCTGCGCGAGCACGCCGGCTTTGATGTGAAGCGGATCCACGAGATCGAAGCAGAGGTCAAGCATGACGTGATCGCCTTCACGACGGCGGTGGCCGAGCGCATGGCCGCCGCCGGCCACGCGGATGCGTCACGGTGGCTGCATTACGGCCTGACTTCGTACGATGTAGTGGACACGGCGCTGGCTCTTCAGCTCCGGCAAGCCAACGACCTGCTAGCCGACGGGCTGGAGCGGCTTCGGCAGGCGCTCAAGCGCCGGGCCCTGGAGTTCAAGGACACCGTGCAGGTTGGGCGAACGCACGGGGTGCATGCCGAACCGATCGTGTTCGGGCTGAAATTCGCGCTCTGGTACGATGAGGCGGAGCGAAACCTGGAGAGGCTACGCGCGGCTGACAGGGAGCTGGCGGTGGGGAAGTTCTCGGGCGCGGTGGGCACGTTCGCGCATCTGGGCCCGGAGGTCGAGGAGCGCATTTGCGCGCGGCTGGGCTTGAGGCCTGCCCGGATCTCCAGCCAGGTCATTTCACGGGACCGGCACGCGTATTATGTCTCGGTACTGGCCCTGATCACGGCCCTGCTGGAGAAGATTGCGCTGGAGGTGCGCCACCTCCAGCGGACTGAGGTGCTGGAAGCGGAAGAGCCCTTCACGGTGGGTCAGAAGGGTTCGTCGGCGATGCCTCACAAGCGCAATCCGGTGATTTGCGAGCAGATCTGCGGGTTGGCGCGTGTGGTGCGGGCTCATGTACAAGCGGCTTTCGAGAACATCGCGCTGTGGCACGAGCGGGATATCTCGCACTCTTCAGTGGAAAGGGTGATTCTGCCGGATTCGGCGATTCTGACCGACTATTTGCTCTCCAGAACTACTTACGTCGTCGAAAATATGCGCGTTTACCCGGAGGCGATGCGTCGGAATCTGGATCTGACTGGCGGCTTGATCTTTTCGGGCCAGCTTCTGCTGGACCTAGCCGCCGGGGGGATGTTGCGCGAGGAAGCCTACCGGGTGGTGCAGGGCCACGCGATGCGATGTTGGGCCGAGCGAGCTGACTTCCGAGCGGCCATCGAGTCCGATCCGGAGGTTCGGGCGGTCCTGAGCCGCGAACAGATCGCGGAGAGCTTCTCGATCGAGAGGCAGTTGCGCAACTGCCGGAAGATCTTTGAGCGGGTGTTCGGCGACGCTGGGTGATTCAACGACTAATATAGTCGCCAGCAGACGATCTGATTCTTTTGGTTGCTGGGTGCGTGTTTAGGCGGGTTTATGTTAACGTCTCTTAATCGGCCAGATTTTAGGCTGTGCTTTTTCCGTTAACTTGGGTTACACTTAGAAGTAGATAAGCCAAAGAAAGGTAGCGGCTAGAGAATGAACAAGGCCCTGCGAAGCCCGCATCGCAGCCTGGAGTTGGCACGCGTCCTGTTGGTGGATGACAATCTGACCTCCCGCCTGACTCTGCAAACGGTACTGGAGGCGGGAGGGTACCAGGTGGATGCCGCAGCGTCCGCCGCCGAAGCGATCGAGAAATTGGAGAAGCATGAGTACGAACTGGTGCTTACGGATCTCCGCATGGAGTCGCCGGAGGCGGGCCTGAAGGTCCTGGCGCATGCCAGGATGATGGACTACAAACCAGCCACTGCGCTGGTGACGACCTACCAAGATTCCAAGGGTCGGGCCGGGAAGAAGGGTGATGGCACCGTGTTGATCAAGCCCGAGGATCTGCCCGAGTTGTTGGGGCGGGTCGCCGACTTGATCAGCGAGCGCGCCACGCGGCGCATTGAACGCGAGCTGGTAGCTCGCCGCTGAGGTCTCGTCCGAAGATCACTCCCACGGCCGGCGCCGGCGGAAGAGTTCCGGTACCCCCGAGCGCGAAGGCGACGTCCGAGGTTGGCTAGTCCCGCGGCAACTAAGGGCGCGGGTGCGAACCATCGCGCTGCGCTGATGGAAATCCCGATTTGGTCAGCTTTGCTGCTTCCGGACCCGGAAGACGCCGGCGGAGGAAAGACCTGAGGCGGGGTCGTGTCTTGGGCCGATCGGCTGGGGGCGGGATGCAAGCGAGCCGCGCTGTTCGCGCTGCCATCGTGAACCCTGCGCGGTTAGCATAAGAGGCGTGGGGCAGGCTGTGTTTCGCTTCTATGGGGAACTGAACGACTTTCTTCCGCCGGAGCGCCGACAACGGGCGTTCGTCCACCGGTTTGAGGTGAGCGCCCCGGTGAAAGACATGATCGAGGGCCTCGGAGTGCCCCATCCGGAAGTGGATCTGATTTTAGCCAACGGGCGCAGCGTGGATTTCGCCTATTCGGTTCAGGACGGCGACCGGATCAGCGTTTATCCGATGTTCGAGTCGCTGGACATTACGCCCTTGGTGCGGGTGCGTCCTCATCCGCTGCGCCGGCCGCGGTTCGTGTTGGACGCGCATTTGGGCAAGCTGGCCGGTTACCTGCGCATGCTGGGCTTCGACGCGCTGTATCGCAATGACTACGGCGATCACGAGCTGGCGGCCATCTCCGCGGCTGAACGCCGGATTTTGTTGACGCGCGATGCCGGCTTGCTGAAACACAGCGTCGTGACCCACGGATACTGGCTCCGCTCGACCGACGCCCGTCAGCAGTTGGTCGAGGTGGTTCGGCGCTTCGATCTGTGGCGTCAGATCGAGCCGTTCACGCGTTGCATGCGATGCAACACCCCGCTCGAAGAGGCCCGGGAGGAGGACCTGGCCGCCGTTCCGGAGCAAGCGCGTCGCTGCTATCAGGAGTTTTGGCGCTGTCCCGAGTGCCGGCGCGTGTACTGGCAGGGTTCGCACTACCAGCGCATGCAGGGCTGGATCAAGGCGTTGGGGTTGCGGTGAGGTCCCCAGCGTCCGGCGGTATACTACATAGCAACATGAGCCGCCTGTCACGTCGTCATTTCTTGTTTTCCTCGGTTCCCGTTGCCGGCGGACTGCGCGCCGTGGGCGCCAACGACAAGATTCGTGTGGGATTGATCGGCTGCGGTGGCATCAGCCGGGGCGATCTGACGGCCTTCGCGAGCTTCCCGGAAGTGGATTGCCCGGTGGTTTGCGACGTGGACGATGCCCAGCTCGCCAAGGGCGTCGCGCTGGTTGAGAAGCTGCGAAACCGCAAGCCCGACGCGGTGAAGGACTTTCGTCGGGTGCTGGATCGCAAGGACGTGGACGTAGTGCTGGTCTGCACTCCGGATCACTGGCATGCTCTGCCAACCGTGCTGGCCTGTCAGGCGGGCAAAGACGTCTACGTGGAGAAGCCGCTGGCGACGACCGTAGCCGAAGGGCGCGCGATGGTAGAGGCGGCCCGGCGGCATCAGCGCGTGGTTCAGATGGGCACCCAATGGCGCGATGGAGCGCACTATCAGGAGGCCATCGAGTTCGTGCAATCCGGCAAGCTGGGTAAGATCCGTCAGGTTCGCGCGTGGGCGTACCTGGACTGGGTGGGTGGCATCGGCAACCCGCCGGACCGCGATCCTCCCGCGGGCGTGGACTACGACTTCTGGTTGGGGCCGGCGCCGGCGCGACCCTTCAATCCTAACCGCTTCCACTTTAACTTCCGCTGGTTTTGGGACTATGCGGGCGGCTTGATGACCGATTGGGGCGTCCATCTGATCAATCTGGCCCTGTGGGCTATGGGGCCCACGCCTCCGCGCGCGGTGACCTCGACCGGCGGCAAGTACGTGGCGGAGGATAATTCCGAGACTCCGGACACGCAGATTGCGGTGTACGAGTTTCCCGACTACACGCTGATCTGGGAGCACCAGATGCTCGGGGGTGTGGGGATCGGAGGGCGTCCTCACGGCCTCAGTTTCAGTGGTAGCGACGCTACGCTCATTTTGTATGACCGGGGCTGGGAAGTGATCCCCGAGCCGAAGAAGAAGAACCTGACCATCAAGCGCGTGGTGGACCCGCAGGACCGGGATGCCGACGGGCGCCGCGCCCACGTGGGTAATTTCCTGGAGTGTGTGCGCTCGCGCCGGGCGCCCACCACCAACGTCGAGGTGGGGCACTTCGTCTCCACGGTCTCGATGCTCGGCAACATCGCCCTCCGGACCAATTCACGGATCATCTGGGATGCGGCCGAGGAGCGGATCGTGCGGAATCCTGAAGCCGACGCGTTGCTCCGGCGTACGTATCGCAAGCCCTGGTCGTTGCCCTATATGCCTTCCTGAGGCGCGGGCTGCTCAGGGCGCTTGTCCGCGGGCGGCGCGCTCGTGGAGAAGGGCGCGCACTTGCGCCTCCAACTGCTCGACGCGGCGCGTGAGTTCCTCGATGGCCTGGCCCTCGGGATCCGGCAGCTTGCCGTGCTCGAGTTCGTCGTTGACCTGGAGGCCTGCGATGCGCACCACGCGACCGGGGATGCCGACTACGGTGGAATGGTCGGGAACGGAATGGATCACCACCGAACCGGCGCCGATCTTGACGTGGTCGCCGATGCGAATGTTGCCCAGCACCTTCGCGCCTGCGCCGATGACGACGTGATTGCCGATGGTGGGGTGGCGCTTGCCCTTTTCCTTGCCGGTGCCGCCCAGGGTGACGCCCTGGTACAGCAGCACGTCGTCGCCGATCTCGGTGGTCTCGCCGATGACCACCCCCATGCCATGGTCAATGAAGAAGCGCCTTCCGATGCGCGCGCCGGGGTGGATCTCGATGCCCGTCAGGGCGCGACTGAACTGCGAGATCAGGCGCGGCAACAGCGGGATGCCCCATCGCCAGAGCCGGTGCGCCAGCCGGTGCAGCAGGATGGCGTGAAAGCCGGGATAGCACAGCAGGATCTCCAGGACGCTGCGCGCCGCGGGGTCTTCGCGGAAGATGGTCTCGATCTGTTCTTTGATCGTACGGAACATCCCGGGCGTTTTCCTATTATGGCGCACCCGGGGCGTTGCCGAGGGATGCAGAAATAGCGCATGCCTGCGCGGCGGTCTTCAGGCGGCGACGCAGGGATGGGGGTCTCGCAGGGAATTCAGATGGAGCGAAAGCGGCGCAACAGAGCGCAGGCGCTCAGGCCAAGAGCGAACAAAACGCAACTGTGCGGCTCCGGAACCACCATCGGAGGATCGCCGGCTATCCGCGCAAACTCGTGGGCGAAAGCGCCGCCAAGGCCGGCCCGCTTCTGTCCGGCGCCCGAGCCGGTCCACAAGACCACTTGATCCGTCACTCCGACTTGCGAGACCGGGTCCCAGGAGGCGCTAGCAAACCAGGCTGCCGTGTTCGAAGTGAAGACCGCGGATAACAGGATTGGGTCGGTGCAGCCAGGCGCAGCGCCCGGGCACAGGGACTTCGTAAGCGTCACCGTCCCGGTGGTTGGGCCGGTCGCCGTGATGTCGCCTGCCGAAGCCGTTGCGCCGACGATGAGATCAGGCCCGGTATAGACCGTGACCAGGTAAGTTATCACGGTGGTCTGTGTTTTGTTGTTGCCGTCAATGTTCCAGCGCGTGGAAGAGAAGGCCAGGCCCAGCGGCTCCGTGGCGTCCACGGAAACCCATACTTGCCCCGCCGTGGGCGCCTGGTCACCCGTGGAGAGAAAAGTGAAATTGGAAAACCATTTATCGCCAATGGTGCAGCCGTCAGGCAAATTCAGGTAAACGTCCAGGTAACCTGAGGTACAGAGGGGCGCTGCCGAACTCACTGCGCCGGCGGCGAGCAAAAGCATCGAGGCGAAACTGATCTTCTGCATCTTGGTTGCATAGTTCCAGTGAAACTATGGGGCGCGCCGTCCGGACATCCTGCCCGGATTGAGGGCGTACGTATTACAGATGACATACGCATGTCTGAAGCGTCAAGACAGGGGCCTTAATCGGCGGTTACATTTTTGGGTACCGGGGCGTATAGTACGAGGTTGCCGATAAGTCCTGGTAAGTACAGGACCGGGCCGGACGTGACGGCTGCCGAAGTCGGGCGTCGCCGACCCCGCGGCCCCCGTGGCGGCGCGTGCGACGGTCGCCGGCCGCACGCATTTTGCACGCGACTCCGCAACCCTTGGGGGCCGGACGAGGCTGTTCCATGGGGCAGCGGTAGCCCGGGCTCGGGGCTCGGGCGGTGCGACTACAATGTTCGATGATGGACCGGTTGCCCGGAGTGCTTTTTCTGCGCAATCTCATCGAGCGGCGCAGTCTTCTGTTCCAACTGGTGCGGCGCGATTTCGAGCAGCGCTTCGTGGGCTCGGCGGCGGGCTGGTTGTGGGGCGTGATTCATCCCCTGGTGCTGCTGGCGAGCTGGACCTTCGTCTTTCAGACCTGCTTGCGCATCCGACTGCCGGCCAGCGAGATCACGGAGAACTACACGCTGTTTCTGTTCGCCGGCTTCCTGCCCTGGCTGCTGTTTCAGGACACGGTGCAGCGTTCGGCGGCCAGTCTTCTGGATCACAAGAATCTGATCACCAAGACCATGTTTCCCTCGGAAATCGTGCCGGTCTCCATATTTCTGTCGTCTCTGGTGAACCATCTGATCGCGCTGGCGGTGGCGGCGGGCGCCATCGGGATCTGGCTGAAACATTTCAGTATCATGATGTTTTTTCTGCCGGTCTACATGTTTCTGCTCGGGCTGTTCGCGGTGGGGCTGGGGTGGATCGTCTCCAGCCTCAACGTCTACCTGCGGGACACCGCTCACGTGCTGCTGGTGGCCCTGACGGCGTGGTTTTGGCTGACGCCCATCTTCATCACCAAGGAGCAGATTCCGCCGCACCTGTGGGGCCTGATCCGGTTGAATCCGATGACGCATTTCGTGGAGGCCTATCGCGAGCGACTGCTTTCCGACTGGCCGGTGAATCTGCGGGAGCTGGGCGCGCTGGCGGTGGCCAGTGTGCTGATGTTCGTAGTCGGAGGCCTGTTCTTCCGCCATCTGAAGCGCGGTTTTGCGGACGTGCTCTAGGAGTTTGTTGAAAAAGCAGGTTCCGTAGCGAGATCTGGGGTCGGCCGTTACTTTTTTACTGGCTAACAGACCCCCAAGCCCAGCTCCAGACTGCCCCACAGCCGCCTTCTGGCGGCCGGAACCCGCCTCTGGCCCGCATTTACGCGCACTGCGCCCTCAGTTTTGAGAGGCGCAGTAAGTTGAAAGCTGCGCAACTGAACACAAACAG
>FWPU01001166.1_pt1 | contig 80821 bp, 65 predicted proteins | sample 2228361 | NCBI WGS metagenome assembly FWPU01 (sample SAMEA103939777, study PRJEB20133) | metagenome | reverse complement strand
CATAAAGTGTAACTCTGACGCCAAGGTTATTTAAATCTTTAAGTTCGTTTTTAATTTCTTGGATTTGCCTTGCGATCTCAAACTTATCCAAAGTTCTCGAGCCAATATCGTTCATTATCTTAACATACTCATCCGCTTCATCAAGGACAAGAGGAGAAATGTAAACTATATCTCCTTTTCCAAGTGGCATTTTCAAAATTGTTTCAATCGTATTCTTAACATGTTTATCATAAAATTTTACACCGCCTGCACCAGCCAAAATTATCACTCCGACATTTACTCCGGCGTTTTTAATTGTTCCGACCACTTCAGTACATTCACCAGGGGAACCCGGCTTGTTCAAATACTTAAACAATTCATCATCGCCGGTTTCAAGCCCAATGTAAATTCTTTTCACTTGCAAATCCCTTAACTCAACATATTCGCTTACGCTTTTTCTCTCCGCCCCGAAAATATCAAGGAAAGAATAAATCCCATCAAAAACATAATCAAATCCTTCTCTTTCCTCTGCGATTGGAAACTCGGCATGGACGCTTTTGATAAGTTCGACTAATCTTTTTTGCGGAATTATCAATGCGTTCGCATCCCCAAGGAAGATCGATTTTCTCAAGCCGATCGAACTCCCGAAAAAGCTCTTAACTTTTTTTACATGTTCTAAAAATTCATCTGGAGATTTAACCCTAAACCTTCTATCTTGATAGAAACTGCAAAAAGTGCATTTATTCCATGAACACCCCTCCGCAGGTTGCAATACAAGTGAAAGATATTGATCCGGCGGTAAAATGCTAATCGGTTTGTAAACGGAGAAAAATCTGAATCCGTCAATTTCAAGTTTTTTATAATCCCATTCTAAAATTTTATTAAGGCGATTGATGATCTTGCCTGCATCCTCATAATTTTTTAAAGTCTTTTTAATTTTCGTAACCCTTTCGATCACATCATCGATAACCTTTTTCTTTTCATCTTCACCCACAAAAATTTTAACCTTAAATTTATCCTCATCGAAAAATTTTTTCATCATCCTATTGTCAAGTCCACGCCTGTAGCTTACACCATTGAAAAATCCCCCCATAAATCTCCCCTCTGAATCGAAATAATAGATAAATTTATGTTCTTCTGAAATCGTTGTAAAGTATTTTTGAAGATTGAAATAAACATCACCGAATTCGGGAATGAAAACTTTAACGACTTTTTCTCCGAGCGTTTCCATTTCTAACTTGGTAATTCAGCATTAAATTTTTATCTTCAAACTAAAAATTAAAAACAAATTAACCTTTTCGCAAAATGCTTTATCCAACCAAGATCGAAAGAATAGATGGGAACAAATTAAAATTCACTTGGAACGATGGCTATGAAAGCACATTCACATTAAAGTTCTTGCGGGACAATTGTCCATGCGCAACTTGTTCAACAGAAAGAGAAGAAGGGCAACTCATCAAATTACCTGTCTCGGGTCAATATGAAATAAAAGAAATAAACTTGGTCGGGAATTATGCAATTCAAATAACCTGGAGTGATGGGCATAATACTGGGATATACAGTTTTGATTATCTTAGAAGTTTAAAAGAGAAATAGAAAAAGCGGTCCCGATATAGGACCGTCTGTTCTTCAAATTAAATTTCCCTTTCAACAAGTTTTTTCTTCAATTGAGAGATATGCCAAGTGATATTAATTTCTTTTGGGCATGCTTGAACGCAGTGGAATATCGTATGACAACGCCAAACACCATCAGAGGTATCAATTACGTCAAGTCTCTTATCCGCTGCATCATCACGCGAGTCGAATATAAATCTATAAGCCTTGAGCAACGCAGCTGGACCAAGGTAATTATCATTCGACCATGTCGATGGACAGCTCGTCGTACAGCATGCGCAAAGGATACATTTAGACGCCTCCATAATCAATTCAACATCTTCAGGACTTTGCAAACGTTCTCGCTCAGACGGTGGTGTCTTAGTAATTAGATACGGTTTAACAGCTTCATATTTTCTCCAAAAGTCGGTAAAATCTGTGACAAGGTCTTTGATTATTGGCATCCCCGGCAATGGTTCAACGACGATCGGATTTTTGTAGGTTTTATTTTTGTCCGAATAACCAAGGTCCTGCAAAAGTATCGAACATGCAAGCATATTTTTACCATTTATCCTCATCCCATCAGAACCACAAATTCCATGTAAACACGAGCGTCTAAAAGTTAATGTCCCGTCAAGTTCATTTTTTATATAGTGAAGAACATCGATTACGCGATCTTTAGGATCAGCTTCGACTTGGTAATCTTTATAGTAAGGTTTGCTATCTGTTTCAGGGTTGAATCTGAAGATTCTAAAGTTTATCTTCATTTCCCAAACCTCATTTTTAGGTTTTTTAATATTTTCTTTCCATTGGCGGAATTTTGGTTATGACAACAGGTTTGTATCTTATAATTGGCTCTTTTTCTTCGTTTTTGTAAATAAGTGTATGCTTAAGCCAGTTTTGGTCATCACGATTCGGATAATCTTCACGATAATGAGCTCCTCTGCTTTCAGTTCTATTTAAAGCGGTATATGCGATCGCTTCAGCGGTGTCAAGCAAATTACCAAGTTCAATCGCTTCGATAAGGTCAGTGTTAAATTTCTTCCCCTTGTCATCTATTTTAACCTCTTTATATCTCTCCTTTAACTCCTTAATTTTTTCGATCGCCTCTTTTATCCCATCAGCTGTTCTAAAAACAGAAACCTTATCCATCATTATCTCTTGGAGTTCTCTTCTTATATGCGAGACTTTTTCTTTCCCATTGCTATTGAGCAATCTTTCGACCGTTTTTCTTGTCCATTCATCCGCATCTTTTGGAAGTGGAGCGAAATCATGTTCTTTGATATATTCAGCCATTTTCTTGCCACCGCGACGACCGAAGACAATTATATCAAGCAATGAATTTGTCCCAAGTCGATTTGCTCCATGAACAGAAACACAAGCAACTTCACCCGCAGCATAAAACCCGTCGACCTTAGTGCCTTTATCATCAATCACAACCTCAGCGTCAACATTTGTCGGTATTCCACCCATTGCGTAGTGAGTTGTAGGTTGAACTGGGATAGGCTCTTTCAACGGATCAACTCCAAGATAAACTTTGGCAAATCCGGTTACTTCTGGGAGTTTCTTGTTTATTATTTCTGCTCCAAGATGCGTTAGATCAAGCAAAAGATAGTAAGTTCCATCTGGACCTTGAATTCCTCTGCCTTCGCGAATTTCCGTATACATTGCCCTTGAGATGACATCTCTAGGGGCAAGGTCCTTTATCGTTGGCGCATACTTCTCCATAAATCTTTCGCCGTACTTATTCCTTAGGATTCCACCTTCACCTCTTGCAGCTTCAGAAATTAAAATTCCAAGCCTCCACAAACCCGTTGGATGAAATTGCACAAATTCCATATCTTCAAGCGGTATCCCTCTTCTATACACGATCGCAAACCCGTCACCAGTTCCGACAACCGCATTCGATGTTATTCTATAAACTCTGCCATATCCACCGGTTGCAAACATGACTGTCTTTGCATGGAAAATGTGAATTTCTCCAGTTGTAATTTCAATCGCGACTACACCACGAACGATATTATCTTGAACGATTAAGTCAGTCACAAAAAATTCTGGGAAAAATTGAACCCCTCTTTTAACGCAATTTTCATAAAGCGTCTGCAACATCACATGTCCTGTTCTATCAGCTGAGAAACAGGCTCTTTTAACAGGGACTCTTTCACCAAATGGATTATTTGGATCTTTAGGCTTTGTATGCCCTCCAAATGGTCTTTGTGCGATCAACCCCCTCTCGTTTCTCGAAAACGGCATTCCCATATGCTCAAGCTCAATTATAGCCCTTATGGCATCTTGACACATTATTTCAATTGCATCTTGATCTCCAAGAAAATCGCTCCCTTTTACAGTATCAAAAAAGTGATACTCCCAAGAATCTTCTTCTTCATTTCCAAGTGCAGCGCAAACACCGCCTTGAGCTGTTCCTGTATGTGACCTTGTTGGATAAACCTTTGTTAAAACAGCACAGGAATAACCTTCGGGGATTTCAAGTGCTGCGCGTAAACCTGCACCTCCCGCACCGACTATTACTGCATCAAATTGATAAATCATTTCTTACACCTCTTGAATTTTGTTTTAAAAGTGCTTTAAAAATGTAGAGCTGTGCTAACCCCAAGAACCCAAAATGCAATTCCAGACACCACAATTATCCCATAAAGCGTAACCGCAAGCCAATGGCTCATCTTAAAATCCCTCAAAATAGACCATATCCCATTCAATCCATGCCACAAACCCAAAGTAACAAAAGTAAGATAAAACATCTTCCAATAAACATTCGAAAGCCTCGCAACGGATTGTTCATAAGAATGCCCAGTTTCAAGTGAATAATGCATCAAAATGTAATGTCCAACCATTGCAAAAATCAGAAAAATTCCAGTTATTCTTTGAAGAAGCCAACTGATTGAACCGCTTTTTCTTGAGCCGTAATATTTAAATGACATTAGAAACCTCCATGTTAATTTTGAGTTTTTAAATTAAACCTGCAAATGCTTGATGTATCTCATGGCTGAATATGAAATAACCCATTACCAAAAATGCGATGATTCCAACAATCATAAGATAAGCGAAGGCTTTTTTGTGATAAAATGCCCCTTTGCCAAAATCGACGAGGACAATTCTTATACCATTCAAAGTGTGTGCAAGAACAAAAGCAAATAGCAACCACTCCAAAAGCTTAAACAAAGGTTTTTGAAATAAAGCCATCTCAGCATCGAAAGCTTCTTTACCCTTTGTCAGCGTTGACAAAGCATAAATATGAACATAGATGTAAGCTGTAAGAACAATTCCCGAGATCCTGTGGACTATCCACGCCCATCCCCCCGTCTCCTTCTTGTAGGAAGCTACAAGCTTAAAGTAACCTTCTTGTGTTTTCTCTACCTTCATATAAGTGCTCCTGTGTATGTTTTTTATTTTTATTTTTCATTAATTAAGTTAAAAAAAACTAAAAACAATATCAATTTTTATTTCGTACTTTGAAAAATTTTGAAAAGTCACAACTTTGGGCTATCTTAGCAATTGACAAACTAACTTCGAAACTGAAAATGCCCGCTAAGGCAAGTCGATCTAGAGAAAAAAACAAGCGCCTTATCTCAATTGTCATTCCTTTATACAACGAAGTTGAATCACTCCCCGAACTCTACGCTCAAATAAAAGAAGTCGTGAAATCAAATCGATATAACTACGAAATTATCTTTGTAGATGACGGTTCCGATGACGGTTCTCTAGATGTTTTAAAAAAGCTGAGACAGAATGATAAAAATGTGAAAATCATAAGTTTCAGAAGGAATTATGGCAAATCAGCTGCTCTCGCGGTGGGCTTTGAATATGCCAATGGCGATGTCGTCATAACAATGGATGCGGATTTACAGGATGACCCGCGCGAGATCCCAAACCTGCTTAAAAAACTCGACGAAGGCTTCGACCTTGTCTCAGGGTGGAAAAAGAAAAGATATGATCCAACTTCAAAAACGATTCCGTCAAAAATTTTTAACTTCGTTGTCTCAACTTTAACAGGGATAAAAATACACGATTTCAACTGCGGTTTAAAAGCTTATAGAAAGTCTGTCACGCGTGATATCAAAGTCTATGGAGAACTTCACAGATATTTACCTGTGCTCGCGCATTGGGCTGGTTATAAAATCGGCGAAGTCGTCGTTCAACATCATCCGAGAAAATACGGGAAGACAAAATTTGGCCTCAGCAGATTTCTAAAAGGTTTTCTCGATCTTCTAACCGTGATGTTTACAACGAGATATTTCAAGCGACCGCTTCATCTTTTTGGAACGGTTGGACTTTTGATCTTTTTACTTGGTTTTGGGATAACTTTTTATCTTTCGCTTTTGAAAATAATTGAAAACATTTCTTTGAGCAACAGGCCTCTTTTTATTCTTGGGGTTATGCTAACAATCGTTGGTGTTCAATTTATTTCGATCGGTTTGCTTGGCGAAATGATATCCAAAGCTTATCAACATCTTGAGACATATTCGATTAAGGAAATACACGTAGATTGATCGATGAAGATAATAATTGTAGGTCCTGCTTATCCATACCGTGGTGGAATAGCTCACTATACAGGTTCTCTTTACAAAAGTTTTTTAAACAGGGGTCACGAAGTCAAGATTTTTAACTTCAAAAGATTGTATCCAAAATTTTTATTCCCCGGAAAAACGCAGTTTGAAACGTCTCCGCAAACAGAAGAAATCGCCAGTGAAAGAATCATTGATTCAATTAACCCGATAAATTGGCTCATCGCCGGAGTGAAAATTTTAAAAGAGAAACCAGATGTGGTTATTTTCAAATACTGGCTTCCATTTTTCGCACCATGTTTTGGTATAATTTCTCTTATCATAAAAATCCTCTCAAACTCGAAAATAATTTTCATCTGTCATAATATCACCCCACATGAGAAATTTCCATTTGGAAATATGTTGACGAAGTTTTCTTTTTCATTTGTAGATTATTTTATCGCGCAATCAGATGCGGTTGAAAAAGATTTGCTCAAGATAAAGCCTAAGGCGAAGTATAAAAAAATTTTTCATCCAACTTATGAGATATTCGGTAAAGCAATTGATAAAAACGAAGCCAGAAAAATTCTCGGTCTCAAACCCGATGAGAAAGTTTTGTTGTTTTTCGGCTATATTCGACCATATAAAGGACTCGACCTTCTTTTAAGTGCGATGAAATATGTTTTGAGCAAGTTCCCAGTTAAACTTCTCGTTATAGGCGAATTTTATGAAGACTCGAGCAGATACTTCAAAATTATTGAGGAGGATGGGATTTCTGATTTTGTTATTTTTAAAAGCGAGTATGTGCCAAATGAAGAAGTTAAAATTTACTTTTCCGCATCCGACATTGTTGTATTGCCATACATATCAGCAACTCAAAGCGGAATCGTTCAATTAGCATATAATTTTAACAATCCAGTTATCGTCACAAATGTTGGAGGACTTCCTGAAGTTGTTGCTGATGGAAAAACTGGTTTTGTTGTTGAAAAATCACCTGAGAAATTGTCCCAAGCAATTGTTAAATTTTTTGATGAAAAATTAAGTGAATTTTTCGCAAGGAATATCGATAAAGAAAAGAGAAAATACACTTGGGATAATCTCGTCATTGCAATAGAAGATATAACACAAAATAAAAATCCCTCCCCCTAACATCGAAAGGGAGGGATAAATTTCGAAAATAAAATTATTCCTCTTCGACAGCTTCCTTATGTTTCTGTGCTTCTGCTATGATTTTATCAGTTATTTCCTTTGGAACCTCTTCATAATGTGAAAATCTCGCGGCGAAGATTCCGCGTCCTTGGGTCAGGGACCTTAAGGCAGATGAATATCTATAAAGTTCTTTTTGCGGGACATTCGCTTTTACAACTTGATATGAGCCTTCCGCTGTCATACCAATGATCTTTCCTCTTCTGCTTGAAACATCGCCAATTACACTTCCCATATACTCTTCCGGAACCTTAATTTCAATTTCATAAATTGGCTCAAGCAAAACCGGGTTAGCATTCATAAACGCTTTCTTAAATGCCATCGAGGCCGCGATTTGGAAAGCCAGATCAGATGAATCAACAGGATGATATGAACCATAGTCAAGCGTAACCTTAACATCTATAACTGGATACCCCGCAAGAACACCTTTTGCCATAGTGTCTCTTACACCTTTTTCAACCGCCGGTATATAGTTTCTTGGAACAACTCCTCCGACGATCGCATCAACAAACTCAAATCCGGCTCCTCTTGGCAGAGGCTCAAGGACAAGCCAGACATCACCATATTGACCTCTTCCACCAGTTTGTCTTTTATATTTTCCTTGTTCCCTCGCTCTTACTTTTATCGTCTCACGATATGGAATCTTAGGCTCGCCAAGTTCAACTTCAACACCATATTTCTCCTTCAATCTCTTTGCAATTATCATTAAATGGGTTTCACCTTGACCACTTATCAAAGTTTGTTGTAATTCATTGTCAACAGTGAAAACAAAGGTTGGATCTTCTTCATGTAAGGCATGTAATCCGGCTGCAATTTTTTCTTCTTCACCTTTATTCTTTGAAATAATCGCAAATTGAATAACTGGCTCTGGGAATTTAATTTGTGGAATGACAACGGAAAATGCTTTCGATGAAAGCGTATCATTTGTATGCGTATTTTTCAACTTCACAACCGCTCCGATATCTCCAGCATAAAGTTTTTGAACTTCTTTTCTCTCCTTTCCATTCATAATATAAAGCTGGCTTAATCTTTCAAACGTCCCGTTGCTTTGATTCACAAGATCAATACCTCGAGTTATAGTCCCAGATAAAACCTTGAAAAATGAAAACTCGCCAACATGTGCTTCTGAAACGGTTTTAAATACAAAAATGGCAGGTTCCCCATTCGGATCGTAACTTAACTTTACCGTTTGAGTTATATCTCCTTTTAAAGTAGCTTCAACTAGTTTTCTATTCGGGCTTGGGCAATAATCAACAATAAAATCGAGAATTGGTCTAACGCCGATGTTATGATATGCGGCCGCGCAGAAAATTGGGAAAACTTTTCTTTCTGTGAGCGCATTTATGAAACCAACTCTTAATTCTTCATCTGTCAAACCACCATTTTCAAAAAATTTATTCAAAAGTTCCTCATCGGTCTCAGCTATCGATTCAACTAATTCTTCCCGCAATTTTTCCACTTTCTCAATTAAATTCTGGGGAATATCTTCTTCTGTGTAACTTCCAGACAAATCCCTTGAAAACTTCAAAACTTTCATCCTTATCAAATCAACTATTGAATCAAAATTTGTCCCTTGATTTACTGGAAATTGAACAACGACCGCTTCATGCCCAAATCTCTCGCGAATTTGATTGACGACATTATCGAAGTTTGAATGTTCAGCATCAAGCTTGTTCACGACGAAAACTACGCTGTTGCCCATCTCTTTCGCAAACTCCCAAGCGGTTTCAGCTCCAATTTCAACGCCTTCGACGGATTTAACGAAAAGTAAAGCGGTATCTGTAATTTTCAAACCACTTTTGACCTCACCGACGAAATCGGCATAACCTGGCATATCAATTATATTAACCTTCACGTCCTTCCACTCGCAATGTAAAAGCGAGAGGTTGATCGAGACTTGTTGAGCAATTTCATCCGGACGATAATCGGATACTGTATTCCCTTCTTGAACTCTTCCAAGTCGCGTTGTGACTCCTGCATTGTAGAGAATTGCTTCTGCAAAAGATGTTTTACCTGAGCCTCCATGCCCGATTAATCCGATATTTCTGATTTTTTCGGTTTGATATTCTTTCACCACCATCGCCCTCCCTTGCTCTTTTTATGTTTTTAACTTTGCGATAACAGCGCGAATTGCCTTTACTAACGCAAAAATTTTTGTCAAAGTTGGTGGAAGTCCTTCTAACGTTGAAGAACTGTCCAATGAGAAAACACTTTTAAAACGCCGAAAATATGATTGAACTGAATCAGATAGATTTTGAACCATTTCAAATTGCGATTGCGCCCTTGATGCGACATCTGCCAATTGCTCAGATGCTTTCTCAACGTTCTCAAGTATTGAGGGGAGTTTTGAATTAATTTCAGCTGTGGTCTTGTTCAAATTTTCAAGCAATGTTTTAAGTCTTATGAAAACGACGATAAGACAAATCAATGCAGTCGTCGCAGAAGCAAGTAAAAGTAAAATCAGAATTTGTTTTAGAAGTTCCATTTTGACACCAAAATTAATTTTGAAACAAAAAGGCAAGACGTTAAGTCTTGCCCCTATAGAGTTTTCAACTTTTCTTCTTCGTCTCTTCTTTGTAAGTTTCAACTCCAGCTTTCACTGCTTCTTTAATGGTTTCAACTTTTTGCTTTGCGGATGAGATTATCTCATCAACTTCTTTCTTGATTTTTTCTGCCTCTTCCTTCGCCTTTTCAACAACCTGAGCTGCCTTAGCTTTTGCTTCCTCGAGATATTCACCGCCCTTTTCCTTCGCAAGCAAAGATTTTTCTTTAATAAGCTCTCTCGTCTCCCTTCCAGTCTTTGGTGCAAAAAGCATGCCAAGGATCGCACCAAATGCACCTCCAAGGAGGAAACCGATTAGAAATCCTTTAAACATTCCTTCATTGTTATCTCGCGCCATAAATAACCTCCAAGTTTATTTTACGTTTAAAAGAAAATAAAAAGTATATCCATGAAAATCAAGGTTTTTAATTCGCTGTTTCTCCGGGTTTAAGTTCGATCACCGCGTTTTTAAATTTCGCGGGGAGATATTTTTTCAATTCATCCGGTGTTCCAGCAAGGATCGGGAAAGTTCCATAATGCATTGGAATGACATATTTCGGTTGAATAAGCTTAATTGCCTCAGCCGCTTCCCTTGGCCCCATCGTGAAATGACCACCAATACAAACCAACATTAAATCCGGGCTGTAAAGTCTTTTAATTAATTCCATATCTCCGAACAAACCTGTATCCCCGGTATGATAAACTTTAAAACCATTTTCAAACTCAACGACAAAACCAGCTGGATTTCCACCTTCAATTATATTGTTTCCATCTGAAATTCCCGAGCTATGAACAGCAGGAACCATTGTGATTTTAATTCCATCAACATCAACGGTGCCGGAATAATTCATTCCAATGATTTGCTCCTCTGGTACGCCTTGCTTTGCAATATATCTTGAAACTTCAAAAATGCACACAACTTTTGCACCAGTTTTCTTCGCAAGTTCAGGAGCTGAACCAACATGATCAAAGTGTCCGTGAGTTAAGAGGATAATGTCGGCCTTGGTTATATTCTTTGCCATCTCTGGAGCTTTGGGGTTATCAAGCCATGGATCGATTAAGACTATTTTTCCATTTGGAGATTTCACAAGAAATGCAGCATGTCCAAGCCAAGTGACTTCAACACCGTTAAATCTTTGTTTCTTCTTTTCAGCTGAAGCAACAACCCCAGCCAAGACAAGCAGAATAATCGCGGAGAGGATTACGAGCTTCATTTTAACCTCCCTTCTTTTTGTTTTTTTATAATTTTAAAAACTTATGTGAAATTTACAAAACCATCAATTTGACTTTCTTACTGCATTTCTTATCGACTCAGTAACTACATAAGCCGAAAGCTCAGCCAAAATCTCAAACTCCGCTTCAACCTCCCCCTTTGCAAGCGTGAAAACAATGTCCCCATCGTAACTTGTATGAGATGGTCGAATCGCTCTCGAAATCCCGTCATCAGCACGCCTTGATATTTTATATGCTTCAATTTTTGATAGTTTTGCATTTGTCATTACGCAGACAAGCGTTGTATTTGTCCCAAATTGAATTTTTCTTTGCAAAGCGAAACGAAACTTTCTCTCTTTTGCAATGAATTCTCCATTTGCCCTTGCTCCAGCTATAATTTCCCCATTCTCATCGATCACATCTCCAACTGAATTCACAACTGCGATCGCGGAAACAATCAAATCATCACTTTTAACGATCGAAAATCCAACTCCACCGTTCATCCTATATTCAAACCCTGCCCACTTACCAACAGTCGTGCCAGTTCCAGCACCAACAAGTCCAGTTTCAAATTTAACATCTGCGTTTAAACAAGCCTTATATCCATCCTCAGCGGTTGGTCTTATCTTTGGATTTCCGACATTTAAATCATAAACAACAGCGGTTGGAACAAGCGGAACTTTCGCCCATGGCGTTTGATAACCTATTCCATTTTCTTCCAAATAACGCATAACGCCATCAGCGGAAGCAAGCCCAAATGCACTTCCACCTGTTAACACAACTGCATGAACTTCTAAAACCGTCATATTTGGAGATAAAAGTTCAATCTCTCTACTTCCCGGAGCGTTACCACTGACAAAACAACTTCCAACTGTTTTTGGTGGACATAAAATCACGGTACAACCTGTCAAAGCTTTGCGATTAGTGCTATGTCCGATTTTGAAGCCAAGTTCTTCAAACATGGCTATGTTTTGAGTTTATATTTTTTCAAAAAGTATCAAAATCCCGATTATGATAAAAACGATCCCAGCGATTTTTTCTATGATATGAGTTGGGATCAACCTCGTTATAGCATCTCCCAGAATTGCACCAAGCAATGTTATGACAGCAAATGCAAAGATCGCACCAAGAAAAACAGATACAGGTTTTTTTGACTCAGCCGAAAGAGTTAAAACCGCAAGTTGTGTTTTATCGCCAAGTTCAGCGAGAAATATTGCTAAAAAAGCCGACAATATAACTTTCCAAGACATTATCATCTTACCTTTTTGTTTTTCTATAATTATGCCAAAGCAGATAAATTGAGATGAAGCCTCCACCAATTATATCAGCAAGCGCATCTGTCATATCGGGTGCTCGTCCGGGGACAAATTTCTGATGCATTTCATCGATCATCGCATATAGCGCACAAATAAAAAAAGCTATCCCAATGCTGAAATTTTTAAGAAAAAGACTTTTATCTTGATATTGAAAACCGCGGTAAATTAAATAGGTTAAAATTCCGAATAAAATTGAATGTATAAGTTTATCAAAAAGGTCAAATGGTTCCTCGGGAAAGTAATTTCCGGGGATTGAGGACAGGACGAAAATCACCCCCATCCACAGAAAAGCTGGGAATTGATATTTAAAAAAATTTTTCATCCCTTTTCTTCTTTCATAACTTTTTGCAGTGCCTCAGGGATCATATTCAAAATATCCATAGCCATCATTGGAAGTTCACCAATTTTATCACGAGCTAAATCACCCGAAAGACCATGAAGATAAACTCCGCAAATTGCTGCGTCAACAGCATTCAAACCTTGCCCCATAAATCCAGCTATCATCCCCGTCAAAACATCTCCACTTCCAGCTGTTGCCATTCCCGGATTTCCTGTCGGATTGATGAAAACATCCCCATCCGGGCTTGCAATTACGGTTGTATCACCCTTTAAAACAAGCACAACTCTATATTCAACAGCAAAATTCCTTGCGACATCAATTCTTTCGCGCTCAATTTTATTTACTGGCAAATCAGTTAACCGAGAAAATTCCCCCGAATGTGGCGTTAAAACAATTTCTGTATTCAAACTTTTAAGGATATTTAAATTTCCAACCAGAGCATTTAAACCATCCGCATCTATCACTGCTCTTTTGTTCAGTTTTTTGATGATATTCAAAATGACCTGCTTCGTTTCGTAATTTTTCGAAAGCCCTGGACCGATAATGAGGACATCAGCCCAATCGATATGTTCTTCAATTAAATCAAGAGCATTCCATCCTATCGTATGTTCATTTGTTTCAGGCAAAGGCAATTTCATAACCTCTGTTAATTTCGTCTCCAAAATTGGACACAAACTTTCCGGAACACCTGCGATGACTGCACCCGCGCCAACTTTCATCGCGGAAAGAGTTGACATAGTCGCTGCGCCTGTTAACCCAGGAGAACCAACGATTGCAAAAATTTTTCCACAACTGTATTTATGAGCATTGAAAGGACGAAACGGAATCCTTTTTTTAACATCAGCCATTTCAACATAATACGTCTTTATTCCAAACTTTTGATATACATAACTTGGGATTCCAATATCGACTATATAAATTTTCCCCGGAAGAATTTTCCCCCAATTCAGCATAAGCCCCCTTTTCGCCAACCCCATCGTTGGAGTAAGGTCAGCCCTAACTGCGATTCTTTCGATCTCTCCCGTATCACCATTTAAACCAGAAGGAATGTCTATCGAAACCGTATACACTCGTTGTGAATTTATCCAACTTATCACATCATAGAACAAGCCTTCAACTTTACCTTTAAATCCAGTTCCAAAAATTGCATCGATTATTAAGTCAGGTTTCGGATATTTACTGAGTTCACTTACATCTTTCAAAGTGATTATTTCAAAAACATCATTTTCCCTTTTCTTGCTTTGAATTCTTAAAGCTATTTCATAATTAGTCTTTATATCACCGCGAAATTTTTCCGGTTCAACAAGGAGAAAAACATAAACATTTGCATTCATTGCGAAAAGTTTCCTAGCAACAGCAAGCCCATCGCCACCATTGTTTCCTCCCCCACAAAAGACAAAAATTTTTTTCCCAACAACGGAGCCGTATTTTATTGAAATTGAGCTTATCACACCTTGCGAAGCATTTTCCATAAGCAAAATCCCCGGGATCCCAAGTTTCTCTATAGCATAATTGTCACATTTTTTCATCTCTTCAGTTGACGCAACAAGAAGCATAAACCAACTTACCTCTTTTTTTATCTAAACGCAGAAAACCCCAAAAAAATTCAAATTAATTTTAGAAGTTTCAGAATAAACTCCAAAGCTTCTCGATTTAGGAAAATTATCGCAAACAACAGAATCAAGAACATAATCGTGAACCTTTTCTCAAGTTTTACAAACGCATTCTCAATCTCCTTCCTAAGCTCAACCCGCACAGATTCAATTTTAGCAGTAAGTTCATTTCGCACGGATTCAATTTTTTCTGTAAGTTCAGCACGCAAAGATTCGTTTTTTGTTGTAAGCTCGTCTCTCAAAGAACCGATTCTCGCCTCAAACTCTACCTTTGTCACCAAATCTTTTAAAAGTTCATCTCTGAGTTCAAACTTTGTCTGAGCCCACTTATTCACTATCTCTGTGTCTATCATACTTTCAAAAGCCTTGACTATCCTCTTAGCCCTCTCCTTCCCAAAAACCTCCTCAAACTCAATGTATAACTCCGCTGGTATCATAAAAGGCATTTTATTATTCTCCTTTTTTTAAAATTTAAAACAACCTCTCGAAATATCTCGTCACCAAAGTTGGAAGAATTCCTATCACAAACACACTTATTCCCGAAATCAAAATTGCAACTATTCCAGAAATGGAAACTTTTAATTCATCAGGGTTATGCGCAACTTCAACCGACGGTTCTTTCAGATACATATTTACAACCACATTCAGATAATAATATACAGATACAAGCGTTGCTAACACCCCAGCCACAGCAAGCCATGTCATCTTCGCCTGAACAGCAGACGCAAAAAGATAGTATTTTCCCACAAACCCAGCAAATGGCGGAAAACCCGTCAAAGCAAACATAAAGATAGACATCAAAACCCCAATCAAAGGTCTCCTATGTCCAAGCCCGGCGTAATCTTTTATATCGAGAGATTTATTTTCATCCTTTTCTACAATCGAAACAATTCCAAAGGCTCCAACTTGCATTAAAATATAAGCAAGCGAATAATAAAGAACAGCCTGCTTTCCAAGCTCATTTGCGGATGCGATCCCAATTAAAATATACCCCGCATGAGCTATACTTGAGTAAGCGAGCATTCTTTTGACATTTGTTTGAGAAATCGCAATTATATTTCCAAGAGCCATTGATAAAACAGCTATAACTCCAATTGCTTGCCTTACCTGATCATTTGTCCCGTTAAATCCAAATATAAAAACAAGGACGAAAGCTCCAAAAGCTGCTGATTTCGAAACAGCAGACATAAATCCACTTGCAGGGGTGGGCGCACCCTCATACGCATCCGGGGCCCACATATGAAACGGAACAGCAGCGACTTTGAAAGAAAAACCAATAAGCAAAAAAGCAACACCAAGCCAAAAGAGAAAATCATTTTGATAATTTTGAAAATTAGCAGAAATAACCCTTAAGTTAGTCGTGGTCGTACTTCCATAGATAAAAGCAATCCCGAACAAGAAAAATCCAGTCGCAAACGCACCAAGCAAAAGATACTTTAACCCGGCTTCATTCGATTTTGGATCAGTGCGAACAAAAGCTGAGATGACATACAAAGAAATCGACATAAGCTCAAGCCCAAGAAATGTAATTATAAGATCAGTCCCAGAGGCAAGAAACATCATCCCGGCGGTAGCAAATAAAACCAGAATGTAAAATTCCCCATAATTTATCCCTCTCTTTACAAGGTAATCCTTAGACAGCAAGATCGTAAGCAAAGCCCCAACAGATAAAACAAACTCAAAAAAACTCGCATAGCCTCCAACCGAAACCATTCTGTAAAAAGCAGATGAATACATAGGATATGTATAAATCGCAAGAACCGCCGCGATAAGCAAGCCAATGATACTAACGAAATAACTAATTGTCTCACCCCTTTTAATAAGTGCTTCTAAAATTACAACCAACAATCCAGTTAAAGAAACGACCAAAATAGGTGATATTCCAATTAAGTCAAAGTAAAAACTCATATCGACTTTTCACGTTAGTTTTATTTTAATTATTTAAAGAAAATGAACCAGATAAAGGTGAAAATTGGGATAAGAATTGGGATCGAATACTTGACCATATAACCGAAGAAACTTGGCATCTTGACACGTGCTTGTTCCGCTATTGATTTAACCATAAAATTCGGACCATTTCCGATATAAGTCATCGCACCAAACATTACAGCACTAACAGAGATTGCCTGAATGTATCTCCAAGTTTCATGAGTTATAGGAAGAATGTTAGAATTATGAAAAATCTGTAAATGGCTCAAATCGTTTGGCGAAAGCATTCCAAGCATTGCTTTCATATGAATTGGTTTGTCAACACTTAACCCATGAAGTCCAAAAGCTGCGCTTAAAAAGTTTAAATATGTGGGTGCATTATCCAAAAAGCTCGACAAAATCCCAGTCCCCCAGAAAAATTCGCTGGGATGTATAAGACCAAGTTTCCCGGCATTTAACTCAAGCCAATCAAGAGCTGGAACCATCGTCGCAAAAATACCAGCGAATAAAATCGCAACCTCTTTTATTGGGATGAAATTAAAATCATTTCTGTTATGAATTTCTCTCTTCGTCGTGAAGTAACTTGCAACTGCGGACCCAAGCATTATTATCTCACGAATCGGTTCCTCAAGAAAAACCGCTCCAAGTATTAAAGCAAGAAATATAAGATTATGCAAACCCTCAACAACAGCTTCCTCGCCTTTTGCTTCAATTTCCTTCTCCATCACATCGGGCAATTTTTTATAATTATGTCTGTCGATCAAATAAAAGACAAATAAAATCGAACCAACCGCAATCAACCAGATATACCAAACTCTCGTTATCACCCATAAAAACGGAACTCCTTTGAGATAGCCAAGAAATAGAGGTGGATCTCCAATTGGGGTTAACATCCCACCGATATTTGACACGATAAAAATGAAAAAAACGATATGATAGCTGGAAATTCTATACTTGTTAAGTCTAATGTATGGTCTTATCAAAACCATCGACGCTCCAGTTGTTCCAAGGAGATTTGAGATAACCGCGCCGATCCCAAGCAATATAACATTTGCAATTGGAGTTGACCTATCTTTAACTCTTATATGAATTCCACCAGAGACCACAAAAAGTGAAGCTAAAAGTGAAATAAAACTTATATATTCAATCGCAGTATGAATCATCCTCGGACCGTTTTTTAAAATTAAAAAGTAATAAATCACTGAAACAGCGCCCAAAGCGAATGAAACAAGCGGATAATTATGTTCCCACCAATGGCGATTTATGAAAGGCATAACAGCGATCGAAAGCAAAAGAAGTAAGAAAGGTGTTATCATAATCGGATTAACCGGAACTATTTCATATTCAATTGCAAAGGCATCTGACATCGGAACAAGCAAAAAAAGAAATATGATTAAGCACGAGAGGGAAATTTTTTTCATATTTCTCCTAAATTTTAATTTTTTAAATTGCATAACGGTGTTTTATCTCTGTGCTCTTAAAACCCCAGAGCGATACTTTTCCATTTGTTCAACAACTTTTTTCACGCTTGGTTCTGATTTTTTCAAAAAGGTGTTTGGATAAATTCCAATCCAAACTATAAAGATTAACACTAAAACAAGTGAAACCACTTCATGAAGATTCAAATCTTTTACATTTTGATTCTCCGGCCTCGTGATCTTCCCGAAAAATATCCTTTGATATGCTGTCAAAAGATAAACCGCGGCAAGGATTACGCCGGTTGCAGAAAGTATCGCAAATACAGGTGTTCCAAGAAATTTCGATTTAAAAGATCCAAGCAGAATTAAGAATTCACCAACGAAACCATTTAATCCCGGCAAACCAAGTGATGAAAGAGCCACTATCATAAAGAATGTCGCATAAACAGGTGTCGCACGGGCAAGCCCGCCAAATTCACTTATCATTCTCGTATGTCTTCTATCATAAATCATCCCAACAAGCATAAACAAAGCCCCTGTCGAAAGCCCATGGTTTACCATTTGAATTAAAGCGCCTTGAATACTTTCAATCGTCAATCCCATCAAACCAAGAACAACAAATCCAAGGTGGCTAACCGAAGAATAAGCAACAAGTTTTTTCAAATCAGGCTGAACAAAAGAAACCAAAGCCCCATAAATAATACCGATCACGGCAAGAACCGCAATATAAGGCAAAAACATAAAAGTTGCTTCTGGGAAAAGAGGGATTGAAAATCTTAAAATCCCATAAGTCCCCATCTTTAACAAAACCCCAGCAAGGATCACACTTCCAGCGGTTGGAGCTTCAACATGGGCATCGGGCAACCATGTATGAAATGGGAAAAGCGGAACTTTTATTGCAAAGCTTAATGTGAAAGCAAGGAACATCAAAATTTGAGCATTGAGTGAAACTTTTGGAGCAATTTCATACAACTTCTCAAGGTTTCCGGTAAATTGCCCATCAATCTGACTTGCGAAATTTCCAAGCGCAATTATCGCAACAAGCATAAGCAAACTTCCAACCATCGTGTAAATTACAAACTTGATAGCGGCATAAATTCTATTTTCTCCACCCCAAATTCCAATTATGAAATACATCGGGATAAGCATCGCCTCCCAAAAGATATAGAAAAGGAAAGTATCAAGCGCGCAGAAGACACCGTTCATTCCAGTTTCAAGAAGCAGAAACATAATTACATAACCTTTGACCCTTTTCTCAACAGAGCCCCAAGTAGTAAGAAGTCCAACTGGAGTCAAAAAAGCCGTTAAAACAAGAAGCATAAGCGAAATCCCATCAATCCCAACTCTATAAGAAATATCAAGCGATTTAATCCATTGGTAGACCTCGACAAATTGAAAGCCGGACTTTTGCGGGTCATATTTTAGAAAAACATATACCGAAAGCACAAATGTGAGTGTGCTGAAGAAAATGCCAAGAAATTTTATAAGGTTCTTCCTTTTGCTATTTACAAAAGCAATGATAAATGCTCCAACCAGGGGCAAGAAAATTATTGCGGTCAAAATATGTTCTTGAATTAATTCCATGTTTTGCCTTCTTGAATTTTTTTATTCAAATGATGAACAATATAATTAGCAAAACTCCGATTATGAAGATGACAGCGTAAAATTGCACAATTCCATTTTGAATGAATCGCAAGATGGAGCTTGCTATATAGGTAACCTTCGCTGAGCTGTTTACAATACCATCAATTATTTTCACATCGAAAAATCTCCATAATAACTTCTCACTTCCCAAAGTCACCGGCTTTACGACAATCGTATCGTAAATTTCATCAACATAGTATTTGTTGTAAACCAACTTGTAAATTCCGGAGAAACTTTGCGTCAACTTGCGAACCAAATCCATTCTCTTTAAGTATAGATATCTTGCAAGCAAAATTCCACCAATGCCAATTAGAACTGACAAAGTCATAAGCAAAAACTCTTCCGTGCTTGAATGAATATGTTCAAGGATTAACCTTGCATTTGCATCCTCAAACACAGGTTCAAGCCAATGATGGATTAAATTTTTAACTCCGAAGGATTCAGGAATTCCAACAAATCCAGAAACGATGGAGAAAAACCCAAGGATTATCAATGGAATGGTCATAACTTTTGGTGCCTCATGCGGATGTTTAGCTCCGTATCTTGGTGGAGTTTCAAAGACAAGTGTAACAAGTCTAAACATATAAAACGCCGTCATGAAAGCTCCAACTGCTCCAAGAAGCCAAAGCAAAAACGAGCCCTGCGAATAGGCTCCCCATAAAATTTCATCCTTACTGAAAAATCCAGAAAGTGGAGGAATTCCAGCGATGGCAAGTGAAGCTACGAAAAATGTTTTATAAGTTATTGGCAGATGCTCTTTTAATCCGCCCATCTTTTGTATATCTTCTTCGTTATCGAGAGCGTGCATCACAGCACCAGCACCAAGAAAGAGAAGAGCTTTAAAGAACGCGTGAGTTGTAAGATGAAATATCCCCGCAGAAAATGCACCAACACCCATAGCGAGGAACATATAACCAAGTTGACTTATAGTTGAATAAGCAAGGACTTTTTTAATTCCATTTTGAACAAGCCCTATTGAAGCAGAGTAAACAACGGTTAAAGCGCCTATTATTGCAACAATTGTCATCGTTGTTGGAGAAAGAGTGTATAGAATCGATGACCTTGCGATCATATAAACTCCTGCGGTGACCATTGTTGCAGCGTGGATTAAAGCGCTTACTGGAGTTGGTCCAGCCATTGCATCTGGAAGCCAAACATAGAGCGGAATTTGTGCTGATTTTCCAGTTGCACCAACAAACAAAAGCAAAGTTATCCAAAAAACTGTCGTATCACCAACTGGAAGTTTATCCGCAATAGAAAAAACAGTGTTAAAGTTTAAACTATCAAAATATTTGTACATCAAAAACAAGCCGATCAAAAACCCAAAATCGCCGATTCTATTCACGATAAAAGCTTTTCTCCCAGCGTCGCTTGTTGTCATCTTTTCAAACGGCCTATCGTACCAGAAACCAATCAAAAGATATGAACAAAGCCCAACTCCTTCCCATCCAAGGAACATCATTAAATAATTATCAGCAAGCACAAGTGTAAGCATCATAAAGATAAACAAATTCAAATAGGCAAAAAACCTCGCAAATCCCCTATCTCCATGCATATATCCGATCGAATAAACATGGATCAAAAATCCAACACCTGTCACAACCATCGCCATTAAGATTGAAAGCGGGTCGACAAGATAAGAAAACGAAACTTCAAACGCCCCAGTTTTAATCCAACTAAAATACTCAACAATAAATTTTCTCTCGTGCGATGGAAGACCGAGAAGCTCAATATAAACAAGCAATGAAACTATAAAAGATGCGCCAACGGTTAAACTCCCAAACCAGCCAATTATTTTCTCCCTCCTTATCTTCCATCCAAATAATCCATTGATTATAAAACCAATAAGTGGAAAAATTAAAGTAAGCCCAATGTACTCGCGCATTTTCAGGTGCCTCTTTTTTTACTTTACCATTTTAACAAATTAATTTCATCGATGTTAACAGTCAACCTATTTCTGAAAATTGCTATCACAATCGCAAGTCCAACTGAAACCTCAGCAGCAGCGACAACCATAACGAAGAACACAAGCATCTGCCCAACTTCATTACCAATATAAGACGAAAACCCAACGAGAGCTAGATTCACAGAGTTAAGCATAAGCTCTATGCACATAAATATCACAATCGCATTTCGCCTTATTAAAACACCCAAAACCCCTATCGCAAAAAGGATCAAACTTAAATACAAATACCAAGATAATGGGATCATAATTTCAATCCGATTTTGTTTTCAAATTTCAAAAGATAAAAACGCATCCGCGATCACTCAAACTTTCTTTTCGCGAGGGTTATAGCTCCAACGATAGCAACAATTAATATCAATGAGGTTATCTCAAAAGGTAGGATATAAATTGAGAACAGTTTTTCTCCGATAAATTCGATTTTACCAATTTCAACCGAGTTCCCCGTCCGCTTCAAAAATCTGCTGTCCAAAGATTTTCCAAGTCCAAACGCAATTTCTGCAAAAACGAAAACAACAAGCAAAAGAGCAAACAATCTTCTTAAATCAAGCCTGTCGCTCAATCTTTTCTCATCTTGAAGATTCAAAAGCATTATCACAAAGACGAACAATACCATTATAGCCCCTGCATAAACAAGAACCTGAATTATGGCTATGAACTGAGCACTAAGGGTAAGATAAAGTATTGACAAGGTTAAAAAATTGATTATTAAAAAAATTGCGCTTTTAACAGGGTTTGCCCTTGTTATCATTAGTATTGCGGATGCTATCGATACGAAAGCCAGAACGAGAAAAACAAGTGCTTGTGCCGTCATCGTAAAGATGCTTTATTTTTAAATTCATTTGAATATAAAAATTTGGAATAAAATAATCAACGAATTTGTCTCAGCACTTGACATTTGTCAAAAAATTTATTATAATTAAATGTAAGGAACAAATATGGAGGTCTAAAATGCCGTTAGAGGAATTACGCCCGACGAACAACTATATCACTTATGAACAACTCCAAAGGCTTTTAACAGAACGACTTGAGGCGTTGGAGCGGGAAATCGAAGCCAAACTTTTACACCTGAAGGAATCGAAGTTTAACTATCTTGAAGAAAAGATCGAACTTAAAGCTGAGCTGGAGGCGCTAAAAGAGCAATTCAAAATTTTAAACTCTGAATTTATAACTCGTGTAACGAACTTAAGTTATAAAGTTTTGGAGATAAATAATTTCTTCACTCAAAAGCTTGCTGAGCTAAATCAACAATTTGCGCAACTTAATGCTTCCTTGATATCAGAATTTGAAAGATACAGAAAAGATTTTTATGAATTTTTATCAAGAAATGATCTCAAAACATTCTTCGAAAATAATGCAGACCTTATGCCATATCTTCTTTCCCCGATGGTAAATGAATTTAATGAGTTTAAAAACAAGATATCTGCTATTGAAAAAAACCTTCACCTTATCCAGAACTTCTATGCAAACATAAGCACCGAAATAAATAAACAAGCCGGTGAAATACTAAATATAACGCTTGATAAACTTCAAAATACGCTGGCAGATAGAATAAGGTCGCTTGAAATCTCCCCCAACTTTGATATCAATGGATTTAATGATTTAAAAAATGAAATCATTCAATCTTTAAACAGCTTGCAACAAGATGTCGCTGAATTAAAATCTTCCCTCCCGAACGCTTTGCCAGACAACACTCAGATTCTTTACGAAATCAACTCAAAACTTGATGAGATCAAAAACGCACAATTTACAAGAGAATTTGTAGTCCCAGAAACCGTTGACATCGATGTTTTCAAAAAATTCTCCGAGGAAATTCAGAGTAACCTTGCATTTTTAAAGAAAATTTCAGAGGAAATCTCCGCGAACAAAGGTTCTTTAATGTCAACGCCATCGATTGATATCGCCGAGAGTTTGAAACCTATCGGCGCACAATTAAATCAGTTTAAATCAACGCTTGACGAAGTTGCGACTTCACAATTCGAAGTCCAAAACAATATGGCTAACTTCATCGAGAGAATAAATCTTATCACCTCAGAGATAACGAACACGACAAAAACGATTAAAAAAGATACAGCGGAAAGTCTCCAGGTGGTAAAAGCCGAATTAGTTAAAGAGCTAAGGTCTCAAAGACAGGATCTAATTGCAACTTTTAGCTCACTAAATGAAAATTTTCAATCTTTGAAAAGTCTTCCATTTTTGATGATCTTTTTAACAGTGCTTATAATTGCGGTGATTGTTTTAACTAAATTCGCTTTCTAAATCGCTTTTTATCGCATATTTTCGTTTTCCTTCCTCAAAATTTGTAAGAAAGCATAGCTTTTATTAGATTTTTAGAAAAAATCCATTTGTTTGAGCATGAAGGCACAAGATGTAAGAACATCGTTTGTTAAATTTTTTGAAGAAAGAGGACATACATTTGTTCCGAGTTCGCCAGTGATACCTTTTGATGACCCAACGCTTCTCTTCACAAACGCAGGAATGAACCAATTTAAAGATGTATTTCTTGGAACCGGAACAAGACCATACAAAAGAGCTGTAAACTACCAAAAATGCATCCGTGTCAGCGGAAAACATAACGACCTTGAGGAGGTGGGTAAAGATACATACCACCATACATTCTTTGAAATGCTCGGAAACTGGTCATTTGGAGACTACTACAAAAAAGAGGCTATAGAATGGGCTTGGGAGCTTTTAACGAAAGAATGGGGACTTCCAAAAGATAGACTTCATGCAACTGTATTCAAAGATGACGATGAAGCAGAAAAACTTTGGAAAGAAGTGACAGATATATCGCACAATCGAATTTTAAGATTTGACGAGAAATCGAATTTTTGGGAGATGGGAGACACAGGTCCCTGTGGTCCATGCTCGGAAATCCATATCGATACTGGTGAAGGAGCCTGTAATAAAAATCATAAATGCGGTGTAAATGTAGATGGATGTTCGCGATTTATTGAACTGTGGAATCTTGTTTTTATCCAATTCAATCGCAACGAGAATGGGGAACTTGAACCACTCCCTGCAAAGCATGTCGATACGGGTATGGGGCTTGAAAGGATCGTTGCTGTTTTACAAGGTAAGAACTCAAATTACGACACTGACCTTTTCCAACCCTTGATTGAGGAAATCTCAAAACTTACAGGCAAGGAATATATCGGTGATAAAAACCAAATTGCGATACGCGTGATTGCGGACCATATACGAATGTTAACATTTGCAATTACCGATGGGGCGGTCCCATCGAATGAGGGCAGAGGTTATGTCCTGAGAAGAATTTTAAGAAGGGCATCACGTTATGCAAGAAATCTTGATATGCATGAGCCGTTTATTTACAAGTTAGTCGATAAAGTCGTTGAGATAATGGGCAACGCCTATCCAGAGATAGAACCTAAAAAAGAATATGTGAAAGACATTATAAAAACGGAGGAAGAAAACTTTAACCAAACGCTCGACCGTGGTATTGAGATATTTGAAAATGTCATATCACGACTTGAAAGGAAAGGCGTAAAAATTTTCCCCGGCGAAGAGGCGTTCAAACTTTATGATACTTACGGTTTCCCGATAGATTTGACAAATCTTATGGCGGAGGAAAGAGGTTTCAAGGTTGATCTTGTCGAGTTTGAACGATTGATGAATGAGCAAAGGGAAAGATCGAGAGAAGCGACGAAGAAAATTTTCACAGAAGGCAAGGTAAGCATCGCAGAAAAAGTGGAATTATTGCTAAGGAAAGGCGATGTCATAAAAACTGAATTCGATCCCGACCTAAAGCAATATGAATTCGAAGTAAACGATGAATCGAACAAGGTCATTTTATTATCAAGCGATGATGAACACATTGACCAAATCGTTTTTTCAAAGCGGACAATTTTTTACCCGGAATCGGGCGGACAAGTTGGGGATACAGGGATGTTGATTTACCCGGGTGGAGAGATCGAGATAATCGATACACAAAGGATAGATGATTTGATAATTCACTTTGTCCCAAAAATCAAAAAAGACAGTAAATTAGCCAAGGAGATTGAAACATTTGTAAAAAGCGGAAGCAAATTCATTGTGAAAATTGACCTTGATAGGAGAAAATCCATAATGAAAAATCACTCAGCCACCCATTTGCTCCACTCTGCCTTGAGAAAAGTTCTCGGCACTCATGTTCAACAAGCAGGCTCTCTTGTAGCTCCGGATAGATTGCGATTTGATTTCACTCATCCAAGGAAACTCGGCAATGAAGAAATTGAAATGATTGAACATCTCATCAACGATGTAATTTTTGAAGATATCGAACTTGTAAAGGAATATAAACCAATAAAACAAGCACTTGAAGAAGGCGCTTTGGCATTCTTTGGCGATAAATATGGAGATATTGTGAGAACCGTAAGGATAGGTGATTTTAGTTACGAACTCTGCGGAGGAACGCATCTTGACAGAACAATTGAGACAGGTTACTTCAAGATCATTTATGAAGGAAGTATCGCAAGTGGTGTCAGAAGAATTGAAGCAATCACAGGTAAAGCTCTTGAAAAATATCTGAAAGAGAAAGAGGATGAAATTTCAAAACTGAGCGAAAAGATCGATACAATACTTGAAGAAAAGCAAAACCTTGAGAAGGAACTGGCGCGATTGAGGTTGAAGATTGTTTCGGATGAAATCGAAAAAGTTGTAAATTCGTCAAATGTTCCAAGAGTTAATGGAGTGAAAGTTGTATCGATAAAGGTTGAGGCAAGGAGCGTTGACGAACTGAAACAATTTGGAGATATTTTAAGAAGCAAAATTGGAAGCGGTGTTGGATTGCTTGCAAGCATTATAGATGATAAAATTAACTTTGTTTGCATCGTAACGGATGATCTTGTAAGAGACAAAAAACTTGATGCTGTTGAAATAATCAGAAAAGTTGTAAAGATTACGGGTGGCGGAGGCGGAGGACGAGCAAATATGGCTACCGCTGGTGGAAAAGATCTTTCAAAACTTGATGAAGCACTTGAGAATCTACCCAAGATCATTCAAGAAAAATTGTAATTCTCAATAGAGGGACAGAGTAATAAAAAGAGAGAAAATTTGGAATTAGGAAAAACTTACAAACGTCTACTTGATGAAATTAAGGAAAAAGGGGCGCTTTATTTTATACTTATCGACCCGGACAAAGCAAACTCAAACCTTGCAAGGTTCATCTGCATCGCCACAGATTGTGGAGTTGATGGATTTTTAATCGGGAGCAGTATGCTTTTGTCTGAAAATTTCGAAAGATGCGTCAAATCTGTTAAGCGAAATACCGATAAACCAGTAATTATTTTCCCTGGAAGCATCTACCAAATATCAAAATTTGCTGATGCAATTTTATTTCTATCTGTTTTAACAAGCACAAATCCGGAATATATCATAGGTCAGCAAACATTAGCAGCACCGATAATTTTTAAGCATCGCATCGAGCCAATCTCAACAGCATATCTTTTAATTGAGTCAGGCAAAACGACATCCGCTGTCTTCATAAGCCAAAGCAAACAAATCCCAAGAGATAAACCAGACATAGCAATTGCATATGCTTTAACAGCGCAATATCTTGGAATGAAACTTATTTATCTCGAAGCAGGAAGTGGAGCGGATAATTCGGTTCCGTTGGAATTGATTCAAGGTATAAAAAAATTTGTTGATATCCCTTTGATAATCGGCGGCGGGATAAGAGACCCTGAGACAGCTCTCGAAAAAGCGAAAGCAGGCGCAGATATAATCGTCACGGGGAATATCCTCGAAAACAAGTTGGGAAAAGAAGCAAAAGGTTTAATTTCTGAATTTGTAAACGCGATACATAAAAAATAAAAAACACAAATATGGACAAGGTAAAATTTATAGAGACATCGCTTAACGAGAGCGCACAAGTAAAGAGAGAAATTTTTTCAAAATGCACAGAGCAAATTTTAAAAGCGGTCGAAGTTATTTCAAACACATTTAGAAATGGGAAAAAACTTTTGCTCTGCGGGAATGGCGGAAGCGCTGCGGACTCTCAACACATGGCGACTGAATTCGTCATTCGCCTTAACCCAAAAATCAAAAGACCAGGATTACCAGCAATCGCAATCACAACTGATACATCAAACCTCACAGCTGGTGGAAACGACATGGGATTTGAAAATACTTTTGCAAGGACGGTTGAAGCGCTTGGGAATGAAGGTGATGTTTTGATCGGGATAAGCACAAGCGGTAATTCAGAAAATGTAATACGTGCAATTAAAACTGCAAAGGAGAAAGGGATGACGGTTATCGGTTTTCTTGGACGCGACGGTGGAAGAATGAAAGAACTTTGTGACATAGCGATCATTGTTCCATCTAATAACACGCAACGAATTCAAGAAGGACATATAACGATTGGTCATATAATAAGTGAACTTGTTGAACTTGAACTTTACGGTGAGCCCGAGAGTTAAAACCTTACGCTAAGTTGAACCCCAAATATATTCCTCGCACTTTCATCATTTGCGAAAAACGTCTCCCCATATTTCAATTGAATAGAAAAGTTTTTGCCATAATTATACTTTGCAACGATATACCATCTCAAACCACGTCCATATAACGGAATCAAAGAAACGACGCCATCTAAATCATCTTCATAAACATATATCCTCGACCAATAAGAATCGCTTCTAAAAAACAGAATGCGAGTATAAACTCGCAAAAATTTAAAAGCCTGATATTTAACACCTTGATAGATTAAAAATCCGGTTTCAACATCGCCAAATTCCCTTCTGATAAACTCAACCCTACTTCTAAAAGCAACATCTTTAAATCTATTTTCAACCTCAAATCTCCAATTTCCCCTCTTTTCATCGCCCTCGACTAATCTCGGTCGTCCAAATTCATCGTAAATTTCCATCCCTTTGATAGTTGTTTTTTCTTTTCTCATCAATTTTACTTCTATAGACCTTGAAACTCTTAAACTTATCTCAACTCTATAATCAACCCCATTTTTTGTTGCGTCAAGATTTGAGCGCGGAAATTTAAAAACATCATAATACCCCGAAAGTTTTACTATGCCCATTTTCAACCTAAGGCCCGAATAAAATCCCTCCTCATTCCAAGCCTCACCATATCTTTCTCCAAAAATATTTCCATTGATCGTTGTAAAATTTGAATTCATATTCCTATACTGAAAAACCAACTCCAAATCCTTAAAAACCGCGTTTAACCCTGATACCACGCTGAAATAAAGAAATTGACTTGATGCGACTTCACCAAAGAAATTTAAATTCCAAAAATAAACCCCATACTCAAACCCATAATAAAAATTCCCGCTACCAAAAGGTCTTGAAATTGATTTTGAAAAACTGTTTCCAAATTTTTCATGATAAATTAAAACTCCGGTATAGAAATTTTGCTTGCTAAAACTCAAAACTCCACCAATTAACTTTCTCGAGAGAGAAAATCCACGTGTTATATTTATCCCAGAAAAATCGATATATCTAACCAATCCAGTTGTATCAAGCGATGTTGGCAAATTTGTTTTTGAATAAAATAATAATGCTTCAAAACTTTTAAATTTTGTTTTTATTGCTCCCCCAAACAATGGTTTAACTTCATCCGTTGAAGCATAACCAGAAACATAATTTTCTGAACTTCTGATCGCAGGCAAAATAACATCGCTTCCCTTCCCAAGCGCAACAGGTCTCCACATCAAAATTCCTTGCCCAAACATCAACGTATAACTTCCAACTATAAATTCTCTAAAAAATCCTCCGCTCTTGTAATCGACATAAAAATGGGTCAAATCGTTAATTTTTCTCTCCCCATAATCTTTTTCTATCACGAGCCCACCTGAAAAATTTGAAAAAGCAATGCGAGCAGATTGATACGTCTTAAAATTCACATCGAAATCCTTTGTGAACTCCTTTAAGTTAGCACGTCTCAAAGTGCGAACCCTCGCTTGGAAATTCAACTTTGGTTTTTGAATGTAGCCGTTTCTATAAAGAAATAATTTGACAAGGTCATCAACATCCGGGATATCAAAAACTTGTTCTTTGCTTTCAAATCCACCAATTTTATCTCGGTGGGAGATGATTTTAACTGCGATGTCCCTGCTGATAAAGGGGATTTCAATTAAATCGTCGATCGTTACTCTATTTAACTCTATTCTTACAAATTCAAGATGTTCAATTATTTCACCGATATCGGAATCAATTTCCAAATTTTCAAAAAATTCTGTTCCTAAACTTTCAAGCGTATCAACTTTAACATCTTGCGAAACCGCAAACGAAATACAGACGATGAAAAGCAAAACGACATTTCTCATTTACTCCCACCAAGCTTTGCTGAGAATGTAACCTGATGTGTTAAACCAAGATATTGATGATTGTCGATCGAATAATCGATTTGAAATTTTGAAATTTTCAACCCTATCCCACCAGAGTATTGCACTGGGTAATTCGATAAGCCAAACCTAATAGCAACAAGATCCAAAAGCAAATACTCAACCCCATATTTAAAACTTTCTCTAAAATAAATTTCCTTGTCAACCCCTGCTGAAACGATCAAATTATCATATGGCAAGAAAGCGACGCCAAATTCAATTCCCTTCGGCAATTTTTCTTTTGATTCGCCAATTTTTCCAGCGATCAAATTTCTCAGCATAAATCCAAACTTTAAGAACTTAACCGGTTTTGAGACAGCCCCAACATCTATGCTTAAAGCCCCAGCGCTTCCATAATCTTTAATCGAAATGAAATTATAATTAATGTTTACTCCGAAAGCAAAAAAGTTAAAATCCCTTGCGAGCGAAACTTTGTAAATCGTTTCTTTGTAAAGCGAGAATCCAAAAATTTCACTTCCAAACCCAAATTTAACAGGCAACGACGGCTCATAATAAACCAAGCCCTTCTTTGACAGTTCCTTCAGCTCAAACTGTGATGGTATATATGAGAATGAAATTTCTCTATCTTTCAAGTTTGCAATTCCAGCGGGGTTATAAAAAATTGCCCAAACATCATTCGCAATCGCAACATAACTTTTTAAAGCAGATGGTCTTGCCCCTATGTTTTCTTGAGCAAAAGCAGTTGATGCAAAAATAAAAACCAAAAGAAAAATTTTAAGCATTACACCGCCCTTTTTTATGAGGGTTTTCAATCAAAATCTTTACGTTCAAATTCTCTTCGAGAAGAAGAAACCAAAAAACGCAATCCTTGGTGTCAACCTAACTGCTGGACCGGGAAGACGAATGTAATTTAAATTCTTTTTGATAAAATTCCATAACCATCCATCACCCGGCAATTTCTCAAGGTTATAATCAAGAGCAATGTAAAACTCCCTTTTCCCACCGCCATAACCATCAAGATCTCTGACGCCATAACCGATAGCGATGTTCAAAAAATCAGGATAAAATTTTTCTATTTTCGATGGCAAAAATTCATTAACCGAAATAGAAAGCCACATCGTTTGACCTTCGTGATCCTCGATAAAGATTTTCTTAATCCCAGTTTTAAGCTGTGTTGTTGGAATATAGCTCCACTTGAAATTAAAATTTCTCAAAAAGGGTAGATGATATTGAGCGACTGGATACCAAGCACCGAGTATATTAGCACCAGCATCGCCAGGGCTAAATCCCCAATCTGTGGCAAAACCATCTTCAAACTCGACATAAAGTCCAAAAACGCTGCCAAGCAAAGCTCCGTATATCATTGCTCTTTTCTTCTCAACGCCAGCCCATTGAAGTGAACCGGAAAATAAATTTGAAATCAAAGTTGCTCCATAAAAGTGCCCAATTTTATCAATGTTAAGAGCATATTCCCAATCGTTTACAACATGAAAAGATCTCCTTTGCCCACTCCACCATGCGCGCTGCTGATAAACATGAATGACAGCCATAGTTCCCGCAGTTCCAACTCCAACGAGCGCAAGCTTTGTGTAGTTTATATCATTTTTTGAGACGTGCTTAGTTGAATCATCTTTTAACTCAAAACAGAAAATTCTTACACTGAAAATAAAGAGAAGCAAAAAGATATGTAAATTTTTTCCGTTCAAACTTTATTAAAATTATTTTTCAACAGACGAAACGAATTATTTATCTCAACGCTCCACTCCTTGCTCAACTTGATATTCCAATGAAGCAGTAACACAGAGCCTTGATAAACTCTTTCAAATCCAGCTTCTGAAAGCGAGATAGACTCTATCGGAAATCTCCAAACATTCGCAAATTTGCTCAAATAAAAATTCATATCAAGCCCAAGCCATTCATCCACAATCCCAAAAGAAGTGACATCATTTACCTCGCCTATGCTTCTTAATCTTCTATCCTCGAGGTTATACCCCGGGAAATAAAAATATCTATCCTCTGCATCTGGGGCAAGGAAATTACAAACAAACTCAACAACAAACCAAATATCAAGCATCTCATCCTCAAGATTTTCAAGTTTGTATTTAATCAAAAGTTCATTCGCTCTTCTATCAAGTTTGATTCTCTTTTCGACTCGAATTCTCCTCATCTCGTTTTCAACCCAAACATTCCCATTTCTCGAAAGCATCACCTCAATCGTATCCCTACCGGTAATAACTGCAAAATCGTAAGGTTGATCTACGAAGTCGCCCTGTTCCTGATATTTACACTTGTAAAAATTCTCAAGCGTCGTCCCATCGCCGAGGAAATGGTCGATCAAACTTCCACGCTTATACCAATCGTAATGCAAATACTTTTCAAGCCCCTCCTCTTTCGCTGTCAACGTATCGTGTATGCTTGCGACGCCATGGTTGTTCGGATTATTCTTTTCGTTCGCAAGTTGAAGCAACTTTTCATGATATCCCTCTTTTCTTCGCGTCATTACATCTGTTATATTAAATTCAATTGGTTTGAAGTCGAGTTCGAAAATTTGCCCGCCGTAATTTGGATTTATGTATATGTTAAAGTTTGGAGCTTCGATTATAAGCTCATTTTGTCCATCTTTGTCAAAATCTGTGATTTCATATTTTATCGTTTTTCTATTCTCGACCCTGTCAAGTTCATTTTCAGCGCTTATTAAATTTCTATAAGCAGATGTTCGAAGATTCGTCAAATAAAGTCCGCCAAATATCCCATGCCAATAAGAATCGTTACATTGTGCTGACCAAATTTTGTCAAGAGCGAGTTCGACATTTTTCCCCTTCATTTGAAGTTTTCTCGCCCTTTCGGAGATGCGTAACATTTTTTTATGCAGATTATTCGCCCCAGGATATTTCACAAGAAAATTTCTCCAAAATCCACCGCGGAAAAATCTCGAATATTGCTCATACATTCCTTCGTCTTTAAGATGTTGTTCAAGTTTTTCATAGTCAAGATAAGCATCTGCAGGCAATGCCCAATGCATCATCTCCGCATAAGATGCGTTCGGAAGATAAATCCTTCCTATTGGTTTTACTTTCTCGATCGCCTCAGAAAAATGAAGTATCTCTATCCAATCTTTATTTTCCTCCAAAGCGCTGAAAAATTCATCAAGCCATCCATCTTCATAAACATGTTTATATGTATTCGGCCAAACTCCAAACTTTTCCCCATCATCCGCATAAACAATAACTCTGTTATCTTGTTCAGTTGCAATTTCTTTAAGATAAGAGATTGTCTTCTCAATGGGTTGGAATGGAATCGTATACCTTAACATTTTGCTTATCGGGAAGATGTTGACGGTATATCCCTGTTCTTCTGTGATGTAATACCCGAGCAATTGTTCGCCCGTCAAGCCCGCATATCTAAAGTGAGTATCGTCAATTATCACATATTTCACACCTGCCATAGCGATGAACTTAACAATGTGCTGTTCCCAAACCCTTTCCGCAAGCCACATGCCAACAGGTTTTTTACCGAAGTTTTGAAAAATGAAATCAGAAAGTTTTTTTATCTGGTCAAGTTTATCTTGGTCTGAAATCACAGCAAGGATAGGCTCATAAAATCCACCCGTCATTAACTCAACTTGACCGCGCTCAACAAGAACTTTCAATCTGTCGAAAAACTCAGGATGATTCTTCAAGATCCACTGAAATAAAACTCCCGTATAATGTTGAGCAAGTTTAACTTCTGGATATTTTTCGAGCACATCGATAAAAGGTTTGTAAGCGAAATTGTAGGCATGTTCAAAAACAAAATCGAAATTTCCAACAGGTTGATGATTATGAATTCCAAGGACGAGTTTAATTTTTTTCACTTTGTGTTCAAAAATTTTGTTTTCAACTATTTTTCAGATCTCATATGTGGAAAAAGTATGACATCTCGAATTGTTCTTTGATCGGTCAAAATCATCACAAGTCGATCTATGCCGATGCCAAGCCCAGCTGTTGGGGGCATCCCATATTCAAGAGCGCGAATGAAATCTTCATCGATCGTCATAGCCTCTTCATCTCCAAGAGCTCGAAGCCTAGATTGTTCCTCGAATCTTAAACGCTGATCTATCGGGTCATTTAATTCGCTAAACGCATTGCAAACCTCCATACCAGAAATTATAACTTCAAACCTTTCGACAAGTCTTGGGTTATTTCTGTGCCTTTTTGCAAGTGGGGACATTTCAATCGGATAATCAGTGACAAATGTCGGTTGGATTAAATTTGGCTGAACAAGCTCGGAAAAAATCTCGTCAATAATTTTACCAACACCGATCTTTGAGGAGACATCAACATTTAACCTTTTTGCAATCGCTCTGAGTTCATCTTCGGTTTTCCCTTCGAGATCTTCACCTGTATATTGTTTCAAAAGCTCAAACATTGGAACCTTTTTCCATGGTGGAGTTAAATCAATCTCGTTATCCCCAAATTTTATCTTTGAAGCCCCATTTACACTTAAACAGACATTGTAAATCAAATTTTCGGTAAATTCCATCATCCAATTGTAATCTTTATAAGCCACGTAAAGCTCAAGCATTGTAAACTCTGGGTTATGCATCCTATCCATTCCTTCGTTTCTAAAATCTTTTCCTATTTCATAAACGCCATCAAATCCACCGACGATCAATCTTTTCAAATAAAGTTCATCCGCAATTCTTAAGTACAAATCCATATCAAGCGCATTATGATGCGTAACAAACGGTCTTGCGGTTGCGCCACCGTAAATTGGCTGAAGAATTGGAGTTTCAACCTCGATAAATCCATATGAATCAAGTATTTCCCTTATTTTGCTTATGATTTTGGCGCGTTTTATAAAAATCTGCTTAACCTCAGGATTTACGATCAAATCGACATATCTTTGCCGGTATCTCATCTCTTTGTCGGTAAAAGGGTCGTAGACGATCCTATTTCCATGTTCATCGATTTTTTCTTTGACAACTGGCAAAGGGCGAATTGCCTTCGCAAGAATTTGATAATCCTCAACTTTTACAGTTATCTCTCCAGTTTTCGTTCTAAAGACATCGCCCTTAACCCCAATTATATCGCCAATATCAAGAAGGCGTAAAATATCATATTTATCACCAAGCACATCCTTCTTGAAATAAACCTGAATCTTCCCTTTTGAATCCTGAATATGCGAAAATGTAGCTTTCCCCATCCTTCGAATCGACATAATTCGTCCAGCGATCGAGACATTCATCGGCGGGTCTTCGTCTTTAAAATTCTTCAAGATGTCGACAGAGTAAGAATCAATCAGAAATTCGTAAGGATAGGTGTTTATGCCAAGTTTTTTTAGTTCTTCGAGTTCCTCAAGTCGCCTTTTCATCAACTGGTTAAATTCTTCCCAATATTTAAGCTTAAGTTCGTCCTGCAACTCGTCCTTTTGCTTTGTTTTTTATTGTTTTAAATTTAATTAAATTTCCAAAAAAATGAAACCACAAAAATGAAAATTTCAACGAGAATTTTCAACCTGATCACTTACATTAGTTTGGCAATCTTGGTCTTGCTTCTCCTTGGAATGTTGACAAGGACAATACCACCGCAGTATTATATCCATGCGCTTGCAATTGCAATTGTTTTATTTATTTTGAGAATTTTTCTGAGGATTCAAATGTATCGCCAATCAAGAACTCAAGAACATGATGAAAGTTGAAGAAAAACTCATTAATGAAATTGTCGAAATCGCACATCTAATTTATCAAAAAGGCTTCGTCTCAGCTACAGATGGTAATATCTCCGTCAGACTCCCTAATGGAAATATCCTCTGCACCCCGACAATGACCTGCAAAGGCGAAATAAGAAGATCAAGCATAGTTGAAGTTGACGCTGATGGAAATTTAGTCTATGGTATCTACAAACCTTCAACTGAGATCAAAATGCACTTATTCATCTATAAAGAAAGAGAAGATGTAAATGCTACAATCCATGCTCATCCACCATTTGCGACTTCATTTGCTGTTGCGGGTTTGTCGCTCGAAGAGTATGTTCTACCAGAGGTTATTGTAAACCTTGGGGAAATTCCGCTCGCCAAGTATGCTACCCCATCAACAGAGGAAGTTTCAATGTCAATTCAACTACTTGTCAAATCCCATGATGCGTTCTTGCTTCAAAACCATGGTGCCGTTACACTTGGGTCAAATTTAAAAGATGCATTTTATAAAATGGATAAACTCGAGCATTACGCAATGATAATTTTGCTTGCGCGTATCCTTGGGGGCGAAAAAGCTTTAAGTTCCGAGGATATTTCGAAATTAGCACAGATAAGTTTAAAATCATATGGGAAAAAAATTAAAATTTAGGTTTATGGGGAAAATCAAGGTGGCTGTCTTGCTGGGGGGAACTTCACCGGAAAGAGATGTTTCAATTATCTCAGGAAAATATGTAACACAAGGGTTAAGGGAAGCAGGCTATATCGTCAAACCAATTGACCCAGCTCTTGGCGTAAATCAACCAGAAAATGAAGACGAACTTTTCATAAGCTCAATAAGGGAAACACCTCCAACAGAAGAAGAGCTCGCAAAACTTTCAAATAAAAATGTCATAGAATGTATAAACTCTCACTTGCTCGATGATATTGATGTTGTCTTTATAATTCTTCATGGCAAATGGGGTGAGGATGGAACAGTCCAAGCTTTGCTCGAACTACGAGGGAAAAAATATACAGGCTCGGGAGTTCTTGCAAGTGCAATTGGAATAGATAAAAACATGTCAAAAATTGTATTCAAACACCATGGCGTTCAAACTCCCGAATGGTTCACGGTGCGAAAGAACAAGATCAATTTAAAATTGATCAAAGAACAAATAGAAAAAACATTTTCCTACCCATGCGTTGTGAAGCCAAACGATCAAGGTTCAACCGTTGGTCTAAGCGTTGTCAACTGCCCAGATGATGTTGAACTAGCACTTGAACTTGCCTTCAAATACTCTGACCTTATCATCGTTGAAGATTTCATAGAAGGTAGAGAATTGACCGTTGGGATACTTGGAGATATGGCTTTACCAGTGATTGAAATAATCCCAAGGGGCGGGATTTACGATTATTATCACAAATACACAAAAGGAGCAACGGAATACATAGTCCCAGCTGAAATTCCAACCTCTTGGACACAAGCATTGCAAGAGCAAGCGCTCACTGCTTTTGAAGTCATAGGATGCAAAGGTTTTGCAAGGATTGATTTTAGAGTTACAGAAAAAGGGGAAATTTTTTGCCTTGAGATAAACACGATCCCAGGGATGACTGGCACAAGTTTAGTTCCAAAAGCAGCAAAAGCTGTGGGGATCGAATTCCCTGAACTTGTCGATAGAATTGTAAAACTTGCACTTGATTAAATATGTATCGCTTCTTTCAAAGCGTCTGCCGAGGCTTCCATTAAGGTTTCAGATAAAGTTGGATGCGCGTGGATTGTCTTACCGATCTCAAATGCGGTGCTTTCAAGCGTCTTGGCAACCCCAAACTCAGCGATTAATTCTGTCGCCTCGGGTCCGATGATATGAGCCCCAAGCAATTCACCATACTTCGCATCAAAAATAACCTTAACCATCCCCTCAGTTTCACCGATAGCAAGCGCTTTACCATTGGCTCTGAAAGGAAATCTTCCAACTTTAATTTCATAGCCATTTTCAATTGCTTTTTGCTCTGTCAATCCAATACTTGCAACCTGCGGAACGCAATATGTGCAACTTGGGATGTTGTTATAATCAACAGGCAAAGTTTCAACCCGGGCTATATTTTCAACGCACCTTATACCCTCGGCGGATGCAACGTGAGCAAGAAGTGGCGGACCTATCACATCTCCAATTGCATATATTCCTTCAACGTTTGCCATATAAGTTTTTTTATCAACCTTAACAAATGAATTTTCAACTTCAGCGCCTACATTTTCAAGCCCAATGTTATCAGAATTCCCACGAACCCCAACCGCGACCAAAACTACATCAGCAGTTAAAATTTTTCTCCCATCCTTGTTTTCAATTTTCACCTCTGCTTTCCCATCGATTGCTTTCGCTTCAAGAACCTTTGTCTCAGTTAAAATATCTATTCCTGACTTCTGGAATGACTTCGCAAGTATATCGGTTATCTCCTTATCCTCATTTGGCAAAATTGATGGCATCATCTCTATCAAAGTTACCTTTGTCCCAAACGAATTATAAAAATAAGCGAATTCAACTCCAACAGCTCCAGCGCCAATTATTATCATAGATTTCGGTGGTTCATCAAGCAACATCGCTTCCTTGCTTGTAATTACAAATTCCCCGTCAATTTTAATTCCGGGCAGTTCCCTCGGGCGTGCGCCAGTTGCAATTATTATGTTTTCAGCTTGAATTTCAAACTCATCTTTTTCATTCTTCACACCGACAACCCCTCGCTTCAAGATAAATCCATATCCTGAAAACTTAGTTACATTATTTTTTCTGAGCAAAAACTCAACCCCTTTTGACAATCTTTCCGCAACCTGCCGACTTCTTTGAATTATTTTTTTAAAATTAAATCCTAAATTTTCAACCTTTAGCCCGAACTCATCCGCTCTTTTCATAAGGTTGAAAAGTTCCGCAGACTTTAACAATGCCTTCGTCGGTATACATCCCCAATTAAGACAAATTCCACCCACGCGATCTCTTTCGATTAAAGCAGTTTTAAAACCAAGTTGACTTGCTCTTATTGCTGAAACATAACCTCCAGGACCCCCACCGATGATTACAATATCAAATTTTTCTGGCATAATAAAACTATTTTTGTTTTACTTTGTGTAAAAAAATTTAAAAACAAAATAATGAAAATTCAAGGTAGGTCAACACGATACAGGTGGGCAAAAATAAAAAAGGCGGGGCAAAGCCCGCCTTAACTAATCTTAGAATCCAACCTTGAGATTGAACAAATGATTAGCGGAGAAATATTCAACAGGCACATATGCATAATCAAAGACAACATTTGCACCAACTAAACTCCCAATATTTACACCGGCTCCAAACGCGTAATTATGCCAAATCGAGGTGACATTGCCTGTTTTACTAAAGTTATATCCAGCACGAACTGAGAATACATCTCTAAACGAATACTCAAAGCCAAACTTATATGCATCAAGAGCATATAAATTATTCGCTTGATATGTTCCCGTCAGAGAGAAGTTATTAAATTCTCCAGCGCTAAAAGCATATCCAAGCCCAATTTCAAATGATGTTGGCATACCGAACGAAGCTGCTTCAACTTTATAAAATGTAACCCCTCTTTCTGAACCAGGAACCCCCGCTTGAACCCAAAGTCCAGAGCCACCGTATTTCATCGTCGGACCAATATTCTTAACAACAACTCCAAGTGAAAAGCCGGGGATGTTCAAAATATTTCTATATTGAACGCCAGCGTCAAACGCAAATCCAATTGCGCTCACTCTACCAAAGCTTTCACTCACAAGATTGAAATTGGCTCCAACCGAAACACGATCTGATAATCTTCTTGAATAAGTTAAACCAGCGACAAAGAGATTGGGGCTTATAACCTCGCCCGTTCCATCAGGTTGGAATTCAGTTGTGACACGAATATCGCCAATGTCAAATGTCCTCAAAGACAAACCAACTGAACCAAATCCAAATTTACCAACTACAGCAAGATAATTTATCCCGATATCAGCAATATGTCTACGGTATGAGAAGATCGCTTCACCATTTCCCTTCAAAAGATCAACTCCAGCTGGATTCCATGTTATTGCCTCTACACCTACAGCTAAAACTCCAGTTGCTCCACCCATAGCGGTATATTTAGCTCCAACTGGAATCGTAAGTTCTGGTGCAGCGGATGTTCCCGCTTTAGATTGCGGGAAGACAACTCCTGCTATAACAACCATCAAACCCAGTATTAAATAAACCTTTTTCATAGCTAAACACTCCATTTTTTTATTTTTTAAAAGACCCGCCCCGCAAGGGGGCAGATTGTTTTTAATACGTAGGTATAATTTGCTCTTCCTGAACGATCATCAATTTCACAATCTTGGTCTTTCCAATCTCAGGCATATCAATATGGGCAATATAAATACCACTTGCAACAGGCAAGTTATGCTCGTTTCTCAAATCCCATCTTGCAAACTGTGTATCATCATCTTTATATATCGTTTTCACAAGGACGCCAGCAAGGTTAAATATCCTTATCGTCGCTTTCTTGGGCAAGTGATTGAAAGTGATATATTTCACAAGCCTATCACTTTCCATAAGGTTAAAGCCATAATACGGGTTCGGGAAAGCATTAATTTTTTCAACGTCTTCCTTTGCAAATTGCACATCAAATTTTGGAGCCTCGGTCACAAACGCAAAGGTATCTGCTGGTGTATTCACACGGTTCGGATAAAGCTCAATAGTGACATCTGCAGAATAAGGATCCCTCGTTCCCCTCTGATATAACCACAACGCCCACAACACAGGATAAGCACTATGATTAGAACCATCTGTCATAAAACCAGTCCCTTGGACTGGATTCCACGCCTTCCCTTCTGGATCATAATCACTATCCAAGATCCATATATATTCATACGGCGTAATCGCATCCCCAGCATCTGATATATCCCACCGTAGATTGCCATTCCTATCACGCACTACCACATTCAATTGCCTTGGGTTCGTAGGATCTTCAATGTCGAATACTCGGAACGGAACCCAATAAAATCCTTCATAATATTGATTACCCCACGTCCGATACATAAATGCTTTCTGAGCTTTTGTCGTATCAATATAATATTTTTCGCCAAGATCATATGTACCATCCCCATCAGCATCCTCAAATCCAGTTCTTGCTGAGAATTCTACTCTAACTGCTTTATAATCACCCGGCGCAAGACTACTATGCGTGAAGTTTTCTCCAAGGAATACACCGCCAAATAGAAGTTCACCGCCATTTGCTGGATTTCCTGTGAACCATCTATCAGCAGCGCCTTGAGTAACTACCCACTCTTTCCCAGCAAGAGGTGGTCCCATAACCTTAATAAACACCCCATCAACGACAGGATATACTTCATCGCCTGATTGATTACTCCCAGTCGCTTTAAGTTTATTCTCATTTACATCCCATATATACCAATTCCCTTCATTATCAAACCTCACTTCGTACTTATGCCCCGTTGTGATCGATGGATCAACGAGAATCGCCACAACTTCACCATCACTTCTACCCTTATGCGTCACTGTTATTGTATCACCAACCACACCATAGTACCTCACGCCTGGTTTAGGTGATTGAGGTGTCACTGCTAAGACAATAGGGGGACTCTCAAGTGCTCTAAATGGAGACAATGGATCGGGATTATAAGTATAAACAGTGACAGCATAATAATAAGTTTGGCCATTTACAAGAGGGCGCTGGCGAATATAATCAGTTGTTAAGCTGAGAAAACGTCTTATTCCAGAATTTGTACCGGTTTGAACCGGAACACTGAGCAAAGCACCAGTCTTAGGATCAATAGTTCTATCAAATATAACCGTAACCTCGTTTGGTACATCATAAGTTGCGATTTTAACTGCTTCACTTAATCCAGCGGTTGCTGATGGTAATTGATAGACATTATAACCTTCAAAAACAAAGCCAGCCGAACTGTAATTTTCAATTGCGTTTACACTGTTTAAATCCCATCCCCAGTTCAAAACAACTTGTCTATCAAGTTCTGCAACCTTAACATTTGGGGCAGGTGGTGGCGATGGAAGAACAAATAAATTATCATAAGCAAACTGCGCATATAAGTCGTAATATTTCAAAACCAAAACGCTCGAAAGATTATCAACACCCATACCACCTATCAAAGCAACCACAATTTCAGCTGTATCTCCAAGAGATAACTGAAATGGACCAGTCACAGGGACAATTCGTCTATCTCCTGGGGGGATCTCTCTTCCATCAATCCAACCTGTTCTCGTTACAGGATCGCCCGCAACTGCATAGTTTGTTGGGTATACATTTGGATCAGCGGTAAAAGCACTCCAAAACGGTACAAAACTTGGATATTCAGGTCTTGGCAATCCACCGCGCATAAGATTAAACCACTGAGCCGCATTCCCTGGATCACTTATCCCTGTTCCTGCAGCAAAGAATACAAATGTTGTAAGTGGGGTTAAACTTCCGGTTTCTTTATACCAATACTTATATCCCTTCCTCCATTGTAAACCAATCACAGCGGAATCTTCTGAATTCCCAGTATATTTAGCCGGACCCTGGAGAAAATCAAAACCAACTGCCGGAACTGGTAAACCTATACTTTTATACTCAGCATCAAGCGTAGTACTATTATAAACATACCCAAGACCTAAAGTAGAATCGCATCCGGCAAGATCATCGGAATACTCCCCAAGGTCAGGATCTGACCATTTGACTATGTAAACACTATCGATTTTGGAATCTGACCTAGAATTAGGAGTTCCCTTATAAATGATTCTAAACTGCTGAAAAATAATGTTATTCAATGGATTTGTCGTTGAATAGCACCATTCTGTAACTTGAACTTCAAGTCCTATTGAAGGCGAGCCAAAGACTTGCACTCCAACCTCAGATTTTAAATCATTTGCTACCGCCCAAACAGTTTGCGTTGCACCCGGTATCCCAGGCACATGATTTGGATCATTAGGATTAAACCCTGGACCATACTTAACTTTGTAAGCATCTGGCCCTGTTGTAGTATACCAAGGCGCACCTTTATCAGCTGGCCAATCTTGCCAATCATTTGCGTATTGCTGACGAATTGCATCAATATCTGCTTGAGTTACATCCTTAAGAGGTTTCTGGAAAAATTCAGCTGCATCTGCAGTTAAATCAGCTGTTAAATAGTCAGGACGAACCCTCCAAACACGTTTAACGCTTGGATCATCCGGATTTTCAGGGGTTTTGGCTGGGGTAATTTTTCCAGGTAGCAGGCTCGTTCTATAGAACACGCCTTGGGCTCTTAACACAGGGAGTTGACCATCATCTACAAGTCCACCTATCATGAGTCCTTCTCTGTAAATCATCCCTACACCGCTTCCTCTCGGGAAAGTGCCATTGTAAGAGTTTCTTATAAGTGGAGGCCAACCCAATCCACCTGGACTTGAGATAACAGAAACCCAGCTCGTGATATTATTAGCGTCAATTACAGTTTGAGTTACTCCAGTTGCAGTTATTTTGGGGAAGAAGAATTCCTCACTCCGTTTTTTTAAGGGGTCTTCCCTTCCAATTGCCAAGTTTAATATGACAAAAACTAAAACAGAAAAAGTTAGAATTTTCCTCATAGTTCTAAACCTCCTGGTTGTTTTTATTTTTTTAAAGCTCTACCCTTACTCCAGCTATTAATTGTCTTGGTGGACCGAATAAATCTTGAAGTATACCGTTAAATCTCCATTGATGCTGACGATTCTCAAGATTTATCGCTTTATAAAGCTCAACATACATAGGACCCAGCTGATTAACAAATGTACCACTCAAATCCGGATTTGTCAAGAATCCATCATCGTAAGCATTGCCAGTTCTATAATAAACATTTATCACATTCTTCGTGTTGAAAAGATTCTGGACATAGACATATAGATTAAAGTTAACAGGTCCAACCGAAATAGTCTTGTCAACTCTCAAATCAACATTCCAAACCCACGGTGCTCTTGAGGAGTTGATCGGTTCAAGAGGATTTCTATTCCTCGGATCACCATCGTTCAAGATTCCACCATCATCAGCATCTTGCTGTGCTATACCACCGGTTGCAAGTGTATATGGATGACCGCTGTTAAATGTGATAAGCAAATTAACACCAAGTCGTTCAAATAAAGGTCCACCCTCGCCTTTGCCAAAACGATAGTCGATAATTATCGAACCCCTGTGAGTTTGGTTAAAGGTCAATGGAACGCTCAAAGTCGGCGTTATCTGTGTAATACCAACCGCTGCCCATGCGCCATTTGCAAATGAATTTGTCCCACGGGCATCCTGCAATGTGTAGTTGATTTGGGCTTGAATCCTTTTAACTCTCCTAACCCTTAAAGTAAATTCAAGTCCATAAACGTTCTCAAAGTCACTGTTTGAATAAACAGCATATTTAGTCCCAGTATAAGGTCCAGATGTTATCGGAACAGTTGAAACTTGAAGTTGACCCCGCACATCCTTGTAAAAACCAGTTACATCAAATGCTGCAAAGTCAGTAAATTGCTGTGAAAATCCAATTTCATATTGAGTTGTTTTAATCGGGTCAGGATCAAAAGCAAGTGGATCAGGTATTAACTCAATCGAGGGCAGATAAACGCTTCCCGGGTAATACGACAAACCAGCGTAAAGCGAAGTCAAAGCTGGTGGCTGAACAAATACACCATACTGCAAATGGAACACGGTTCTATCCGTAACAGGGAAGGAAAATCCCAATCTCGGTTGCAAATAACCCCTTGGCTTACCTTTCTCAAGGTCAAGCAACTTTCTGTTAGTCAAGTCAGCCCTTGGAGCATTTGGATCTTTTAATCGCCAAGCGTCAAGATACAAATAATCGTATCTAAGCCCCGCATTGACTATCAAATCGCTAAATTCAATCCTATCCTGGATATAAGCTGAGAAGAAATACGGATGTCTCGGACCATCTTCACCGGAATCAATTTTCTTGCCAAATCTATCAAATCCATAATTATTGACATACGAGCCAAGCAGTTTGTAAAGATAGTTTACATCTCTTGCGGAATCAGGCAATTGATGAAAAGCCCTGAATAAACCACCGGTTCCAATCCCATAATGACGTACAGTCCATCTTTGATAACTTCCGCCAATTTTAATTTCATGATTTTGAATCTGCGACGTCAATGCTATACTGCCACCGTAATAACTTTGCTGGAATTTGCTATATCCCGCAAAAAGGGTTCCGGGTCGATAGAACAAAAATCCATAAAAATCATACGGAGGTGGTCCAACATATCTGCTAACATATTTAAACCGCTCTCCATATGCGCGGACAACCTGCAAGCTATCATTGTAAGCAAGCACATTATCCCCAAAAGCAGGTTCATAAGATTTATTTCTGAAATCAAGAAAACTAAATGTGACCTCTACAAAAGTTTTAGCTGAAACGAAATAATTTGCTTTAACGCTTGCGAAGACCTCCGTTTGATCAGCTACGGGCAACCTCGCAAGGTTAAATATATTCCTTAGCGAGTTGTTAGCTCTTTCCCTTGACCATGTATAAGCACCAGCGACTCTAACTTGCAATGGCTTAAAATCAAAAGTCAAAGTTCCGTTGCCAGTATATCTATTTACCATCCTGCCGGGGATATTTGCATCGTCCCATGCGACAAGAGCAGAATCACCCTTTGTTCCACCTCTTCTGCCGTTATCCTTCAGATAGCCAAAATTATAACCCTTAAAGAAATGGCGTATATAATCTCTTACAAACCTATTCTCACCAGCGACAAAGAATTTAACTCTTTCCGTAAGTAATGGACCTCCCAGCGTTACAACAAGATCAGAATACCCATAAGAATATGTTCCAAGAAACTTTTTGCCAGGATAATTTCCAAAGTTATCAGTCTCAAATTGAACTGAGCCAGAAAATCTCGAGCCACCCGATCTAAACACCTGTTGAACAATTCCTGCATTTGCATTTCCAAATTCAGCGTTATATCCGCCGGCTTGGACAGAAATTTCTTCAAGCGCCTCAGGTATAGTTGTTATAAGCCCACCGCCAAGCGCCCTATATCTATCTCTTGATGCAAACGCACCTCCTCTTGCACCTGTTCTTGCGCCAAGTATGTTTGTCACAGCCGCTCCCTCAATCATATAACCAACTTCATCAGGTCTGCTACCCCTTACATACAATCTTCCGTATTGTAAACTCACACCTGCTTGAATAGCAAAATAAGCATTGACATCACGTACGGGCAATTTAGTTATATCCCCAGATGTAAGAACTCTTATAGCATTAGTAGCGGACTTTTCGATCAAAGGTCTTTCAGCAACGACTTCAACCGCTCTTAATTCTATCGCTGTTGAAGGCAATTCAAAATTCAATTCCCTTGTCAACCCTGCGATGACTTGAACACCCGTAACAGTTACAGATTGATAACCAACATAAGATGCTGTAACAGTATATACTCCAGCAGGAACATTTAAAATCACATAATTTCCATTTGCATCTGCTGCAGCTCCAAGCGTCGTCCCCTGAATTATAACCGATGCGCCAGGAAGTGGCTCTTTTGTTTCCCTATCAACAACTTTACCCGCTATTTTCCCATATTGAGCAATGGCAAGTTGAGCAGAAACCAAAACTAATAAAACCGCGATTAAAAATTTAACTATATTTTTCATGGTGTTAACCCTCCTTTAATCTTCTTTGAAAAGTTTTTTTTGCAAATTCGCTTTTAAACCATAAACTGCAACTGAATATCTGCCTGGACCCGTAACCCCAGAATCCCAAGCTTTCACAAGCGTATCAGTTCCAGATATAACTGTATATTTCACAGGAAAAGATGAAATTGTAAGATATGGCGTCCCACCTTTGAATCTTACACTCGAAAACACAGAATCTTTGCCTTCAAAGTTAACTATAACTCTCGCTGTACCAAGATCTGGGCTCAAATGTAAAAATCTTACAAGAGCTTTACCGCTTGGAAATGGTTCATCAAATGTATTTCTTTCCCCCGCAAACAAAACGCTATCCGAACCTTTACCAACGTAGAACACAGAATATTTTTTCTCCGATTCAAGCGCTCTTTTCAACGTATCTCCCGGACTGAAGACAAAAACCCTCGAACCCGCAGGCAAATCAAAATATTGCGTTTCGTTTCCAAACGCAAGCGAACCTACTTTATCGGTTCCATCAACATTAACTTTAATCGTTGCCCCATCTTTCAAATTCACAAACTTTGCAAGGGCACGATAATCAACAGGCTGAACTACGGGATTATCGATATCAATACACCCATTCCCAAAAATTAGATAGGCAAATAAAAAAGCTATAAGAAAACAAATGGTAAATTTACTTTTCATAAGAACCTCCGAATTTAATTATGTTTTACCGTTTCAAGTATTTCAGAGGGTGCTCTTTTAAAAAGTGGTGAAACTTTTCGATCTATGCCGATATGTACTTCGCTTCTTAAAAGAATATAATAAAAAAATTCCAAATTGTCAAGACCCCAGGGGATTTTTACGGCTTAATTTTAAAATTTTTTCGAAGGGCAAAAATTAGACACTTTTAACTTGACTTCAACTGAAAAAAATCTTAATTTCTCAATGTAAAAACAAACATGGTGAATACCATGAGACATCATTTCTTCTATTATTACTTTTTATTATTTCTATTACTTCCCACCATTCTCATCTCACAGGGAAGCGGGACCTACACAGCATCGATAACTGGCAAAATAACTGACGAGAAGGGTGAGCCTATACCTGCGGTTGCAGTTATTGCGAAAAATACTGAAACAGGTTATACTCGAGGCACTATAACATCGGTAACAGGAATTTACAATTTGATTTCCCTTCCACCCGGAAAGTATGAAGTAACCGTTTCACACGTTGCTTATGGGAAGCAAACAAAAATAGTTGAGATTCTTGTTGGTGAAAGAGTAACTGTTAACTTTTCTCTCACTCCGAAAGAAATTCAACTTGAGGAGGTTGTAGTTGTCGCAGAAGCGCTAGATTATGAACTCAAAAAAGCGGAGGTATCAAAGCCAATAAGACCCGAACAAATTGCAACTTTACCTGTCAACACAAGAAGCTTTCTTGAGCTTACTTCACTTGTTCCCGGTATGAAACCAATTGGTGCAACATCCGGTAGTGGGGCTTTGCAACCGACATGGCTTGGGTTTTATTTTGATGGAACCGAATATAAAAATGAAATAGTTGAAGGTGGTCTTGCGGGTCAATTCTTAAGCCCCGGGAATCCATTCCCTCTTGATGCTGTGAAAGAAGCAAGGGTTGTAACTCAACTTTACAAAGCTGAATATTCAAAAGCGGCTGGAGGTGTCGTATCAGCGGTTTCAAAATCTGGAACAAATGAATTTCATGGCTCAGCGTTCTTTAACTATCGTGATAAAGCACTTAACGCACAAGGACCGTTTGAGAAGGAGAAACCTGGCTTCAAACGTCGTCAAACTGGCGTAAGCTTAGGTGGTCCTATAATTCGCGATCGCTTGCACTTCTTCACAGCGTATGAAGGAACATTTACAGAAGGTTTCTCAACTGTTACAATTCCGTCGACTTTGTTCCCGGGTTACGCTGGAACATTCAAAATCCCATTTACCGAACATCTTGGGCTTATCAGGTTAACTTATCAACCCGCTCAGAATCATTTCATCGACTTCACAGGCTATAGCAGATATGATAAGTCATATCTTGGTATAGGCGGTTTAAGCGCATACGAGAGAGGAAGGACATTTCACAACAGAGTATATAACTACATCCTGAAACATCAATATATTATCTCTACTAACCTGCTAAATGAAGCAAGGCTCAATTTCCAAAGATATAATTGGGAAATCGCAAACATCGCGCCAACTGGAACGCCCGGTAAAGTTTATCCAACTGCTTATTTAGGGAGTTTCTCACATGCACCGCAAAATTGGTTCCAAGATAGATACGCGTTCTACAATGACTTAACATACACCGTCGAAAACCATATCTTTAAAGTCGGTATATTCATCCAAAGGTTAAGATACGAGGCAAATCAAAAGCTTTATTTAAATCCTCAATTTTACTTTAGATATGACACGAGCACGACTCCATACTATGCAATAATTGGAACTGGAGTTCCAACGGTGACAAAGTGGAACACGCAACTCGGTCTTTACATACAAGATGATTGGACGATAACACCATATCTGACTTTAAATCTCGGGATAAGATGGGATTACGAATCAAATATGATAAACAACGATTTCACCCCACCAGACACGGTGCGAAGAGATCTTGAGCCAATTTTCGGTTCGAAATATTTCGAAAAGAGAAAACCCCATCTCTGGGCTTTTGCACCAAGATTTGGGATATCATATGATATAAGCAAAGAAGGAAAAACGGTCGTATTTGGCGGCGCCGGAATTTTCTATGACAGGCATGTTTGGAACGTAGCCTCAGATGAAATTTTAAGATATACATGGAAAGTCACCTACATTTATTTCGGAACAGGTCCAGGCGAAATTCCATGGGATGAAAAGTATTATAAACGAGAAGAACTTCTAAACCTCATAGCACAAGGAAGAGTCCCTGCCCCTGAAATTTTCCTGATACCAAGCGATCTTAAACCTCCTAAAACATTACAGTATAGCATTGGGCTGAGGCAAAGGTTTGGTGATGTCTTCTTAAGCTTAAGCTATGTCGGAGTTCGTGGTTACAACGAGATAACGACGTATAACCCAAACTATAGGAGTAGAATTACAACAAAATATGGAAGGATTAACATCTGGACAGACAAAGGAAATTCTTGGTATGATGCAATTTACTTCACACTTGACAAGACTTATAAACCGGGTTCTTGGGGTTTGAGCGTAGCATATACATTATCATGGACGTATGATGAATTTGACAACACGATTTATTATGGCTACCTCTACTATACAGATCTAGATATGTTAAAGAAAGCGAAATCAACGCTTGACGAAAGACACAGAATTTCAGTCAATGCTGTTGTCGATCTGCCATTTGGGTTCCAGGTCAGTGGTTGGGGAACATTCGCTTCTGGAAGACCTTATCTTGTCTTCACTGGAACCGATGATAACAACGATGGCATACTTGGAAATGATTATCCGCCTGAGGGCAGAAATGCTGGAGAACCTAGGTTGATGCCTTTCATCTTCAAGTATGTTTTTGTAGGGAGAAACTTTAACCTTCGTCTCTCTAAGAGCTTCAAATATGCTGGATTTACACTTCAACTTATGGTTGAAGCTTTCAATGTGTTCAATTGGACAAACTACACCGGATATCCTTCAAATATGAAATCAGTACTCTTTGGTCAACCCACAAGCGCTGGAGCCAAAAGACAGATCCAACTTGGTATGAGAGTTAGCTTCTAAGTCCTCCCACCTCCCATACAGTCCCAATCCGCCCTGCCTCTAAGGAGGCGGGGTTTTTGTTTTTATCGGTTTATTTTGCTAAACTTAAATCGATTTTTCAAAAACAAAATTTCTTTAAATTATGCCCAGCAAAGAAGAAATAATAAACGCTTTAAAGGAAATCTATGACCCGGATTTACATAAAGATATAGTCTCGCTTGGATTCATTAAAGACATACGAGTTCAATCAACAAAAGCTTACATTAAAGTTGAGCTCACAACTCCCGCATGCCCCGTTAGAGATAAAATAAAAGATGAGGTAATTGAAAAAGTTAAAAACCTCGGCTTTGACGAAGTTCAAGTTGAAATGACCTCTAAAGTTCCGAGACACCTTAACCCACAAAAAGACGCTCTTTTGCCTGGCGTTAAAAATACCATCGCCATAGCAAGTGGTAAAGGAGGCGTTGGAAAATCAACTGTAGCGGTTAACATTGCTGTTTCACTCGCTCTCGATGGGGCAAAAGTCGGATTAATAGATGCGGATGTTTATGGGCCAAACGTTCCATTAATGCTCGGAGCTAATGAAAAACCTTCTTTAACTCCGGACGGCAAAAAGATCGAACCAGTGGAAAGATATGGCGTTAAACTAATTTCAATGGCTTTGCTCCTTGACGATCCGGATACAGCGATAATATGGCGTGGTCCAATTGCAAGTGGCGCAATAAAACAATTTATGACAGATGTTGAATGGGGCGAGCTTGATTACCTTATTTTTGACCTACCACCTGGAACCGGAGATATACAACTTACGCTTGTTCAAACCATTCCATTAACCGGTGCGGTAATTGTCACAACACCTCAAGATGTTGCTCTCGCGGATGTTAGAAAAGCCATAAAAATGTTTCAACGCGTCAACGTGCCAATTCTTGGCATAATTGAAAATATGAGCTACTTTATCTGTCCAAATTGTGGTCACAGGGATGATATCTTCGACCATGGTGGAGGGGAAAAAGCAAGCGAAAAATTCAACGTCCCATTTCTTGGCAAAATCCCAATAAACACAAGAATTAGAATAAGCGGAGATATAGGCAAACCCGTGCCCGTATCTTATCCGGAAATAGAGGAAGCGAAAATTATCCGCGAAATTGCAAAAAAACTCGCTGCACGCGTTAGTATTGCAAGCTTCAAACAACAAGCATTGCCAAAAATTGAAATCAAATTATGAAAGATAAGGAAGAACTTAAACAACGCGTTTTAAAAGCACTTGAAATCGCAAGACCTTATCTCAAGGCGGATGGCGGAGACGTCGAACTTGTAGAAATCACCGAAGATAAAATTGTTAGAGTTAGATTAATCGGTGCCTGTGGAAGTTGCCCGCTTTCAATGATGACATTAAGAGCTGGAATAGAAAGAATTATAATTCGCGAGGCTCCGGAGATAAAAAGAGTTGAAGCAGTTTTAAGTTACTGAATTTGCCCCATCCCAAACAAAGCCCACATTCTACCCGAGTTTTTGCCATCCCTTCTGAACGAGTGAAATAAGTCCGCATTACATATCGTGCAATGTTCATCCACACCTATATTTTTAAACTTCAAACCAGATTTAACAAGCTGAGAATAAATTTCCCCCTTCAAATCAAAATGATATTTCTCGTTTCTTTTAAACCTCAAAAATCTCGCATCAAAAAATTTTTCAAACTCATTTCCAACCTCATAACAACAAACAGAGGCGCAAGGTCCGATATATGCGATCATATCATCCGTGATGCCTCCAAAACTTTTAACCATCACATCAATTGTTTTCTCAACAATTTTTTCCCCTGCGCCCCTCCATCCACAATGAACCAATGCTATAACCTTCACAACTTGATCGTAAATATAAACAGGGGCACAATCAGCAACGCTTACAACAAGATAAACATCTTTTTTATCCGTAACGAGAGCATCGCAATTTTCATAAATTCCCGGTTTATCAACAATACAAACATTTGAACTGTGAATTTGCTTTGGCAAGGCGAGTTTATCTTCCGAAATGCCAAGCTGCTCAAGAAAAATTTTTCTATTCCTCTTTACTACGCTGGGGTTGGAATTTTTTGTGAAGCTAAGATTGAAACTTTCAGCCAGGGTCACGCTTTTCTTTGTGCTTATAACTGCAAAAATTTCAAGAAAATCATTAAAAATCCTCGGTTTGATAAAATAATTGAAATCTAAATCCACCACTGCGTGAAATTTGGTTTTAAATCCTTGCTAAGCCTTCACTTAGATCGAGAATTATGTCATCTGCTTTTTCAAGTCCAATGGATAATCTTATCCCGCCGGGATCAATTCCTTTTTTAAGTTGCTCTTCCACAGGAATTGTAGCATGCGTCATTGAACCCGGATGTTCAATTAAAGTTCTTATATTTCCAAGGCTTACAGCAAGCGTTATGCTATATGCGTTTTTAGCAAGATAATTTATAAGTTTCTCTGCCTTTTTCCTTCTTCCTTCGGGTGATTCATCTTTGACGATGAAATAGACCAAAGTGCCAGGGGCAAAGTTTCCTTCGTAGTCGATCATCTGTTTTTTAGCAAGTTCATATTGTGGAAATATATGCAAACCTGGATAACTTACATATTGAATCTTTGGATGCGAACTTAAAAATCGTGCGACCTCCAATGCTGTCTTCTCTTGTTGGCGAACTCTTAAAGCAAGCGTCGGCAATCCATAAACGAGAATTGTCCAAGCACTTTTCGTTCCAAGAACCCCTCCAAAATCTTTTCTATACAAAAGAAGTTGATCCCTGCTCCATTTAGGTCCAATCACAGCGCCACCCATATCTGTCCCAAATCCGCCAATATTCTTTGTCAGTGAATGAACAACAAAATCCGCACCTAAAGTAAGGGGTCTCTGACAAAACGGGGTTGCAAAAGTATTATCAACAACAACATAAATCCTATCCTCAGGCTTTCGTTTCTTGTTTTCCGCTCTGATAATACCAACCACACCAGCAATATCGATAAGTTCAAGCGTTGGATTAACTGGCGTTTCAAAATAAACAACGCGTGTTTTTGATGTTATCGCTTTTTTAAGATTTGACAGATCGCGCAAGTCGATAAACTTTGTTTTGATTTGATATCTTGGATACCAATATGTCATAAGTTCGTATGTACATCCATACAAAAGCTTATGCGCAATTATTTCATCTCCTGTTTTTGTTAAAATTCCCAAAACAGATGATATCGCCCCCATCCCTGATGCAAATGTCACAGCAGATTCACCAAGCTCTGCGTATGCCAAATATTCCTCAAGCATTTCTTTATTCGGTTCACCAAGACGATCGTAAATATAAATCGGTGCCTCTAATTCTACCTTTTCATCTTCGACGGTATGAGCAAACCGCAAAAATCCAATAGCTCCGCGTTGGGCTGATTCAAGCCGAAATGTTGCAGATGCTGAAATCGGTGGGACAACATGATGTGAATATTCCCATTTTGGGGTGAAGGAACGACCGTAGATTAGATGGGTTTCCATTGAATACTTTGATTCGTTGATTACACCTTTTCTCGGGGACTTCTCCCGAGTCGAACTCATTGAGCCATTTTCCATTTTTTTCGGGGACTTTTCCCGAACCGAACTCGTTGAACCATTTTGCTTTTTGCTCATAAATTCCCTCCATGTGTGGGTTTGTTTTGCATTTTAATTTAACAATCCGCAAAATTTTATCAAAATCTGCTTAAAAAACTATGCCATTCCAATTCAAAGCACTGATTAACTACCAAGACCTTAATAAAAACTGGAAACTTCGACTTGACGCACTTAATATCTTCAAGAATCAGCAATACTTCATTCAGAAAGCCTTGGTTTCAACGCAAATTATATGCTTCAAAACAATTGCGCCTGGATCCTAAATAAACTATCACTAAAAATCTTAGAACTACCTAAGTTAAGAGACGAAATCACTATTGAAACATGGTCAAGAGAAATCCATACAGTTAAAGCATATCGCGATTTTAATGTTTATCTAAACGAAAAACTCATATACCAGGCATTCTCTCTGTGGGTTTTTGTCGATTCAAAGACAAAAAAACTTAAACGAATTCCCAATGAAGTTCGAAATATGTACAGCGAGGAAAAAATTTCGAACGGAATCGACCCAGATAAGTTTGATATGAATCTTGAAGGATTGGAAAAGTTAAATTTTCTGTTCATAAAAGAAAACACGATTAGATACACTGACATTGACACAAATGGCCATTTAAACAACACCGCATTTTTAACTTGGTTTAAGATGCCTTGTTGGAAAATTTTGAAGATTTTAAAATCGAATCCATTGATATTTGTTTTAAAAGCGAACTAACATCTAAGGAGCGAACGGTAAAAATTGGTTTGAATTATAATGGTGATGGTAAATGTGAATTTGTTTTCTTTAAAGATGAAAAGATTTTTTCCTATGGTCGGGTGAAAATTTGTTTTTAAGCCTCGGAAATTTTAAATTTAAAAGCAAAAAGCTGGCGTAGCTCAGCGGTAGAGCAGCTGATTCGTAATCAGCAGGGCGTGGGTTCAAATCCCACCGCCAGCTCAATTTTCCTCGCCTTTTTCTTGAATTAATCTCTCTCTTCTTTTATATTAAAAACAAAAAACTAATGAAGCGCTTTCCCCTGCTTTTTTCTTTCGTCATTTTTCTCTACAGTTGTGCTCCAAAACCATATTACGTCAAACCTTCCGATTGGCGAACCCAAGAATCAAAAGATTCTGTCATAAGATATTACTCTCAATTTCTTAAAGGATGGAAAATTTTCATCGATCCAGGACACGGCGGAAGCGACAGACGAAATATAGGGATAAAGAAAAGAATCGTAGAAGCGGATGTCAATTTGAAAGTATCCATTTATCTACGCGATTACCTTACATCAGCAGGCGCAACTGTTTTTATGTCAAGAGATAAAGATACGACAGTTTCACTTGCAGATAGAGTAAAAATGGCTACGGAAAGTGGCGCGGATATTTTTATTTCAATTCATCATAATGCTATGCCCGGAGATCCAAATATTTATTATGCCTCCACTTGGTATCACGCGCATGAAGGCGATCCAAAGTTTCACCCATGCAACAAAGACATTGCAAGACATATCCAAAGAGATCTCGCATTTGCACTGAGAATTTCAGGACCGCTTGCTTCATTTGATGGAACGGTTTCTGATTATTTCGCTTATCCGGGTCAAGGTTTTTATGTTTTAAGAAATGCAACGATGCCCGCAGTTTTAGTTGAATGCACCTTCTTCACAAATAAACAAGAAGAACGAAAATTAAGCATAGATGAATTCAATCAAATCGAGGCGTGGGGAATTTTCAAGGGACTTGCAAAATACATTCAAGCTGGGGTCCCGAAGATAGAACTTTTATCCGATACAATTTTAACCTCATCCAAACCTACCCTCCTTCTTAAAGTTTCAGATAAATCCGGTATCGACAAAAGAAGCATACAAATAAAAATTGATTCACTTCTAATTCTTCAGGAATTTATCGCAACCGTAGAAAACAAAAACACTGCTATCATACTTTTTACTCCAAATTTTAACCTAACCGAGGGTGAACACACACTCGATGTCATCGTAAGGAACAGAAACGGCAATTCATCATTTCCATTTAGGAAAAAACTTTGCTTAATAAAACAAATTGGAGATTAAGCCATGATGAACTACATTTGGCTTTTTCTAATAATCGTCGGGATTTTAACCGCAGTTGGAACGGATATTTACGAGGGGGCAACGAACAAGTATAAAAACGGAGTTGAATTTATAGCCACTGTTGAAGTCAACGAAGAAATTAAACATGGAAGTCAGGTCAAAGGAATTTTAAAAGTCAACGGCGATTACTACAAAAATTTCTACTCAATTAAAAATCTCAATACTGATTTTGTTGAAAATGAAGTTTTGATAAATGTCAACTCAAATGGAAAGGGAGTGGCGATTTTAAGTATTAAAGAAAACACCCCTGAATTTTGGAAGTTGATGGCAAAAGGAAAAGGAACAAACACAGACAAGCTTATTGCGCAGATTTTGTGGTTTGAAAAACTTGAAAACGGAAATTATAAAGTTTCTCTTGTCTTTGAAAAAATATCACTTGTCAAAATAAAGCAAGTATTAAATGCGGTGATAGAATACACAGATATTGCAGTTAAAATTGTGATAGGTTTAATTGGGATAATGGCACTTTGGCTTGGGATAATGAAGATTGGAGAACTTGCGGGGTTAATAAATTTGCTTGCTAAAATTGTCAAACCCCTGACAAGGTGTCTTTTCCCGGATATCCCGCCCGAACATCCAACGATCGGCGCAATAATAATGAACATCTCCGCAAATATGCTCGGACTTGGAAACGCAGCCACACCACTTGGTTTAAAAGCGATGGAAGAACTTCAAAAATTGAATCCCAAAAAAGACACAGCAAGCGATTCTATGGTGACATTCCTCGTAATTAACACTAGTGGGATGACGCTTATTCCTGCGACTGCTATAGCAGTTAGAGCTGCGCTTGGTTCAGGAGACCCAGCGGCAATTATAAGCACTACGATCGTCGGAGGATTTGCAGCGACAATTGCCGGGATAACATCTGCGAAGATTTTACAACGGCTTAAAATTTTCAGAAAAGAACTTGAAGAAAACAACAAAAGTGAGGCTAACCAATGAGTTTTAAAGAGATAATGAACATAATTTCGGTTATCGCTATACCTTTAGTGATTTTTATTTTTTTAATTTATGGATTTGCGAAAAAAGTCAAAGTTTACGAATCGTTTGTTGAAGGTGCGAAGGAAGGTTTCAATGTTGCTATCAGGATAATCCCCTATCTTGTCGCGATGCTTGTTGCAATTGGCATATTCAGGGCAAGCGGAGCGATGGATGTTCTCATTACAATTTTGAGTCCTTTAACAAATTTAATCGGTTTTCCAGCAGAGGCTTTGCCAATGGCTTTGATGCGTCCTCTCTCAGGAAGCGGTTCACTGGGAATTATGACGGAAATAATGAAAACTCATGGGCCTGATTCTTTTTTAGGACTTTTAGTTTCAACTATGTATGGTAGCACGGAGACAACTTTTTATGTATTGGCGGTTTATTTTGGATCTGTTAACATCCGTAAGACAAGGCATGCAGTTGTTGCAGGTGTGATCTCCGATATAACTGGCTTGCTTACAGCATTTTTTATTTGTAAATTGGTTTTCAAATAGCGAAATTTTAAATAAAAACAAAGCGAGGTTTTAAAATGAAAAAAACAATACTTTTACTACTTGCGTTAACTTTGTTAACAACTGCTTATTCACAACGAAGAATCCAAAGAGAGACTGAACCACAAAGACCACAGACAAGCGGCGAATTTGCAGGAGGACTTGGACTTTCATGGTTCGATGGGGAACCCTACTACTTGCTTAACATTTCACCAGAAATTGCATTTGGCAAAATTGGCGTCGGCTTTGATGTCAACTTAAGGATTGGTGTAAACACCGGAAAAATAAGAAATGAGGACTGGAATGAACCGTATGACTTTCTAAGAGCAATAAGATATGTAAGATATGGATTAAAAGGAGATCCGTTTTATGTCCGACTCGGTGCACTTGATTACGCGAGATTAGGTCATGGAACAATTGTTTACTACTACAAGAACAACGCAAGTTATGACGACAGAAAGATTGGACTTGAATTCGATGTCGATTTCGGGAACTTCGGCTTTGAGTCAATGGTAAGCGATCTGAAAAAAGTTGGGGTTTTCGGAGTCCGTGGTTATGTAAGACCTCTCAAATTTACACCAGCCGGTAGAATTCCAATAATTGGAAATTTAGAACTTGGAGCAACTTATGCAACCGACTTAGATAAAAACGCAATTGCAAGATATGACACTGTGAAAAAAGAAATTGTAAAGGATTTGAACAGACCTGATGTTATAGGCCTTGACATTGGATTTCCGATTTTAAGGACGAAAATTTTCAACTGGGACCTTTACTTTGACTATGTTAAGTTCCTAAATTATGGCAGTGGTATCGCATATGGAAGCAATTTTGAATTTAAAGGGCTTGGGATTTTGAACATCGGAGCTAAAATTGAAAGGAGAAACTTCGGGGACCAATTTTTGCCAAGTTATTTCAATTATTTCTATGAAATTGAGAGATTTAACATGAAAGACACGACAAGCAAACTTCAAGCATTACAAAAAGCTAAAAAGACCAACGGAACTTATGGAGAGTTGATATTTAGCATCCTTGGACAAGTGCAAATCATTGGAAGTTACCAGCAACTTGACGATGTTCCAAAGAGTGGAACTTTGCACCTCGACCTAAAGCTTCCACAAGCGTTGCCGACCATCGTTATTAATGCAGGCTACGACAAAAGAAATATAGAAAATTTTGGCGATGCATTTAAACTTGACGACCGTTCGCTTTTATATGCGGAGGTTGGATATAAGTTAGCCAAGTACGTTGTGATCAGCGCGCTTTATCAATGGACATTTAAGCCTGTCGATGGCGGATATGAAGTTCAGAAACGAATTGAGCCAAGAGTATCATTCGTATTCCCATTTGGAAAGTAAAAAAATTAACTGGGTGTCCTTTACGGACATCCCTCTTTGTTATATATGCTTAAATGCGTTATCCAAATCGCTGATTAAATCCTCTACATTTTCCAAGCCAACAGAAACTCTAATAAGTGAATCAGTTATTCCAATTTTTATCCTTTCTTTCTCTGGAAGATATGCATGTGTCATGGTTGCGGGATGTTCAATAAAAGACTCAACCCCACCAAGACTTTCTGCAACCAGAAAAATCCTCAAGTTTTCAAGAAACCTCTTCACCTCTTTAATACCCCCATCGATTTCAAAAGATAAAACACCACCGAATCCGGTCATTTGTCTTTTCGTAAGTTCATGCTGGGGATGGCTTTCCAGTCCGGGATAATTTACCTTTTTAACCCTTGGGTGCGAGCTAAGATATTTTGCTATTTCCCTCGCATTATAATTATGCCTTTCCATCCTCATGGGGAGAGTTTTTATTCCCCTTAAAACCAGGTAGCTATCAAAGGGAGAAAGTATTGCGCCAGTCGCATTTTGATTGAATTTTAATCTTGAATAAATCTCTTCATTTGAAAGCATTATAGCACCACCAACAGAATCGCTATGCCCATTGATAAACTTTGTTGTGCTGTGTATAACTATGTCTGCTCCAAGGTTTAGGGGCTTTTGAAAATAAGGTGTGGCAAAGGTATTGTCTACCACAACTAAAATACCCCGCTCCTTAGCAATTTCAGAAATTGCTTTTATATCACATAGTTTCATAAGTGGGTTTGTTGGAGTTTCAAGCCATATCAATTTAGTATTTTGAGCTATGGCATTCTTTACATTTTCAACAGAAGTTGCATCCACATAGCTAAACTGGACCCTAAAATTTTTGGCAAAAATATCAAATAATCTTCTTGTTCCAGCATAAAGGTCGTCGAAGGCCACAACATGGTCACCTGAACTTAGCAAGCTCAGGGCTAAAACAGTCTCAGCTGCCATTCCAGAAGAGAAAGCAAGTCCAAACTTAGCATCCTCTAAAACAGCAATTCTTCTCTCCAAGGCATCCCTTGTGGGATTTCCGGTCCTTGAGTATTCATAACCTCCTGTGGGTTTATCCAATTCCTTTCTTGCAAAGGTTGAGGAGAGATGAATTGGAATTACAACATCGCCGGAGCCACCTTCTTTTAAGTTTGGCTCCTCACCTATATGAATTGCTTTTGTTTCAAATTTCATAATATTTTACCTCCCTTTATTTTAAAAACCCTTTTTCCCTCATCCATTGGTCGTTAAATATCTTGCTTATATAGTTTCTTCCCGTATCTGGCAGGATAACAACAACTACTTTATCCTTGGGAAGCTCCTTGCTTATTTTGAGAGCAGCGTAAACCGCTGCACCACTTGAACCCCCTGCCAATATACCTTCTTCCCTTGCAAGTCTTCGTGCTATAAAAAATGCCTCAGCATCATTCACCTGGATAATATCATCAATAACTTCAAAATGCATTGTTTCACATAACATATCCTCACCAATTCCCTCAACCATATAAACCTTTGGTTCTGTTAACTTTTTATATTTAAACCAGTCATGATAAACCGAGCCCACAGGATCAACCGCTATAATTTTAATATCAGGATTTCTTTCCTTAAGGAATTTCCCTACACCAGAGATTGTGCCACCTGTTCCAGCACCAGCAACAAGATAATCAATCCTGCCTCCGGTTTGTTCCCATATCTCTGGACCTGTTGTCATATAATGGGCCTCTACATTATCCTCGTTGTGATATTGATTAACAAGATAGGAATTTGGTGTTTCCCTATGGATCCTTTTTGCCACCTCATAGTAACTTTCAGGTGAATCAGGTGGCACATTAGTAGGACAGACCACAACTTGAGCACCAAAGGCTTTTAAAAGATTTATTTTCTCCTGACTCATTTTATCAGGGATTGTGAAAATAGCTTTAAATCCCTTAACCGCAGCATACATAGCTAGTCCAATCCCAGTATTTCCTGAGGTAGATTCAATTATAATTCCGCCAGGTTTTAAAAATCCCTTCTTAATAGCTTTTTCAACCATATATACCGCCATCCTATCTTTTACACTTCCTCCAGGGTTCATAAATTCAAGTTTTGCAAGTATTGTCGCATCTACATCCTTTGCAATTTTGTTAAGTTTAACAAGCGGGGTATTGCCAACTATCCCAAGTATGTTCTCGTGGTATTTCATAGCGTTATAAGAATTTTTATTTTTGAAATAATACAATGGCAAAAAACCAATGTAGAGATGTAGAAAAGAAGCAATTTTCTAAATGAGTCTAATCTTGTAGGGGGGATGTAAATGCTAGTGAGGACAAAGAAAGTTATAGCAGAAAGTTTCTCTGAAGACGGTAAAATAAAAGGCTCTTAATTTATTGCATAGGAAGGGGAAAATCACAGAATGAATCTCACACATTATTTTTGATGACACAACCCGTTTCATTAAACCGCGCCCTTTTTCTTTCAGGTTCTTGAAGCATTCTGTTAAAACTGTCATCTCCTTTCGAATTTGAGAATAGTATCTACTAAAGCTTTCAAAGATAAAATACTAAATTCTTCGCAAAACTCAAAAACTCTTTAATCTTGATTCGAGCAGTAAATATCCAGTTTTTCAACTTTTGTCCTCAAACAACCTCGGGGCGTTAAACTTTAAGATGAATGCTGTTGCCAGGTGATCTTTCACTTTTTAATCTGATTTACAAAATTCGCTTGTATAAAATGGGTAGAGTCATGATTAATTTCCCCCTGGCAAACCAAATGCGTTTATTTTCGTTCCTTTTCCTCTTTAATGAGCCATTTAGTTCTTCATTCAAAGTTCAAGTGTATTTTTTTTCTTTTTTAAAAGTGTTAAATTAATTAAAAATTAAAACCCTTTCGAGAGATGGAAGCGTTTAAGGTCTTCAGAGATGTCACGCTCGCTGAGACATTAGTAAAAAGGATAAAAAAAGAGACAGAAGACCTACCAAACAGACCTATTCATATAATGGATTTTTGTGGGAGTCATACGCAAGTGATAGTTAAGGAAGGAATAGATCAACTTTTGGAAAATTACATTAAATTCATACATGGTCCGGGATGCCCTGTATGTGTACTTCCACAGGAAAGAGTTGATCTCGCCATTCAACTTGCAAAAAGTGGTGTAATTCTCTGTACTTATGGAGATGTGCTTAGGGTGCCAGGTTCAGATAGGATCAGTTTACTTCACGCAAAAGCTGAAGGTTATGACGTTAGGATGCTTTATTTATGTCTTGAAACTATAAAAATAGCTCAGGAAAATCCAAACAAGGAAGTTGTCTTCTTTGCCATAGGATTTGAAACAACCACGCCTCACACAGCATCACTTATCCTTAAAGCTAAAGAATTAGGGATAAAAAATTTATCCGTCGTCTGCAACCATGTAGTAACTCCTGCTGCTGTCCAGCATATCCTAAATGCTCCTGAAGTAAGAGAGTATGGGAAAGTAAGGATAGACGCTTTCATTGGACCCGGACATGTGAGCACTATAATAGGAACAAAACCTTATGAGTACTTTGTAGAGGAATTCAGAAAACCAGTAGCTATATCTGGGTTTGAACCCGTAGATATTCTTTCTTCCATACTTGCTATAATTAGACAGTTAAAAACAAAAAATTATAAAGTTGAAAATTGTTACCAGAGAGCGGTAAGTAAAGAAGGAAATAAAAAAGCACAAGAACTTGTTGCACAAGTTTTTGAACTTAGGAGATCATTTAAGTGGAGAGGGCTTGGGGTTATTCCTTACTCTGCTTTGAAAATAAGAAAAGAATATGAAAATTATGATGCAGAAAAAAAGTTTCAAATAAAAGTTTCAAGCTCAGGAGAAGTCAAAGGTTGTATATGTGGCGCGGTTTTAAGAGGTCTCAGAGCACCTACAGATTGCACCCTTTTTGGCAATGTATGTACCCCCGAAAATCCCATGGGCTCATGTATGGTATCCTCTGAAGGTGCTTGCAATGCTTACTATAGATATAGATATGGAGTCTACGCAGTATGAAAGTACTCTTGTTTTGTCATAGGTTTAACTCGCTATCACAAAGGTTTTACTGTGAACTTTCAGAAAGAGGATATGATGTATCCATTGAGTTAGATGTTCATCCAGACTTAATGATAGAAGCGGTTGAGCTTTTTAAACCTGATTTAGTTATAGCTCCTTTTCTAAGAAGAAAAATACCAAAAGAAATCCACACAAATATACCCACTCTCATAGTCCATCCAGGACCACCCGGAGATAGAGGTGCCTATTCTTTGGACTGGGCTATATTGGAAGGGAGAAAAGAGTGGAGTGTATGCATCCTTGAAGCTGTGGAAGAATACGATGCAGGAGATGTATATGCATTTAGAAATTTTAAAATGCCTTTTAAGAGAAAAAGTAGTATCTATAGAAATGAAGTTACTGAATCCGCAGTTGAATGCCTCTGGGAAGCTCTTGAGAAAATAGAAAACGGAGTAAAACCTATACCCCAAAAAGATGGTAGGTTTAAGGATAGTCCCCCTGAGTTCCTAAGACAAATAGATTGGAAAAGGGATACAACGGAGGAAATTTTAAGAAAAGTTTATGCCTCTGACAGCAATCCTGGAGCCATAGCAGATATTTTAGGTGAGGAATTTTTAGTATTTAATGCCCACAGAGAATCTTTGTTAAAAGGAAAACCAGGGAAAGTCATAGCCTACAGGGGAGATGCCATTTGCATAGGAACTTTAGATGGAGCAATATGGATTGGAGGATTGAGAAAAAGGGAAAAAGATTCCATAAAACTTCCTGCTATACTTCTTTTGCAAGATAAACTTGACGATGTTGAAGAATCAAAGTTAGAACCCTGGGAAGATTATGAAGGTGAAACTTATAAAGAATTAACTTACGAAGAAAAAGATCAAATATCTATGATTTATTTTAACTTTTACAATGGCGCTATGGGCACAAGACATTGCTTAGAGCTTTTAAAAACTTTAAGATATGCAAAAAATAGAAGCACAAAAATTCTCATACTTTTTGGTTCTGAAGACTTTTGGTCAAATGGAATGAATTTAAATATAATTGAAAATGCAGAAAGTCCAGCAGATGAATCTTGGAGAAACATAAACGCATTGGATGATGTATGCGAAGAGATACTTCGGATGACAAATAAATATGTAATATGTGCCATGCAAGGGAATGCGGGGGCAGGCGGAGTTTTCTTCGCCTTAACTGGCGATTTGGTTGTAGCAAGAAAAGGAGTCGTTTTAAATCCGCACTATAAAAACATTGGGAATTTATATGGTTCTGAATTTTGGACTTACACTCTCCCTAAAAAAGTTGGAGAAGAAACGGGTTCTAAGATAATGAGTTCAAGACTTCCTATAAGCGTTGATAAAGCCGAAAGGTATGGACTTGTGGACCTAGTATTTGAAGGTTCACCCGAAGAGTTTAGAAAGAAAGTCATTGACTACGCTTCGAGAATTCCGCCCGATATAGATAAACTTATATACGAAAAGAAATTACAAAGAGAAAGAGACGAAAATATAAAGCCCCTCAGTAAATATAGAGAAGAAGAGTTACAAAGGATGTGGCAAAATTTCTATGGGTTTGATCCAAGTTATCATATAGCACGTTATTATTTTGTAAGACGCACCCCTCCATATAGAACACCCTTTTATCTTGCAAAGCATCGTCTGCTTATAAGTTAGAAATTAAAGAAAATATGCAATGCGGTTTTGCAAGCAATTTAAGGAAAAAAGCCAAGAAATGGGCAAGAGACCTTTTAAAAGAAAACAAAATTTCTAACATTCATTCTACTTTTTCTACAGAGCAACAACTTTTCTTCAAGAGACTTTTCACTTCGCAAATATAATTTTTAAAACCGCATTATACACCCAACCTAAAATAATACCACCTACAAAACCATCGATGAAGCCCTCGATTAATCCAACAAATGCGCCGAAAATGCTAATTTCATAAAACGGAAAAAGCTTGCTTAAAAATGCGGTGCCACTTTCACCTTGAAGGACAAGGATAATCGTACCTGCAAAGATCGCAAGACCTTCAATAACCCCAAGCCCAAATCCAAGGGATATAAGATGAATTTTTTGATAATTCATAATCTTGCCTTTTAATTAATTTCAAAATTTTGAAATTCTACATTTAACCATCTATCGCCGTTATGTAATTACTGGATCTGTTTTCTCAAGTTTCGACTTCTCCAGATAAGATAAATTGCTGGATAAACAATAAGCTCCAGGATAAAACTTGTCACAAGTCCACCAACCATTGGTGCAGCGATTCTTTTCATCACATCTGCTCCCGTTCCAGTACTCCACATAATTGGCAAAAGCCCAGCAATTATTGTAATAACTGTCATTGCCTTGGGTCTAACTCTTTTAACTGCACCGTGATAAATTGCTTCTTTCAGATCATCGAGCGTTCTCAACATCCCTTTTCTTTTCCATTCTTCATAAGCAAGATCAAGATAAAGAAGCATCACAACTCCAGTCTCAGCATCAAGTCCAGCAAGCGCGATCATTCCAACCCACACAGCAACGCTCATATTATACCCAAGTATATAAAGAAGCCAAAATGCTCCTACAAGTGAAAAAGGAACAGCGAGAAAAACAATCAGCACCTTTGTGACTGACTTCGTGTTAAGATAAATTATCACAAAAATTATAAGCAATGCCGCTGGGATTATGTAATAAAGTTTTTGTTTTGCCCTTTCCATATACTCAAATTGACCACTCCAAGTTATCGTATACCCAGGCGGTAGCTTGATGTTTTCCTTCACCGCTTGCTGTGCCATTTTTATGTAAGTTCCAATATCATAATCTCTGAAATCGACATAGATCCAAACGTTAGGTCTTGTGTCCTCGCTTCGTATAACCATTGGACCTTTTTTAATTTCAATATCCGCAAGTTGTCCAAGTGGAACTTGTGCACCGGTTGGGGTTGGAACGAGGACTCGTTTCAAATTTTCTATATTATCCCTCAATTCTCTTGAATAACGAACGCTCACAGGATATCGCTCAAGACCTTCAACAGTTGTTGTGACCTCCATTCCGCCAATCGCGGTCATAATGACATCCTGAACATCTCCAACAGTTAATCCGTATCTTCCTACTTCCTCCCTTTTGATCTTAAAATCAACATAATTACCACTCAAAAATCTTTCCGAATAAGCGGAGACTGTGCCCGGGACCTTACGAATTACTGCTTCGACCCTTTTTCCTATCTCCTCGAGCGTTTTTAAATCTGGGCCTGCAATTTTTATTCCCACAGGGGTTCTAATACCCGTTGAAAGCATATCAACTCTAGTCTTTATTGGCATGGTCCAAGCATTTGATAAACCAGGGATTTGAAGTGACTTGTCCATTTCTTTTACAAGTTTCTCTGGTGTCATCCCGGGTCGCCATTCTTTTTCCGGTTTTAGCATTATCGTTGTCTCAATCATATCCAAAGGAGCTGGATCGGTTCCAGTTTCTGCTCTTCCAATTTTGCCGAAAACATGATGAACTTCAGGGAATTGTCTGATAATTTTGTCCGTCTGTTGTAAGATCTCTTTTGCTTTTGTGATCGAAACCCCTGGCAAAGTCGTTGGCATGTAAAGAAGATCTCCTTCCCACAAAGGCGGCATGAATTCCGAACCAATTTTTGAAAAAGGAATGTAAGTCAGACCCAAAATTACAACCGCCGAAATTACGATAAGCCATTTGAATCTTAAAGCAAAGTGTAAAACAGGGTGATAAATTTTCATCAAGAGCCTATTGATTGGATTTTTCTCCTCAGGCGGTATCTTTCCTCGTACAAAGTATCCCATCAAAATTGGAACAATTGTAATTGATAAAAGTGCTGCAGAAGCCATTGAATATGTCTTAGTGTAAGCAAGCGGTTTAAATAATCTACCCTCTTGCGCCTCAAGAGCGAAAACAGGGAGAAAAGAAACAGTTATGACAAGCAAAGCATAAAAAAGTGCAGGTCCAACTTCCTTTGAAGCATCAAGAATTATACTCCAATGTTCTTTTTTACCCGCATCACGTTCAAGATGTTTATGGGCATTTTCAATCATAATTATCGCAGCATCAACCATAGCTCCAATCGCAACTGCAATACCACCAAGCGACATTATGTTCGCATTTATTCCTTGAATTTTCATTATTATGAAAGAGATTAAAACTGCTGTTGGAAGTGTAAATACAGCTACTAAGCCACTTGGCAAGTGAAACAAAAACAAAAGACAAACAAGCGCAACAACACTTAGTTCTTCAATAAGTTTCTCCCTTAATGTAGCAATAGACCTTTTGATCAACTCGGACCTATCATATACAGTGATAATTTTAACATCATCAGGGAGCCCGGATTTCAATTCTTCAAGTTTCTTTTTAACGCCATCTATAACCTTTAAAGCATTTTCACCGTGCCTCATCACAATTATTCCGCCGACGACTTCACCCTCACCATTTAGCTCTGCAATTCCCCTTCTCATGCTCGGTTCAACAGAAATCGTCGCTATGTCGCTAAGATAAATAGGTGTCCCCGGACCGAAAATTCTATTTTGCGAAACCTGCTCCTTAAAAGGTAAAGTTCCCATATTTGCACTTCCCATGCTCATCTCCGAAGATTCCATAGCGAAAGTTTGAGCCATCGCCTTAGTCATTTTTAACGAAGTTGTGCTAACACCAACTGGAATTTTCTTTATATCTTCAATTGACCTTATATAACCAAGCCCGCGTATCATATATTCCATTTCGCCCATTTCTATCACTTCGCCCCCAACATCATTATTGCTTCGTTTGATAGCCATTATAACTTGACTTAATGGAATGTTATACGCAAGAAGTTTATTTGGATCGATCGTTATCCTATAATTTTTCACATATCCGCCAACGCTTGCAACCTCAGCTACACCCTCAACGCTTGTCAACGCATATCTTAAATACCAATCCTGAATTGAACGCAATTCACTTAGATCTCTTTTATCCGACACAAGGGCATACATATAGACCCAACCAACGCCGGTTGCATCCGGACCAAGAGCTGGAACGACGCCTTTTGGAAGTTTATCCACAGCATAATTTAGATATTCAAGCACCCTGCTTCTTGCCCAATAAAGATCCGTCCCATCTTCAAAAATTACATAGACGAGCGAAAAACCAAAAAAAGAATAACCGCGAACAACTTTCGATTTCGGAACCGAAACCATCGCGGTTGTAAGGGGATAAGTGACTTGCTGTTCAACGATCTCTGGCGATTGCCCCGGATATTGCGTATAAATAATAACCTGGACATCACTTAAATCAGGGATTGCATCAATAGGGATTGTTTGAATTGAATAAATCCCCGCGATGATCGCAAATAAGACAGTAAGAATGACAAGAAACTTGTTGTTTACCGACCATTCAATTATTCTTTGAAGCATAGTTCTTTGCCCGATTTTATTTTTTCAAATATCTTTCCGGTTCTTTCTTAAACTTTTCCATATCTGATCTCATGCAGAAGTAATACTTCTTCCCTTTGTATACATATGAAAGCTCTTCATTCGGTTCTATCTCCATCCCACAAACAGGATCAATAACCTTGTCTTTCTTTTCTAACTGCTTAACGTCTTGAGATTTATGCTTATGTTCTTGTGGGACTGTCAATTCCCAATGTTCATGATTTTGTTCTTGTGAAGTCTTCATTTCCCTATGTTCATAAGATTTGTCCTTTTGCTCTTGTGGAGCCATCGATTCGCCATGTTGATGGTTTAGCATAGCAAGAGCGGATTTGAGATTGCTTTCAGAGTCTATTAAAAATTGTGATGATGTTACTATGTTTTGATATTCGTGTAAACCTTCAAGCACCTGATAATATCCATCCGCGAGGACGCCAAGTTCAACTTCAACCGATTTAAATCTTCCTCCACCAAGTGCAACAACCACAATATCCCGCTTCCCTGTTCTTATGACCGACTGCTCTGGGACAACGAGCGCATAAATTGCGACTTTTGATTTGATATTCACATTCACATACATATCGGGCTTTAGAAAATATCCCAGGTTTTCAAATTCAAGTCGCACTTTAACAGTTCTCGTCCCAGGTTGAAGATAAGGATAAATGTAAGTTACCCTCCCCTTCAAAATCTTCCCGGGAATATAAGGCAGTTCAACTTCTGCCTTTTCTCCAATCTTAACCCAAGGCAATTCATATTCATAAACATCTGCATAAACCCAAACGCTTGATAAATCTGCAATCTTTAACAGGGTCATACCCTGCATGATCTTCATCCCGAGAAAGACATTTTTCTCAACGACAATACCATCAACTGGAGAGTAAAGCCTTAGGGTTTTACGAACTTGTTTCGTCCTTTCAAGTTCCTCGATTTGCTCCTCAGTTATGTCCCAATAAAGAAGTCGCTTCCTCGCATTTTCAACAAGTTGATTTGCACCATCGATTATATTCGGATCTCTGCTACCCGAGACGCTTTTTTTATAACTTATCGCCTGTAGATATTCCTCTTGTGCTACCACAAGCTCAGGGCTATAGATCTCAAACAACGGCTCACCTTTGCGGATAAATTTCCCCGTGTAATCAACATAAAGCTTTTCTATCCATCCGGAAATTTTAGTCGTAATGATCGCAATCCTTCGCTCATCGAAATCAACCCTTCCAACGGTTCTTATCGTTTTAGTCAGTTTCATCCTTTTCACAGGCTCAATTTTAACGCCTATATTTTGAACTACCGCCGGGTCGATTCTGACAACCCCCTCTTCAAATTCTTCCTCTCCTTCATAAACAGGCACAAGGTCCATCCCACAGATCCCACATTTTCCGGGTTTATCGCTTGTAACCTGCGGATGCATCGGACACTTGTAGTAAAGAATCTTACGTTCTGATTTAATCTCACTTTTTGGATTCCCTTTCGAGTCACTTGACCAAGGGTTGTAAATTCCTGCGAGAAAATACCCAGCAGAGAGTGAAATTAAAGAAATTATCAAAGCTATTAAAACGCTTTTCTTCGTCATGTCGAACCCTAAACTTTGTTTTTAAAATTTTTAATAGACACTTACTCCGATGATCATTTCAAGCTCTGCAAGTTTTGAAAGATAATCTGCAAAGGTTTTTTCATATTGAATTTGATAATTGTAAAGCGACATAAAATTGTCCACAAGCGTCATAAAGTCGATCTTTCCAACTTGATAGCCCACAAGTCCAATATTTAAATTATGCGTGGCCTGTGGTATCAAACCATTTTTGTAAAGGTCGATCAACCTGATGTTCTTTTCAACCTTATTCAATGTTTCCTGAATCATCTTTGAAACCTCATTCCTAATCGCCAAAAGTTTTGATTCGGACCGCGATATAATTATCTGCGTCTCTTGAATCTTCAAATTTTGTTTTCGCCAGAAAAAAATCGGAAGGTTCACACCGACGGAAAAGCTCAACATATCAAGCGCCTTCATCCCATCAGTGGTGGCGGAGCGTTGCCCATAAGAAAACTTAATCTCGAAATCAGGTATCAACTCCTTCCTCGCAAGTCGATTCATAACTCTATCCTTCTCAACCATCTTTTTCATCGCGATTACCATAGGATTATTTTCGAAGGCGAGCTTCTCAAGTTCATCATAGCTTTTTGCAAATTCAACGAATTTGATCTTGCTTGGAATGTAAACTGAATCCGTAGGTTTCCTATAAAGCAGGGCATTAAAACGGGCTATCAAATCCTTTCTTTCTGTTTCCATCCTTATCAATTCATCTGTCATTTTTGAAAGCTCAACCTGCGCCTTTAAAACATCTTGTTGAATCCCTTGCCCGGTTGCAAATCTCGTCGATGTTATCTTGACGAAATCTTTAAGAAGATCAATTGCTCTTTGAGTAATCTCTATCGCTTTCGTCATATAATAGATCTCAAAATAAATCATCTTAACATTCGCAACTAACTCGAGTTTTTTCGAATTATAAATTTCTTTTGCAATCTCATAATCTTTTTCGCTCATTTTCCCCATCAAAGAGTATTTCTCAGGATACATCAACATTTGAGAGATGCCGATTTCCTTCATCGTCATCATGTCGGATGTAAAACTGAAATTTGTCGGCAAGTTCACCACGCCGAGCATCAACATCGGGTCTGAAGGCGTGCTTGCCTGTTTGATTCTTTTCTCGAGCGCTTCGACTTGCAACTTGTAATTCCTGAGCTCTGGATTATTTTCTAAAGCGATTTGAATATAATCTTCAAGCGATTGCGAAAGAAGAACTGATGTAAAAACACAAATTGAGAGCAAAACTTTTACTTTTATAACTTTCATACTAAACCCATAAAATTTGTTTGAACAAATCAAAAATGAACGGTTTATAACTTACCCTTGCCTATTTAACGATGGGATGCCCCAAGATCAGATCAAAAGCGAGGAATTTAAGATGGGAATTTTAAGCTTGATCCGCAAGATACTAAAAGTGGGATGTTCCGATGGAGAGAAAAACTTGGGGAAAATCGCCAAATTTTTCAAACTTGGTTGAAATGAGATTATCTTTAATATCTCGTCTTTGAGTGTAGTGAAATCTTGAACTTTATCTTTGTCGAATTTTTCTATCGAACAGCATAACGTTTTTTTATCGGAGGATAGAGTAACTTCGCCTTTGCCCAAATCTTCACAACAAGCGCAAACAACCATAGGCTCATCTTGTTCCATCATCCTGCAGAACGAAACAATGCTGGAAAATTGAAACGTACCGATCGTGAAAACAAACAGCGTCAATATGTTGATGAAAGTTTTCATATTTAGATTTTAACCTTAAATTTCAAAAAAAATAACACAAGAATGTTAGATCAAGTTCCACTGGTGTAAGATTCACTTTCGCTTGGGAATTTTCCAGTTTTTACATCAGAGATATAATTTTTAAACGCTTCTCTTATCATCTGGGCAAGTTCTGCATATCTTCTGACAAACTTTGGCTTGAACTCTTCAAAAAGCCCAAGCATATCATAAACTACAAGGACTTGTCCATCGCAGAAAGGCCCGGCGCCGATTCCAATCGTCGGGATTGGGATGGAATTTGTTACTTTTTTGGCAAGTTCGGAAGGTATTTTTTCAAGGACTATGGCAAATGCGCCTGCGGATTCAAGGGCTTTTGCATCGTTTAAAATTTTTTCAGCTTCCTTTTCTTCAACTCCTCTAACATCGTATCCACCAAACTTGTGAATGCTTTGCGGGGTTAATCCCAAATGACCCATCACTGGAATTCCAACGCTCGTCAACTTTTGAACCATATCTATTATCTCATTTCCTCCTTCAAGTTTCACTCCCTCAGCGCATGTCTCCTTCAAAACCCTGCCACAATTTCTAACCGCTTCTTCCGGGCTTACTTGATACGAGAGAAAAGGCATATCAACTACGACCATGGCCCTTTTAACACCTTTGCAAACAGCCTTCGCGTGATAGATCATATCTTCAACTGTAACCGGTAAAGTCGTCTCATGTCCCTGAAAGACATTTCCAAGCGAATCCCCAACAAGAATTATATCGATTCCCGATTCATCAAGCAATTTTGCAATTAAAAAGTCATAAGCGGTAAGCATTGCAATTTTCTCACCACGTTTTTTCATCTCAAATAATGTTTTCACTGTTACCTTCTTCATAAATAAAGGCAATTTCTTCTGTTTCAAATTCGATGTTAAATTCAGACCTGAATCCCTCTTTCAAAACTTCAGCTACTTCTTCAGATGAAACCTCACGCCCAAGGATTTCATTTAAACAGACGGTTTTATTCTCGATTTCATCTTTTATCTTTTCTATTAAGTCAGTTGAATCGACTTCTAAAAATTCCGGCAACTTTTTATGAAACTCCCCGATCAAAATTGAACCATGTTGCAAAACGACATCGCCGTATCTTCTCTGTGCGCTTCCAACAAGTTTTTTACCTTGAAATTGCACTTCATACTTAGCAGAACTTGAAAAACACGGAATTGAACTCAGATCCCCATACAATTTGCGGAAATCTGCCTGCGCTTGAGCAAGTTCAAGTTTAGCACCAAGCAAATTTAGCCCGCATACGATCGCACGACTTATGAGATTATAAATTTCCAGAACATTTCTCCCGCCAGCGCTCATTACAACAGAATATGTCAACTCTTCCGCATGAAGGACAGCCCTTCCACCCGTTGGTCTGCGAACGAAACCAAGTCCAGCTTTTTTTATCTTCTCAATGTCAAAAACTTTTTCATCTTGATTATACCCAATCGAAATCGTATAAGGTCTCCACCCGTAAACTCTTAAAGTTGATTTTATTCTCCCAGATGAAAAAAGGGAGGCAAGATGCTCATCGAAACTCATATTAAACCTCCCATCCTTGAATCCAGTATTTATGAAAAGCCATTTCTCATTCATAAGGTCCCCTTATTATCCCGCGCTGACTTGATTCGATGAATTTTATAATATTTTGAATCTCTGGGATTTGGTCAAATTCGTCCTTTAATTTTTGCAAAGCCTGTGAGACCGTGAGATTAGATTGATAAATAATTCTGTACGCAGATCTAATTTTTTCAATTGTTTCTTTCGGGAAATTTCTTCGCCTTAGGCCAACGATATTAAGTCCCTCAAATCTTAACGGTTCTCTAGCAGCCATAATGTAAGGTGGAACATCTTTTGGAACGCGCCATCCACCACCGACGATCGAATGTTGTCCAATTTTAACAAATTGATGCACTGGGACAAGCCCACCGATCACAACATAGTCTTCAACTACCACATGTCCTCCTAAGTTAACAGCGTTTGCCATTATAACGTTGTTTCCAATTACACAATCGTGCGCCACGTGAACATACGCCATCAATAAACAATTACTTCCAATTACTGTCTTACCAGAATGTGAGGTGCCCCTGTTCAATGTGCAAAATTCCCTAATTATCGTATTATCCCCAATCTCAAGCGTTGTCTCCTCTCCTTTAAATTTCAAATCCTGCGGTGTTGAACCAACGGAAGCACCATTAGATATCTTGCAATTTTTCCCTATCCTTGTGCCATATCCGATGAAGACATTTGGACCGATTTCCGTCTCGTCACCAATTACAACATTGTTTTCAATTACAGTGAAAGGCCCGATTTTTACGTTTTCCCCGATTTGAGCATTTGGGCTGACCACTGCGCGTGGATCGATGTAAGTGCTCATGCTTCTTTTTCTATTGTTTGTTCAGTTGTTTGTTGTTCAGGTTTATTTACTATAGCTGCCATCATCTCAGCCTCAGCCACAAGTTTACCATCGACATAGGCTCGACCATATACTGTGCAATATTTACTTCTTCTTTCAACCATTTCAACTTCATAAATAAGTATATCTCCCGGGAAAATGGGTCTTCTAAACTTTGCATTTTTAATCGCCATAAAATAAACATATCGATCTTCCATTGACTCTTCACCGTTCAAAAGCAAGATCCCTCCCGTTTGCGCCATTCCTTCAATTATCAATACACCGGGCATTATCGGATGACCGGGGAAATGTCCCTGGAAGAAAAATTCGTTTCCTGTAACATTTTTAACACCAACAATTTTCTCCCCCATTTTAAAGTCCACGATCTTATCCACGAAAAGGAACGGATATCTGTGTGGCAAAATTCTCTGAATCGCATTTATATCGAAAACAATTCCCTCCTTTTTCTCAAATTGATACTTCTTGACAAGTTTTTTCTGTAGATAAAGTTTTCTAATTTTCTTCACAAATTCAATATTGCTCGCATGCCCAGGTCTTGCAGCAAGGATTTGAGCCTTCATCGGAGCTCCAACAAGCGCAAGATCCCCAAGAAGATCAAGCAATTTATGTCTTGCGGGTTCATTTTTAAATCGTAATGATTTGTCGTTTAAAATTCCGTTGCTTCCCAAAAAGACAACCTCGTTTAACCCAAACTTTTTAACCAACCTATCTATCGCATCTTTTGAAAGTTCCCTATCGACTATAACGATGGCATTATCAAGGTTTCCACCTCGTATTAAACCTTGATCATAAAGCATTTCAACTTCGTGAAGAAAACAAAATGTCCTTGCGGGAGCAAACTCTGTGATGAACTCCCTTTCAAGCGAAAACAAACCTGTATGTTGACTCCCAAGCGCAGGATTTTTATAATCAATCATAATAGTTATTCTAAAATCATCAAGCGGTAAAGCTGCGATATCAACCCCTTTGCTTTCATCAGAATACAAAATCGCCTGATCTATTATCAAGTAATCTTTCGGTTCATCTTGCTTTTCAATCCCGGCCTCGAGAAGGGCATCGACAAACGGTTTTGCGCTACCATCACCAACTGGCGGTTCAATCGAATCAAGCTCAATCAAAATATTGTCTATCTGAAGCCCCGCAATAGCTGCAAGGACATGTTCAACAGTATGAACCTTGACATCGCCAATTCCAAGCATCGTTCCACGACTTGTGTCTACAACATATTCCACAAGAGCTGGAATTTCTGGCGAACCCCCGAGATCAATTCTTTTGAATCTTATCCCATAATTTGGTGGAGCAGGTTTAAAAGTAATTGTACACCATTCTCCCGTATGTAAACCAACACCGGATAATGATATTGGTTTTCTTATCGTCTGTTGTTGAACCAACATAACAAATTCCTCCTTAAATATGTTTTTAACTTCATTTTCCCAAGATAAACTTTTCAATCTTATTTTTCAACTCCCAAAATTCCTTCACCAATTCTGGAAGTTGCCTTATAGCTCCTTCTATTCTTAAAGCGACGGAATGTTCACGCGCCGGATAGCCAAAATAAACCTTGCCAGGCTCCGTAATTGATTTCGACACGCCCGATTGTGCTGCGATCGTTGTTCTATCGGCGATTTCAATGTGTCCAACTATTCCAACTTGCCCTGCAAGTACGCAGTTTTTGCCTATTTTAGTGCTTCCTGCTATCCCGGTTTGCGCAGCTATGACCGTATTTTCACCTATCACTACATTATGAGCTATTTGAATCAAATTGTCAAGTTTCGCTCCTCGTTTTATAACGGTTTCGCCAAGCGTTGCTCTGTCAATCGAACAGTTTGAGCCAATTTCCACATCATCTTCAATCACAACTATGCCAACTTGAGGTATTTTCTCGTAAGTTCCATCAGGTTTTGGAACAAAACCAAAACCATCGCTTCCAATCACCGTCCCAGAATGAATTATCACTCTATTCCCGATTTTACATTTATGATAAATTGTCACATTTGGATAAATCAAAACATCGCTACCTATTTCAACATCATCTCCAACCACAACGCCCGGCATTATCACGGTGTTGTCGCCAATTCTAACTCTTTCACCTATGACTACATTTGCTCCAATTCTCACATTCTTCCCAAGCACTGCGCTTTCCGCAACTATGGCGGTCGGATGAATTCCCAAGGGCAAAAGCTCAACTTGAGGATTAAGCAACTTCAAAACTTTCACGAAAGCAAAATAAGGATCATCCACAAGAAGCAAAGATAGACATTCTCTCCTCTTATTAAAATTTTTGCTCACTATAACAGCTGAAGCGTTAGTCACGTCAAAAAATTTTTCATACCTTGGGTTATATATAAAGGTTATATCGCCTTGCCCCGCGTTTTGAATCTCGGCAACTCTCCTTATCTCGACATCCCCATCACCAATCAATTCAGCATTCAAAACTTTCGTGATATCGGATAATCTCACAGTTTTAGCTCACTTTATTTGCAAAAGTTTATTCAAAACTTTTTGAGTTAAATCATATTTTTCGTTTGCGTAGAGCAGTAAAATTTCTCCGCTTTTATCAAAAACAAAATCAAAGCCCTCCTCAACCGCGACTTCTTTAATTACATTGAAAATCTTATTTTGAATTGGCTTTACAAGTTCGTCTTGCTTGCGATAAAGTTCCCCATCTGGCCCGAACTTCTGCATTTGAAAATCTCCTATCTTCCTATCAAGTTCAGATAATTCTCTTTCCATTTGAGCCCTCGCTTCATCCGTGAGAATAAGCTTTCGCCTCTCGTATTCATCGTACTTGGACTTCCATTCCTCTCTCATCTTTTGAAGTTCAGCCTGCCATTGTTGAATTAAAACATCGATTTTTCTCTGCGCTTCCTGCGCCTCCGGAAGTTGTTTCATTATAGTCTCAGAATCAACATAACCAATTTTCACCTGCGAAAATAAAGCGGTCAGCGGAATAAAAAACAAAAGCAAAAATTTCAGAGAAGTTTTCATTTTGATTTCGTGCCTCTTGTTAATTTGTCAAGGACCCTAAAAGTTATATCAAATTGTTTATCTGCATAAAGCAAAATTACATCGCCAGCCTTGTCGAAAACAAAGTTTAATTTCTCTTCCTTTGCAACAGACTCAATTGCGTCAGTAATCTTGTCTCTTAACGGTTTTAATCTTTTCTCCCTCTCGCTCTCGAACTCTCCTTGAGGCCCAAGTTTTTGTTCTCGATATTCATAAATTTTTCTTTCGAGTTCAAGGATTTCCCTTTGCATTTGCTCCTTTGCTTGGGCGCTTAACATCGCCTCTTTCTTTTGATATTCATCGATTTTACCCTGGTATGTCTTAACTATTTGATCGAGTTCAGATTGATATTTTTTCAAAAGATCATCAAGTTCTTTTTGAATCTTCTGCGCTTCTGGAAGTTGCTGTAAGATCACCTGCGAATCAACATAGCCAATTCTAATCGTCGCTTGTTGTGCAAAAAGGGGGAATATGGATAAAAGTAAAACAAAAATAATTAAAGCTTTACGCATCACTTTTTTCTCCGAATTAGTTTTTAAATTAAAAACCTCTGCCAAACTGGAAGTGGAAACGCCAACCATCCGGCTTTCCATCCTTTGGGCTGACATCGTCAAATCCATAACCGTAGTCAAAGCCAATTAAACCGATTGGTTGCATATGAAGCCGAACGCCAAATCCAATTGAACGATTTAAATTAAACAAGTTCACTCGTCTTGTGCTTGACCAAACATTCCCCGCCTCAGCAAATAAAAGCAAATATATCGGCACTGGGTTCATCGTAACTCCAAAACGAAGTTCGCTTGTATACTTCATCAAAACTCGACCCTCCGGAACGCCTCCCGAGCTAATACCTATGGATATATCCTCATAACCACGAAGTGGCGTCACAGCAATATATCCAAGCCCTGTTCCACCCATCGAAAACAACTCAATTGGTGGTATAAACGAGTCCCTGCGAAATCCATCAACATATCCCCAATCAAAAGAATTATACCACACAAGTTTCTCTAAATTAAAAAATCGGCTGTACCATTCTGAGCCAAAATAAAGTTTAAAGTAATCCGTCGTCCCGGGGAAAATGGGACCGCCCGAAATCTCCGTTGAAAGAGAAACGTTTGAACCAATGGTTGGGAAGATTGGATTGTCTATGCTATTTCTCGATATCACTTGCGTTAAGCTAAACTGGCTCCATTTACCCTCTTTATAATAACCGCTTCCTTGCCCAACATTATAAATCTGAAATCTAAACATATAATCAACCCTAAAGAAATCATCCGGCCATCTTAATCTTCTCCCTAAACTTATCGAACCACCGGTTTGCCTTAAATCATAAGTATAAGCATACCTTGTGTCAACTATATTAAACCCAAGTGATGTTGGTGTATCCCTAAACCATGGCTCCCTGAAACTTAAACTAAACGTCCTGTAATCATATCTTCCAAAAACCCATTCAAAATTCAACATCTGTCCATCTCCACCGCGCCAAGGTTCGGTGATCGAAAAATTGTTAAAAGTAACCCCAATGCTACCAAGCAAACCAAAACTACTATAACCAACAGAGGCATTAAAAGTATCGCTCGATTTTTCCTCAACCTCATATGTCAAATCCACTGTCGAATCATTAACCATTTTATAATCAGGCTTTAACTTCTCTGGATTGAAATAGTTCAAGATGGAAAGATTTCTTATGCTTCTTATGATATCGCTTCGGCTGAAATATTTTCCAGGGATTGTGTAAAGCTCCCTTCTAATAACTTTGTCCTTTGTTTTTGTGTTACCTTTTATATCAACCCTTCTTATTCTAAATTGCTTACCTTCAAAAACATGGATCACTATATCGACCGTGTCTTCGCTTACCTTAACTTCCTCAGGTTGCATATTCGCGGTCAAATATCCGTTATCAAGATAAAGCGAAGCGACATCCGTTTGCTGTTCATTTCCGTACAAATTTTTCTCAAATTTCTCTCTGTTGTAAACCTCGCCAGGTTTAAAATCAAGTCGCTCGCTCAAAATTTTATCATCAAAAACCGTGTTCCCCTCCCAAACTATGTTACGAACCTTGTATTGAGGTCCCTCATAAAGCTTTATCTTTACATAAAGACGTTCCTTTCTCTCATCGGTATAAACTGAATCGCCCAGAATCGTTGCATCTTTGAAACCTTTTTTCCTGTAATATTCAATCAATTTCTTTTTGTCGTCTTCATATTTTTTCCTGTCAAACTTCGCAGTCCTCCAGAACATCCACCATTTTTTCTCCCTTGTCTCTTTCATAGTTCCTTTCAAATCACCGTCCTTGACCTTTACATTCCCATCGAAGATAATTTTAGCGATCGAAATTTTCTTGCCCTCTTTTATTTTAACTTTCAAATTCGCCCTTCCTACTGTCATTGGGATAACCTCAAACCCAACCTCGGCAAGAAAATAACCCTTCTCCTCATATGCTTTCTTTATATCATTTGCTATTGAAGTGAGCCTATTCTCAGCTAACACCTGCCCTCTTACAAGATTGATCTTATTTTTGATATCATTCGTCGAAATGGCTTTATTCCCTTCGATTATAATTTCGTCGAGTCGAGGATATTCTTCAACTCTAATTAAAAGATAAACTCCATCGCCGACTTGATTTTCAACTTCAATACTTACATTTTTAAAAATCCTCAAAGACCACAATTGCCTCACCGCACTTCTTATTTTATCCCCGGCAATTAATGTATTCCCAACTTTCGTAAAAGTTATTTCATCACCAACTCTTAAACCAGAATTTGCAATTATTGCAGAAGGCTGAGCCATAAGATTTCCTTCAACCGAAATCCCAAGTATTTTATAAACCATTTGAGTTTGTGCGGATAACCTCGGATTGAAAAGTAACAAGAAAAGAAAAGCGATTAATGCCGCATTACGTATTCCCATTTAAACCCTTCTTTTTTATTTGCTCGCTTATCATTCCAAATCTTCGCTCTCTACGCTGATAATCTCTTATCGCCTCATAAAGGTGTTTCCTCCTGAATTCAGGCCAAAGACAATCGCAAATATAAAGCTCGGTATATGCAATTTGCCAAAGGAGAAAATTGCTAATCCTATATTCACCGCTCGTCCTTATGAGCAAATCAGGATCCGGAATCCCCGCAGTTTTAAGATAACTTGAAAAAAATTTGTCGTCAATATCTTCAACGCTGAGCTTCCCAGCCTTTACATCTTTTGCTATATTGCGAACCGCTTCAATTATCTCCCATCTTCCGCTGTAACTTAATGCAAGATTTAAAACCATTCTTTTATTATCCCTCGTCTTCTCAATAGCCTCTTTAAGTTCTCGCTGAACCTCGGGAGGTAAACTTTCGATATCGCCAATTGCCATTAGTTTGATATCATTTTTGTGGAGTTTGTCGGTTTCCGTTCGCAATGTTTTGATCAGAAGTTTCATTAAAGTATCTACTTCCTGTTTTGGTCTTTGCCAGTTTTCAGTTGAAAAGGCAAACAAAGTTAGATATTTCACCCCAAGTTGTGCACACGCCTCAACTACATCGCGCACAGATTTAACACCTTCTCTATGTCCGGCAACTCTGGGAAGACCTCTCCTTTTAGCCCATCTTCCATTGCCATCCATTATGATAGCGATATGCGTCGGAATTCCTTTCTTCTTAAGCTCCTCTTGAATTTTCTTATCAGCAGAAGTTTTAACCGCTGTTTTTGATGACTCCGAGGGACTCACGTTACCGGAAGCCTTGCTTTTTTTGAAAAAATTCAAATCAAGTTCCTCTAAATTTTGAAAGTTTCTAAAACAAAATTTAACTTTTTAAATCCAAAAAATCAATTTTATCACAAACGAACTTTATGCGGGCACATAATGCAATATCAGATGGTATCACATCACACAACAACCATCCTTTAACGTCTCGACTTTTAAAAATTTTTGTTTTATATTTAAACCAGAGAATTTTTTTAACCTTTTGAAAAATTTGCTGTCTAAAAAGTATGAACAAAGGAAAATGGAGGTATTATATCAAATGAAGCGAGTCTTTTTTATTTTCTTCCTGTTGGCAAGTGCTATGGCGACGCAAGCGCAAGAATCGAGCAATTCCTATGGTGTTCACGCTTCTGAGCTAACAAGTGTACCAATGACTAAATTATCTCGCATTGCCAAGATGCTCGACTCTGCAAATGTACGTTGGGTGCGACTTGTGCTCCCCTGGAGGGACATTCAACCTACCCCAACACAATGGCAGTGGGGCGATTTGCGCCAACGATTGGATACGCTACGTTCTCACAATCTAAAGATTCTCGCCATTCTGTACAAGGTTCCGGACTGGGCGTCCTCCGCACCTTCGGGGACGAACTCTCTCCTTGTTCCTTACTATGCACCACGCGATACGCTGGAATGGATAACGTATATTGATTCGACGGTGAGAAAATTCAAGGACATCATCTCGCATTGGGAAATTTGGAACGAGCCTGATGGCGGATTCTTCTACGCACCGATTCCGGGCACAAAGCACTTAAAGTATGTCGAAGTTCTACGCACAGCATATCGAGCTATAAAGAATGCTGATTCAACGGCAACTGTATTGATAGG